>Ga0134125_10009906_pt1 | contig 10715 bp, 5 predicted proteins | sample KB31751_FD_96464 | JGI IMG/M metagenome (GOLD analysis project Ga0134125, IMG submission 96464) | Terrestrial soil microbial communities with excess Nitrogen fertilizer from Kellogg Biological Station, Michigan, USA - KB3-175-1 | ecosystem: Environmental > Terrestrial > Soil > Unclassified ...
GCGTCCCGGCGCCGCGCGCCGCCGCAGCAGCAGGATCGGCCGCGCCGCTTGCCGCAGGCAAGCCTGTTCGCTTGCATCCACCTCGCACACCCGCTCGACCGTGGCCAGGTCGGGCGCGAGCAGCGCCAGCGGTTTCGCCGGGCGCCGCTTCCGCGCCCGCAGGCGGGCGACCGCCTCCTGGTTGGCGGCATCGCACGCCAACTGGTAGCCGCCCACGTTCTTGATCGCGAGGATGGCGCCCGCCGCCAGCAGTTCCCGCGCCCGCGCCAACGCCGCCGCCCCGCTGCATTCGCCCAAGCGCAGCTCGGGCCCGCACTCCGGGCAGGCATTGGGTTGCGCATGAAACCGCCGGCTCGCGGGATCGTCGTACTCCCGCTGGCACGCCGCGCACTGGCGGAAGGCCGCCATGGTGGTCTGCGGACGATCGTAGGGGAGCCCGCGGGTAAGCGTGTAGCGCGGTCCGCAGTGGGTGCAGTTGGTGAAGGGATAACTGTAGCGCCGGTTCCCGGGGGTGCGGTAGTCGCTCTGGCAGAGAGCGCAGGGCGCCGTATCGGGAGCGATCCCGGCGCCGGTGGCGCGTGCCCCCGCTCCACTCGCCAGGATCGCAAACCCGGACTCGCCCGTCGCCGGCACCTCGCCCACCACCAGGCTCGCGACCTGCGCCAGCGGAGGCGGATCGCGTCCCAGCGCCGCGAGAAACCCGGTTAGCGGCTCCGCCTCGCCTTCCACTTCGACGATCAGGCCACTCGGCGTGTTCTGCACGAACCCAGCCAGCCCCCAAGTTCCGGCCAGCCGGTATACATGAGGACGGAAGCCGACGCCCTGCACTACGCCGGCGATTTGCACCCGCTTCCGCACTGCCACAGTCGTAGAGCGATGCTACTCTCCCGAGCTCGGATGCCCACCCCAGGCATGGATCAATACAGGCATGGCTCAATAAATGAGTCCCGGGCTGAGTTGGCCGCGTCCCTTGAATAGGGCTTGGGCCCTCCCGAAACCCATGACTCACTTCTCCCCGCGTGCCTTCTACCTCCCCTTCCTGCTGGCCGCCGCGGTTGTGGTGCCCGCGTTGGCAGCTCCCAACGCGCCCGCCGCCCCCGGCGTGCCCAACTTTCACGAGGTGAACGCCCTTGTCTACCGCGGCGGCCAGCCTAACCAGCAGGGCTTTGCGAGCTTGGCCAAGCTGGGCATCACCACCGTGGTGGATCTCACCCACAGCGGTGCGGACGCGGCCCGGGAGCGGCGCGAGGTCGAAGCCGCGGGCATGCGCTATGTGAGCGTGCCGATGAACCCCACCGGCATCGTCGAACCCGATGCCGCCAAGGTGGAGCGGGTTCTGGCCATCCTCAACTCCGCCACCGGGCCGGTTTTCATCCACTGCAAGAAGGGGGCGGACCGCACCGGCACCGTGGCCGCCTGCTACCGCATCGAGCACGACCACTGGAAGGCGAACCAGGCGCAGAAGGAAGCCAACCAGTACGGCATGAGTTGGCTGAATATCGGGATGAAGCGCTATATCGCCGGCTTTCGCCGCACCTCCCCGAGCCGCACTGTCCTGGCGGCCGCCGCCCTGCCCGCCACCGCGCACTAAGTTGGACGGGTACTGCTGAGCCCCAGGCAGCGCTCCCGGATCCGGGCGGCGATGGCGTGGGCTTGGGGATAGACGGCCTCGACAGGAGGCAGCGCAACGAGGACGGCGGCGGCCAACTCGCGCACACGGCGCCGGACCAGCGGCTTGGCGAGGCCGGCTTCTTCCGCCAGCCGCTCGAAGTTCCGCAAGCCGATGCGCGCGGAGGAGTACTCGCCGCCGAGCTTCATGGCCATGTCTAAACTGAGGTCCGGGTAGGCGGCGGTGCTGAGCACGTCGTAGAGCGGCGCCAGGGAGGTCTCTCCACTGGAGGGGCCGCCGCGGCCGTAGAGCAGGGAGAAGTTCTTGCCGTGGGCGTCGCAGTTGCCGGCCAGGTAGTTGTACACCACCGCATCCAGCAGGTGGCCGAGATCGCGGGCGGGCACGCTCGAAACCTGACGCAATAAAGTGAAGCATTGCGGCAAGGAAGGCCCGCCCTCTTTCTGGTACTTGGTCTCGGAGGCGATGCCCAGGGCCTGGCAGAAATCTTCCTGGTGGAGGCGCTCGAACCCGGCCGTGTTGGGCTCGCCCCCACGGCGGCGATCGTAGCGCTCGACCAGCAGGTACTCCTTACCGTTGACCGCGTCGGTGGTGGTGCGCGCGGTGGGCAGTCCGGCCGCGGCGGCGAGGTGCATGCACAGCGCCTCGTTGGACACGATGCCGGGAAACCGCTCCACTGCGGGCTTGAGGATGTGGGAACTGGGGGCGCCGTCCAGCGGCAGACAGACCTCGCCCCCAATCAGCGCCACGGCGAGCTTGTCCTGGGCGCCGGCGAGGGAGAGGCGGATGCCGCGATCCCCGGCCAAAAGCGGACGACGGGGCAACTCCTCTAGAATCGCCGCTAGGGCCTTGGCACTGAGCTTTTCGTAGCGGGGGTTGAGCGTGGGTAGTTTCTCGCCCGCCTGGAGAAAGGTGACGGCTCCGGCACACTCGCCCCCGATCTGCTCCAGCATGGCGTAGTCGTTGCGGGCGCTGATGCCCAGGTTGCGGGCGATGATGGCGCGCTTGCCCTCGTCCGGCAGGATGCCGCCGAAGAAGCCGTGGCACTCCTTGCCGGTGAAGCGCTTGGGGCGCAGCGGCAGCGATTGGGAGAGCGGCACGGCGTCTGGCCGGGCGAGCCAGTCGCGGGTGTAATGGAAGCTCATTTGGCCGCCATCGTCCTGCATGAGCTGACCGGCCAGCGCCTCGTGCAGATAGACGTCCAAGGTGCGAGCCACGGCCTAAGACTCTTTCGCCGTCGCCGGCGGAGCCAGGGCCACATGGATCCCCAGATTGCCTAGGATGGCGAGGGTCTTGCCCAACTCGCAGGTTGGCTTGCCCTTCTCCAGATCCACGATGAAACGCAGGCCGGTACCCGCCGCCAGCGCCAGCGCCGCCTGGGTCAGGCCGAGGCGTTGGCGAGTGGTGCGGATGAGGTGGCCGATCTGGCGCGGGGTCGGGTTGGGGGTGCGGGGCGGCATACGTTCCCGTTCGGTAATATTGTAAGACAAAAGCCGGGAATGCATGAATTAAATTCCCGCACGGGAATGTTTGGCCTCAGGGATGAGGCCCACGATCAAAATATTCCCGCACGGTAAACATTTCGCGGATGCCGGAGTCCGAGGTGACCGGCTGGCCTGAGGGGTTCGAGGGGGGAGCAAGCGCTGGCTGCCGGCTTCTAGCCGCTTCGGCGGCAGCCGAATTGACCGATTCTGCATCTATTCCATAGATTCGGTGCATGGCAAGGTGGCTCATTCTGGGGTTGGCCATGGTGGGCTTGAGCCTGCCCCTCGTCTCCCAGCAAACACAAACCAAGCCGCCGACGCAGCCGCCGGCACAGCGGCCGCCGGGGGCATCGCCGGCCAGCCAGATCCCGCCGCATGCCGCCCCCAAGACCGCACCGCGCACGGTGCAGACGCTGCCTTCATATGAGGGCCAGACCGTCTCCTCGGTCGAGTTGGCGGGCTGGCCGGGGCTCGATTCAGCGCCCATCCTGGCCAAGCTGCCGCTAAAGGCGGGGCAGCCGTTCTCGCGCGCGCTGGTGGACCAATCCATCGCGCTGCTCAAGTCCCCCGGGGGCGTGCCCCCGAGCGCCGCGCCCCAGCCCCACGGCCTCAAGGACGTGCAACTCCAGATCCTGCCCGAGACGCGGGGGGTGCGCGTCATGTTCCTGCTTGAGCCCGCGGTGTACTTTGGCGTCTACCAGTTTCCCGGGGCGCTGCAGTTCACCTACTCCCGCCTGCTCGAGGCCTCCAGCTACCAGTCGCAGCAACCCTATACCGAGCTCGACGTGCGGCGCGCCACCGCCAACCTGGAGCGCTACTTCCAGGAGGAGGGCTATTTCCTGGCCAAGGTCAAGCCCGCGCTCCATCTCGACGCCACGCGCGGCCTGGCCAACGTCGCCTACGGCGTGGAACTCGGTCCGCGGGCGAGATTCGGAGAGGTGGTGCTGGAGGGAGCGACACCGGCGTTGAATGCCCAGCTCCAGCCGTTGCTCCGCTCCTGGATGGCGCGGCTGCGCCGCACCGCCGTGATTCCCGGCAAGCCGTACTCGCACACCCGTCTGACCGACGCCGCGCAATATTTGCAATCAGCGCTGAACAGCCGCGAGCACCTCTCCGCCCAAGTGCAGCTCTCCGGCGCCAAATACGACCCCAAGACCAACCGCGCCGCGGTGACGTTCCGTGTGGATGCGGGTCCGGTGGTAGAGCTCAAGGTGCAGGGCGTGCACCTCTGGCCCTGGAACAAGAAGTCGCTGATCCCGATCTACCAGGAAAGCCGGGTGGACCCCGAGCTCATCCAGGAGGGTCAGAACAATCTGGCCAACTCGCTCTCGGCCAGCGGATACTTCAACGCCAAGGTCACCACCACGGTGACCACGGCCGGGGGCGGCACGCGGGTCAGCTCCCAGACCGCCGGCGCTGCGCCCGCGAACGAGGCCGCTGCCGCTTCGAGCGCGCCGGCCGCGACCGAGGAGACGATCACCTACACCGTGGTCAAAGGGCCGCGCCACGACGTGGAGGACATCCACTTCACCGGCAACCAGTTCTTCAACGACCAGGACCTGCTCGCCCAGGTGACGATCAAGCCCGAGGGCTATTTCTTTTTTCAGCACGGTTCCTTCAGCCAGCAGTTGCTGCGCACCAGCGTGAGCAATATCCAGGCGTTGTACCAGGCGGCGGGCTACAGCAGCGTGCGGGTCACGCCCCGCGTCACCCATCCTGGGGGCAACACCACGGTGACGTTTCAGGTGGTGGAGGGGCCGCAGGACTACGTGAACTCGCTCACCTTCGTGGGCAACACCGTTCCGCCCGAGCAGCTGGCGCCGGACGGCCTGCGCGTCGGCCCGGGGACGCCGTTTGCCCAAAAGCTGATTAGCGCCGACAAGGCCCAGATCCTGGCCCACTACTACATGCGCGGCTACCTCAACGCCTCCATGCGCGCCACCGCCCAGCAGGAAGCCGGACATCCCCACCTGATCGACGTCATCTACACCATCACCCAAGGTCCGCGGGTGCGCACCCTGACGGTGACCACCTTGGGGCGCCAGATCACGCAGCAGCGGCTGGTGGACCGGACCACCGCCAACCTGCAAGCGGAGAAGCTGCTCACCGAGAACGACATGCTGACGGCGGAGAGCCGGCTCTACGAGCCCGGCATCTTCGACTGGACCGAGGTCCGGCCCCGCCGCCCCATCACCACACAGACCCAGGAGGACGTGGTGATCAAAGTCCACGAGGCGCGGCGCAACACGCTCCTCTACGGCTTCGGCTTCGACTACACCAATCGCGGGGGCAGCATCCCCTCGGGCACGGTGGCGCTGCCCGGCCTGCCCATCGTCGGCCTGCCCAACAGCTTCAAGACCAGCCAGAGCTCGTTCTTTGGACCCAGCGGCAACATCCAGTACACCCGGATCAACATTGGCGGCAAAGCCGAGACGCTGACCATGGGCGCCTTCGCCGGACGGCTTGACCAGCGCGCCAACATCACCTTCACCAACCCCAGCCTGTTCTGGACCAACTTCAGCGGCAACCTGCAGTTGTCGGGCGAGATTGACGCCGAAAACCCCATCTTCTCCTCGCGCGACGCCCGCATCGGCTACCAGCTCGAGCACGCCCTCAACCCGGACAAGACCACCAACGTCTTCCTGCGCTACACCTTCAGCGAGACCACCCTGAGCCGGCTGCTGATTCCGGCGCTGGTGCCGGAGCGGGATCTCAATGTCCGGCTCTCCACCTTGTCCGCCACCTTCCTGCGCGACACCCGGGACAACCCGCTCGACGCCCATAAAGGATTCCTTGAGAGCTACGAGGCCGACTACAACCCCAGCGCCCTGGGCTCGAGCGTCAACTTCGCCAAGGTCATTACGCAAACCGCCTATTACCACCACGTCCTGGGCGACATCATCTGGGCCAACAGTGTCCGGGTGGGGTTCGATCACTCCTTCGGGAACAGCTTTGTGCCGCTGAGCGAGCAGTTCTTCACCGGGGGCGGGAGCACGCTGCGGGGCTTTCCCCTGGACGGGGCTGGGCCGCAGAAGACCATTCCGGCCTGTGGCAATCCCAATGACCCTTCAACCTGTTCTTTAATTCAAGTGCCGGTCGGCGGCAACGCGCTGTTCATCCTCAACAGCGAGCTCCGCATCCCCACCCCGCGCATCGATTCGGGCCTGGGCGTGGCCCTGTTCTACGATGGGGGCAACGTCTTCAGCCACCTCGGGTTTCACAACCTGGGGGCGGCGTACACCAACTCGGTGGGGATCGGCTTGCGCTACCAGACGCCGGTGGGCCCCATCCGGATTGATCTGGGCCATAACCTCAACCCGTTGCCGGGCGTTTCGGCCACGCAGTTGTTCATCACCCTGGGACAGGCCTTTTGAGCGCACTCCCCAACCCGCCGACCCCGCCTCTCCGGAAGCCGCGCTCAGGCGGCGGAGGCTGGCCGCGATGGAAGAAGATCGCCGCCTGGGTGGCGGGCGTGGTGGCGGTACTGGCGCTGATCGCGGTGGCGGGCGTCTGGCTGCTGCTGCACAACGCGCGCATCCACCGGTACCTGCTGTCGCAGGCGGTCAGCCAGGCCTCGCAGGCGCTGGGCACGCCGGTCGAGATCGGCAACTACAGGCTGGAGTGGAACGGCCTGGCGCCGTCGGTGGACGTCTACGACGTGGTCGTGCCGGGGGCGGCGCCCTACGCCAACCCGCCGCTGCTGCGGCTCGATCACTTGCGGCTGGGGGTTCAGATCACCTCGCTCTGGCATCGCACCTGGTACTTGAACAATTTGGTGGCCGACCACCCGGTGGTATGGGTGTATCAGGATGCGAGCGGGCGGACCAACCTGCCGGTTTTTGGGAAATCCTCCTCCGGCGGGGGGAACAACGTCTTTGCCATGGGTATCCGGCACGCCGCGGTGAACCGGGGCGAGGTCTACTTCAACAGCCGCGAGCACGCGCTGCAGGCCGATCTCGGCCAGCTTGGGTTTAGCGCGGCGTATGCGCCCGCTGCGCGGAAGTACACCGGGACGCTCAGCTACCAGACCGGGCACCTGCGGTGGGAGCATTACCAACCGATCACGCACGGGCTCTCGCTCGCCTTTACCGCCACGCCGCGAAACCTCGATGTCTCGCGCCTGGAGCTCACGGCCGGAAACTCCCGCCTCGACCTGCAGGCCCGGTTGCGGAACTATGCCGCGCCGCAGGTGCAAGCCAGCTACCAGATGGTGCTCGACGCCACCCAGGCGCGCGCGGTGTTCGGTGCGCCCGCCATCCCCGCCGGGGCGCTCCGGGTCGAGGGCACCGCGGCCTATGACGGGGCGTGGGCGAACGCGCATCCGGGGGAGATGATCGAGGCGCTGCGGGCGGCCGGAACCTTCTCCAGCCCGGTGCTGGCGGTGACCGAGGCGGGGTTGAGCACGTCCGTCCGGTCGCTCGCGGGGAAGTACCAGTTGGCGCAAAACAACTTGGCCATCACCAACCTTCAGGCGGGCGTGATCGGGGGGCGGGCGACCGCATCGCTGACCTTGACCGGCCTCACCGGGCGGGCGGTGGCACATCTGCAGGCGCATCTGGCCGGAGCGCGGCTGGACCAAGTGGTACGGCTGGCCGGGGCGAACGCGTTGCCGCTGGGGAAGGCCGGGCTCAGCGGGGCCGTCAACGCCTCGGCCGACGCGCGCTGGCAGGGCGCGCTCGACGGCATGCGGGTATCCGGTGACGCCGACCTCAACGCCACGCTCGCCAGCCCGGGCGCGCCGCCAGTGCCGCTGCGCGGGACGGTGCATGCGCGCTACGCCAACGGTCAACTGGCGCTGGCCAACAGCTCGCTGACCACGCCGGCGTCCACGCTGACCGCTTCCGGAGCCTTGGGCAGCCGCGCCGCGCTCACTGTCTCTTTACAGTCGCGCGACTTGCACGAACTGGAGACGCTGGGCGGCCGGGTGAAGCTGGCGCTGACCGGAACACCGCTCGCGTCGGTGGGTCTGTACGGCGCGGGTTCGTTCACCGGCGCGGTCACCGGTTCGCTCCAGGCGCCCCGGCTGGCCGGGCAGTTGAGCGTGGCTCCGCTCCAGGTGCGCGACACCAAGTGGCAGTCGCTCGCGACCGGGCTCGCGGTCGGCCCCAGCGCCGCCAGCCTGAGCCATGGCGTGCTGGTGGGCGCCACCGGCGGGGGTGGCGCGGCGCAGCCGCGCCCATCAAACGGGCGGGTGCGGTTCGATCTCTCAACCACGCTGCGGCAGTGGTCCTGGAGCGAGGCGAGCCCGGTCGAGGCGCACGTGATCGTCACCGCGATGCCGCTCGACCAGCTGGCCAAGCTGGTGGGGCGGCCGCTGCCAGCCTCGGGCACGCTCGCCGCCAACGTCAACCTCGGCGGATCGGTCAACCAGCCCAGCGGGCAGGGAACGGTGTCGCTCACGCACGGGGCGGTTACTCTGGCCGGGGACCGCGAGACGTTCCAGTCCGCGCAGCTCAACTTCCAGGGCAACGGCAGCGCGGTGCAGGGACAGCTGACGGCGACGCTGCCGGCGGGCACCGCCCACGCCACCGGGACGATTCATCCCCAGAGCGGAGCCTATAGCGTGGACTTCCATGCCGATGCGCTGCGGCTCGACCGCCTGCAGGCGTTTGCCAGCCGGAACCTGCGGGTGCAGGGCACCATCTCGCTCGACGGCTCCGGGCAGGGGACGCTTTCGAACCCCGGATTCAATGCCACGCTGGTCGCCTCGAAGCTCTCGGTGCAAAACCAGACGCTGACCGGCATCCGGCTGCAGGCCTCGGTGGCCAACCACATGGCCCATGCCACGCTGGACTCGACCGCGCTCGCGACCGCCATCCACGGGCAGGCTACGGTCAACCTCACGGCGCCAATGATGGCCAACGCCACGCTCGATACCAAGGCCATTGACCTCGCCCCGCTGCTCGCCACTTACGCCCCTTCGATTGCCGGTAACCTCAAGGGGCAGACGGAGATCCACGCCACTTTGCAAGGTCCGCTCCAGCATCTGGACCAGGTGCGGGCGCAGGTGACGCTGCCGGTCCTGAAGCTCAACTCCCAGTTCCCGGGAGGCGCGCCGGTCGCGATCGCCGCCACCGCGCCCGTCCACATGAGCCTGGTCAACGGTGTCGTGACACTCGACAAGGTCGCGCTGCGGGGCACCGATACCCAACTCCAAGTCGCGGGTGTGATCCCGATCAAGAGCGCGCAGCCGCTGCGCGTCACCGCCATCGGGACGGTGAACCTGGAGTTGGCGGAGGCGCTCGACCCCGGCCTCACCACCGCCGGACAACTCCGGCTCAACATCAACACCTCGGGCAGCCTGGGGAGCCCCACGGTGGCGGGCGAGGTGGACGTGGTGAACGCCAGCCTGAGCACACCCGCGCTGCCGCTGGGGTTGCAGAACGTCAACGGCGTGCTCCAGGTCAGCGCCGAGCGCATGACCATTTCGCAGTTCCGCGGCACCATGGGGGGCGGCACAGTGACGGCGACGGGAGGCGTGGTCTTCCGTCCCGACGTGCAGTTCGATCTGGCGATGCAGGCCAACCAGATCTCGCTGCTCTATCCCGACACGGTGCGGGAGACGCTGGGCGGCAGCCTCACGCTCACCGGGACACCCGCCGCCGCGTACCTTGACGGACGCATCCGCCTGGACCGGCTCTCGGTGACGCCGCAGTTCGACCTGACCAGCCTGATCTCGCAGCTCTCGAACACCACCACCACCGTGGCCGCGCCCGGCAGCTTCACCCAGGACCTCAACCTCAACCTCGGAGTGAGCACCCCGAACCAGATCAACGCCACCAGCCCCAACTTCAGCATGCAGGCCAACGCCAACCTCACCGTGCGCGGCACCGCGGCCGAGCCGGTGGTGCTGGGCCGGGTCAACATCAACACCGCCGACTTGATCTTCCGCGGCAACCGGTACGTGGTGCAGGGCGGCAGCGTTGACTTCGTCAACCCCACCACCACGCAGGCGGTGGTCAACGCCACCGCCGACGTGACCATTGACCAGTACGCGCTCCACCTGCACTTCCAGGGGCCGGCGGATAACCTGCGCACCGCCTACAGTTCCGACCCGCCGCTGCCGCCCGCCGATATCATCAACCTGCTGGCGTTCGGCACGACCACCGAGGCCTCCGCCGCCAACCCCACCCCCGGCAGCCTGGGGGCGGAGAACCTGATCGCTTCCGCCGTCAGCGGCCAGATCACCGACCGCGTGCAGAAGATCGCCGGCATCTCCCAGCTTTCGGTGGACCCGGTGCTGGGCGGCAACCAGCAGAACGCCGGCGCCCGCATCACGGTGCAGCAGCGCGTGACCGGCAACCTGTTCGTCACCGTCTCGACCGATGTGACCTCGACCCAGCGCGACGTGATCGAGATCCAGTACCAGGTGTCGCCGCGGGTGTCGGTGAGCGCCGTGCGGGACCAGAACGGCGGCGTGGGCCTGAATGCGCGGTTGAAGAAGGTGTGGTAACTCCGGCGCCCGCAGAGCGGAGCGGGGCGAGTGTCCCCGCGCAGGCTCCGGTCGCGGGGGTCGCGCCGTTTGCACTGTGGGCAAAGTCGGCGCGAAGGGCCGCGGAATTCCGCAGGGCGGCCCGCCCCCGGCAAGCAATGCAGGCGCGGCC
>Ga0134125_10009907_pt1 | contig 10715 bp, 8 predicted proteins | sample KB31751_FD_96464 | JGI IMG/M metagenome (GOLD analysis project Ga0134125, IMG submission 96464) | Terrestrial soil microbial communities with excess Nitrogen fertilizer from Kellogg Biological Station, Michigan, USA - KB3-175-1 | ecosystem: Environmental > Terrestrial > Soil > Unclassified ...
GCAAAACCTTCGAGACGCAGAGTGGGGTGGTAGGGGTGCTCGGTGAAGTTGGTGGCGACGGCGAGGCCGGTCTGCCAGTTGTGCAGCATCTCGGCCACCGCGCCGTTGGCGGCGGTGCGCGGCGGCAGCATCGCCGGATGCAGGCCGCGGGCAGGCCGGCGACCGCGGCGGGCTGAGGGGCAACACGCACCAGGCTGTAGAGGCTGTCACTGTAGAGGCTGTAAATAATCTCGCCGGTCTGCTGCGCCACCGACATGGCGGGACTGAGGTAGGTGATGCCGCTGATGCCGGTTTGCAAATTCGTGATCTGCCGCGGCGCGCCACCGGCCAGCGGCGCCTCGTACAGGTTGGCGATACCGTCGGCATCGGAGATGTAGAAGAGGCTTTGGCCGCCGGGCGCCCACTGCGGATTGATCTGATCGCCGCCGTCGGTGGAGGGGAGCGGCGCGATGGCGCCCGATTGCATGTCCATCAGCGCCAGGCGGAAGTTGCCGTAGGAGAGATCGTCGAGGTCGGCGGTGAACCGATCGGTGACAAAGGCGAGCGTGCGGCCATCGGGCGACCAGGCGGGCTGCAATTCCGCGAAACTGTCGTCGGTGAGCTTACGCACGGCGCCATCGTCGAGGTTGAGCAGATAGAGGTTGGTCAGACCGCCGGAGATGGCACTGAAGGCGATCTGCTTGCCGTCGGGCGACCAGGTGGGATTGAAGACCTCGCCCACACTGGGAATGGCATAGTCGCGGATGACCTTCTGCTGCTCACGATCGTAGACGGCGATCTTGCCCACCGCGCTCTCGACATGTCCGTAGGCGAAGCGGCGGCTGTCTGATGCCCAGGCGCCGGCGGAATTGATGTACTCAAGATTGTTGAAATGTGCGTCGATGGCGGTGGAAGTGATCTGGCGCACCACCTGGCCGGTGTGGGCGTTGGCCAAATAAAGGTCAATCGAGAACAGGCCGCGCTCGGAGTTGAAGACCACCCAGTTGCCATCGGGACTGACGGCGGGGCTGACATTGAGGCGGGCTTCGTTCTTTTTGGCCGCGATCACCAGACTGGAGGCGGGCACGGTTTGCGTGGCCTGCAAGACCGGTTGATCTGCGGCGAGGGTGGCGGCTTTCCAGTCAGCCGAAAGCTGTTTCTCATCCACATGCAGCACCGCCTGCAAGGCGGCCGTGACGCTGCCGCGTTCACTGGCGCCGACCAGCAGCGGGGCTATGACGTCGTCGCCGTAGCGTCCGCCGACGTAGGCCCAGAAGGCCTGACCGAAGCGGTAGGGGAAGTATTTGTTGGGATCGTTGAGATCCTTGACGGTGGGCATGCGGTCGTGCGCCACCACGTCGCGCATCCACATGGCGGTGTTGGCGTCTTCGGGACCGAGCGAGAGATACTCGGCCATGCCCTCGACGAACCACAACGGCAGGCGCGCGATGCCCGGCACCTGGCTGCCGCGGCTGGTGGTCATGTCGTACTGGAAGGCGTGCACCAACTCATGGCCGAGCACGTGATCGGTCTCCCGCAGCGAGCCGGCCATGGGGAGCACCACCTTGCGGCCATTGGCCATGGTCACGCCGCCGGTAGCGGCGTCAATCAAGCCGGGGAGAACGTTGGTCTGCTCGAAGTCGGTGTGGCTGGCGTAGAGAATCAGCGGCTGGCGGGTGCTGAGGACGTGATGTAAAAGACGCGAGAGACGGTCGTTCCACCGCTCCGCCATGCGGCCGACCTCAACGGTTGCCGCCTTTTCGGAGGGGTAGTAATAGATGTCGAAGTGCTGTGTCTTGAGGACCTGAAAGTCGAGGTCCTTGTGGCGGACTTTGTTCTGCCCGAAGTACTGGGCCTGAAGACCGGCCGTGAATGCCAGAAACAGCACGAAACCGAACGCACCCGTGAAGCGCCGCATTCTTCCACTATAGAGACTTGGCAGGCCGCAGGCGTTGCCAACGGAGGCGGGAATGGGTATAGTCATCTAGGCATCGAGGTCTAGGTATGAGACTTTTTCGCAAGGATCGATTGCAGGGCACGCTGGACTTGCTGATTCTAAAGACGTTGTCGGTGCAGGGTCCAGCTCACGGCTACGCCATCGCGTCGCACATTGACCGCATCTCCGAGGCGCTTTTACAGGTCGAGGAGGGATCGCTCTATCCCGCGCTGCACCGTCTAGAGCAGGCGGGATTGATTCAATCCGAGTGGCGGATCTCGGAGACCAACCGCCGGGCGCGGTACTACCAACTGCGAGCCGCGGGACGGCGACAGTTGGCCGACGAGCAAGAACAGTGGCGGCGGCTGGTGCGCGGGGTGGCGACGGTGTTGGCCCAGGAGGCATAAGCGCATGGGCTGGTGGCACAGGTTCGGCGGGACGGTGCGGGGCGGCGGAGCCGACCGCGAGATACAGGAGGAGTTGGAGCATCATCTGGCGCTGCGGCGGGCGGCGGGGGGCGAACCGCGGCGGTTTGGCAACGTCGAAGTGGTGCGGGAGAGGACGCGGGACATGGACATTCACGTGTGGCTCGAAACATTGCTGCAGGATTTACGGCATGGGGCGCGGTTGCTGCGGCGCTCACCGGGTTTCACGGCGGGGGTCATCCTCTCGCTGGCCATCGGAATCGGCGCGAATGCGGCCATCTTCAGCCTGGTCAACGCGGTGCTGCTGAAGACGCTGCCGGTGCCGGAGCCGCAGCAGTTGGAACTGTTGGGGCAAACCGACGGGACGAACGCCATCAATCTGTTCTCGTATCCGCTGGCGCGGCAGTTCGCCGCCGCGGCCGCCGGGTCGGCGCGCATCGGCGCCGCCTCGCCGACGGCGCATCTGGGGTGGGGGAACGACCCCGACCATCCGCTGCCGGTGGGGGTACAGTTGGTTTCCGGCGGGTACTTCCCTGCCCTGGGGATCCAGCCGGCGCGCGGGCGGTGGATCAACGACGCCGACAACCAGGCGGTGGGGATCTCGGCGGTGGCGGTGGTGAGCTACGGGTTTTGGCAGAAGCAACTGGGCGGGGCTGAGGATGTGATCGGGCGCGCGATCCGCTTCCGGCATACCACACTGACCGTGGTGGGGGTGGCGCCGAAGGGATTCGGCGGCATCAACCCGGCCAACCCCGCCGACATCTGGGCGCCGGCCATGATGCAGTCGCAGTTGGGGCTGCACGGCAACCTGATGAACATTGACGGCGACGACAAAGCCCCGTGGGCGCCGCAGGAGAAGCTGGGGTGGCTGCAGGTGGTCGCCCGCATCCCCAATCCCGGCGACCGGGCGCGGCTGCAGGGCGTGTGGGCGGGGCTGCTGGGCGCGAGTTGGAAGCGCATGGTTCCCGACGCTCCGGGCATGCGGCTCACCATGACCACGGGCGAACGCGGCGAGGGCTCGTTGCGCAGCCGCTATGGGGCGCCGCTGCGCCTGCTGATGGGGCTGGCGGGGCTGATGCTGCTGATCGCCATCGCCAACGTGGTGACCCTGCTGCTGGCGCGCATGGTGCGGCGGCGGCGGGAGATTGCCGTACGCCAGGCGGTGGGCATCAGCCAGGCGCGTCTGGCGCGGCAACTGCTGACCGAAGGCGTGCTGCTGGCCGCCCTGGCGGGCGCGGCGGCGGTGGCCATGGCGGTGTGGCTGAGCCGCGGACTGGTGCTGCTGGCGAGCGGAGGCGGGGGTGCGCCCTTCCAGCCCGACATGGACTGGCATGTCTGGGCGTTTCTGGCGGGCGTGGCGCTGGCCACCGGCGTGGTGCTGGGGCTGCTGCCCGCCTGGCAGGCGCGGCGCAGTTCGCCGGCGCTGGTGCTGCGCTCGGAGACGGGACAGGGCGGCAGCCTGCGGCGCGTGCCGCTGGGACGGTGGCTGGTGGCGGCGCAGGTGGCGCTGTCGCTGCTGCTGGTGGCCAGCGCCGGACTGTTCGCGCGCAGCCTCGCCGGCATGTTCCAGGTGAACCTGGGCTTCGACGCCGGCCAGGTGCTGACGGTCGAGCTGGCCCTGCCCGACGGACAATCCAAACCGGAAGCCTGGCTGCCCCTGGAACAGCAACTGCTGGCGCGGGTGGGAGCGGTGCCGGGCGTGGCCGCGGTCGCCCTCGACCGCAACGGGCTGGACAATGGCTCAATCGAGACCAGCGGGATTGCCTTCCCCGGACAACCGGCGAGCGCGCGCAAGCCGGAGACACGCGAGGAGACGGTCACCCGCGGCTACTTCGAAACCGTCGGCATGCACCTGCTGCGCGGGCGCGGCTTTGCCCCCAGTGACAGCCCCAAGGGACAGAAGGTGGTGGTCGTGAATCAGGCGTTCGTGGCGCAGTTCTACCCCCACCGCGATCCGCTGGGGCAGACATTCGGTTACGACAGCAACTCCACCGGGCAATTCCAGATCATCGGGGTGGCGGCGGATGCCCGCACCTTCGATCCGCATGAGGCTGCCGCTCCCACCATCTATCGGCCGGCGGATCAGGCCGAAGATCCGCCCCTGCAACTCGAAGTGCGGGCGGCGGGCCCGCCACCGGCGCTGGCGGAGGCGGTCCGGCAGGCGGTGGCGGAAGCCGATACGCGTTGGCGTGTGGGACGGGTTTCGAGCGTGACGCAACGCGTGGACCACCTGCTGCAACGCGATCGCCTGCTGGCGCAACTGAGCGCCGCCTTCGGCGTGTTGGCGCTGGGACTGGCCTGTCTCGGCATTTACGGCGTCATGGGTTACGCCGTGGCGGCGCGGCGGGGCGAGTTCGGCCTGCGCATGGCGCTGGGCGCGGGTCGCGGACAGGTGCTGGGCCTGGTGCTCGGCGAGGCGGGCCGGATGCTGGTGGCCGGCATCGGCATCGGCTTGGTGCTGACGCTGTTGGCCGGCCGGCTGGTGCAGCCGCTGCTGCCCGGCGCCAGTGCGGGCGACCCGCTGACGCTGGCGCTGGCCATGGCGGTGATGGTGGCGCTGCCGCTCTTCGCCTGCCTGCTACCCGCCTGGCGGGCGGCGCAGGCTGACCCCGCCGCCGTGCTCCGGGGATGAGGCGCGGTTTGCCGGGGGCGGTTCACGCTTTCGCGGTGGCGGCCCGGGAGTCGAACTCGGCGCGGGTTTTGGGCAGCGCGGAAGGATAGTTCTTTTGCAGGAAGCTGATGAGGCCCTCGCGGATGATGCAGCGCAGGTCCCAGGCTGTGCCCGCATCCTTGGCGTCGGCCAGGGCGCGCACTTCGATCACCCGCTCGCGGGCGTCGCTGACCTGCAACACGCAGACCCCGCCGTACCACTTGTCGGTGCTGTGCACGATGCGGTCCAATTCCTGGCGCAGCGCGTCGAGCGGTGCGGTGTAGTCAAGGTATAGATACACCGAACCGATGAGGGTGGCAGTCTGCCGGGTCCAGTTCTGGAACGGATGCTCGATGAAATAGGTCAGCGGCAGCACCATGCGCCGCCAGTCCCATAGGCGCACCACAACGTATGTGGAGGTGATCTCCTCGATCCATCCCCATTCGTTCTCCACGATCACCGCATCCTCGAGACGCATCGGCTGGGTGAGGGCGATCTGAATGCCTGCCACCAGGTTGCTCAAGGTGGGGCGCATGGCCATGCCGACCACCAATCCGGCCAGACCGGCGGAGGCCAACATGCTGGTGCCGATGGCCTGCGCGCCCGGAAAGGTGAGCAGCATCAGCGACAGGGCCAGGATGGCGACAATCACCCCCACCACCCGGCGCATCACCTGGACCTGGGTGGCGATGCGGCGCGCCGCCAGGTTGTCGGCCACGTCCACGCGGTAGCGGGCGGCGATCAGGTCGGAGAAGACCGCCACCGCCAGCATGATGCACCAGGCTCCGCCGGCAATCAGCACCAGGCTGAAAAGGTGTTGCAAGCCGCCGCGGACCAGATCCGACATAGGCGCTGCCGGCAGGGCCAGCAACATCGCCACCACTGGCAGCAGCCAGCGCGACGGGCGCCGGGCGTGGCGGTTGAGCGAGGCCTCGAGCACCCGGCCGGGACGCCGCGCCAGCCGCCCCAGAATCCAGAAGATGATCGCGTGGGCCACCAGGCCGGCGATCCAGGCAGCGGCTAATACCGCTACCGCCCATAGCCAAATGTGCCAGTGAATGAGCCAACTCCAAGCCGCCAAGCGCATGCGTGCTGGTCCTCCCTTGCTTCTATTCTGAATTAAAGCAGCTCACCGGTTGCGCCGATATGTGCAGCATCCTTCCAGGACGCCCGATGCCACTTCACAGCCAGCACGCGGCGCACACCCCCCAGACAAGCGGGAGAACGTGGTGATGGCAATTGTCGGCAGCGTGATTGTGGCAGTGACCATTCTGTGGTCCATTGGCCTGAGTTTCCTCATTCTGGGCGCCATTCTGGACGCCATGTTCGGCGAACGGCTGCTGGCGGCGAAGCCCCGCACCGGGTGGCTCTTCCACCGCCGCCGCGCCCGCGCCTAAGGCCGTTTCCGGCCGGCCCGCCAGCGGCTCATTTTTCCGCTTGACAATATTCGTTATAACAAGTATTGTTGTAACTGTGAACGGCAAACAGCCAGCGCGGCGGACGGCGGGAGCGGCGGAAGAGGCCGTTTTCGTGGAGTTGTGGCGGACCCTGGACCGGCTGAGCCGGAGGGTGGCCGAACTCTTGAAGCCCGAGCAGTTGACCCCTACCCAGTACAACGTGCTGCGGATCCTGCGCGGCGCGCCGGGGGGACTGGCATGCGGCGAGGTGGCCGAACGCATGATCAACCGCGACCCGGACATCACCCGGCTGCTGGACCGGATGGAAAAAGCCGGGCTAATCGAGCGCGAACGGCCAGCCAGCGACCGGCGCACCGTCATCACCCGTATCACAGAGCCGGGAATGGACTTGCTGGCGCGGCTGGACCGGCCGGTGCGGGAACTGCACCGGCGGCAGTTGGGCCACCTGGGCGAAGAGCGGCTGCGGCAATTGCAGAGTTTGTTGCAAATGGCCGGGCAGCACAAAAGCGAGTTGGAGTGAGGATTCGATCAGAAAAGGAGATAACGACCATGTCGAGCACGGCAGCACAACCTGGAGTGAGCGTTTGGAAACTGGATCCGGCACATTCGGTGGCGGAATTCAAGATCAAGCACATGATGATCGCCAATGTACGGGGCGAGTTTGGCAAGCTGAGCGGGACGCTGCGCCTGGACGAGGGCGACATTACGCGCTCGTCGGTGGAGACGGTGATCGAGGCGGCTTCGATCAACACCCATGAGCCGCAGCGGGACACGCACCTGAAGAGCGCCGATTTTTTCGATGTGGAGAAGTACCCGCAGATCACCTTCCAGTCCACCCGGGTAACGGGCAAGGGGAAGGATCTGAAGGTCACGGGAACGCTGACCATCCACGGCGTGAGCCGCGAGGTGGAGCTGGCGGTGGAAGGGCCGACGGCGCCGGCGAAAGACCCCTGGGGCGGAACGCGAATCGGAGTGTCGGGGAGCACGAAGATCAGCCGCAAAGACTTCGGGCTGACCTACAACCAGGTGCTGGAGGCGGGCGGGCTGCTGGTGGGCGATGAGGTGACCATCTCGCTGGAGGCGCAGTTCGTAAAAGCGTGACAGGGGTCAGGATTCAGGATCCAGGGGTCAGGATCCAGGGGTCAGGATTCAGGGGTTAGGGGTCAGGGCGGGGGGGTGTGCGTCCGGCTGCGGCCGGGCGACACCTCTCGTGCATTGCCGAATCGCCGCGTTCAATTTTGACAATATCGTCCGTTGTACTAAAATGCGGTCGTGGTGGCCCCGCATGGAGAGCCGGAAGAAGACACTCCCCGCCGCGCGCACTGTCACGTACGGAATTCCCTACATATACGCGTGCGCGAAGCCGAGGTGGAGATGTGGCACGAACAGTTGGACGCCCGGCGCGCGGATATAGCCTCAGGACAACTGCCGGTTGCTCCCGGCCCATACCGGGGCCCGGCGCGAAAACGCTATATTTTTCTGCTCAAGGAATACCTGGACCACGTGAACAAGCACGGGTGCTGAACGGTTTGATGTGGTGGCCAGGGACGGAGTTGAACCGCCGACACGCGGATTTTCAGTCCGCTGCTCTACCAACTGAGCTACCTGGCCACATCCTTGGGGACGGGAATGAGCTATTTTGACATGGTTCCCGCGGCCACGCCAGCCGGAGACCGTGCAGCAAGCGCCCGGAGCCGCCACCACGGCGTGGCGGGCCGCAACCCCGAGTTTGGCATCGGACCCAAGTAAGGACGGAGGTCTGATCCATGCATCGTAGTGCGCTTATCGGCATACTTGTGGTGGGCTTGGCGCTGAGCTGTGGCGCCATGGCACAGGGGTTTCAAAGAAACGAACTCTCGGCGCAAGTGAGCGGACTGTTCACTCACAGCAACAACAACACCCCGACCACGCATCTGGCCACCAACTCGACAGGACTGCTGCTCGGCTACCGGCTGCACTTGAACCGTTGGGAGGCAGTGGAAGTGGAGTACGGCTATACGCGCAACGGGCAGCGGTACGCCACCACGCCAGGGGCGCCGGCGGGAAACTTTGCGATCACCAGCAACATGCAGGAGGCGATCGCCAACGAGGTCATCACCACGCCGCGGCTGTTCGGCATCCTCCAGCCGTTCGTACTGGGCGGGGGCGGGGTGGTGGTCTTCACGCCGCGCCATACCGACCCGGCGTTCGCGCGCACGCAAACGCGGGGCGCGTGGAACTACGGCGCGGGCGTGGACTTCCATATCTTCCAGTTGGGGGCGCGGCTGGAGTACCAGGGCTTGATCTTCAAGATCCCTGATTACAAGAACCCGCTGCTGACGGTCAACAAATGGACGCACGTGGCGCAGCCTTCAGTGGGCTTGATTTTGACGTTTTAGCAAACCGCTACACTGAATGAATGTTTGCGCTCGACAACCCCGCCTGGTTCGCGCTGGGCGGACGGCAGGCGAGGTTGGGATCAGGGGCGGGAGCGGCACGCCGCTTTCGCCCCGAGTTTTCTCCCATGGGCGGGCTGGAGAATCCGGAAGCCGAAGATCTCTCCGCGGCGTTCGCCGATCTGGCCGGGCTGGAGGTCGAGGGCGACGTTACCGCGCTGGTACTGCCCCATGCGGTGGAGGCGCCGCCGGGTTGGGAAGTCAAGGCGGCGGTGCCGGTACCACAGTATCTGCATGACGGCCGCCGGCTGCCGCCGCCGGAGTTCGCCGTCAGCGAGCTGGGGCCGGGCGACGCCGAAGACATGTTGTCGCTGGCCACGCTGACGCAACCGGGGCCTTTCCGGCTGCGCACGGGGGAGTTGGGCACCTACCTGGGGGTGCGGCGCGAGGGCCGTTTGCTGGCCATGGCGGGCGAGCGTCTGCAGCCGCCGGGGTACACCGAGGTCAGCGCTGTGTGCACGCACCCGGACGCGGTGGGGCAGGGACTGGCGCGGGGCCTGGTGGCGGCCGTGGTCGAACGCATCCAGGCGCGGGGCGAGACGGCGTTTTTGCACGTGCGCCCCGACAATGAGCGCGCCATTCGGATTTACCAGCAACTGGGCTTCGTCTGGCGGCGCGACATTCACATCCTGGTGGTCAGGCCGGAGAAGTAGGCGGGCGCAATTGGGCCAGCAGCGCGGCCAGGTCCTGGGGTTGGGTGCGGAAGTTGGTGATGCAGGCGCGGACCGAGGCGCGGCCTCCGGGAAGCGCGGCGGCGGACACCCATGCCTGCCCTGAACCCACCACCTGGCGGACCAGGGCGGCGGTGAATTCGGGGGGATCGCCGCCGGGCGAGCGCGCCAGACAAACCAGCGGCAGCGGCGTATCGTTGACCACCTGCCAGCCGTCGGCGATGGCGGCGCGGCGGAGCTCGTGGCCCATTTCCGTCTGGTGGCGCAGCACCTCTTCGTAACCCTGCCAGCCGGCCACCGCCAGCGAGAGGAACAGCTTGAGCCCGATGAAGCGGCGCGACCACTGCATGGAGTGCGCAAACGGATCGACGGGCACCCCCTCCAGGGCCGCCGAGTCGCGCGGCATGTAATCTGCGCCGACCCGGAAGGTGCGTTCGAGGACGCCGGGATGGCGGGTGAGGAACATACCCGCGCCCATGGGCACCGACAGCGACTTGTGGGCGTCAAAGGTGATCGAGTCGGCGCGCTCCACGCCGGCGATGGCGGGGCGCAACTCCGGCACCAGCGCCGCCATGCCTCCCCAGGCGGCATCGGCGTGCAGCCAGCAGCCCTCGGCCGCGGCGATTCCGGCCAGCGCGGCGACCGGGTCAATGGTCCCGGTGGCCGTCGTACCCAGCGTGGCCACCAACATCAAGGGCCGGAAACCAGCCGCACGGTCGCGGCGCATCGTTTCGGCGACCTGTGTGGGGCTAAGCCGCAGGCTGCCATCCACGGGCAGCACCCGCACGCTGTCGGTTCCCAACCCGCACAATCGGGCCGCCTTGACGATGGAATGGTGGCTCAGCGCGGAGACATACACCGCCGGCGGCTGGGGCAGCGCGCGGGCGCCGGCGGCGGAGTACTCCGGGTACGCCTGGGTGAGGGCGCAGAGCAGGGCGGTGTGGTTGGCTTCGGCGCCGCCGGAGGTGAACACGCCGTCGGCGGTGGCCGGATCGTAGCCGAACTTGGTGGTCACGGCGAGCACCAGATGACGCTCGACCTCGGCGGCAAACGGGCTGTGGCTCCAGGCAGCGATCTGCGGGTTGAAGGCCGCCACCAGGGCATCGGCCGCCACCCCCATGGTGGTGGGAGCGGGGTTGAACAGCCCGAAGTAGCGGGGATGAGGCGTGTGGACCTGGTGACGCCACAGGTTCTCGGTGGC
>Ga0134125_10009908_pt1 | contig 10714 bp, 9 predicted proteins | sample KB31751_FD_96464 | JGI IMG/M metagenome (GOLD analysis project Ga0134125, IMG submission 96464) | Terrestrial soil microbial communities with excess Nitrogen fertilizer from Kellogg Biological Station, Michigan, USA - KB3-175-1 | ecosystem: Environmental > Terrestrial > Soil > Unclassified ...
AGAACGCCCGCACCCGCAATCTCGACGCGTTCCACTCCGGCGAGGCCGCCGCGCTCGTCGCCACCGACATCGCCGCCCGTGGCATCCATGTCGACGACGTGAGCCTGGTCGTCCACGCCGACCCGCCGGCCGAGCACAAGGCCTACCTGCATCGCTCCGGTCGTACCGCGCGGGCCGGCAACGCCGGCACCGTGGTGACCTTGATGACCAGCGACCAGGTGCGAGACGTCAAGGACCTCACCCGGGCGGCCGGCATCACGCCGACGATCACCCGGTTGCACGGTGCCGATCACCCGGTGCTGCGCGAGTTGGCGCCGGGCGAGCGTTCACTGCCCGGTGCGCTGGTCCCGTCCGTGCCGGCAACGACGGCCGGTGCCCCGAACCGCTCGGCCTCGACCGCCGGTGGGGGTGCCCGTCGCAGCCGCCGGCGGACCGACCAGCCACGCTCCGCGGGCAGCCCGGCCGCCAAATCGTCGCAGCGCTCCGGCCGCTCCGCCGGCCAGTCGGACTCGTCGCGTCGACGTCCCGCGGCCGCGTCGAGCAGCGGTTCCCACAGCATCGTGGCGTTCAGTTCCGGCCGACGCGGCTGACGCACGGCAGTTCCGCTTGACACCAAGTCGGTAAGTGGTAGCTTACCGTTTGTGGAGACTTACCAATCCGGTGATGGCTGGGCGGCGCTCGGTGAGCCGACCCGCCGGGCCATCATCGAGAGCCTGGCCGAACGGCCCCGCGCCGTCGGCGAACTCGCCGCCGAGTTGCCGATCAGTCGACCGGCCGTTTCCCAGCATCTGAAGGTGCTCAAGGACGCCGGACTGGTCAGCGAGCAGCCGATGGGCACGCGACGCATCTATCGCCTCAACCCGATCGCGGTGCTGGCTCTGCGGGACCAACTCGACACCTTCTGGGGTCGAGCCCTGGCCGGTTACGAAACCGCGGTCCGACAGGAGGACGCCGCGGCCGGCCCCGACGTGAGGGAGCAGTCATGACCGAGACATCGGACACCGTGGTACGCCGCCAGATCGTGGTCGACGCGCCACTGGACCGGGCGTTCGAGATCTTCACCGCACGGTTCGGTGATATCAAACCGCGCGAGCACAACCTGATGTCCTCGCCCATAGCGGACACGGTGTTCGAACCGTTCGTCGGCGGCAACATCTACGACCGTGCGGAAGACGGAAGCGAATGCCGGTGGGCGCGGGTGTTGGCCTTCGAGCCGCCGAATCGCGTCGTGTTCAGCTGGGACATCGGGCCGACCTGGGCGCTGGAATCGGATCCGGAGCAGACCAGTGAGGTCGAGGTGCGCTGGTACGCCGAGGGTCCTACCCGAACCCGGGTGGAACTGGAGCACCGCGACCTCGATCGGCACGGTCCTGGCTGGCCGGCCGTGCGCGCCGGGGTGGACGATCCGCGCGGTTGGACGCTGTACCTGGATAGGTACGCCGCGGCGGTGCGCAGCGCGGAGGCGCCCGCTCAGCGGTGATCGCGACGGCGGGTTCCGATCACGGCGGCGCGGCTGACACGATGCGTGGATGGCCGATCTGACCCTGACCGACGTCCGTCCCTGGGGTGGTGCACCCACCGACATCGTCATCGCGGACGGCGTCATCACCGAGCTCCGCCAAACCGGCGCGCCGACGTCCGGGGAGGTAGTGGCCGGCCGCGGCGCGATCGCGCTGCCCGGTTTCGTCAACGCCCACGCGCACGTCGACAAGAGCTGGTGGGGCATGCCCTGGGTGTCCTACGGGGGCGAGCCCACCACGCAGGGCCGGATCGCCCACGAACGGGCCGAGCGCGCTCGCCACGGGATACCGAGCGTGGATGCGACCACGGCGGTGCTGCGCGAATACCTGCGGCACGGGACGACGGCAACCCGAACCCATGTCGACGTCGACCTCGGCATCGGCCTGCGGGGTATCGAGGTGGCCCAGGAAGCGGCGGCCGCACTCGGCGGGGTACTCGAGGTCGAGATCGTGGCCTTTCCCCAGGACGGTGTCGTCCGCCGACCCGGCGTCCTGAAATTGCTGGAGGACGCGGTCCTGGCGGGTGCGTCCCACATCGGGGGCATCGACCCGTGCACCATCGATCGGGATCCCGTTGCCCAGCTGGACGGCCTGTTCGACATCGCCGAGCGCCGCGGGGTCGGCCTGGACATCCACCTGCACGACGGCGGCGAGCTCGGCGCATTCCAGTACGAACTGATCATCGACCGGACCCGGCGAACCGGCTTGCAGGGGAGGGTCACGGTTTCGCACGGTTTCGCGCTCGGCGACCTGGTGGGGGAACGCCAGGTCGCATTGGTCGACGAGCTCGCCGATGCCGGCATCTCCTGGGCAACCGTCGCACCGGTGCGCACCAGTCCACTGCCTTGGCGGCGGATGCGGAAACGCGGCATGGGATTGGGCCTGGGCACCGACGGCATCCGCGACCTGTGGTCTCCGTTCGGCGATGGCGACATCCTCCGGATCGCGCTCGGTTTCGCTCGCCTGCACGGCCTTCGCACCGACGAAGACCTCACGGCTGCCGTCCGGCTGGCCACCTCGGATGCGGCCGTGTTCGTCCATCGCGGAACGCACGACCTGCTGGCCGGTGCGCGTGCCGACATCGTGCTGGTCGACGCGGAGAACGTCCCGGAAGCCCTCGTCCGGGTTCCGCCGCGGCAATTGGTCGTCGCCGCGGGTCGAATCGTCGTCCGGCACGCCGAGGTGCTGGTCTAGGACGTCGGCGTGACCGGATCGCAACCGGCCACCGCAACTCGCCGGCGAATCAGCACACAGCTCCCGGAAGGCCGGTCACCACCGTCAGTTCCGTGTCCATCTGCACGGACCCCACAGCCGGCGCCTGCTGACCCAGATTCGTCCGCTCCGACTCGGTACCGCCTTGCTTGCTCGCGAGTGCCGCGACGCCGTCCAGGTAGCCGGCCAGCTCTGTGTAGTCCTGCTTGAAGTTGACCCCGTCGTGGCTGACGTCCGGCGCCTCGCCGGCCAGCTGCCGGGCCATGGTCGCCGTGCTGACCAGCAGCTCGTGATCCGAGGCCCAATCCTGCACCGGGACCCCGCGCTCGACGATGGTGTCCGCGGTGGTCCAGGCCCGATTGACGCGGATCCAGTTGGTCTGCGCGTCGGTGCAGAAGTTACCGCTCAACTCGGTGCCATCGGCCTGATCGGAGGTTGAGTCGCCGGACCCGCCGCCGGACACACCGATGATCACCGCGACCACCGCAACCAGCGCGGCGGCGCCCCCGATCAGCAACCAACGGGTGGTCGAGCTGGGACCGACCTTCGACGTCGGTGTGAGCACCGGTGTGGGCATCGGGTCGGTTCCGGGTTGGCCGCGGGTGGCCACCTGGTCGGTCCATCGACCGTCGAACCAACGAACCTCGAAGCGCCCGGTCGGATCCGGGTACCACCCGACCGGTGGCGGTTGTTCGCTCACGACCGTCTCCTCAACCCCTAGACCAGGGTGACTGTCCCTCCGTTGGACAGGCATACCACCCAGAAGGATGAAACGGAAGTAATCGGACAGTAGCCGTGCGCGGGTCGAGCAGCGGAGTCCAGTTACTGGCCGCGTGACGACGCCATCGCGCAAGCCGAGTCGGGCGGGCGTGGCCATGCATCCTGCTGGACGCACAGCGTGTCCGGTTCGACCGGACACCTGGTCACCTCATCCGGCCGACCCGTGCAGCCCCTGTGGCCGGTACCGCGTCCCGAGGAACTCGATCAGCGCGGCGGACAGGTCGCCCGGGTTCTCCTCGGCCACGTGATGACCCGAGTCGATGCCGTGACCCTGCACGTCGGTGGCCCAGGACTGCCAGATCTGGAGTGGGTCGCCGTAGAGCTCCTCGAGATCGTCGTGGGTGGACCACAACACGAGGGTGGGACAGCGGACCATCCGGCCGGCCGCACGGTCTGCCTCTTCATCGGCGCGATCGAGGGTGAGCCCGGCCCGGTAGTCCTCGAGCATCGCCTTGACGGTGGTCGGATTGCCGACCGCGGCCGCCCACTCCTGATAGTTCTGCTCGCCCATGGTCTCCCGATCCGGTCTGTACCAGGAGATCGGGTCGGCGTTGATCGCTCGTTCCGGCTTTTCGGGCTGGGCGAAGAAGAACCAATGCCACCATGCGGTAGCGAACCGGTCATCGGCCCGAGCCAGGTGCTCGCTGATAGGAATGCAGTCGATCTCCACCAGGGCGGCGATCCGGTCCGGATGGTCGAGCGCCACCCGCAGTGCGACGTAGCTGCCCCGGTCGTGACCGACGACGGCGAATCGCTCATGGCCGAGGCGGGTCAGCAGGGCGGCGATGTCACCGGCGGCCGCCCGCTTGCTGTAGGGCCGGTGTTCGGGATCGGTGGGCGGCTTGTCCGAACGGCCGTAGCCGCGGACGTCCGGGCAGATCACCCTGTACCCGGCGGCGACGAGCGCCGGGGCGACCCGGTGCCAGGTCGCGGAGGTGCGCGGATGCCCGTGTAGCAGGACACTGGAGGACCCTGGCCACCGAGCCGGACGAACAGCCTGACCCCGCCGACGTCGATCAGGTCCTCGTCGAAGCCGTCGAACACGTTTCTCCTCGGAGTCGATTGCCGGGATGTGCGTGCCCGGCTCACCAACTCGGTAGTCGTGTACCCGCGTGCCCGGGCAGGTTTGGCCGCCGCGGACGACGGGGCACGATCCCGGTATGGCTGAATCACTGAACTCTGTCAAGGTCGCGTTCCTGACCGCGAACTCCGGCGTGGAGCAGGTCGAGCTGACCACGCCGTGGCAGGCGGTCAAGGACGCGGGTGGGCGGCCGGTGCTGATCGCGCCGGAATCCGGGGAGGTCAAGGCGTTCAACCACGACACCGAGCCGGGCGACTCGTTCGACGTCGACGTCACGGTGGACGCCGCCGATCCGTCGGACTACGCGGCGCTGGTGCTACCCGGCGGAACCACCAACCCCGATGCCCTGCGGCTGGAGACGGCGGCCGTCGATTTCGTCAAGGCCGTCGCCCGGCGCGGCACGCCCATTGCCGCGATCTGTCACGGGCCGTGGACCCTGGTCGAGGCCGGTCTGGTCGCCGACCGTCAGCTCACCAGCTGGCCGAGCCTGCGTACCGACATCACCAACGCGGGCGGGACCTGGGTGGACGTCGAGGTGCAGACAGACACCTCCGGTGGCTTCCCCCTCATCACCTCACGCAATCCCGATGACCTCGACGCGTTCTGCAGCGCGCTGCTGGGGCAGCTCTCGGGCCAGGGTCGGCGGGTCATCGGCCAGACGTGACAAGGCCCGCAGGTCGCCAGTAGAGGCGATCGAGCCTATCGGATGGGCATGTCGCAGCCGATGGATCCAACCCTCAGGTCACCGGAGGGAGCGGCGGCCCGTCGGTGCCGAGTTTCTCGTGCGAAACCAGCGGCGGGACAGGCCACGTGATCCCCGCAGGCGGCCAAGTCTGTCCGGTCTTGCGCAAGAACGAGTCCGGCGGCTGGTAGATGGGGGGCTGGGTACCGTCCGGAATCAAGCTGTGCCAAGTGATGCCGGCGGTCCGGTCGCGGAACTCCTGCTGGATACCGGCCAGCACGGTGGGTTGCGTGATCAAGTCCACCGCCGTGCCGGCCAGGTACCTGGACGCCGCGAGGAGCCCCTGGTGGGCGATGTTCGTGGCCGCACAGGCGGTCGCCGCCCAGTTGTGGTTGGGCGTGCCGCCCGGCCAGATCGGCGTGACGCAGGAGATCTTCGGTGTCCGCCAGCTGACGTCGGCGGTGTCCGACGACGCACCCCCGAGGAAGGTCGGGTTGGGCGCTGACAGCGGGATGATCGTGGTCGGCATCCCGGTCTGCGGCTTGCCCAGCGACGCCTGGATCTGTTTCGCCATGACATTGTCGGCGGCGGTGAACTGCGCCGGGCCGATTTGCTGCATGTTGGCGAACATCAACTCGGCCCCGGCCTTGTTGCCCAGAGTGTTCCAGACGGCCGAGTTGAACCGGTAGGACAGCGTGGTCTGGCTGGCCGACGCGGCCGCCTGGGCGCAGGCGACGATCTTGTCGTAGAGCACGTTCACCCTGGCGGGGCTGCCCTCCCTGACGTAGTACCAGATGGAACACATGTCGGGTGTGACATTCGGTGCACCGCCGCCGTTGATCACCGCGTAATGGAACCGCGCCGACGCCGCGACGTTCTTCTCCCGCAGGAACTCGGTCATCGTGGCCATCAGCAAGGCGCCGTCCAGCCCGCTCTTGTTGCCCAATGGGCTACCACCGTGGCCGGCCGAGCCGAGGAAGGTGAAGGTGGCGGAGAGAAGGGCGCTGTTGGTGCCCCAACCGGTGCTGGTCACCGATGTCGGATGCCAGTCGAGGAAGGCGTCCAACCCGTCGTATGCGCCCATCTTGACCGCGTACGCCTTGCCGACCAACTGTTCCTCGCCCGCAGAGGAAAAGACTCGAATGGTCGCCGGGAGGTTCTTCTTCTTGATCGCCTTGCTGACCGCGATCGCCGCGCCGACCGAGGCCGCGCCCAGGGTGTTGTGGGCATCGCCGTGGCCGGGACCGAAGGTGGGCCCGTAGGCGTCGTAGTTGTAAACGAGCGGGTCGTGGACTGTGACACCCTTCTTCTGCGACAGGCCGGGCAGCGCATCGCATTCGGCGTTGAACCCGAGGGTGGGCCCGCCCGAACCCTGGGAGTAGGTCGCGATGAATGCGCTGGGCAACCCAGCCGTGCCCCAGTCGATCCTGAATCCGTGCGATCGGAGCATGGCCGCGGTGGCCAGTGAAGAATTCCACTCGCGCAGCGAGAGCTCGGCATGGTGCCAGATCTCATCGCTCAGACCGGTGATCGCGGATTGGTTTCCATCGATCCAATCGAGGGCGGCGTCCTTGGCCGAGGACTGTTTCGCCGCGCTCGTCGGCGGTTCGTAGTTGGCCTGGGTCACGCCGAGTTTGGCGTCGTAGCCCTGAGTCGCCGCCCAGACCGGATCGCCGGACAGGGCCGAGACGGCCGTCGCGCCGGCGCCAACGCCGAGTACTTGGAGCATGCGTCTGCGGCTGAGCTCTTGGGCCGCACGGTCTTTCAGGTTTTCGGCGTCATGGGTCACGACGACTCCTCGAGGTTACGGGTGGGTGGACAGAATGCGATGGCGCAGGCAGCGAAGTGCAGCCAAACCGCACCGACAACCGGCCGAATCGAGTCGCTCGATCCGCTCGATTCGGTTGGTGCCCTTGCAGTCTGGGCAGTGTGGCTGAAGCTAGCCCGCAGCCCGTACAGCGCGCAAGGGGGCATCACTGAGCGTGACGAAAACTCGAAGCCTGCACTCTTTCGGGCACTGATGGAATGGACCCGACGATCAATCGTGGGCGGAGAACTTGGGCTCGCGCCACATCCGCTCGAACGGCAGGCGCCAGGCGTTGGGGGCGATCAGCTGGTGGATGGCGTTGGGTCCCCAGGTCCCGGCCGGGTACATCTTGACCGGCGGCGGGTTGTCCAGCAGCGGCACCGAACGCTCCCACAGCGACTCGATGCCCTCGGCGGTGGTGAACAGCGTGTGGTCGCCGCGCATCGCGTCCAGGATGAGCCGTTCGTACGCCTCGAGGACGTCCTTGGCCTGGTCGGTCTCTTGGGTGGAGAACTGCATGGACAGCTTCTCCAGCCGCATCCCCGGCCCCGGCCGCTTGCCGTAGAACGACAGCGACACCTTCGACGAATCGGCCAGGTCGAACGTGAGGTGATCCGGCCCTGCCGCGCCGACCCCGGAGCCGGGCGGAAACATCGTTCGCGGGGCCTCCTTGAACGCGATCGAGATGATCCGCTGCCCTTCGGCCATCCGCTTGCCGGTGCGCAGGTAGAACGGCGTCCCGGCCCAGCGCCAGTTGTCGATACCGACCTTGAGCGCGATGAACGTCTCGGTGTCCGAATCCGGCGCAACCCCGTCCGCGCTGCGGTAGCCCTGGTACTGTCCCCGCACCACGTGCTCGGGCAGGATCGGCAGCATCGACCGGAAGACCTTGTTCTTCTCCTCGCTGATCGCCCGCGGTTCCAGAGCCGTCGGCGGCTCCATCGCGACGAAGGCCAGCACCTGAAGCAGGTGGGTGACCACCATGTCCTTGTAGGCACCGGTGGACTCGTAGAAGTTCGCCCGCTGGTCCAGCCCCAGGGTCTCGGGGATGTCGATCTGGACGTGGTCGATGAAGTTGCGGTTCCAGATCGGCTCGAACAACCCGTTGGCGGATCGGAAGGCCAGGATGTTCTGCGCCGCCTCCTTGCCCAGGAAGTGGTCGATCCGGAAGATCTGGGTCTCGTCGAACGTCTTGTGCACGAAGGCGTTCAATTGGATCGCCGAGGCCAGGTCGGTGCCGAACGGCTTCTCCATCACCACCCGCGAGTTGTCCACCAGCCCGGACTCGTCGAGCATGGTGATGACCGCCGCGGCGGCCTTGGGTGGCACCGAGAGGTAGTGCAGCAGGCGTACATTCGGCCCGAGCTCGATCTCGGCCGCCTTGACCGCGGCGGTCAGGCCCTCGGGCCCCGCGCTCTGCGGGACATAGGTCAGCTTCTGGGCGAACGTGGCCCAGGTGTCCTCGTCGATCTTGTGCGTGCCGAAGGCGTCGACGGCCTTGCGGGCCAGTTCCCGGAAGTCCTCGGTGGTGATGTCCTCCAGCGAGGTCCCGACCACGCGGATCTCCGGGGCGATGGACGATTGGTCCAGGTAGGCCAGCCCGGGGATGAGTTTGCGCTTGGCCAGGTCGCCGGTCGCCCCGAACAGCACGATGACGTGCGGGGCGAGTGCGTCGAGGTCGAAACGGTGCGGGCGCGCGCCGGGCGCCGGGTACGCGATGGTCTGTGCGTGGTCGGGCATATCTCGAATCATGGCACCGACGGCGCCCCCCGCGCAGGGCGGCGCCGCCACCGACCACGGCCACCGGCTCAGGGAGCGGCTGACCTGGCCTTGTTCTCCCGGTGCCGGACGGCGACGTCGCGCACCGCGGCGGCCACGGCGGGGGCGACGGCGGCGTCGAACACCGACGGCACGATGAAGCTGGCGTTGAGTTCGTCGGGGGATACGCAGTCGGCGATGGCCGCGGCCGCGGCCAGCAGGCAGTCCTCGGTGATCTCGTGCGCAGCGGCGTCGAGCATGCCGCGGAAGAAGCCGGGAAAGGCGAGCACGTTGTTGATCTGGTTCGGGTAGTCCGACCGCCCGGTCGCCACGATGGCGGCGTGCGCAGCGGCGTCGAACGGGTCGACCTCCGGATCGGGGTTCGACAGTGCGAACACGATCGCCTTGTCGGCCATCCTGGCGATGTCGTCGCCGGTCAGCAGGTTGGGTGCCGAGACCCCGATGAACACGTCGGCGTCGACGATCATCTCGGCCAGTGTGCCCTGGGCGCGGCGCGGGTTGGTGTTGTCGGCGATCCATCGGCGGAACGGGTCGAGATTCGGGTTGTCCGGCCGCACCGCGCCGTGCCGGTCGCAGCCGACGATGTCGGTGAAGCCTTCGTGGTGGAGCAACTGGATGATCGCCCGGCCGGCGGCGCCGACGCCGGACACCACCACCCGGCACTGCTCCGGTGTCTTGCCGACCACCCGCAGTGCGTTGGTCAGGGCCGCGAGCACAACGATTGCGGTGCCGTGCTGGTCGTCGTGGAACACCGGGATGTCGAGCATCTCGCGCAGCCGGGCCTCGATCTCGAAGCACCGCGGTGCTGCGATGTCCTCCAGGTTGACCCCGCCGTATTGCGGGGCCAGGCAGCGGACGATCTCCACGATCATGTCGACGTCCTGGGTGTCCAGGCACACCGGCCAGGCGTCCACCCCGGCGAACTGCTTGAAGAGCGCAGCCTTGCCCTCCATCACCGGCAACGCCGCGGCCGGCCCGATGTTGCCCAGTCCGAGCACCGCGGAGCCGTCGGTGACCACCGCGACGGTGTTGCGCTTGATGGTCAACCGCCGGGCGTCGGCCGGGTTCTTCGCGATGGCCAGGCATACCCGGGCGACACCGGGGGTGTAGGCCCGGGACAGGTCGTCACGGTGCTTGAGCGGGACGGTGGGGACGACCTCGAGCTTGCCGCCGAGGTGCAACAGGAAGGTGCGGTCGGAAACCTTGCGCACCTGCACCCCGGGCAGGGCGTCGATGGCCGCGGAGATCGCGTCCGCGTGGTCGGCATCGGACGCATCGCAACTGACGTCGACGACGATCACATCGGGGCGTGATTCGACCACGTCGAGTGCGGTGAGTGATCCGCCGGCGGCGGAGACCGCGGCCGCGAGCTCCGAGGTGGCACCGAAGGTGGACGGCACCTCGGTCCGCAGGGTGATCGAATACCCGGGGCTGGGCTTGGCCATGCGTGTTCTTCTCCTCTGCCGGGCGACGTCGGCCGGCTGCCGGTGTAGGAATCTGAAGCTACCCGGTTCGGTCACGGCTTCCGGGAACGGCTCGCAGGCGCCGGGTAGGTTGGGGCGACGCGAAACGAAGGGAAGGGACGTTCCGGTGGCCCTGCGCATACTCGGCTTCGGCCGGCTCGCTTTCGCGATCGTCGGGCTGGTGGCGGTCGTGGCGCTCATCGTGCACAACAACTCGGCCAACCCCGACTTCAACTTCGTCAACTTCTTCAGCTTCTTCACCGTGGATGCGAACATCCTGGCCGCCCTGGTGCTGCTGGTCGCCGGGGCAGCGGCGTTGCGCGGCAATCAATCCCGCGAGCTGTCCGGACTGCGGGGCGCGGTGACCACCTACATGGCGATCACCGGCAT
>Ga0134125_10009909_pt1 | contig 10714 bp, 9 predicted proteins | sample KB31751_FD_96464 | JGI IMG/M metagenome (GOLD analysis project Ga0134125, IMG submission 96464) | Terrestrial soil microbial communities with excess Nitrogen fertilizer from Kellogg Biological Station, Michigan, USA - KB3-175-1 | ecosystem: Environmental > Terrestrial > Soil > Unclassified ...
GCAATGGAAGGATTACACGCCGTACGAGCTTCGCAACGTCGGCGCGTTCGTGCGTCTCGGCTGGCGCGACCGCGCGCACGAGCTGCTCAATTTCTTCATGGCGGGCCGCCGCCCACTCGCATGGAACCAGTGGCCCGAGGTCGTCGGCCGCGATCCGCGCGAGGTGCGTTTCATCGGCGATCTGCCGCATGCGTGGGTCGCGTCCGATTTCATTCGCTCGGTGCTCGATCTCTTCGCCTACGAGCGCGAGGATGGTGCGGTCGTGCTCGCCGCGGGGATTCCAGCCTCCTGGCTCGATCGCGCCGGCATCGCGATCCGCGGGCTGCGCACGCCGTACGGTACGCTGTCGTATTCGCTCGTGCGCATCAGCGACCGCATTGCCGAGCTGACGCTCACCGCCAGCGGCAGCGTGCCGCCCGGTGGCTTCGTGCTCGCAGGTCCGTGGTCGCGACCGCTCAACGTGACGATCGACGGCAAGCCGGCCGCGGTACACGGCGACGAAGTTCGCATCGGCGAACTGCAGGCGCGCGTCGTGCTCGAGCTTCCGAAGGGACCGCCCGCAGAGGTCAAATGAACGAACGCGATCGCGACATCGAGTTTCCCGAAGACTTCCTGTGGGGCACGGCGACGTCGGCGTACCAGGTCGAAGGCTCACCGCTCGCCGACGGCGCCGGGCCGAGCATCTGGCAGCGCTTCACGCGCACGCCGGGGCTCGTGCGCGACGGCGACAACGGCGATGTCGCATGCGACCAGTATCGCCGCTTCGCCGACGACATCGCATTGATGAAGCGTCTCGGGCTCAACGCGTATCGCTTCAGCATTTCGTGGAGTCGCGTCCTGCCGCAGGGGCGCGGCGCGGTGAACGCGAAGGGCCTCGCCCACTACGAGCGGCTCGTCGACACGCTGCTTGCCAACGGCATCGCGCCTGCGCCGACGCTCTATCACTGGGACCTGCCGGCGGCGCTCGACGATCGCGGCGGCTGGCTCAATCCCGACATCGCACACTGGTTTGCCGATTACGCGTCGATCCTGTTCAGAAAGCTCGACGATCGCGTGCCGATGTGGGCGACGCTGAACGAGCCGTGGGTCGTCACTGACGGCGGTTATCTGCACGGCGTGCTCGCGCCCGGGCATCGCAACCTGTTCGAGGCGCCGATCGCAACCCACCGGCTGTTGCGCGCGCACGCCGCGGCCGTGCAGGCGTATCGCGCACAAGGCAGGCACCGGATCGGCATCGTCGTCAATCTCGAGCCGAAATACCCGGCGTCGGACAGCCCCGAGGATCGCGCCGCGACGGCACGTGCGCATGCGTACATGAATCGCCAGTACCTCGACCCGGTATTCCTCGGCCGCTATCCCAAGGCGCTTGCGGACATCTTCGGCGAGGCATGGCCGCGGTGGTCCGACGACGAGGTGGCGTTCATCCGCCAGCCGATCGACTTCGTCGGCGTCAACTACTACACGCGCAACGTCACGCGCTTCGACGCGTCGGCGTGGCCGCTGCGTGCCGGGCCCGTGCCGCAGAAGCGGGCGACGTACACGGAGACGGGCTGGGAGGTGTTCCCGCAAGGCCTGACCGATACGCTGCAATGGGTGAGCCGGCGCTATGGCGATCCGCCGATCTACGTCACCGAGAACGGCGCGGCATTCTTCGACCCGCCGGTCGTCGAGGGCGACCGGCTCGCCGATCCGTTGCGCGTCGACTACTACCGCAAGCATTTGCGCGCAATGCACGACGCGCGCGCGGCGGGTGTCGACGTTCGCGGCTATTTCGCATGGTCGCTGCTCGACAATTTCGAGTGGTCGCTCGGCTACTCGAAGCGCTTCGGCATCGTGCACGTCGACTTCGAGAGCCAGAAGCGCACGCCGAAGGACAGCGCGCATTTCTATGCGCGCGTCATCGCGAGCCGGGGACGCGCGCTCGGCGAGGACGCCGCGTCCGGCACGCCCGCGTAGACTTCGCGTCTGGATCGGTCCCGCATGCCGTCAACCTAGCGTTCGCCCTGGAAGCGCACGTTCAATCGCTGGTCGATTGGTTCGCCGCGCATCCACTGCTTGCGCTCGCGACGGTCTTCGTCGCCACGCTGCTCGAGGGGGCCGCGCTCGTCGGCACGATCGTTCCCGGCAGCACGATCGTCTTCGTCGCCGGCGTCCTCGCGGGACTCCGTGCGCTCGATCCGTGGACGGCGGGATTGCTCGCGGTCGCCGGCGCGGTCCTGGGTGACGGCGGCAGCTACCTCGTCGGACGCCGTTACCGCGACGCGATTCGTAATCTCGGACCGATCCGCAGGCATCCGACGCTGTTCGCGCGTGGCGAGGCGTACTTCGCCGCGAACGGGCGCAAGAGCATTTTCGTCGGCCGCTTCCTCGGGCCTCTCCGCGCGGTCGTGCCGCTCGTCGCCGGCATGGCGAAGATGCCGGGGCACGAGTTCCTGGCGATCGATGCGCTCGCCGCCATCGCATGGGCGGGCGCGCATCTGCTGCCTGGCGTGCTGTTCGGCGCGTCGCTCGAGTTGGCCGGTGCGGTCAGCTCGCGGCTCGTCGTGCTGGTGGCGATTCTCGTCGTCGGCCTGTGGCTCGTCGCCTTCGTCATTCGTTTCGTCACGCGGCGCGCGTGGCCGTTGCTGAAGCGACTCCGGGAGCGGCTCTATGTTCGCGCGAGCCTGAGCTCGCATCCGTCTGCGCGCGCGGTGCTGAGACTCCTCGACCCTTCGCGCAGCGAGCCGCTCGCGCTTCTCGTCTCGGCAACGCTGCTCGTTGCAGGCGCCTGGTTGTTCCTGGGCGTCGTCGAGGATGTCGTCACCCACGACACGCTGGTCGACGTCGACCGGGCAGTCTACGGGTGGCTTTCGGGCATGCGCTCGCGCTTCGCCGACGACGTGATGGTGACGATCAGCGAGCTGGCCGGCGTGGAGGTGATGATCGCGGTGATCGCCGCCGTTGCGGCATGGCTCGCGATCACGCGGCGATTCCGTACGCTCGCGTATTGGGCCGCGGCGGCCGGCTTCGCGGAAGCGATGGTGATCGCGCTCAAGTACGGGTTCGAACGTGCGCGTCCGAACACCGCGTACGCGGCGGTCGATCCCTTTTCGTTTCCAAGCGGCCACGCGGCGATCACCCTCGTCGTCTATGGCTTCCTCGCGTTCCTGCTCGGCCATGGCAAGCCGGTAACGCGGCAAGGCACGTTCGCGCTCGCCGCCGCCGGCATCGCGGCGCTCGTCGCTTTCTCGCGCGTCTACCTGGGTGCGCATTGGCTGTCGGACGTGATCGCGAGCTTCGGGCTCGGCATCGCGTGGATCGCGCTGCTCGGCATCGCCTACATCCAATACGTGCGTGAGCCCGCACTGCGTGCGGCGCCGGTCCTGTCGATCGTGGCGGCAACGCTGATCTTCGTCGGGGGACCCTATGCCGCGCACCACCACGCGCGCGACGTCGCGCGCTACGCGAAGCTCGACGAGCGTCCCTCGCTGCCGCTCGCAGCCTGGCGAGGCAGCGGCTGGGCGACGCTGCCCGCGGCGCGCACCGAGATCGGCGGTCAGCGAGAAGAGGCTTTCACCGTGCAGTGGGTTGCATCCCGCGAGCCATTGATACAAGCGCTTGCGGGTGCTGGGTGGCAGGCGCCCGCGCGGTGGAAATCGGCGGCCGCGCTGTTGTGGCTCGTGCCATCGACGCCGATCGGTCAATTGCCGGTGCTGCCGAAGCTTCATCGCGGACAACCGCCTGCGCTCACGTTCATCCGCGCGCTCGACCCGCGCACGCGCAACGTGGTGCGGCTGTGGCACGTCGCCGATGCGATCGAAGGCGCGGCACGCCTGCCGATCTACGCCGGCATGGTGACCATCGAACGCGCGCATGCGCAATTGGGCTTGATCGCGGTCACGAGGACCGATCCCGATCCCCCGCCGCCCGAAGAAGTCCTTGCCGAGGCGATCCGCGGAAGCCAGACCGCCACCGTCCGGCGGGCGGCGCTCGGCGTGGCGATACTGCTCGTCTGGTGAGCACGAGCAGGATGAGGGAAACCCTCATCTTGTGCGCGCTTTGCTGACGGCGTATGTTCACGGCCGATTCGAAAGACGAAAGGAAGCGTTCAAAGCCGACCATCGCAGCACCGCAACAGGGAGGGCACGATGAAGCGAGGGTTTACCGTCGTTGGTGCTTTCACGGCAGCAGGCATGCTGTTCATCGCGGCCTCGGCCGCTCGTGCGTCCGACGCGAGGACGATTGCCACCGAGCGCCAGAAGGTCGGCAATGGATGGGCGCGCGTGTACGTGTCGCTCGATGCGGACGGAACACCGCGCGCACTCGGCGTGAGCCTCACGAGCGCCGCGCTCGCGGGACTGCCGGCGGAACCGAATCGCACGAGTCGCTGCTTCGACAGGAACGGCGACGGCCGCATCGACGCCGACGAGTGCGTCGGCGATTACAACTTCATGTTCACGATTCCCGAGGGCGAGGCCGCGCACGCGATCTCACCGTTCAAATGGATCGCGCTCAACTGGAATCCGCACGGTCACGGGAAGCCTGCGCCACCGCCGTGGTCCGCACCGCACTTCGATTTCCATTTCTACATCGCGGATCGGGACGCGGTGAAGCGCTTGCGCACGGGAAGCTGCGGCGAGATGATCGATTGCGACGATTTCAAGACGGCGACGAAGCCGGTCCCGGCGAAGTACGTCCATCCCGACCACATCGACGTGGGTGCCGCGGTTCCCGGCATGGGCAACCATCTGATCGACTCCAGGTCGCCGGAGCTTGCGAAGGGCGGGCCGCCATTCACGCACACGTTCATCTTCGGCGCGTATGACGGGCAGATCACGTTCCTCGAGCCGATGATCACGCGCGCGTACATCGCGAGCAAGCCGGGCATGTGCAAGGCGATCAAGCAGCCGGAGGCATGGGCGGTCGCCGGCCGGTACCCGACGAAGTACTGCGTGCGCTACGTTCCGGGGGACGACACATACACGGTGTCGATCGAGAACTTCGTGCGGCGCGAGGCGAATTAGCGGGCTTGGCGATCAACTCGTGGCTCGTCCCAAAGGAAAGGGGTCGCGGATGCGCGACCCCTCGCAAGGAGTAGCGAGCGAGGGACTCGAACCCCCGACCAAAGGATTATGATTCCTCTGCTCTAACCAACTGAGCTAGCTCGCCTTTGCCGCAGCTATTATAGCTGCAACCGGTCGATGGCCCGGCCAACGGTCGCCGTCGAATCGCTCGCGATGAGACGTCATTTCCAGCATCGTCGCGTCGATGACCCTTCCGCTTTCGCTGTCCGCGATTCCGACCGACGCGCTCGTCATCGCGCCGTGCATCGTGCTGCTCGGCTACACGATCTTCGGCGCGACCGGCTTCGGCTCGTCGATCATCTCGGTGCCGGGTCTCGCGCATTTCTTTCCGTTGACGTTCACGGTGCCGTTGATCACGACGACCGATGCGGTTGCATCGATGACGACCGCCGTGCGTTATCGCCGGCTCGTCGCGTGGCGCGAAATTCTGCGACTGTTGCCGCCGATGCTGATCGGCATCGCGTTCGGCATGACGCTGCTGCTCAAGCTGCCCCGCGGGCCGGCGCTCTTCGCGCTCGGTGTTTTCGCGGCCAGCTACGGAACGTATGTCATCGCCGGTCCGCGCAGAATCGCACGCGCGCCTGCATGGCTCGTGTGGCCGGTGGGCCTCGCGGGCGGGATCTTTTCGGCCCTGTTCGGGACCGGGGGTCCGATCTACGTGGTGTTTCTGTCGGCCCGGATCAGCGACAAGGCCGCGCTTCGCGCGACGACCGCGCTCGTCGTCGCCGTCGCGATCTGGACACGCCTCGTGTTGTTCGTCGCGATCGGCGTGCTGCTCGACCCGACGCTCGTCGCGATGGTTTTGCTGCTGCTGCCCGTCATGGCGCTGGGGCTTTGGCTCGGCAACCGGCTGCACCATGCTCTTTCGCACGGCGGCGTGCTGCGACTGATCGCCGGGCTGCTGGTCGTGAACGGCATCGCGCTGATCATGCGCGCCGTCGAGGCGATGCGCGCATAGCGCCGCCCGCGCTCGCGTTTGCCGCTTCAGCCTTCCGGCGCTCGACTCGCGAGCAGTTGCTCGATCAGCTGAACGAACTTCGGATCGCTCGGGGTCGTACGGCTGTCGAAGCCCGCGACCGGACGGCCGCTGCGATCGATGACGTACTTGTAGAAGTTCCACTGCGGCGCGACACCGGTCGCCGCCGTCAACGCCGCGAACAGCGGGTTCGAGCTCACCTTCGTGACGCTCGACTTCTCGAACATCGGGAACTGCACGCCGTACGTGAGTCGGCAGAACCGCGCGATCTCCTGGTTCGTACCCGGCTCCTGGCCGCCGAAATCGTTCGACGGAAAGCCGACCACGACGAGGCCGCGGCCCTTGTAGCGGCGGTAAAGAGCCTCGAGGCCCTCGTACTGGCCGGTGTAGCCGCAGTAGCTCGCCGTGTTGACGACCAGCAGCACCTTGCCGCGAAACTGGCAAAGCGACTGCGGCTCGCCGGTCTGCAGCCGGTTGAATTGCTGGCGCAGGAGCGGCGGACAGTCGGCGGGCTGGTCTGCCGCGGCCGCCATGCGCTCGGACTGGGACAGCGGAAGCGCGGTCAGCGGCGCAATCGCCGCGGTGACCAGCGGCTCGGCCGCCGTCCGCTGCCCGTCCACCGGCCACGACGTGAGCGGGGCATCGAGCGCCGCGTCCTGCGCCGGTGGCTCGTCCTGGCTGACGGGATCGTCGCGCAGACAGGACAGCTTCGCGATCGGTGCCACCGCGTCGACCACGCGCGAATCGTCGAGCGGCGCCGGAACCGGGAGGAAGCGCCTGCCGTTGTCGCCCGGCACCGGTGCATCTTCCGCCACTTTGCCGGCACCGCTGTCGCCGAGTGTCGCAATCGGCGCGACGGCGTCGACGAAGGCGCTGCGCTCGGGGAAGCCGCGGAGGACGACCGCCGCGGCGAGCAACGTCGCGCCAGCCGCCGCAACGGCCAACGCCGCAAGCGCGGTGCGCTTCCTGTTCATCGGTGTCCTGCCGGCGTGAGGAGGAAGTACGATACCGCGAAGCCAATGACCGGGCAATCGGACGCTTTCTGACCATCATGCAGGCGGATCTGACCGAGCTCGCGCAGAACATCAGCGCCGTCGAGCGCGAAACCGGGCTGTCGAAGGACGTGCTGCGGATGTGGGAGCGGCGCTACGGTTTTCCGAAGCCCGCGCGCGACGACAACGGCGAGCGCCAGTACACGCTCGCCGAAACGGCGAAGCTCCGCGCGATCAAGCGGCTGATGGACATCGGCGCGCGTCCCGGCAAGATCATCGGTCTTTCGCTCGATCAGCTGAACGCGCTCGCCGACGCACGCGCACCGCTGCGCCGCGAAGCGGCCGCGCCGTCGACCGAGCGCGACATCGTGTCGATGCTGATCACGCACGACGTCGGCGCGCTGCAGCAGGCGCTCGCGCAGTGGCTGATGCGCGAGGGGCTGCAACGCTTCGTCGCCGAGACGCTCGCCCCGATGAACCGGCTCGTCGGCGAAGCGTGGATGCGCGGCGAGCTGCGCGTGTTCGAGGAGCATCTGTACAGCGAGCAGGTGCAGGCGACGCTGCGCGGCGCGATCAACACGTTCCCGCGTCGGGGCGGACATCCGCGGGTGCTGCTGACGACGCTGCCGAGCGAGCATCACGCACTGGGATTGCTGATGGTCGAAGCGTTGCTCGTGGCCGAGGGCGCGCAATGCGTGTCGCTCGGTCCGCAGTTGCCGCTCGACGACATCCGGCTCGCGGCGGCCGCGCACGGCGCCGATATCGTCGCGCTGTCGTTCTCGAGCGCGTTCCCCGTGCGGCAGGCGGCCGAAAGCCTTGCACGCCTTCGCCGGCATCTGCCGTCCGCACTCGCGCTTTGGGCGGGCGGCGACATGACGCGTCGTGTGCGAAAGACCCTGCCCGGCGTGCTGTTGCTGCCTGATCTCGGCGGCTGCGTCGGCGCGCTCCGCGCGTGGCGGGCGGCGAACGCGGCCACGCCGGCGGCCTGAACCAAAGCCGGCCCGGCCGATCATCGTAAGCATGTGGACGGCGACGTCCCTCTGGATCGCGAGCCTCGGCGCGCTCGCGCTTTATGCCGCGTTGGCCGCACGGGACATCGTCGCCGGCGGTCACATCGCCGCGTGGCTGCTCGGCGCGATCGTGCTTTACGTCGGCGCGATCCTCCTGCTCTGCGCGAGCTATTTCACGATCGCGTGGATCTGGCGCGCGCGCCGTCCGCGCGAGGTTCGCCTCGACGTGCGCGGCACGCTTCGGCTGTGGTGGAACGAATACCGCACGCTCCTGGGCTCGCCGCCGCGTCTCATGCTGTACCGCGTTCTGGTGCGCGATCCCGATCCCGCCCCCGCGCATGCGCCGCCGGTGCTGCTCGTGCACGGCGTGCTCTGCAACGCCGGCGTCTGGCTGCGCCTCGTCCGTTATCTGCGCGAAGCGCGGGTCGGCGGCCTCTACAGCCTGTCGTACGGGCCGCCGCTGGAATCGATCGAGACATTCGCCGAGCAGCTCGCACGCAAGATCGAGTCGATCGTCGCGGCGACCGGTGCGCCGCGGGTGATCGTCGTCGCGCACAGCATGGGCGGGCTCATCACGCGTGCCTACCTGCGCAAGCACGGGCGTGGCCGGATCGCACGCGTCGTCACGATCGGCACTCCCCATCACGGCAGCATGCTCGCGTGGTTCCTCCCCGGCGCGTCGCTCACGCAGATGCGACCGGGCAACGCGTGGCTCGCCGCGCTCAATCGCGAGCGCCTCGATCCGGCGCTTCGCTTCGTATCGCTTTGGTCATGGCACGACTCGATGGTCGCGCCGCAGACCTCATCGGAATTGCCGGGCGCCGTGGACGTGACGATCGCAGGTGTCGGTCACAACGCGTTGCTCGGCGATGCCCGCGTGTTCGAGCTCGTGCGCAGCGAGATCGAGGCGGAACGCCGCGCCGACGCATCGCGCGAAACGACGCCCGCGATCGCGCCGCAGGATCGCTGCCCGGTATGACCGACCCGAAAGAGGACGATCCGCCGCCGGTTGCACCGCGCAGGCCCGACAACGACGAGTGCTGCGGCGGCGGCTGCAATCCGTGCATCTTCGACGCCTACGAGGACGCGCGCGAGCGCTACGAGATCGCACTTGCTGCGTGGCGCGCGCGGCATGGCTTGGCAGACGCCGCGCGTGACGCCGACGCGCCGTCGGGCGGAAAGAATTAGGGCCTGGTCACCTCCAAGCGGACATCGTGTGAACAGGCGCTATCGAAGCCGGCGCGCGTTTCATGCGCGCGTCGATCGATCGTCGAGCGCGTCGAGATGCGCGTTCATCTGGCGCTCGATCGCAGGCCTCAGCGGCGAAAGCAGCAGGCCGAGCTGCACTTCGATCACGATGTTCGTCGGGCCGACGTGCATGACGCCCGAAACGCCGGGCCGGCGAAAGCGTACGTCGTCGCCTTCCCAGTGCCATGCAAGGTCGAAGCGCTTCTCGAAATCGCGCGCCATGCGCTCGACGAGCGCCTTCGCGTCCGGTTGCGGCAGATGATGCGGGCGGTCGATCCGGATCGTGGCCATGCGGTGATCGTACACGCTAGCGCCTGCATCGCGACCTCGTAAGCAAGGCGTAGGAACGGCGCGGACAGTTGCATGATCGTGCGGCCGATACGGCGCGCTGTCCTGTTGCGCGATGCTTGCGATCTCTCGCGCCTGCCCGCCCCGACAAGGAATCGATCCAATGATCACGCGCAAGCGCAGCGCCGATGCGCGCGCGCTCAAGCGTACGTTGCGACGAACGTTCGGCATCGACAGCCTGCGCGGCGACCAGGAGCGCGTGATCGCCCGGGTGCTCGACGGTCGCGACACGCTCGCGATCATGCCGACCGGGGCGGGCAAGTCGCTTTGCTACCAGTTGCCGGCGTTGCATCTGGCGGGCGTCACCGTCGTCGTCTCGCCGCTGATCGCGCTGATCAAGGATCAGGCCGACAAGCTAATGGCCGCGGGCGTCGTGCCCGCGAAGCTCAACAGCGTGCTGACCGACGCGCAGGCGCAAGAGGCGCTGGAGAACGTCGCGAAGGGGCGCATCCCGATCGTGTTCGCGACGCCGGAGCGGATGACCGACGCGCGCACGCTCGAGGCGCTTGCGCGTGCCGGCGTCGCGCTCTTCGTCGTCGACGAGGCCCACTGCATTTCGCAATGGGGACACGACTTCCGCCCGTCGTACCTCGAGCTCGGCGCCGCATTGAAGGCGCTCGGCGATCCGCCGGTGCTGGCGCTCACCGCGACCGCGACCGACGACGTGATGCGTGACATCGGCAGGCAGCTCGGGCGCCCGTCGATCGAAATCGTGCAGGCCGGAATGTACCGCGAGAACCTGCATTACCGCGTCGTGCATACGACGAACGACGACGAGCGCATCGCACGCGTCGTCGATATCGTCAGGGCCGCGAAAGGGAACGGCATCGTGTACGCCGCGACGATCAAGGTCGCGCAGGCGCTGCACGAATCGCTGGTCGACGCCGGCGTCCGGGCGGGGCTCTATCACGGCGAGCTGCCGGCGGGCCGGCGGCGCGACGCGCAGGATCGATTCATGGCGGGCGAGCTCGACGCGATGGTGGCGACGAACGCATTCGGACTCGGCATCGACAAGCCGGACCTCCGCTTCGTGCTGCGCGCGCAGATGCCTGGGAGCATCGAGTCGTACTACCAGGA
>Ga0134125_10009911_pt1 | contig 10714 bp, 7 predicted proteins | sample KB31751_FD_96464 | JGI IMG/M metagenome (GOLD analysis project Ga0134125, IMG submission 96464) | Terrestrial soil microbial communities with excess Nitrogen fertilizer from Kellogg Biological Station, Michigan, USA - KB3-175-1 | ecosystem: Environmental > Terrestrial > Soil > Unclassified ...
CGGGCGGCTCCTGCAGTACGACGCGCTCAACATGAAGTTCCGCGAGTTCAAGCTGCCGCGCGATCCGAAGTGCGTGGTCTGCTCGGAGCCGGGCAAGAAGATCGAGCTCATCGACTACGAAGCGTTCTGCAGCATCGCGCGCTGACGGCCGCGCCCACCCCATAGATCCGTTTCGGGCCCTGGCCCGTACTTGTTTGCGTAACCCCTATGCTGCTACCGTCGTATGTCGCGGGAGGACGGTGGCTTAGCGTGGGCGATAAGGTCGACGTGAACCTGGTGAGCGGGGCCGCAGCTGGCGACCGGGACTGCCTGGCGGCGTTGTATGACCGCTATGCGCCGGCACTTTTGGCTATCGGTCGCCGCATCCTCGGCGACCGGCGCGAGGCGGAGGATTTGTTGCACGACGTGTTCATCGAAGTCTGGCGGCAAGCGGGCGACTACGATGAAGCCCGCGGGAGCGTGCGCGCCTGGCTGCTCATGCGCATGCGCAGCCGTGCGCTCGATCGTCGCAAGGCGGCCGTGTTCTCCAAGCGCGCGGATCTGCCGGCGCCCGAGGCCATCGCCGACGCTGTCGGCGACGCGCACGCGGGCGAGGATCCGGCGCTCGGGCCCGATCGTCAGGCGGTGCGGCGGGCGCTGGCGCAGCTGCCCGCGGAGCAGCGGCAGGTGCTCGAGCTCGGCTACTTCGAAGGGCTGTCGTCGTCGGAGATTGCCGAGCGCGTGCGTGCGCCCATCGGCACCGTGAAGTCGCGCGTGGCCGCGGCGTTGTCCAAGCTGCGCGCGGCGGTCGAGGTCTCCCGATGAGCAACCACCTGCACATCGACGAGCGCATCGCGGATCTGCTCCTCGGCGACATCAGCGATGCCGAGCGCGAGTCGCTCGAGGCGCACGTCGCCGGCTGCCCGCGCTGCAACCAGGAGCTCCTACACGCGGCAGACGCGTTCGCTGCGATGGCGCTGGCGCTGCCGGCCGAGTCGCCGCCGCCGGCGCTGCGTGCGCGCATCCTCGACGACGTCCAGGCGCCGCGCCTGGCCGGGTTCATCGACAAGCTGGCCGACCTCTTTGACATCACCCGCGGCAAGGCGCGCGCGCTGCTCGATCGCATCGACGATCCGGCAGCGTGGATGGAAGGCCCGGTCCCCCACTCGTGGGTGATGATGTCCGACGTGCGCGGCCCCAAGCTCGACGGCGCGTTCTGCGGCTTCGTGAAGATGGGGCCGAGCGTGAAGTGGCCGGCGCACCGCCACCTCGGGCGCGAGTACATGCTCGTGCTCGAAGGCGGATTCAAGCAACACGATGGCGTCGAGGTCCACCCCGGCGATCTGCACGTGATGGAAGAGGGCAGCGCGCACGGGTTTACCATCTTCGAGGGCGAGACGTGCATTTCCGCTGCCGTGATCTACGGAGGCGTGACCTTCGAGGATCCCTCCGTATCACTCGGCGATCTTCTGAAGTAGTGCTATGATCACGGCGTGATTGGCGTCGGCGCCACCGTCGGCAACTACCAGGTTCTGCAGAGAATCGGCTCCGGCGCGATGGGCCACGTCTACCTCGCGCACCATCCCGTCATCGGCAAGCGCGTCGCGCTCAAGGTCATTCATCCCGAGCTGGCGTCGAACGAGGAGATGATCGCGCGCTTCTTCAACGAAGCGCGCGCGGTCACGCAGATCGGGCACGAGAACATCGTCGACGTGCAGGATTTCGGGCAGACGCCCGACGGCGACAGCTTCATCGTCATGGAGCTGCTCGAGGGGTTCTCGCTCGGCGATCGCATCAAGAGCGAAGGCGCGTTGTCGATTCCGCGCGCCACGCACATCGCGCTGCAGCTCGCCGACGGGCTGGCGGCGGCGCATGCGCGCGGGATCATTCATCGCGATCTGAAGCCCGACAACATCTTCCTCATTCCGCGCGGCGGAGATCCTGATTTCGTGAAAATCCTCGACTTCGGCCTGGCCAAGCTGTCGGGCCCGTCGCAGGCGATGTCGCATCAGACCAAGACCGGCTCGCTCCTCGGCACGCCGCACTACATGGCGCCCGAGCAGGCCGAGAACGTGAAGAAGGTCGATCACCGCGCCGACGTCTATTCGCTCGGCTGCATCCTCTTCCAGATGCTGACCGGGCGCGTGCCGTTCCCCGGCGAGGGCTTCGGCGAGGTGCTCGTGCGCCACGTGCGCGAGCCGCCGCCGCTGCCGTCGCGGCTCAACCCGTCGGTGCCGCCGGCGCTCGAGAAGATCGTGCTGCACGCGCTCGCCAAGAAGCCGGACTTCCGCTTCGCGTCGATGGACGACTTCCGCGCGGCGCTGCGCGATCCCGAGCGCTTCGCCCAGACGCTCGACGGGCAGGGCAAGCTGACGCCGGACGCCGGCATGGCGGCGGTGGGCCTGGCCGGGATGGGGCCGCCGCCCGAGGCGCCGCCGGCGCCGTCGACGCCGCCGAGCGGGCGCTTTCAGTCGCCGCGCGTGTCGCACGAGGCGCCGACGATGCTGGCGCAGCAGGCACCCGATGCGGCGGCGATCGCCAAGGCCAAAGCGGACAGCGAGGCGGCGGCGCAGCGCGGGCGTCACGAGGCGACGACGGCACCGACGGCGCGGCGGCCCGATCCCGAGCGCGTGGTGTCGCAGCGGCCGGCCAAGGCCACCGTCGCCCACGGCGTGCGGCCCAAGCGCAAGTCACGCGGCCTGACCATCGGCGTGACGGCCGTGGTCGTCGCCATCGCCGGCGCGGGCGCGTGGTACTTCACGCTCGGACCGGGACGCCGCGGCAATGTCGCGGTCATGGTCACGACCGATCCCGCGGGCGCCGAGGTCTACGACGGCGAGCGGCTGGTCGGTCCGTCCCCGACGGTGGTGAAGCTGCCGCGCGACGGCGCGCCGCACGCGATCCTGGTGAAGAAGGACGGCTACCTGACGGCCCAGCGCACGATCACCGGCAAGGACGACACGACGCTCACGCTGCGCCTGTCGCCGAAGCCCGTCGAGGAGAAGGAAGAGCCGCTGCCTCCTCCGCCGCCGAAGCCGACGCAGCTGGCGCCGACGCAAGTGGCGCCGGCGCAGGTGGCGCCGAAGCCGACGCCCGTCGTGCAGACGGCGCCGCCGAAGCCGGAAAAGGTCGAACCACCCAAGCCTGCGCCCGCGTCGCCCAGGCACCACCACGCGCCCAAGCCGGAGAAGAAGAACGACACGCTGATTCTCACGCCATCCTTCTAATTCTGTGGCAAATTCCCCGCCGTGTTGACGGCCGCAAGCATGCAAAAGCAGAAGCTCGATCTGGGACTCCCCGGCTACTCGTACCCCGACCTGTACGACCCCGCGAAGCTGCGCACCCTGTTCGAGACGTGGCACGCGGAGCTGCACCAGAAGGATGCGGAGCTGGCCCAGCGGTACGACGCGTATCGCGCCACGCAGGGCGCGGACCTCGGGCCGCAGGCCTTGTCGGATCTGCTGGTCGCGCTGGCGCCGACGGTGTCGTCGTTCGTGGCGCGCCTGTTCCGCGTCGAGGACGAGTGGAACGCGCTGCGCGTGCGCACCGAAGAGGAGCTGCACGTCTTCCGCTTCAAGGACGAATTCGTCAAGCGGCGCGCGCTCAAGCGTAAGCCAGAGGAGTGCACGCGCGCGGCCGGCGACAAGGTGATCGAGGGGCTCGGCCTCCTCGGCGAGCACGCGGACGACGAGCGCAAGGTGGCGCTGGCGATCGTCAGTCTGCTCGACAAAGAGGCGGAGCTGAAGAAGGGCGCCGCCGACCATCCCGAGCTCTTGGCCGTGAAGAACGATCTCGGCGCGCTCGAGCAGTGGATCGTTTGCCGCAAGGGCGAGCTCGGCAAGAAGTGGCTGTCGTACAAGTTCGCGCACGCCACGCCGGACGCGCTCAACCTGGTGCAGCTCAAGCGGCCGTCGCAGGTGATGCAGGAGATGATCGTCGGGCCGCACGAGCATCGGCGCGAGCGCGACGGCTTCCGCCTCACCGATCGGCGCATGAAGTTCGCCGAGGTGCTGAACGAGGTCGACTACTGCCTCTACTGCCACGATCGCGACAAGGACTCGTGCTCCAAGGGGCTGCGTGACGGCAAGTCGGGCGCGATCAAGCCGAACGCGCTCGGCATCGAGCTCAACGGCTGCCCGCTCGACGAGAAGATCTCCGAGATGCACATGACCAAGCGGCGCGGCGATTCGATCGGCGCGCTCGCGCTCGTCTGCATCGACAATCCGATGTGCCCGGGCACCGGGCACCGCATCTGCAACGACTGCATGAAGGCGTGCGTCTACCAGAAGCAGAAGCCGGTCGACATTCCGCAGATCGAGACGGCCGTGCTCACCGACGTGCTCGGGTTGCCGTGGGGGCTCGAGATCTACGGGTTTCTGACGCGGTGGAACCCGCTCAATGTGCGGCGGCCGTACGCGTTGCCCTACCGCGGCGAGGACGTGATGGTCGTCGGCCTGGGGCCGGCGGGCTACACGCTCGCGCATCACCTGCTCAACGAGGGCTTCGGCGTCGTCGGCGTCGACGGGCTCAAGCTCGAGCCGCTGCCGCCGTCGGTGACCGGCGATTGGGACAAGGGGCAGGCGCCCGAGCCGGTGCGCAACTTCCGCTACGAAGAGCTCGACGATCGCATCCTCGCCGGGTTCGGCGGCGTGTCGGAGTACGGCATCACCGTTCGTTGGGACAAGAACTTCCTCGGCCTCCTCTACACGACGCTGTCGCGGCGCGACAAGTTCCGCGCCTACGGCGGCGTGCGCCTCGGCGGCACCGTCACCATCGAGGACGCGTGGAAGCTCGGGTTTGCGCACATCGCGATCGCGGCCGGCGCCGGCAAGCCGACCATCATCGAGATGGAGAACAACCTCATCCGCGGCGTGCGCAAGGCGTCCGACTTCCTGATGGCGCTGCAGCTGACGGGCGCCTACAAGCGGTCGTCGCTGGCGAACTTGCAGGTGCGGCTGCCCGGCATCGTCATCGGCGGTGGCCTCACGGCGATCGACACGGCGACGGAGATGCTGGCGTACTACGTCGTGCAGGTCGAGAAGACGCTCGAGCGCTTCGAGACGCTGTGCAAGCAGCTCGGCGAGTCGCGCGTGCGCGGCGCCTTCGACGCCGAAGAGAGCGAGATCCTCGACGAGTTCTGCGCGCACGGGCGCGCCATCCGCGGCGAGCGCATGCGCGCGCGCGAGGAGAACCGCGAGCCGAGGTTCCAGGAGCTGCTCGATTCGTGGGGCGGCGTGTCGCTGCTCTATCGCAAGAAGATCACCGACTCGCCGGCCTATCGCCTCAACCACGAGGAGGTCGAGAAGTGCCTCGAGGAGGGCGTGCGCTTCGTCGAGGGCATGACGCCGGTGGCGGCGATCCCCGACGCGAAGGGCGCCGTGAAGGCGATGACCTTCAAGAACGCGGCGGGCAACCTCGTCGAGCTCGGGGCGCGGACCGTGTGCGTGGCGGCGGGCACGTCGCCCAACACGATCTACGAAAAAGAGCACCCGGGCACGTTCGAGCTCAACAAGCGCGGGTTTTTCGCGCCGCACAAGGCGACCCGCGACAGCGACGGCAAGGTGACGCTGACGCCGGATCCAAACGGCTTCTTCACGTCGTACAACTCGGACGGGCACACCGTCAGCTATTACGGCGACAACCATCCGCGCTACGCCGGCAGCGTCGTCAAGGCGATGGCGTCGGCGAAGCACGGGTTCCGCTTCGTGGCCGACGTGTTCGGCGAGGCGCCGCACGATCCGGCGGGGCAGCCGGCGCGCGAGCAGAAGTGGAAGCAGATGACGGCGCGGCTCGACGAGGGCCTGCGCGCGACGGTGGTGGCGGTAAATCGCCTGACGTCGACGATCGTGGAGGTCGTGGTGCGCGCGCCGTTCGCGGCGCGGCAGTTCCACCCGGGCCAGTTCTACCGCCTGCAGAACTACGAATCGGAGGCCACGCTCGTCGACGGGACGCGGCTGGCGATGGAGGGCCTGGCGCTCACCGGCGCGTGGACCGATCCCGCCGAGGGGCTGCTCTCGCTCATCGTGCTCGAGATGGGCAGCTCGTCGCGGCTGTGCGCGGCGCTCAAGGTCGGCGAGCCGGTCGTGGTCATGGGACCGACGGGGACGCCGACCGAGATCCCGACGGGCGAGACGGTCGTGCTCGCCGGCGGCGGCCTCGGCAACGCGGTGCTCTTCTCGATCGGCAAGGCGCTGCGCGCGGCGGGCTGCAAGGTCATCTACTTCGCGGCCTATCGCAAGGCCGAGGACATCTACAAGGTCGACGAGATCGAGGCGGCCTCGGACGTGATCGTGTGGTCGACGGACGTGGCGCCCGCGCCGGCGCCGCGGCGGCCGCAGGATCGCTCGTTCGTGGGCAACGTGGTGCAGGCGATGGCCGCGTACGCCAACGGCGAGCTCGGCGAGCAGGCGGTGCCGTACTCGGCGGGGCAGCGCATCATCGCGATCGGAAGCGATCGCATGATGCGCGCCGTGAAGGAGGCGCGGCACACCGGGCCGCTCGCGGGCAAGCTGCAGCCGAATCATCATGCGGTGGCGAGCATCAACTCGCCGATGCAGTGCATGATGAAGGAGGTGTGCGCGCAGTGCCTGCAGAAGTGGGTCGACCCGCGCACCGGCAAGGAGTCGGTCGTCTTCAGCTGCTTCAATCAGGATCAGCCGATGGACCACGTCGACTTCGGCAACCTGGCGGCGCGCCTGCGGCTGAACACGGTGCAGGAGAAGCTGACCAACCTCTGGCTCGACAAGGTCCTCGGCGACACCAAGCTGCCGCGCGCCTGATCGCGCGCCGCCCGCGGATCGTGGTGGTGCCGGCGCGGCTCTTCTCGCCCGACCAGCCGAGCCCGCCGCCGGCCGGCACCGCACAGTGGTGCGGCTAGCGCGCGAGCTGTTTTTGCATGGCGGCGGGCAGCCGCCGCGTCGCCTCGCGAAAGGTCAGGCCGCTCATCGCGCCGCCGTGACGGGCGACGAAGTCCCGCACCAGCTCCGGCCGCCGCTTCGACGTGTCCCGTAGGATCCAGCCGATCGCCTTGCGGATGAAGAATTCCTTCTCGCCGAGCAGGGGCACCGCCAGCGCCTCGAAGAGGGCGAAGTCGCCAGCTCCGGCGCGCAGCGCATCGAGCTGCGCGAGCAGCGCCGTGCGCCGCACCCAGAAGTCGTCGTCGCGCGCCCACGTGCGCAGGAGCCTGCCTGGCGATGCGGGCAGCGCGAGCGGGACGATCTTGGTCGCCAGCCAGTCGACGTGCGCCCAGCACGCCGACGCGCGCACCAGCGCGATCAGCCACGCCGCGTCGCGGTCGCCGACGAGCTTGCGCTTGCGCTCGAGCACGCCGATGGCCGCCGAATGCAGATCGAACCAGTCGGTGGCGTAGAGCGCGTCGACGGCGGCGACCACGCCGTCGTGATCGATCGTCTTGTGCGCCTTGACGAACTCGGCGCACGCGCCGCGGATGACGGCGGCGTCGACGCCGTGGAAGCGCAGCGCGCTCTTCATGTACGCGCGCTCGTAGGTGGCGCGCTCGGGTGTACCGACGGCGGTGAAGCGGGTGCGGAAGAAGTCGACGACTGGCGCGGATTTCACGCGCGGCAGGATATCAGGAGTGATGCGACCGGCGTCAGGCGCGCAGCCGCTGCGGCTCGAACTCGGGCAGCGCCCGCCGCAGCTTCGTCTTCAGCCGATCCTCGATCTGCCGCACGCGCTCGCGCGACAGGTTGAGGTGGCGCCCGATCTCGGCGAGCGTGTCCTGCTCGTCGCAGAGCAGCCGCCGCGACAGGATGTACTTCTCGCGCGTCGACAGCGTGCGCGAGATGCCGCTGACGCGATCGCGCACGATCGACTCGCGCTGCATGCGCTCGAAGCGATCTTCCTGCCCTTCGCCGTGATCGTCGGCGAGGCGATCGAGCTGCGTCTCCGAGCCTTCCTTCCACGCCGCCGCGTCGAGCGACGAGTCCTTCGACTCGAGACGGCCCGTCATGTCGCGGATGCGCTCGACGGTGGTGCCGAACTTCGCCGCCAGCCGCTCTTCGACGGCGCTCGGCGTGCCCTCGGCGCCGAGCGCGGTGGTGATGCGCGCGCGCTCGCGCGCCATGCGGAAGAACAGCTTCGACTGCAGCGGGCCGGTGCCGACGCCGACCATCGACCACTGCTTGAGCACGTGCGCGAGCACGAAGGCGCGGATCCAATAGGCCGCGTAGGTCATGAAGCGCAGGTTGCGCGACGGATCGAAGCGGCGCACCGCCTCGCACAGCCCGATGTTGCCCTCTTCGACGAGGTCGCTGACGCGCAACCCGTAGCCGCGATACTGCATCGCAATCTTGACGACGAATCGCAGGTTGGCGCGCACCAGCGCATCGGCGGCGTCACGGTCCTTGCGCCGCTGCCAGCGACGGGCGAGCCGCAGCTCTTCCTCGCGCTCGAGCGGCTCGAACCTCTGAATGCTGGCGAGATAGTGGGAAAACCCGGCGTCCTCCTCGAGCGGGCGGCCCATGGTCGTGGCCTCCTTCCGCCTTTTGGATGAGCGCTGGGCAAGGATCGTTTCTTTTCTTTACGGAATTTTACGTTCGAACAAGACCGCGATGGAATTCGGGGCGTTGCGTCAAAAAAACGTACACGCGCCGGAATCCGGCTTTGGGCAGCGAGCGGCGAGCAGCGCAACGAGAGCTGCGCAGCGACGAAAGTCGACGTCGACGCGCGTGCCGTCAGCCCAGCCGTAATCGAACGAGCGGTTGTGCTGATTGACGTTGCACGCCCGCTCGGGAACGCCGGCGAGATCGACGACGGGCGACGCGAGGTCCGGAGCGGCGGCGGCCAGATCGGCGACGACGGCTGCCGACGCGGGCGAGCCTTGCCAAAACCGGCCGGCGCCTGCAAGCTGGTGACGTGTTCCTCCTTTATGTAGTCGCCGCGCTGATTCTCGGCGGCGGCGCCTTTGCCGTGGTGCGCCGGCGGAAGCTCCTCGACGCCCGCCTGCGCGAGGAGGCCCTCGCCGCCGAAATCGCCGCCATCGCCGCCACCGGCAAGGCCGAAGCGGCCGCCGCCGTCAGTGCCGCCGCGGCCGAAGCCAAGGAGCAGCTCCTCGACGCCCGCCGCGTGGCGCAAGACGAGGCGCACAAGACCGAGCGCGAGTTGCAGCGCCGCGAGGACGAGCTCGCGCGCCGCCAGCTCGCCTTCACCGCCGAGGAGGCGCGCGTGATCGCCCGCGCCGCCGCCGTCAACGAGCGCGAGCAGGGCCTCAAGCAGTTCGAAGCCACCCGTCGCCAGCACGACGACTCCCGTCGCGGCGTCGAGCAGGACATCGTTCGCCGCCTCGAGCAAATCGCCGGCGAAACCCGCAGCGAGCTCCGCGACCGCCTCGTCGGCGAGTGGGTCACCGACGCCAAGGCGCGCGCCGCCGACGAGCTGCGCCGCATCGATCAGTCGCTCGCCGACGCCGAGCATGGCCGCGAAGCCAAGCGCATCATGGGCATCGCCATCCAGCGCTACCAGGGCCACTACCTGACCGAGCGACTGCAGTCGAACCTCCTTTTGCCGCCCGGCCTCGGCGCGCGCCTCGTGCCCGACCTGCCGGTCATTCAGGAAATCTCGAACGTCACGCTCACGCTCGCCGACGATCAGTCGTCGGTGCGCCTCGAAGGGCAGGACTCGTTCGGCCGCGAGATCGCCCGCCGCGCCATCCGCAAGCTCGAGAAGCACGGCACCTGGAAGGGCGAGCCGCGCGTCGCCGTCGAGAAGATCAAGGAAGACCTCGAGCGCGAGGTGGTCGAGCTCGGCCGCCGCGCCTTCAAGGAGCTCGAGATCCCGCGCGCGCACCCCGACATCGTCAAGCTCGTCGGGCGGCTCAACTGGCGCACCTCGTACACGCAGAACCAGTGGAAGCACGCCGTCGAGGCCGCGTTCCTCTGCGGCATGATGGCCAACGAGCTCGGCCTCGACGTCAAGCTCGCGCGCCGCGCCGCGCTCATGCACGACATCGGCAAGGCGCTCACCCACGCCATCGACGGCTCGCACGCGGTCATCGGCGCCGACTACGCGCGCCGCCTCGGCGAGGCCGAGATCGTGGCCAACGCCATCGGCGCGCATCACGCCGACGAGCCGTGCAACTCGGTCTACGCCTCGCTCGTCGCCGCCGCCGACGCCATGAGCGGCGCCCGCCCCGGCGCGCGCCGCGAGCAGACCGACAACTACGTGCAGAAGCTCGAGGACCTCGAGCGCATCGGCGGCAGCTTCGCCGGCGTCGACCGCGCGTTCGCCGTGCAGGGCGGCCGCGAGGTGCGCATCTACGTGCAAGAAGGGCGCGTGGACGACGGGCGCGCGGTGGAGCTCTCCGCCGAGATCGCCCGTCGCATCTCCGAGGAAATGACCTTCCCCGGCCAAATCAAGGTGACCGTGATCCGCGAGCTCCGCGCCGTCGAAGTCGCAGGCTGATGCGCATTTCACTCATGCTCTTCGCCACCCTGGCGCTCGCCGGTTGCGGCGACGACAACCCGACGTCGTCGACGACGATGGACCTGTCCGTCGAGATGGACGACCTCACGCCGCCCGGCGACATGGTCGTGCTCAAGGCCGAGTGCGACGTCTTCGACAACACCGGCTGTCCGTCGGGCGACAAGTGCACCGTCGGCACGCAGAACGGCACGCCGCGCGATCTGTGCGCGCCGGTGAGCGCCACGACGGTGACCGTCGGTCAGAGCTGCATGACCGTCGACATCGGCAACGGCCGCACCGGCGACAACTGCGC
>Ga0134125_10009912_pt1 | contig 10713 bp, 12 predicted proteins | sample KB31751_FD_96464 | JGI IMG/M metagenome (GOLD analysis project Ga0134125, IMG submission 96464) | Terrestrial soil microbial communities with excess Nitrogen fertilizer from Kellogg Biological Station, Michigan, USA - KB3-175-1 | ecosystem: Environmental > Terrestrial > Soil > Unclassified ...
ATGCCGCCGCGCCGTCGGCAATTTCGAAGCGGTCGGCGGCGCGCTGCTGGAGGATCTGCCCCCGACGCCGATGGATGCGGATGCGCTGACGCGGTTGATGGCGCGCCTCGACGCGGCGCCGGAGCCGGCGACGCCGCAGGCGCGGCCGGCGCACGACATGTCCGAATTGCCGGCCTGCCTCGCACCCTACGCGCTCGGGCGCTGGCGCTGGATCGGACCGGGGCTCGAAGTGCGGCCGATCCTGCTGCCGCAGGCGGGCGGGGCGCGCCTGCTCCTGCTCAAGGGTGCGCCCGGCGCGCGCCTGCCGCAGCACAGCCACAGCGGCGAGGAGTTCGCCGCCGTGCTCACGGGCGCGTTCACGCACGATGGTGGCCGCTTCGGCGCGGGCGACTTCGAAGAAGCCGACGAGAGCGTCGAACATCGCCCGGTGGTGACGCCGGACGCGGCGTGCATTTGCCTGATCGCGATCGAAGGCCGCGTGCGCATGAGCGGCGTCGTCGGCGCGCTGCTCAATCCGTTCGTGCGGATCTGACGATGCGACGGCCGCAACCTCGCCCGATAACGCCAAAGCCGCCGCGGCTGCGCCAGCTTTGGGCCGAGCGCGGCTTCTCCGCCGCCGATCTTTTGAACCTGTGGACGCCGGCCGCCCCGGGCGCGCGGCAGGAGTCGATCCGCTACGGCGACGCGCCGCGGCAGATGCTCGATGTCTATCGGCCGCGCCATGCGACGCACGCGCCGATGGTCGTGTTTTTCTACGGCGGCAGTTGGCAGACCGGCACGCGCGATCTCTACGCCTTTCTCGGCAACGCGCTGGCGGCGCAGGGCATCGTCGCGGTGGTGCCTGACTACACGGTGTTCCCCGAGGCGCGGTTCCCGGTGTTCCTCGAGGATGCCGCGCGTGCCGTCGCCTTCGCCCGCGAGCATGCGCCAAGCTGGGGCGCCGATCCGCGGCGACTGGTGCTGATGGGCCATTCGGCCGGCGCGCATATCGCCGCCATGCTGGCCTGCGACCGGCAATGGCTCGATGGCGTCGGGCTCGATGTGCATCGCGACGTCGCCGGGCTGGTCGGCCTTGCCGGCCCCTACGATTTCCTGCCGATCGAAAGCCGGGTGCTGCAGGAGATTTTCGGCGGCGCCGCGCGCGCCGAGACGCAGCCGATCTCCTTCGTCACCGGCCGGGAAGCGCCGGCGCTGCTCGTCACCGCGCAGCGCGACACTTTGGTGAGCCCGGGCAACACCGAGCGCTTCGCCGCGCGCATCCGCGCGACGGGCGGCCGCGTCGAGGAGCGCGTCTACAACCGCGTCAACCATTTCACGCTGATCGGCGCCTTCGCGCCGGGGCTTAGCCTGCTGGCGCCGGTCAAACGCGACGTCGACGACTTCGTCTGGCGCGTCACCGGCTGGGCGGCCGTCCCCGCGTCTTAGTGCCCGTTCACATACGTGCCCGGCGCCGGGCACAGCGGCGGCAGGCCGCGCGCGGCCGCGCCCATTGCTGGCGGCGCGACGCGCTCCGCGCTCGAACGCGCGGCGAGCCACGACGCCCATCGCGGCCACCACGACCCCTCCAGTTGGGCGGCATGCGCGGCCCAGGCGACCGGATCGACATATTGGTCGCCGGGATGGCGCGTGCCGGCGAGGTAATGCCGGCCGCGATGGCCGGGCTCGGAGACGATGCCGGCATTGTGGCCGCCATTGGTGAGCACGAAAGTGAGTTCGGTGTCGGTGAACAGCGCGATCTTGTAGACCGACTTCCACGGCGCGATGTGGTCGGTCTCGGTGCCGACCGCGAAGATGGGCATGCGCAGGTCCTTGAGCGTGATGACCTTGCCCTCGACCGCATAGCGGCCGGCGGTGAGCCGGTTCTCGAGGAACAGCGCGCGCAGATATTGCGAATGCATGCGGTAAGGCATGCGCGTCTGATCGGCGTTCCAGACGGTAAGGTCGGTCTCGCGGTCGCGCTCACCGAGCAGGTATTGCCGCGTCAGCCGCGACCAGATCAGGTCGTTGGAGCGCAGAATCTGGAAGGCCGCCGCCATCTGCTTGGTGTCGAGGACGCCCTGGTCCCACATCATGTCTTCGAGGAAGGCGACCTGGCTGTCGTCGACAAACAGCATCAGGTCGCCGGCTTCGCTGAAATCGGTCTGCGCCGCGAGCAGCGTCATGGTGGCGAAACGTGTGTCGCCCTTGCGCGCCATGGTCGCCGCTGCGATCGACAGCAGCGTGCCGCCAATGCAGTAGCCGCAGGCATGCACCTTGGCATCCGGCACGATGGCGTTGACGGCGTCGAGTGCCGCCATCACGCCGTTGGTGCGGTAGTGGTCGAGGGTGACGTCGCGGTCCTTCTCGGTCGGATTGCGCCACGAGATCATGAAGACGGTGAAGCCCCGATCGACCAGATAGCGTACCAGCGAATGTTCGGGCAAAAGATCGAGCACGTAATACTTCATGATCCAGGCCGGCACGATCAGCACCGGCTCGGCGGCGACGTTCGGCGTCGCCGGCGCATATTGGATCAGCTCGATCAGATCATTGCGGTAGACGACCTGACCGGGCGTCGCCGCGATGTCCTTGCCGAGTTCGAAGCCCGGCGGCGTCGGCGCCGGCGTCATCGTGGCGGCGCGCTGCCAGTCCTCCCACAGGTTCTTGAGACCACGCGCGAGATTTGCGCCGTGTTCGTCGAGCGTGCGCTCGACAATTTGTGGGTTGAGCCAGGGCACGTTCGACGGCGATGCGGCGTCGAGCAATTGCCGCGCCAGGAAGGCCGTGCGGGCGGAATCCTTCGGCTGCATGCCGCGCACCAGCTTCGTCGCCTCGCGCCACCAGGCCTCCTGCGCCAGGAAGGCCTGCGCGAAATAGTAATAGGGCGCCTTGCGCCAGCCGGGATGGCCGAAGCGGCGGTCGTCGGGCTGCGGCTCGAACGGCAGCGCCGGCGACGCGCCATCGTGCAGCGCCAGGCCCGCCAGCCGCGCCGCATAGATCTGCGCCAGCGCCATCAGTTCGAGCTGACGTCCCGGCGCCCGCGACAGGTGCGAAAGCCAGTCGAACCAGGCGTTGAACTGCGCGTGTGGCGAAATGCCCTGCGTGTAACGCGCGGTGAGGGCGCGCGAGATGCGATTGAGCGTGTCGAAAGAGGGCAACTCGACGTCGCGCGGCTCCGGCGGCGGACAGCCGAGCGGATTGGCGGGGGCAGCAGCAGGGGAGACGGGGGTGTCGGTCATGCGCAGCACTGTCGCGCCTGTCGCCGGCAAAGTGTTGACGTCGATCAAGGATCGGGCACGACCTGTGTGGATGCGCCGGCCTCTTGATCGAAATCAAAGCGGGCCGTGTCCGATGCCGCTCAGCCTAGCGGCGCAATTCGGATCGAGCCATTAACGGCATCCGCTCACGACGGGCGTATAACGCTTCGACGACAGATTCACCTTGATGACGAATTTACCCGAAACCGGTCCGCGGCGACGCGCTTTCGCGCGGCCGCCGTCAGTGGGCGGGCAGCCGATTCTTGGTGACCGGCGGCTTCTTCGACTTGGCCGCCGCGGTCTGTTCCTGCAACGCGGCAAGACGGTCGGGCATGTAACGCGCCAGCACGTCGGGATCGAGGCTCGCAATTGCCGTATCGGGCAAGCGCTTCCAGACTTCGTCCATGCCGAACAAGGGGATGCCAAGATAGCCGCGCACGGTGAGCAACTGGCCGTCGGGGCTCAACGACATTTTGGCCTTGTAGATGTTGCCGTCACGAGGATCGAGAATGTTGCCGTCCTCGTAATTGAGGCCCTGGCGCTTCATATCGCGGATGAACGAAATGCCGAGCATCGGTTGATTGCGGCGGTCATCCGTGCAGCGATCGCAAATGGGGTGCGGTGGATCGGTGGGCCGCGGAAACGCCTTGGCGATCGCGCCTTCGAAGACGCCGCCGCCGTCGTCGATGAACAGGACCCAGATCACCGGCTTGCCGTCGATCTCCTTCTGCCACAGGCCGGTGACGCTCGGCTGCGCCTGACCCTGTGGCGCGGTCTGGCCCTGCGGCATCGGCGCCGCGGCGTGGGGTTGCTGCCAGGATGGTTGCTGCATCGTCGAGGAGCGCTGGGCGGGCGGCTGCTGCCAGTACGAGGACTGGGCTGTCGCTGCGCTGCCAAAACCGCCGATCGCCACGCTGGTCATGAGCACGAGAGTCGTCGCGCGCGTGTTCATTTCATTCCCCATGCGAATAGACGAGAGCCTTCCAATCACACCAGAATATGGCTCTTTCGCGAAGGCAAAAAGGAGTTGCTGAGATAGCGATAAGTTGGAACTCTCGGAACCGAGCTGACGTTAAAGGCGATTGATGGGGAAACGCAAGCAGCGAGCCGAGACCGGCGCTGTGGAGGCAACGTCGCGAATGTCAAAATCGAGCCTGGCATTAGGCAATTTACGCGCGGTCGTGATCGTGATCGTGCTCGCGTTCCATTCCTGCCTCGCTTATCTGGTCAATATTCCGCAATCCGTCGCCTTTAACCAAGCTCCCTACACGTGGGAGGCGTTCCCGATCGCCGATGCCCACCGCTGGCTCGGATTCGATATTTTTTGCGCCACACAGGACGTCAGCCTGATGGCGCTGATGTTTTTTCTCTCCGGCCTGCTCGCCGGTCCGAGCCTCGAGCGCAAGGGCAGCCGCATTTACCTTCTCGACCGAATGCGGCGAATCGGCCTGCCGTTTCTCTTTGCCGTCGCCTTCCTGAGCCCGATCGCGCTCTATCCGGCCTATGCGGTGCGCACCGCCGATCCGGACGTCGCCGGCTTCTGGCAGCAATGGCTGTCGCTGCCGTTCTGGCCGATCGGGCCGCAATGGTTCCTCTGGCAGCTTCTGGTACTGAACGGGCTCGCCGCCGGCGTCTTCGCGGTGGCGCCGCGCGTCCTGCGCCGCTTCCGCACCTTCGCCGACTGGGCGGCCACGCGTCCCGTCCAATATTATGCGGTGATGACCGGGCTCTCGCTTCTGGCCTACGCGCCGCTCGCCTTTGTCTACTCGCCTTTCACCTGGCATGAGCTCGGTCCGTTCGCGCTGCAATTGTGCCGGCCGCTGCTCTACATCGTGGTGTTCTTCGCGGGCTTCGCCCTCGGCAGCCGCGGCATCGGCCACGGCCTTTTATCTTGCGACGGACCGCTGGCGCGGCAGTGGGCATGGTGGACGGGTGTCGCGCTGCTGAGCTTCTTTGCTTGGGCCGGGCTGACGTCGCTGACCATGCCCGACTGGTCGACCGCGCCCGTCGCCGCGAAAATCGGCTCGACGCTGGCCTATCCGCCGGCCTGCATCGCCGGCGGCCTGTTCATGGTGGCCGTCTTCCTGCGCTTCAGCCGGATGCGCTCGCGCATCCTCGACAGCCTGTCGGCCAACGCCTATGGCATGTATCTCGTGCACTACGTCTTCGTCGTCTGGCTGCAGTACGCGCTGCTGCCGGCCGATCTCGGCGCGCCGCTGAAGGCCTTCCTCGTCTTCGCCGGCACCTTTGCGCTAAGCTGGCCCGCGAGCGCCGCCATCAACCGGCTCTTGGCCAGCAGCATGACGTTCGCGGCCAAACGGCCACTGGACCGCGTCGCGCTGCCGGTCCGCGATTGAATTCTGACCAAGAGGCCGCATGCCGCTTAATTTCACGCTCGCCTCGCGCAACCTGTTTCATGACCGGCTGCGCTTCGTCGCCACCATGGTCGGCATCGTCTTTTCCGTCGTGCTGGTCATGGTGCAGATGGGCCTTTACCTCGGGTTCGGCGAGATGGTCACCAGGATGATCGACCATGCCGACGCCGACCTCTGGGTGATGCGCGACGGCACCAAGTGCTTCGAGGATCCCTCGCTCATCGACGCGCGCAAGCAGGGCGCCTATCAGGCGATTGACGGCGTTGCCAGCGCCGAGCCGCTGGTGATCGGCTTCTCCGACTGGCACATGGCCAACGGCGCGATCACGCCGGTCTTCATCGTCGGCTCGAACCTCGAGGGTCCGGGCCTCAGGCCCTGGAACATCGCGGCGGGCTCCGTCGATACGCTCAAGGGCGAAGAGGGCGTCGCGGTCGACAAGACCTATTACGAGCGCCTCGGCATCAATGGGCTTGGCTCGAAAGCCGAGATCCGCGGCCAGCCGGTGCAGGTGACCGCGCTCACGGACGGCATCAGGTCGTTCACGACGACGCCTTACGTCTTCGTCGACATGAGCCGCGCCCGCACCTATGTCGGCATTCCGAAAACCTACGCCAATTACTTCCTCATCAAGCTCAAGCCCGGCGCCGACGCCAAGCAGGTGTCGAGCGCCATCAAGGCGCAGAGCCCGAACTACGAGGTCATGACCACGGCCCAGTTCAGCGAACGAAGCCGTACGTTCTGGCTGTTCGGCACCGGTGCCGGCGCGGCACTGTTCGCCGGCGCGATCCTGGGCGTCATCGTGGGGACCGTGATCGTGGCGCAGACGTTGTATTCGAGCACCAACGACCACATCGAAGAGTTCGCCACGCTGCGCGCAATGGGTTCATCGAACCGCTACATCTACACCGTCATTATTTACCAGGCGCTGCTGAACGCCATCGTCGGCTTCTGCTTTGCCGCGGCCATCGGGATGATCGTCGTCTTCTTCACCCGCAGCGGCGCGCTGCCGGTGGTGATTACGCCCGGGCTGATGGGGGCGATCTTCCTCTTGACGGTGGTCATGTGTATCGCCTCCGCCTTCACGGCGATCCTCAAGGTTGTCCGCATCGATCCGGTCGTGGTGTTCTCGTGATGAGCGGCGCAGTTCTCGAAGCTAATCAGATCAGGAAGGTGCTGGGCCACGGCGCCGGGCAGGTGCACGCGCTACGCGGCGTCGATCTCGCACTGCGCGGCGGCGAATTGACGCTGCTGATGGGCCCGTCCGGCAGCGGCAAGACGACGCTGCTGTCGGTCCTCGGCTGCATGCTGACGCCGACCTCGGGCACGGTCTCGATCGCAGGGCACGATACCGCGAATGCCGATGCGGAGACTTTGGCGCGGCTGCGCCGCAATCACATCGGCTTCATCTTCCAATCGTATCATCTGTTTCCGACGCTGACCGCGTCCGAGAACGTTCAGCTCGCGCTCGACGTCCGCGGCGAACCCAGCGCGCCGGCGCGGGTGCGGGCTCATGCGGCGCTGACGCAAGTCGGGCTGGCGCACAAGATCGGTTCCTTCCCGCGCGAGATGAGCGGCGGCGAACAGCAGCGCGTCGCCATCGCCCGCGCCATCGTCTCCAATCCCTCGGCGATTCTCGCCGACGAGCCGACGGCGGCGCTCGACTCCGAGAACGGCCAGGCGATCATGGCGATCCTCGCCGAGATCGCCCAAGAGCCCGGCCGCGGCGTGCTGGTCGTCACACACGACGCGCGGCTGCTGCCCTATGCCGATCGTATCCACCGCATCGAGGACGGCCTGATCGTCGGCGTCGAAGCCGGTCAAGCCCGCAAAGCCGAATTAAGGGCGGCGGCTGCCGGGCCGCGGTGATGCGGGCGCGGCGGCGCATCAGCGTCCGGGCGAAGCTCACGCGGCTGGCGTTCCGCGCCTTGATGAAGCGATCCGGGCGCGCGCTCAGCATCGCACAAATCCGCAGCCGTTTCGCACGCATGCAGCGGCTGGTGCCGCCGCCGCCGCGCGGTACCACGACGCGACGTGTCGACGCGCGCGGCGTGGCCGGCGACGTCGTCACGACACGCGCATCCTTGCCCGGGCGTCATCTCCTTTATCTGCACGGCGGCGCCTATACGGTCGGCGCGCCGCGTCTGTACCGGCACTTCACCTGGCGCATCGCCGATGCGGCGCGCGCGCGCGTGTTGGTCATCGACTATCGGCTGGCGCCGGAGCATCCGTTCCCGGCCGCGCTCGACGATGCTGTCGCCGCATGGCGCTGGCTGCTCGATAGCGGCGCCGATCCGCGGCAGATGCTGGTGGCGGGCGATTCCGCCGGCGGCGGCCTGGCGCTTGCCATGATGTTGAAGCTGCGCGACGACGGTCTGCCGCTGCCGGCCGCCGCGGTCGCCATGTCGCCGTGGACCGATCTTGCGCTCACGGCGCCATCCTTCCGCGACAATGCCGAGGCCGATCCGATGCTGGTCGCGGAAGACGTGCCGCGCTTCGCCGCCGGTTATCTCGCCGGCGCGGATGCGCGCGACCCGTACGCCTCGCCGCTCTACGGCGATCCGCGCGGCCTGCCGCCGACTCTGCTGCAGGCGGGCAGCGACGAAATCCTGCGCGACGATGCGGTGCGCATGGCGGACGCCATGCGCGCGGCCGGCTGCGACGTCGAACTGCAGGTGTGGCCGAAGATGCCGCATACGTGGCAATTGCTGGCGCCGGTGCTGCCGGAGGCGCGCGCGGCGCTCCGCGAGATCGCGCGGTTCCTGGAACGCTCGACCGACGCGTAACATCGTCGCGGCATCGAAACCTTCATGCCAGCGTCACGTTGGCGATCTAAGCGAAGCGCGCACACGAGACCTTTCCAATGATCGACGAAACCGAATCCCGGCCGCCGCCGGGTGCCGAGGCTGTTTCCGACCCGCGCGCCGCGGCGGTCGCGCAGCGCAGGCGTTGCGCCCACTGCCACGGACCGTTCGGCCTGATCCGCCGCCGCCGCTCGGGACGGCAATTCTGCTCGGTCGCCTGCATGGACGGTTACGACGACGCGCAGCGGCGCGTGGTTCAGGCCAAGGCGCGCTGGCTCGACGTTCTCGACCGCGCCGGCCTGGCGCGGCAGCGCTGACGCCGCGCAATATAGAGCCGGTTGGCCCGCCGGGGCGATGGTGGTAGAAGCCAGCCATGTCCACCTTTATGTCGCACTACCTCGTGCCCCTCGCCATCATTGCGGTGGCGGTGGTGCTTGTCCTCGGCCTCATCAACATGATGCGCGGCGGCTCGCCGAACACCTCGCAGAAGCTCATGCGAATGCGCGTGCTGCTGCAGTTCGTCGCCATCGTCGTCATCATGGCGACGATCTGGGTGATGCGCGGCTAGGGCGCTACTTGACCGGCACGGCGCGCATATACTCGACCTTCTCTTTCTTGACCGCCTTCTTGACGGGCTTTTTCTTGGCGGCGGAGAGGTCGGTCGTGGCTGCCTGAGCCGAATGCGCGGTGCAGGCATAGGCGCCGGCGGCCAGCATCGGCAGCACCGCGGTCGCGGCGATCACGGTCAGGCCGATCGTCAGACGGATCGTTAAACGGATCATGGACGTGCCCCCTGTATCTGAGTGCCAAACCGGTCCAGATTAACCGGCCCTGACGGCAAGTCGAAGGGTTCCCACGCATGGTCGTGCTTAACCGCATCTACACTCGCACCGGCGACGACGGCACCACCGCGCTCGGCTCGGGTGCACGCCGTAAGAAATACGACCTCCGGGTCGACGCCTACGGCACCCTCGACGAGGTCAACGCCGTCCTCGGCCTGGTGCGCCTGCATACCGCCGGCGATGCCGCGCTCGATGCCGCGCTCGGCCGTATCCAGAACGATTTGTTCGATGTCGAGGCCGATCTCTGCCTGTCGGAGAAAGGCCCCGGCGGCGCCCGGCTGACCGTCACCGAGGCGCAGGTCGCCTGGCTCGAGGGCGAGATCGACAGGCTCAATGGCGGGCTGGCGCCGCTGAAGTCCTTCATCTTGCCCGGCGGCAGCCCGGCCTCGGCCTGGCTGCATCTTGCCCGCACCGTCTGCCGGCGCGCCGAGCGCATCATGGTGGCGCTGATGGACCAGCCCGGCGAGGAGGTGTCGGCCCCCTCGCTGCAATATGTGAACCGCCTATCGGACTACCTGTTCGTCGCCGGCCGCCACGCCAACGACAAGGGCGCATCCGACGTGCTCTGGGCCCCCGGCCAGCACCGCTGAGCGCGCATACGGGGCGCGCCGTTGACCGGGAATAAAGCCGCTATTAGGGTGCGCTGCACCAAATTCGGGCCTGAAATTCAGCAACATAACGGCCTGCGGAGCAGATTCAGATCATGAAGATTCTCGTCCCCGTGAAACGGGTCGTCGATTACAACGTCAAGATTCGCGTTCGGCCGGACGGTTCCGGCGTCGAGCTAGCCAATATCAAGATGTCGATGAACCCCTTTGACGAGATCGCCGTCGAGGAGGCGATCCGGCAGAAGGAAGCCGGCAAGGCGACCGAGATCGTGGCCGTGTCGATCGGCCCCCAGCAGGCCTCCGAGACCATTCGCACCGCGCTCGCCATGGGCGCCGATCGCGGCATCCTGGTGAAGGCGGACGGCGTGATTGAGCCGCTCGCGGTCGCCAAGATTCTGAAGGCCATCGTCGAGGCGGAGAAGCCCGGTCTCGTCATTCTCGGCAAGCAGGCGATCGACGACGACTCGAATCAGACCGGTCAGATGCTGGCCGCATTGCTCGGATGGGCGCAGGGCACGTTCGCCTCCAAGCTCGTGCTCGATGGCGACAATGTGAGCGTCACCCGCGAGGTCGATGGCGGCTTGCAGACCGTGAAGCTGAAGGCGCCGGCCATCGTCACCACCGATCTGCGGCTCAACGAGCCGCGCTACGCCTCGCTGCCGAACATCATGAAGGCGAAGAAGAAGCCGATCGACGAGAAGTCGCCCGCGGATTACGGCGTCGACATCGCGCCGCGGCTCCAGGTGATCTCCACCGCCGAGCCCTCGGGCCGCAAGTCAGGCGTCAAGGTCGGCTCGGTCGCCGAACTTGTCGGCAAGCTCAAAGACGAAGCGGGAGTGCTGTGAGATGAC
>Ga0134125_10009915_pt1 | contig 10712 bp, 8 predicted proteins | sample KB31751_FD_96464 | JGI IMG/M metagenome (GOLD analysis project Ga0134125, IMG submission 96464) | Terrestrial soil microbial communities with excess Nitrogen fertilizer from Kellogg Biological Station, Michigan, USA - KB3-175-1 | ecosystem: Environmental > Terrestrial > Soil > Unclassified ...
CGACCCCGGCCGCGCCGGCGGCCGAGCCGCAGGGCGCGCCGATCAGCAGTGAAAGTGCCGCATGCTGAGTGGCACGAGCCGGCAGGTGTTGCGGCTGCTGCTCGCCGATCCTCACGCGGATCCTGCCGAGCTCGATTGGGCCGAGGCGCGCGAGCTGGCGAGTGCGCACGGCGTCATCGTGCGCCTGGCGGACGCGATCGTGGCCGGAGGCGAAGAGCTGCCGCCGAAGTTTCGGGAAGCCGCGGCGGCGGCCTGCGCGCGGTCCCAGCGCGCGTTGACGATCATCGATCGGCTGAGCGCCCGCTGCGCGGCGCTGGGACTCGGCGACTCGCACGCATTTCTGCGCGCGGCGGAGACGTATCCGGATAGCGGACCGGTGACCTTGCTCGTCAGCGGACCGGGCGGCGCGAGCCTCAAGCTCGACCGCGCGATGCTCGAGGACGTCCCCGCGACGCTCCCGTCCGGATCGTCCCGCAACCTGGGCAACCGGATCGCCGGGTGCCGCACGTTTACCTCGGCGGACGGCATCCCGATTCGCATCCGCCACGGCCGACTCGGTCGGCTCGGCGAGCACGCGCGCTTCGCGCGTCTCCTCGTGGAGCGCGCGCAGGTCAGTCCCGTCGGCGCGAGCTCCTGCCGCGTGCCGACTCCCGAAGACCACTGCCTCCTGCTCGCGATCGAAATGGCCTACGCGCGGACCGGTCCCCGGCTCGGGAACCTGGCGTGGGTCATTCCGCTGCTGTGGACCCAGGCGCTCGACTGGGACTACCTCTTCGCCACCTCGTTGTCGATGGGCATGCTCGAAGGCGCTGGCGCGTTTCTCGCATCAGTTGATGACGTCCATCACCAATTGTTTGGTCGGACCGTCATCGATGCCGCAATTCTCAGCCGGTTCCAGGGCCGCTCGTCGCATTTGCGACGGCTCGGTGCAGCCCTCGAAGCCGGCCGGTGGCAGAGCGCGGTCCGCCTCTCGCTGAGACCGCTCGTGGCGGTCGTGTCGGCGCGGCGCGCCCAGAGGTTCGCATGAATTCTCAATTGTTGGCGCTCTATCACTGCCTGCCCGTTTCGACGCGGTCCCTGGCAGCGTCCCTGCGCGGCCTGTACCTCAGTCGCTGGCGCTACGGCGCCGCCAGCGCGCGGCTGGTCGAGGAGACGCTGGACCGCGATCAGTGGAGTCCGGCGCAGTGGGACGCCTGGCGGGCGGAGCGGCTCGGGTTCATCCTGCACCGCGCCGCGACCGCGGTCCCCTACTATCGGGACTACTGGGCGGCGCGCCGCCGGCGCGGCGACCGGGCCTCCTGGGAGCAGCTCGAGAACTGGCCGCTGCTCGACAAGGAGCGCGTCCGGGCCACGCCCCGCGCCTTTCTCGCCGACGATTGCCAGCCGCGCCGGATGTTCGTCGAGCGGACGAGCGGCACGACCGGCACGCCGCTCGAGATTTGGCGCTCCCGCGCGACGATCGAGCGGCTGTACGCGATCGCGACGGCGCGGACCCGGGGGTGGGACGACATTGCCCCGCGCTCGCGCTGGGCGCGACTCGGCGGCCAGCTGGTGACGCCGGTCCAGCAGCGCCGTCCGCCGTTCTGGGTATGGAACTGGGCGATGCGCCAGCTCTACATGTCGTCCTATCACCTCGCGCCGGATCTGATCCCGTATTACCTCGACGCGCTCGTCGAGCACCGGATCATCTATCTCGCGGGCTATCCATCGGCGATCCACGCGCTCGCGCGGCAATCGTTGCGCGCCGGCCGTCGCGATCTTCGGATGGCGGCGGTCTACACGAATGCGGAGGCGCTCTTCCCCGAGCAGCGCCGCACGATTTCCGCCGCGTTCCAGTGCCCCGTGCGCGAGACGTACGGCATGGCGGAAACCGTCGCCGGCGCGAGCGAATGTGCCGAAGGCCGGCTGCATCAGTGGCCCGAATCCGGTCACATCGAAGTTCAGCCCGACGGCGAGTTCGTGTGCACCGGTCTGCTCAATCCCGACATGCTCCTGATCCGCTACCGGGTCGGCGATCGCGGCCGTCTCGCGAACGCGGATGGCGCACGCTGCGCCTGTGGCCGGACCCTGCCGGTGATGGGCGGTATCGAAGGCCGCGCCGATGACGTGCTGCTGACGCGCGACGGCCGGGCCGCGCCGCAGCTCGACATCGTCTTCGACGGCATCGCGACGATTCGCGAAGCCCAAATCGTTCAGGAGCGGCTCGACTTCGTGCGGGTGCGCGTCGCGCCCGCGCCCGGATTCACCGAGCAGCACGAGCAGTCGATCACGATGGGCGTGCGCGAGCGCTTGGGGCAGGTACAGGTCGTCGTGGACCAGGTCGACTTCATCCCGAGGACGGCCAACGGCAAGTTGCGGGCGGTAGTGTGCAATCTCCCTGCGGAAGAGCGTCTGGCGGCCCTCGCCGGCGCGAATTCGCAGGTGGCGATAACGAACTGAGGCGTGCATGACATCGCGTTTGCTGAAGCTGTATCACCGCCTGCCGCCCCGGATGCGCTCTGCCGCCGCGACATTGCGCGGCTGGTACCTGAATCGTTGGCGCTATGGCTCCGACAGCGGGGCCCTCATGGAAGAAGCGCTCGAACGTGACCACTGGACGGCCGCGCAATGGGACCAGTGGCGTGCCGAGCGTCTGGCGTATGTCCTGCATCGCGCGGCGACGCGTGTCCCCTTTTACCGCGATCAGTGGGCGGAACGCCGCCGCCGCGGCGACCGCGCCTCGTGGGAAGTGCTCGAGCACTGGCCCATGCTCGCCAAGGACACCGTGCGCGCGAATCCGCGGGCCTTTCTGGCCGACGACTGCGATCCGCGGCGCATGTATCACGAGCACACGAGCGGGACCACGGGGACGCCGATTGAGGTCTGGCTTTCGCGCACCACGACCGCCACGCTGCATGCGATCGCTGATGCGCGCACCCGCGGTTGGGACGGCATTCCCGCGTCCGCCCGCTGGGCACGGCTCGGCGGCCAGCTCGTCACGCCGGTGCGCCGGCGCAAACCGCCCTTCTGGGTCTGGAATGCCGCGATGCGGCAGCTGTACCTGTCGTCCTACCATCTCGCGCCCGACCTCATCAAGCATTATCTGGACGCGCTGGTCCGGTATCGCATCGTCTACCTCGCGGGCTATCCATCCGCGATTCATGCGCTGGCCGATGAAGCCGTGCGCACCGGCCGCACAGACCTGCAGATGGCGGCCGTGTACGCCAACGCCGAGCCGGTCCTGCCACAGCAGCGGCAACTCATCGCGGACGCGTTCAAATGCGCGGTCCGCGAGAGCTACGGCATGGCGGAGAATGTCGCGGGCGCCAGTGAATGTTCGGCCGGCCGGCTGCACCAGTGGCCCGAGTTCGGGCATGTCGAGATTCAGGACGACGGCGAGCTGGTGTGTACCGGACTGCTGAATCCCGATATGCCGTTGATTCGCTACCGCGTCGGCGATCGCGGGCAACCGGTGAGCGACCTGAGCCCCTGCCCGTGCGGGCGCAGCCTCCCGTTGATGGGGCCGATCGATGGACGGACCAACGATATCCTCGTCACGCCGGATGGCCGCCAGGCGGCGCGCGTCGGCGCCGTCTTCACGGGGCTGCCCGTGCGCCATTCGCAGATCGCGCAGGAAGCGCTGGACTTGCTCGTGGTGCGCGTCGCCCCCGCGCCGGGCTTCAACACGGCGCACGAGCACATGATCCGCGAGCGGCTGAAGGAGCGGATGGGGAACGTCCGCGTCCTGATTCAGCGCGTCGCCGAGGTGCCGCGCACGGCGAGCGGAAAATTGCGGGCCGTGGTGTCGAACCTGACCGCCGAGCAACGCGGAGCAGCCCTTGGACGCATCTAAGACGCCTCCGCGTCTCAGCGTCCTGCTCCCGTGCCGCAACGAGGCGCGCTACATCAGCGCCTGCCTCGACTCGATCCTGGCCGGCGCCTATCCGCCCGACCAGCTCGAGATCCTGGTGATCGACGGCAATAGTACCGATGGGACAGCGGCGCTTGTGCGCGAGTACGCGCAGCAGCATCCGCAGGTCCGCCTGCTCGACAATCCGCGGCAGATCGTGCCGACGGCGCTCAACATCGGGATCCGCGCCGCCACGGGCGCCGTCATCGCGCGCATGGACGCGCACGTGGTCTATCCGCCGGAGTACCTGCCCCGGCTGGTGGCCGCGCTGGAAGAAACCGGGGCCGACAACGTCGGCGGCTGCATCATGACGCTGCCGGCCGACGGCACCGCCACCGCTCAGGCCATCGCGATCGCGCTCGGCCATCCGTTCGGCGTCGGGAATTCGCATTTCCGGATCGGCGCGCGTGAGGGGCGTTTCGTGGACACCGTACCGTTCGGCTGCTTCCGGCGCGAGTTGTTCACGAAGCTGGGAATGTTCGACGAAGAGCTCGTGCGCAATCAGGACGACGAGTTCAACTACCGGATCGCGAGCCGTGGCGGAAAGATCCGCCTGGTTCCCGACGTCGTGTGCTATTACTACGCGCGCGGCTCCCTCGCGCAGCTGGCGCGGATGTTTTACCAGTACGGCGCGTTCAAGCCGTTGGTCGCGCGCAAGGTCGGCCGGATCATGACGCTGCGCCAGCTGGTCCCGGCGGCCTTCGTCGTCGCGCTGCTCGACGCAGCGGTCGCCGGGTTTTTCTGGCGCCCCGCCTGGCTCGCCGGACTCGGGCTCGCGGGTGTATATGCCGCGGCGATCCTGTTTTCGTCCGCGCGCGTGTTCCGCTCGCACGGCGTCCGCTGCGCCACGGCGCTCTCCGTCGTCTTCCCCGTGCTGCACTTCAGCTACGGCGTGGGATTCCTGCGCGGGCTGCGCGACGGGGTGTTCGGCCGCTCCAACCGCTGGCGCGATCCCGCGGCCGTGCCGATGTCGCGCTAATGGCTCGCGGTTCCGCGGCCGCCACCGAGGCCGCCTGCCCGGAAGTCGCCGGTCTCATGTATCACGAGGTCACCGACGACCCGAAAACGTCCGGGTTCCAACGGCCCGGCGCGCTCCCCTACACCCTGACCAAGGCCGCGTTCGCGCGGCATCTCGACGCCATCGCGGGTGGCCAGCTCGCGCCCGAGATCGTCTCCGAGCTGGACCTCTCCGGCAACGGCGCGCACCGGCATGTGCTGCTCACGTTCGACGACGGCGGCGCGAGCGCGCTGTACGCGGCCGAAGAGCTGCAGCGGCGCGGCTGGAAGGCGCACTTCTTCATCATCACGGGCCGGATCGGCGAGCGCACGTTCCTCAAGCCCGCCGATATCAAGACCCTGCGCGCCATGGGCCACGTCGTGGGCACGCATTCGCATACACATCCCGACATCTTTCGCGCCCTGCCGCGTGAGCTGATGGCGACCGAATGGCGCGTGAGCCGCGCGATTCTCGAGTCGCTCTTGGGCGAGCCCTGCATCACCGGATCGGTCCCTGGCGGCGATATCTCGCGCGCCGTCCTCGCATCGGCCGGCGAGAGCGGCATCCGCTATCTGTTCACGTCCGAGCCGCTGCTCCGACCCGAGAAGATCGGCGACACGTGGGTGTTCGGCCGGGTGATCCTGAAGGCCGGCGTTTCGCCGACGACGATCCGCAACCTCGTGTCGTTCCGCGGCTGGCAGCGCGTGCAGCTGTTGCGGCGCCTCGGCGGGATCGCGCGGGCGCTGTTTCCCCCGCTGTACGCGCAGTACGTGCGGCTCCGGACGCGCGAGCGCCACTCCTAGCATGGAGATGACCCTCCGGCGGCTGCTCCTGATCACGAGCGAGTGGCCGCAGCGCGGCAGCAGAATCACGCAGCCTCCACGAGCGCCGAGCCCGGTGAAGCGGCAGGCGGAAGCGTTGAAGGCGGCCGGGGTGGCGGTCGAGATTTTCGCGTTCCGCGGCAGCAGCCTCTTCAACTATCTGGGCGCCTGGACGCGGCTCCGTCCCCGCCTGCATCCCGATCGCTACGACCTCGTGCACGCGCAGGAGACGGTGGATGTGTTGTTGGCCCTGCCCAAGCGTGTGCCGCTCGTGGTGACGGTGAGGACGCGGCACTCACGCTGGCTGGTGCATCAGATGCTGGCGTTGTTTCTCGCGCGTCGCGCCGATGCCGTGATCGTGCCGTCGGCCGAGGTGGGCCGGCAGCTGCGCACCCGCAAGCCGATTTTCATCATCGCCCCGGAAATCGACGAGCAGACGCTGACGGCGCGTCTGCTCGATGTCTATCGGTCGGTGCTGCCTAGTCTTTCTTGACGATCACAAAGACGTCGAACGCGGGACCCGTCTTCGGCGCGGGCGACGTCGCGCGTCCCACCGGCGGCGGCGCGTCCACGCCACGCAGCGGTACGCTGATCTGCGATCCGGAGACGGTGCCACTCGTGACCGGCGCGCCGAACAGGTCCTGCACGTTGCGCACTTCGTAGCGATCGCCCGGCGCGAGCACACCCGCAACATCCACGCTCGCGGCGCGATCCTTCCCCCAGTTGATCACGGTGACGTGCGCCCGGCCCTGTTCGTACAGATTCGGCCGGACGATCACCTTCGTCGCAGCCGGCGCGGCGTGCTCGACGTTATCGCGCCAGATCTGCCCGACGGCGCCGAGATCCCGCTTCGCGATGAGGGAGCCGCTGGACGCTTCGGTGCGAATCAGCGTGTTGTTGGAGACGCGCGCCGCCGTCCAGTAGCCGAAGTCGAGCGCGGGCGAGCCTCCCACCACGTAATTGCGCTCCACGATCACATCGCCGTTGCGCAGCGTCTTGTAACCGATCTGCACGTTGCTGCCGGCGCCGCTCAGCTCCGGGGCGTAGTACGTCACGTTGTCGCGCACGACGTCGCCGGCGGCGTAGTCCGCGCCGCCCAGCAGGAGGTTCGACGACAGGGAGCGACGCGTCGCGAGCGTGCCGTTGTCGAACGACACGTTTCCTTCGAGCGTGATGTTCATCAGCTTGCCGGTCGTGGCATTCGTGTAGGCGTGAATGCCGTAGCCGTACTGATTGAAGATCACGTTGTCGCGCGCGACGAGCGGGCCGATAAAGGCTTTGAGGTACAGCCCATGCCCGTGGCCGCGATCAGGTCCCTGCCAGCCGTTGTTGAACAGAATGCAGCCACTGACCTCGACGTCGAGCGACTTCGGCTCGTTGTAGAAGCCGACGCCGCCATCGTGCACGATCAGGTTGATGTACTTCGTGTGGGACGCGTCGTTTACGACGACGTTGGGCCGCAGCTCGACATCGGCCGACGCGGTCGTGCGCACCGTGTCGGAGTTCGTCAGCTCGAAGCCCCAGAACACGGTGTAGTCGCCCCCGACGTACAACGTGGTCCGTTTCGCACCCGCCCCGTCGATCACGGCGCGCTCGCCGGCAAGCTGCCGTACGACCACAGGGGCGCCGGCCTGGCCGGCGACGGTGGCGCGGAATGCGCCGCGATACGTCCCGCCGCGCAGCCAGATCGTGTCCCCCGGCTGCACGTGGCGGGTCCCGGTCCTGGGCCCGCCCGCCAACGCCGTCGCCAGATCCCACGGCCGGCGCTCGCTGCCGTCCCCGCCCGCCGTGCCGGTGGGCGCGGCAAAGTAGGCGCGGCCCGCGGGCGGCGCGCTCGAGCCGCCGGACGCGAGCATCAGCGCGATCAGGAGCGTAATTGTTTGCAACACGAGCACCACCCTTCCCCCTTCCCCCATCCCTCTTCCCCTCCTAAAGCAAGAAGCCGGCCGCCGAGCATCGGCGACCGGCCTCCTACTAACCCCAATCAGCCTTAGGGGTGCCCTGCGTTATTGCTTGATCAGCACGACGTACGCGTTGAACTGCGTCCCGGTCGACGGAGCCCGAGAGCTCGAGAATCCGACGGGAACCGGCGGCGTCACGGCGCGAATCGGCAGCGTCACCGACCCGCCGCTGTATGTACCACTCACCACCGGCGACCCGAACCAGTTCTGCACGTTCCGGATCTCGTACGACGCGCCCGCCGGCAGAATGTTCGACAGATCGAGCTGCACCGAGCTGGCGCCACCCCAGTTGTACACAGCGACGTTCGCGCGGCCTGCTTCGTACGGGTTCTTGCGGACGACCACCTTGGTCGCCGTCGGCAACGCCGCCTGCGTCTGGCCTGAGAACTTGCTCATCGTCAGCGCGGGGTCGTTCAGATTGACCACCGTGCCCGTGCCCATGAGCTGGTTGCTCGTCGCGGTGAACGAGCTCCAGTACCCCACCTCGAGCACGCTCGCGCCGCCCGCGAAGTAATTGTCCTGCAGCTGCACCGTACCGTTCTTCAAGGCACCGTAACCCACTTCCACGTTCTTCGCCGCCACACTGGGCGACTCGTACGTGTAGTTGTTCTTCAGCACGCCACCCGTCGAGTAATCGTCGCCACCGAACAGGATGTTCGACGACATCGAGTTGGTCGAGAGCGTCCCGTTGTTGAACGAGATGTTGCCCTCGAGGCGGATGTTGTTCAACTGGCCTTCGCCGGGGTTGGTGAACACGTGCACCCCGTAGCCGAACTGGTTGAACATGATGTTGTCGCGCGCGGTCACCGGCCCCGTATTGCTGCGCAGATAGATCGCGTGGCCGTGGCCGCGGTCGGTGCGCTGGAAGCCTTCGTTGTACAGCACGCACCCGACGATCTCCACGTCGTAGTAGGGCGCCTCGTTGTAGAAGCCCACACCACCGTCGTGGACGATCAGGTTGATGTACTTCGTGTGATTCGCGTAGTTCGCGACCACGTTCGAGCGCCGGTCCGTCGTGTTGGAAAACACACGCGTCGGATACGAGTTCGTGAGCTCGAAGCCCCAGAACACGCTGTAATCGCCACCGACGTACCAGGTGCTGACGGACGTCCCGTTCGCATCGACGATCGCGCGTTCGCCGGGATACTGGCGCACCACCACCGGCTGAGACGCCGTGCCCCGCAGCATGCTGCGGAAGCTGCCCTTGTACGTCCCGCCGCGCAGCCAGACGGTATCGCCCGGCTGCACCTTCCCTGCCGCGTTGGCCAGGGCGGTCGGCAAGTCCCACGGACGCGACTGGCTGCCGTCACCACTGCTCGAGCCCGAAGGCGACACGAAGTAGCCTGCATGCGCACCGGGGACCGGCTGCGCGCGCGGATGAACCATTACGGTGGCGGTCGCCGACTTCCCCTCGCTCGACGCCTTGATCGTCGCGGTGCCCGTATCGGCACCTTCCACGACGCCCGTGGACGTAACGGTCGCGATGCTCGCGGCGGTCGTCGTCCACGTGATCGCGCGGCCGGACAATGCCGTGCCGTTCTCGTCGCGCAGGACGACCGTCAACTGCGTCGTGCCGTTGAGGTCGACGTTCGCAGTCTGAGGAGAAATGGAGATGGTGCTGACGGGCTTGGTGGAAGTGCCTGGATCGCTAGGATCGGTGAGTGATTCCCCCGCGCACGCTGCAAGCGTGACGGCCGCTCCAACCATCCAGAACCCACGAGCCAACCGGTGCGAAAGCTTAAATCCCGTCTTCATGAGACCTAACTCCTTTCGGCAAAAGGGCTAGCTACAGCCCTTGGGCTTTCAGGTCATGCTTAGTGCTGATCGTACTTTGAATTAGTCGGGGGAGGGTTCGCCCTAGGTCAGAAGACCACGCTCGGGAGGGCTCACATCCGACGGTCTCAACATATGGGTTAGCTCGGATGGCACAAGCGGATTAATCCAAACTCGGGGAAGGAATTAGGTAGAACCCCTTAAGGGTGATTGGCGCACTTCCTGCGTAAGGGGGGGCGTCTCGCGGGAGTAGCTCAGTGAGAGCGCCGGGGAAACCACCTCGGAGGTCGCGGTTTCATCGCCGCCTCCCGCTCTTCGCCTGTGTTTTTGGAGGGATCAGCCGTCTGAATTCAGCCTCTTTGTCGATCGCTCGATCGCCCAAGTACGCGCTGCGCGCGCTCGTGATCATCGCGATCGTCGTGCTCGGGGCGTGCCCGCAGTCGATTACCGATGCGGGGCTGCATCTGACCGTCTCGCCCACGACCGCGAGTCTGTTCGTGGACGATACCGAGCAGCTTTCCGCGACACTTCGCGATCAGAACGGCGCCACTGTGAACGCGCCCCTGACGTGGACCAGCGACCGCCCTGCCGTCGCATCGGTGGACGCGAACGGCGTGGTGCGTGCCCTGAGCGAGGGCACGGCCACAATCCAGGTGAGCGCTCAAGGTGAAACGGCATCCGTCTCGATCACAGTCGCCGTCGACAACGGCACCCTTACCGTCTCGCCGAGCGGTGCAAGTCTGTGGGTGGATGCCTCGCAACAATTCCGGGCAGTCCTCACCGATCGCAATGGCGACACCCTCCCCGCTGCCCCGGTCTGGCGCAGCTCCAACTCCGACGCGGCGACGGTCGATCAGTCCGGGCTGGTACGTGGGGTCGGCACCGGCTCAGCGACGATTGAAGCGACGGTTGGGGACGAGAGGGGGAGCGCCGCCGTGACCGTCGGAGCTCGCCCCGCGTCGGTGACGCTGGTGGGCGCGGGTGATATCGCGTCGTGCGCGAGCAGTGGAGACGAAGCCACGGCCAAGCTTCTCGATTCGATTCCGGGAACGGTTTTTACGGCGGGAGACAACGCCTACGAGAATGGCACGGCGGTCGAGTACACGACCTGCTACGCGCCGTCGTGGGGCCGGCACAAAGCACGCACACGGCCGGCGGCGGGCAATCACGAGTATTTGACGCCGGGGGCGCCGGGATACTTCGGGTACTTCGGGGCTGCGGCGGGAGATACCGGCAAGGGTTACTACAGCTATGACCTCGGCGCCTGGCAC
>Ga0134125_10009916_pt1 | contig 10712 bp, 13 predicted proteins | sample KB31751_FD_96464 | JGI IMG/M metagenome (GOLD analysis project Ga0134125, IMG submission 96464) | Terrestrial soil microbial communities with excess Nitrogen fertilizer from Kellogg Biological Station, Michigan, USA - KB3-175-1 | ecosystem: Environmental > Terrestrial > Soil > Unclassified ...
CGGGCAATGATCCTCATCCGGAAATGCTATCATGTTCCCAATTTGGGAACAAGCATCGCCCGGACTACCACGATTGCTGCCTCAGCAGGGCCGTGCAGGACCCCCGTCATTCCCTGTCGGCCCAATCAGCCGGCGCGCTGCCCTGCGCGAGGCGCGCGGCTTAGCACGGCCACTGAGCCCAAGGAACCAAGCTAGGAAGGATGACCAGGTGCACATGCGGATGGTCCTGGTCCGTATGCAAAACCAGAGCATAGCGATGCTTGAGGGCGCATCGACGCGGTAAGCGGCATGGTGTAGCGTCTGGACCTGCGCGAGTTCGGGCGCGTTAACTGTTGCAGTACACGCTGCTGTACTTCGACCATGGCAGACGACGACGAGCTTGCGAAGGCAATCGCTCAGATGCGAGGCCACCGAACGAGCGCGAGGATACGCGGACTTCTTCGAATTCTCGCCTGATCGCGACATAGCGGAAGTGGGCGTCGTTGAATCCCTGGCGGAATCACTGGCCAGCGGTGGCACAGCCTTCTTCACCGGCCTCCAGTCTCGCGGGCGGGGCAACGATCCGCCTGATTGTGAAGCATTGGATGCCGCTGCGCAGCGCATAGCAATTGAAGTCACTGAGCCGGTAAGCGCCGACGCGATCCGGGCAAGCAAAGCTAAGGGCGCCCTTTACTGGCAAGAGTGGGACAAGCCGACCTTTCTCTCGCATCTCACGGATCGCGTGCTCGCGAAGGATGCGAGGTAATCCGGAGCTGAAGGGCGGTCCGTATCCAGGAGGGCACTTTGTAGTCATCCACACAGACGAAGGCTTCCTGTCACCAGAGTTCGTACGAGCAGCTCTCGAAGGGCACGAGTTCCTCGTCCAGCACATTAGCCGGGCGTTCGTGCTTCTCTCGTATCGCGCAGGAACGTATCCGCTTTTCGAGCTGAGGTTGCGGCCGGCGAATCCTGCGCAGGTCGCCACGGACGGCGAGCCGTAAGGCTGCTCGGGCGGGACATTCAACCTACCCCAAGGGACAAGAACCGGCTGCCGACCGCCCGAATGCGGCCATGAGCCGTGAAGAGTGCACGCCTCTGTCGCTCCCCGTCCCTGCAACTTTTATGTTACGCACGCTACCGGAAGGGATGCTTGACCTTTGGTGTAGTAGTCCCGATACTACACCTATGGCACTCCTAGGAATCAAACTCCAGGCAGGCGAATCCATCTTCACTCAGGTTTTGCTTGGTTCGCAGAAGGCCATCGCCACAGGTCAGTTCTCTCCCGGACAGCAATTTCCCTCTGTGCGCGGACTGGCGACTGAACTTCGCATCCATCCGAAGACAGCGCACAAGGTGATCCAACACCTGATCAGCGAGCATTGGCTAGAAGTTCGGCCCGGAATCGGCACGGTTGTCGCAACCCCTCCGTCGAGTTGGCGCCTGGAGCAAAGGCGCGTGTTAAGACCTCACGTGCAGCAGCTCGTCGTGGAGGCGAGGCGCATTGGTGCAAGTCTGCAAGCGGTGGTACAGGCCGTGTCGGTGGAGTGGAATCAGTTGGACAAGGCTGGGGAGGGCTACGGCAAGTGATCGTCGAATTCCGCAACGTCACCAAGCTGTATGGCCGACACTGCGCACTAAGGGACTTCTCGGTGAATGTCCCCGAGGGAAGCGCTTTCGCGCTCGTGGGCACAAACGGCGCCGGAAAGACCACCGCCATCAAATGCTTAATGAACCTTATTCCACTGAGTCATGGACGACTATCTGTTCTTGGGACCGATTCTCGACTGCTCTCAACACGAGAGTTCTCGCGAATCGGATACGTGTCCGAGAATCAGGCTCTTCCGAGGAGCATTCGGGTTGGGGACTATCTGCGGTATCTGCGGCCCTTTTACAGCACATGGGATATCGAGCTGGAGCAGCGTCTCATACGTCAGCTTCGGCTCCCCGAGGATAGGAAGATCGGCGAGTTATCGCACGGTACGCGAGTCAAAATGGCGCTTGCGTGTGCCCTGTCCTTCCGGCCGGTACTGCTCGTGCTCGATGAGCCGTTTAGCGGGCTCGATCCACTCATGCGCGATGAACTGACGGATACTTTGATGGCCCAGCTCGAGGAAACGACGGTACTGCTATCGTCTCACGAGCTCTCGGAAATCGAGACCTTCATCACCCATGTGGCGTTTCTCGATGCCGGTCGACTCCTATTCCAGGATCCCATCGCGGACCTTTCGGATCGACTTCGGGAGGTTCGCGTCACTCTAACAGCAGCCCCTGTAGGTGCCCTTCAAGTGCCGCCCGAATGGCTTCACGTCCGAGTGGTCGGGAATGTTCTTAGCTTCGTCGACACCAATTTCTCCGATGGCTCATTCGGCGATCGCCTGTCTTCGGTAATTTCCGGGGTGCGAGAGGTCGATGCGCAACCGATGGGGTTGAGACACATCTTCACCACACTTGCTCGTGCCGCACAGAGACAGGAGTCCGCACTGTGATCTGGCACATATTCTTCAAGGACTGCCGGGTGCTGTGGAAGATAGCCGCTCTCGCCGGGGCAGTGCATGTGGTCAACTCTCTGGTCTCGATCATCCTCGGACCTTTCATGCAGCCCGACCAACTTCAGATCCTCGGGTACATATTTCCGTACTTGTCGATGCTCAGCCTTGCCGCAATCGTTGCTGCCACCGTGCACCAAGAGCCTATTCCGGGCACCGAGCAGGACTGGCTCGTTCGACCCATTGTGCGCAGTGATTTGCTAGCTGCAAAATTTCTGTTTATCTTGCTCATAGGTCAGGGACCACTCCTTTTTGCGGACCTGCTTGAATGCCTCGCGCTGGGTTTCCACATCTCCACGAGCTTTGAGGCTGCCATTGCCGATGGCGTCTCGAAGTTTCTCCTGATAACCATTCCTGTTTTTGGGATCGCCACCGTCACACGGAACATGACCGAGACGATAGTTGGCGGCATCGGCCTTGTCCTCGTGTGCGCCGTGGGCATGCTTGTTACTAGCCTCGTCATTAAGATCCCGGCACCGATCTCCGGCAGTGGCATCGAATGGTTGCGCTCGGTAGTCATCGCAGCGCTGTTCGCCGCGACGGCAAGCCTTGTGCTACCGCTGCAATATCTGCGTCGCCGTACCAGACTGTCGCGAGGGATCATTGCCATCAGCGCCGCCTTTTTCGCGTTCGCCTGGATGTTTGTGCCATGGACGCCGAGTTATGCACTCCAGCAGCATCTCGGGGCGCAACGATCCGAGAGCAGCTCGTTGGAATTTCGGGTTGCCCCGCGCTCTGAATTGACTCGTTCACCCGCGAATACCGGCAGTTCGGGGCACTTCGATGCCCTACAGTTTATGTTGCCTATCCGTGTGACAGGTGTAACAGACCCCAGAGCTATTTTACTCTTGGATCGCGCGCATTTCAGATTAATCGATGCCGACGGCCTCATACTCTACGAGACCAGCACACATTCATTTTTTGAAGGTCGGGCCCGTATCGACATGACCGCCGCCGCGAACGGAGAAGGCCTCATAGCTCAGCAGGTTTTGTACATTCCTCGTTCCGTTTACGTGGAGGCCGGAGACGAGCCAGTCAATCTCCAAGTCAATTATGCCGTGACTGTGCTGTCACCTGTCACGCCATTGAGAGTCAACGTGAATGGCAGTGTGGCGAAGGACTCTTCGGGTCTCTCATGCATTGCGCGAAACGATTCAAAGGATGCGGACGTCGATCTCGCGTGCCTTACGCCGCTCACTCCGCCATCATGCGTCAATGTCGTGCTTGTCCATGCCCCAAGCGGCACCCACAACGCGGCGCTCGACGCGTGCCGACCCAACTATTCCCCGTTCCCATTCGGTTTACCGATTCATCTCGTGAGACGGTTCGGAGCCGAGATTCCCACGTCCGATCCCATGACGCGCAGTCCTCTTCCAGTAGGTCCGCTCCTCGCGAAGGCCTCTGATGTGGTCATCACTCCGTATGAGACACAGGCTCACATCACTCGTCGCATAGTTGTGAAGAACATTCGCCTCAGCGACTGGTAGAGGGCCGCCACCGTCCTCTAGGGTCGACTCCGGACGATGCGACACAAACCCCAGCGGAGCGCGGCTTTCAGAGCCCCTTCGCCACGATCATCTTCTCGATGACTTTCGCCTTATGCTCGACGACAAGATGCGAGTAGCGCTTCACCATTGCAAGCGTCTCGTGTCCCAGCACATCCGCGATCTCGAGGAGCGATGCGCCCTGCGCCGCAAGCATCGAGGCCGTTGTATGCCGCAGATCATGGAAGCGAAAGTCACGGATCCCGGCCGCCTCGAGCGCGACGTACCAGTGCGCATCGAAATGCTCATATGGCGCATCGAGTTGCGGCTTGTCGGTCCTGGCATCGAGAACCACAGTCGGTGAGGGAAACAGGTACTCGCTGCGCGCCGAATTCAGAAGTTTGAGCTGGCGCAACGCTTCTAGTGCTTTGCCCGCGAGCGGTAGCGTCCGCGAGCTCGCCGCGACGCGCTCCGGTCGTGATCGCGAGCAGCACCAGGGCGTGAAGCGGAGCCCATTCAGTCTGCACGAAATAACGCATGCAGTGAAGCTCGCCAGGCTCTACGCGCCTGCAACCCGCTGATTTCGAGAAATTTGGTGGGCCGTGTAGGGATCGCAGGCTCGTCGTAAGCGTTTGAACGCTCGGCAATTTCCGGCCGTGCGCTTGAGAAGATACCCGGATAAGTACCCCTCCGCCAGCCACGAAATTAGGGCGCGAGCCGGGCATAGAGCTCGTGCAGCTTTCGCCGGAGGATCTCCTTGGATGGGAGCGCGATCTGGTACTCGGCGACGAACGTCGGCGAGGTCGTGCGCGCCAGTGCGTACTCGACCACCTCGTTGTCCTTCGTGGCGCAAAGCAAGACACCGATCGACGGGCGTTCGTGCGGTTTCCTCACGTCGCGGTCGAGAGCCTCGACGTAGAAGCTCAGCTTGCCGAGATCTTCGGGCCGAAACTCGCGGACCTTGAGTTCGAAGGCCACAAGGCAGGAAAGCCCCCGGTGGAAGAACAGGAGATCAATGGCAAAGTCCTGGTTACCCACCTGCAGCGGATACTCGGAACCGACGAAGCAGAAGTCACGGCCGAGCTCGGCGATAAACCGGCCGAGGTGACGTAGCAAGGCACCATGCAGGTCAGCCTCGGAGTGATCATCAGCCAAACCCAGGAATTCGAGGCTGTAGGCGTCTTTGAACTCGTCGGCGGCCAGCGGATGTATTTGTGTCACCACCGGTGACACTTTCTTGCCGCTAGGGGCGGCGCGCAGGGCCGCACCGCTGCCGATCTGGCGCTCGAGCTCACGCTTGGTCCAGCGCTGCCGGATGGCGGCAAGCATGTAGAACTCGCGTTCTTCGACGTGCTTCGTTTGGCTCAAGAGGATCAGGTGGTGGGTCCAGGGCAATTGTGTCACCAGCGGTGACACTTTCTCGTTGCTTCGATACGCTTCGTAAAGCTGGCGCATTCGAAAGAGATTGCGTCGGGTATAGCCGCGAAGGCCGGGATATCGGCGCGCGATAGCAGCAGCCAACTCGTCCACCACGGCATCACCCCATTGCGCGGACTCGATTTTCCGGGTGATGTACTCGCCGAGCTTCCAGTAAAGCCCAACGAGCTCGATGTTGATGGCCTGGTAGGCACGCCGTCGCGCGGCCTCGATCAGCGAAAGCACTTCCTCGAACTTGCCGGCTCGGACTGCGGACTTCCCGGCTGCCACCGGATGGGAGTCGACTCGCGCGGCTCGTATTTGTCGTACGGCCGTTGCCACTCTCCTCTTCGCTCCAGCCGCCGACTCTTTCGCTCTTGTCGCCATTTCGCTAATCCCATACCGGGGCGCAACAATTTTAACATGCCGAGGTCCGGTCTCGGCGGCTACTGCCCAGGGAACGCTGAGCTGACCAGCCGTCAGTGGCTCTCATTAGCTCACCACATCGCTGACTGTCGAACAGTCCTAGCCGAGCCGTCGACGGCAACGGCTCACACCGACATCGGATTCGACGCCGACCAAGACGCAGCAGAAGAACTCGGTCACCGCGTCATGGATAAACTGGACCGACGAGTCTAGCCGCTCGCCTGGCAGGAATTCCTGCAGGAATCAGCAGATCCGGAATAGCGCGACCTCTAAACGAAGGCCCCGTGCGCGGCCGGGGTTTCGCTGGTCCATCAGGCCGGCGAAGGGGAAGAAAACCGGCGGCTCTACTCGGCGGATTCGAGCTGCTGTCGCAATTCCGCTCGGAGCGCCTCGTCCCCGAACCACGAGAATGCTCGCTCCCGTGTTTCGAAGGACTTGGCCTCGGTGAAACCGCTCGACTGTTGGTTATCGGCCACCATCGCCTCGCCGACGAATTGGCCGTCCGATGTCCCGTACAGTGCGTAGCGCAGAGTAACGCTGTCCTGATCCCGTTCCGCCTGAGCGAGGATACGGCCGAAGAATCTAAGGGGGGCTTTTTCAGCACTGCTGCCGAGGATGTACTCCTCGAATCCGGGCCGACATTGGTCTGACATGCGATCCTCCAATGCCTCTTGCTATCGACCGATGTCGTCGTCGAGCCTATCGAGCAGCGCTACTAGCAGGTCATCGATCCCGTGCAACGCTGCCAGTGCTTGCTTTAGCTGCACGATCTGGCTGTGCGCCGACTGGAACCTAGGATCTCTATTGGCGTACCAGCTCAGTGCGTCCGTCAGCGCGCTTCGCGCGTTTTGAAACCCACCCAAGGCGGCCTGCCAGACCTGCTTGAGTCGGTCATATTTCTCCTCAAATTCGTTGACGAGATCGTAACTGTTCATTGCGCGACCCCTCGTTTTTTCAAGTCGCCGGTTTCCAGCCCTTGGCGGCGGCACGGGCGACGAGGAAATTACTGAGCGCCGAGCACGCGATGACCATAAAGCGTGCGTCGTCTAGATCCACTCTGACGCCTTCTGCCAGGAGCGCATGACGTATGCCCTTCTCGTGCTTGTAAATGCGTAGAATTTCTCGATTCCGATGCGGAAGGCGCCGTGCAGCGCACCGAACTTGCTCTCGAACTTCGGCAACGCGTCCGGAAGGTCCCCCTTCGAGAGTCCAGTGGTAACTTTCAGTGCCCCCTCAACGGCCGAGATTGCCTCCTTTATGGCGTTGCGCACATCTGCTTCTGGGCGCTCTGCGAGCTTTGCAAGAGCCGTGTCTATGTGTTCGCGTACGGTTTGCAGGGGCGAAGAGAGAGCCCGCCCGATCTCCTGGATCTCGGCTTCGTTGGTAAGCGGCACAAGCTCACCGTTGATGAATCGGAAGGCTGCACCTTCGTCAGTCAGAACCTTGTTCCAGGCTCCCCAGTAATCTCCGACTCCCTGCGGACACAGCCCCACATATCCCCTCGCGATGATGTCGAGCGTTTCGTAGAAATCCCATGAGTGAAGCTTAAAGAGTTGGCCCTTGAGCTGATCTACCAGCGTTCCCGCGTTCGATATGAAGTTCGACTGGTCCCAACCGAGCTCGTCCACGATTTGCTTCGTTCTCCCCTGCATCACGGTTGTGTTGCTGAGGAAAATTCCGTAGAGACGATTCCACGCGGCCATGCGCAGACGGTCGCTCACCTCATCCATACGTAGCTTTGGCGGCGGCAGCATTCCGAGGCGCTCTCTCAATCTAGCCATTGAATCTCTCCGGTGCCTCCTCTACGAGATGATTTTGTTCTTGTCGATCTCGTACCCTGCTAGCTTCAGCTCGCCCGCCAACTTGTATTTCCAGGCGCCGGCGTCGTCCATGGGCAGGTATACCACTCCGTGGTAGTCGCTCGGCAGCTCGACGTCGCCCTTATACAGCGGGCACACGCGCGGGCGGGTCAGCTTCCCGATGAAGTAGCCGAGCTCCAAGACGACGTTCTGGCGCGCTCTTGCCCGAGGCGCTGCGGCCCCAATTTCCTGCCCATGATCATCGGGCGTCAGCAGCACAATCGCGAAGCCCACATTGCTGTGGCGCTCCAGCTTCTCGATAACCGTCATCCCGCCACTTGGCTGCTCAAAAAGGATGAGCGGCTCGATATCCAAGTCGGTAAGCACTCTGGCTACCGCATCACGAGCGCCGAGATCATGGCCGTGAACGATAAAGGCTCTCGTCAGGTCAAGGGCGGCCGTGCCCGCTTCGATGAGAGCGCCGCCAATGATGACCAAGGTGGGAATTAGATCGAGGCGTCCAATGATGGATTTTAGCGTGGCGATCCGCGCCTGCAGTACATCCATCTCGCGCCGAATCAATTGGGCGGGAGTGGGCGGTTGGAAGTACGAGACCGGAGCCGGGATACGAATCGCGTACTCGTCCCGAATCTCATCCGTCGTGAACAGTTTACGAAGCAGCAGCTCGTTGAAGTCGGTCCATTCCTGTTGCGCGCGTCTGAATGCGGCTGGATCGGATGCCTGCTGTCCCAAAAGCTTCTCTCCCTTCGCGACCCTATCCTCGAGCTTTTCGCGCGCCGCGGTTGGAGACTCTTTGAGCTGCAATTCCACACGAGGGGAGTTCGCAGGCGTCGGCCTTCTTGCCATCGGAATGACCCTCAGAGCTGTTTCCAAAATTTGTTTCCAAGCTGCCAGAACCCGGCATCATCGAAGGAGTCCCACACCGGCTCGCGACCCTTTTCCTTACCTTCGCGACTTCGATCACCATTGGAAGTCTCCCGATGCCATCCAGCGGCGCACATACTGCACCCGGAGCGGGGCAGTGGGGTAGAGGCAGCACGGGTCGGGCGGCGCTTTCAGGCCGCCAGGCAAGACAAACCAAAACTGCTACGAATGTGCTACGGGGAGGGGTGCAGCATCAAGACGCGGCAGGCAGCTCCAACCTAGTAGAAATACCTGTATTTTCAGTCGCTTGACCGCTCCTGTGATCCGTGGGCAGCGCGGTCGCGCGGACCAGGCGCACCGCCCGCGCGGCGATGCCGAAGGGGGAGGCAACCGCTGTCGCCGAGCCGGATGTAAATCGGCGGCGCCCTCTGTCGGCGCCCTGCCCTCGCCAAAGTCCGCGGCGGGCGCGAAGATGACCCGAAAACGGGCGCTTAGCACCGCCTGCGTGGTCGCTCTGAGTAGCGCCCTATTTCGTACCGGTGCCGCGCTCCACCCGATCGATCAACTCGGCCGGCGCGACCCCTGCGGCCTTGGCTATCTCCACGAAGTCAAGCACGTTGACTTGGCGTTCGCCGGCCTCGATCCGCCAGACGAAGTTATTGGACCGTTTCAGCTTCGCCGCGAATTCCCGCTGACTCAGGCCTGTCGCCTTGCGGGCCTCGACTATTGCCGCAATCAGAGCGCGATGTCTTGGGCTGCGTAGATGTCTGCCCACCGGAGCGCCTCCACATTTCGAAGCGCCTCATTTTCGGTAGCACCGCTCTTGCCTCACTTTTGGTAGCAGACTAAGATAGTGGTAGCCGCTCCTGGCATCGCTCAAGGGGCCGAGTGGCCGGGCACCCCGCCCGAGGAAGCGCTATCACTTTGCCGGGGTGCAGGCGAACCGATAAGAATAACGGGGAACCGCCGATGACGAATCAGAGTGGTTTCATCGAACAATTGCGCCGTCGCTATGAGACGCCGCTAACCGCCTACCTCACGAACATGGTGGGAAGCCGGGAGATTGCCCAGGAACTCTCGCAGGAGGCCTTCGAGAAGATGCACCAGATGTACCGGCCGGATCACGTGATATTCCCGCGGGCGATGCTATTCAAAGTCGCAACCGACCTTGCCCTGATGCACCTCGGGCAGCGGCGAACTGAGAACAAATCGCTCACCAGCTCGGCGGACATCAAGGCACGGGTAAATCACGAATCCTCCCCTGAGACCATTGTCGAAGACGTGCCGGACCACGGTCTCAGGCCTGAGCGACAGGCATTAGCGGATCAGATCGGGCAGCATTTGGCTACAACGATCAAAGAGTTGCGGCCGAATCTCCGCAGCGTCTTCGTGCTGGCGCACGTCCAAGGGAAACCTCGCCGCGAGATCGCCGCAGCGCTCGGGGTATCAGAGAAGCGCATCGATAAACGACTGACGAAGGCGCTCAAGCAATGCCGGGAGCGGCTGGCTTCGCGCGGTGTCGACCTGGCCGATGCGGATCTAAGCGGGCGCGAACAATGAATTGGCTCTACAAACGAGCCGAGCAGCACGCCGACGAGTCTATGCGCGACTTCGGCGGCATGAAGCTGACCGATGACGTGCGAGCGCTCATCCGAGCCAAAATAACATTAGCATATACGACGGCTGGAAAGGACGCATGGCTGGAGGCAAGCGGCGCGATCAGGGCAGTAGCGGCAACCGTATCCGCCATCCGAACAGAAGTACGGTGCAAACGGGTGATGGAATGAGCGGAGCACGGTTATCCCCGCAGTCCACAGCCCGGAGCCGGCCGACGGCCCGGCGCCTCATGCAGCCGGGCCAAGCGGCCGGGCGAGCGCAGCGAGCGGCTGTGGACCCACGGGATAACCCCTAAGTTGCGCGCTTGCCGTGCATCAGGTCACCGCCCGAGGTAATGGGTTGTCACGCCCTCGCGGCTGTGGCCCAGCTCTTCGGCGACGACCTCCCGGGCCGCGCGGTCTGTTTCGCGCTCCACGCCAACGCCACCGCGGACTGGCGAATCTGACCCCGTCAGCTCTCGGTAGCGCTCGTTGGCATATTGATGCCGCAAGCCGTGGCTCGTGATGCCGTCCTTGCGCGTTATGCCGCAGGAGCGCACCACCTGGTAGTAGTGATTTTTC
>Ga0134125_10009918_pt1 | contig 10709 bp, 5 predicted proteins | sample KB31751_FD_96464 | JGI IMG/M metagenome (GOLD analysis project Ga0134125, IMG submission 96464) | Terrestrial soil microbial communities with excess Nitrogen fertilizer from Kellogg Biological Station, Michigan, USA - KB3-175-1 | ecosystem: Environmental > Terrestrial > Soil > Unclassified ...
AGAAGGGCGATATCTTCCAGGTTGAGATCACGATGGAAACCCGCGCGGTCGATCATCTGCAGAACGAGTCGTTCATCGCGGCGATGTTCCGCGATCCGCTCAAGGGAACGGGCATCGATTTCGCATCCTCCGGCGTGAGGCTCATTCCAACACGCGATGACATCCCGACGACGCCAGCGCCGCTGACGTGCAGCACGGGAGTCGATCCGTCGGCTGGCACCGTGCAGTTCAGCAGCCCAAGTTTCTCGGCGCCGGAGCGATCCGATCGCGGCGAAGTCATCGTAGAACGCAAAGGCGGAGCGACCGGCCCGCTCAGCATCCGCTTCACAACCCGCGATGCAACCGCGAAGGACGGCACTGACTACACGGCAGTCGCCAAGGAAGTGCGTTTCGCGGATGGCGAGGCGGGGCCGGTGCTCATCACGATCCCCCTCGTGCAAGACACCGTTGCAGAGGATGATGAGACGGTTGATCTCGTGTTGTCGGACGTCGGCGGCTGCGGCGCTCTCGGTCCGCAGTCGACTGCAACGCTGAACATCCTCGACGACGACCGGCCGCTGCCGCCGCCCGATACGCACACCGTTGGCGGCACCGTGAGCGGCGTGAGCGGAACCGGGCTCGTACTGACGAACGTCTTGAGCGGCGGCAAGGTCGCTGCTAGCAACGGATCGTTCACGTTGCCCGATGCGCTCATCGCGGGATCGAGCTACGACGTCCGGGTCGATACACCGCCGAGCAATCCGATTCAGCAATGCATCGTGACCCATGGCGCAGGTCAGATCGCCAATGCTGATGTCACCGATGTGCAGGTGAACTGCATCTCGCTCGTCCCGAGCGGCTCGCTGGATCCGACCTTCGGCACCGACGGACGTGTCATCACGACGATCCCGTTCAGCACCAATGTATTCGACGCACGCATGGGCATGGCGCTGCAGAATGATGGGCGTGTCTTGCTCGTGGGCGGCTTGACGCTCGTGCGCTTCAACAGCAACGGCACCCTGGATTCGACATTCGGCACCGGTGGACAGGTTCACGTGCCCTTCGACCAGAGCGGCTTTGACGGTGCAGAGGACGTGGCCGTGCAAGCGGATGGCAGGATCGTCGTGGTAGGCGTCGTGACCAGCAACATCGGTGTCGGCAAGGACGACTTCGCGCTCGCGCGCTTCAATACCGACGGCACGCTCGACACAACCTTCGGCACGGCCGGCAAGACGATCACTGATTTCAGCGGCAGCACCGATCAGGCGCGGCGTGTGCAGATCCAGCCCGACGGCAAGATCCTGGTCACCGGATTCTCGAACCAAGTGATCTCATCGGTGACCTCGACCAACGAGTTTGCCCTGGCGCGCTACAACGCGGACGGCACGCTAGACACGACGTTCGCGCAGACCGGCAAAGTGCGCGATTCCCCGGGTCGTAGCTTCAGCATGGGACGCAACCTCGCGATTCAAAGCGATGGCCGGATCGTCGTCGGCGGCTTCACTGCCGACAACGGCGCGGCGGCACCGATGGATGTGGGGCTCGTGCGCTACTGGGGCGATTCGCATCCCGGGAATGTGCAGACCGGGCAGCGCGATGACGCCTTTGGTGACCTGGGCAACGGCACCGTCGAGAGCAACCTGCATCTAGCCACGAGCTCGCAAGTGGAAGACGTCGCGATCAGCGCCGACGGCACGATCGTCGTCGCGGGGACGGCCAATCTGGGGTTCGAGCTCGGGACGTTCGACAGCGCTGGCCACCAGAAAGGCGGGGCGGTTCTCACGACGTTCACCGACCAGTCCGATGTCGCGAACAGCATGCTGTTGCAGTCGGATGGAAAAATCGTGGTCGTGGGGCAGAGCGCGAACGTGGGGACCAATCCCGACATGGCGCTCGCACGCTACGCCGTGGGAGGCCTAGGCCTGGATTCGTCATTCGGCACAGACGGCAAACTGACGATCGACTTCTTCGGTGGCCGCGACAGTGCGGAAGCGGTGGTGCAACAGCCCGACGGAAAGCTCATCGTCGGTGGGTTTGCGCGAAACGGCAGTGGCGTCTTCTTTGCGCTCGCGCGCCTCGCGCCGTGAATGGGATGCCCGATGCGCCATAAGCCCTCGATAGGCGTGAGTCCATGGAAGCCAGAGGGCGCGATGTCGACTGGCTCACTCCCTGCTTGCGAGGAGTTCTTCGAGTTCTGCGAGCTCCGCGGGTTTCACGAAGTGGACATCGAAACCTGCTTCGCGCGCGGTGCTGCGATCTTCGGCGCGTCCGTAGCCCGTCATCGCAACGAGTTTGAGGTTCTGATAGCCGGGCGTAGCACGCCAGCGACGCGCGAGCTCATATCCATTCATGCCCGGGAGGCCGATGTCCACGAACGCCGTATCGGGGGCAAAGGTAGCCGCCAGAGCGAGCGCTTCGATCGCATCGTGCGCCACGGCAGCCTCATGCCCCCAGAAGCGCACGAGTGCCGCCATAGACTCGGCGGAGTCGGCGTTGTCATCGACGATCAACACGCGGCGCTGGAGCGCAGGAGACTCACTCGATCGTGCCTCGCGCTGTGAGCCTTTTACCGGCTCCTGCGCCGCCGGCAGCAACGGCAGCCTTACCACAAACTCGCTTCCCTGTCCGAGCCCGCTGCTTCGCGCTTCGATCCGGCCGCCATGCAACTCCAGCACGCGTCGAACCACAGTAAGCCCGAGTCCAAGCCCGCCGCCAGAACGCGCCAACGTGCTATCGACTTGCGTAAACAGATCGAAAATGCGGTCGAGCATTTCCGGAGGCAGACCAATGCCGCTATCCCGCACGGTCAGTACCGCGTCGCCACTTTCTGTCGTCAGCGTGAGCGCAATCCTGCCACCGGCGGGCGTGTACTTCACCGCATTCTCGAGCAGATTGGAGATGACCTGCTCGAGCCGCACTGCATCCCCATCGACCCATACCGGTGTATCGGGTACGGCGAGCGACAGTGTGTGCTCGCACTGCTCGATGCGGGCGCGCCCCGCCTCCGCCGAGGCGCGTACGATCGCGCCCACATCGAGCGGCTCACGTTTGAGCTCGATGAGACCCCGGCTGATACGGGCGACATCCAGGAGCTCATCCACCAGCCGTACGAGCCGCTGCGTCTGCCGTTCCATGAGGTCATAGCGCTTCATCGTTGCGGGCTCGATGTCGCCCCGTCGCAGCAAGTGAATGGTGTGAATGAGCGGGGCGAGCGGGTTGCGTAGCTCGTGCGCCAGCATCGCCAGAAACTCATCCTTGCGACGGCCGCTCTCGCGGAGGCTGTCCGCACTGGCGCGCCTCTCGGTGATGTCTTCGAGCGCGAGCAGAATCAATTGATCGCGCTCGCGGTCCGCGGCGATCTTGCGCGCGTTCAGCAACATCAGCCGCCGGCCGATCCCCGGCACCGAGTACACCATCTCCCAATTGCTGAGCGGCTCCCCGCGGCTGAGAACCGCCTCGAGCCTTTCGCGCAGGGAGCCGGAGGTCCATTGGCCGTTGCCAAGGTCTTCGAGCGCGGCGCCCTCCGTCAGCTCGGGCGTCGTACGCAAGTTCGCGTAGTAGGCTTGATTCGCCCGCAACACCCGCAACCCCCTATCGAGCACGATCAGCGGGTCGCGCACCGTCTGGATGATTTCATCGGCGTACGCACGGGCGCGATCGGCGATGGAGCGGGCGGTTTCGAGCTCTGCATTGAGCACCGCGAGCTCACGGTTGCGATGGCGCAGCTCGTCGTTGGTGGTATGAAGCTCCTCGTTCGCCGACTGCAACTCTTCCTTCGAGGTTTCCAGCTCTTCATTGGTGCTTTGAAACTCTTCGTTCGCCGAAAGCACCTCCTCATGCGCCGACTTCAGTTCCTCTCTGACCGCCTCGTGCTCCTCCATGGTCGCCTGCAGATAGTCGCGCGTCGCGGCGAGCTCGCGCTCGGCTTGCACGAGTCGACGATCCTTCTCCGTTTCAGGCAGGGCACTGACGGCAATCGGCGGGGGACGCCGATCGTTGTAACGCCTCGAAGCATCCTCGAACAGGATGAGATAGCAACGCTCGGCACTCAGGTGCTTCAAGGGGAGCACCTGAATGCTGACATCCTGCAGCCGGTCGATCGAGAGACCGTCGCGGCGCACTTCGGCGCCGGTCTCGCGCGCTTCTTGGACCGCTGGCGCAATCTCCATCAGCAACTGCGGCCGCGCAATGCGATTGAGATTGAGGCTCGGTGGTCCGCTCACATGCTCCAGGTACGCTCCGGGCTCGCCGTGGAAATGGAGAACGTTGAGCGCTTCATCCACCAGAACACCGGCGGGTGCATAGCGTGCCAAGAGCAGGCGCTCGGCCTCGCGGTGGACGGTGTCCGCGTCGAGCAGACTGCCCGGTTCACGGTCGTCCGCGTCGCCGGTTCGACCGGGGAACCCAGCGCCCGAGCGCGAAGGACTCAGGTCGCCCATGGAGCCGGGCATCGCAGGCTTACGGGTAAAGAGCCGATGCGGTTTGTCGGCCAGCTCAAAGAGGTCCGTGGCCTGCCCGACGCTTTCGGAGGGGCCGAGGAGCAAGAAGCCCTGTGGCCTGAGCGCATAGTGAAACACCTGCATCACCCGACGCTGGACGGTTGCGTCGAGGTAGATGAGGAGATTCCGGCAGCTCACGAGATCCAGCCGCGAGAATGGCGGATCACGCGTCACATCGTGGCGCGCGAAGATACACAGATCACGGATGCTCTTGGCGATGCAATAGTGACTGTCCTGCTTGACGAAGAAGCGCGTCAGGCGCTCGGGGGATACCTCCTGCGCGATGGAGTCCAGGTACATCCCGCCTCGTGCCTTCTCAATCGCCGCCTCACTGATATCGGTGCCAAAGAACTGCACGCCGGCGGCCGCGGCCCGGTCGCCGAGGTACTCCATGAGCGCGATCGCGATCGAGTAGACCTCCTCGCCACTTGCGCACCCGGGGACCCAGATGCGGATCGGCTCCTTCGGCGAGCGGCCTTCGCAGAGAATCGGAAATACGCGCTGTGTGAGGCTCTCGAAAGATTCCGGATCGCGAAAGAATCCCGTAACCCGAATCAGAAAATCCTGATAGAGCGCGGCGGTTTCGGCGGCATCGTTCTCGATCAGTGCGGCATAGTCGGCCGGGTCTTCGAGCCGCTGCAATGCCATCCGCCGGGCGAGCCGTCGTCGCAACGTGCTGCGTTTGTAGCGCGTGAAGTCCACACCATGTGCGCTGCGCAGCCGTCGGAACACGCGCCGTAAGCTCTCCTCCTCGCTGGCAGGGGTCATGCTGGCGGCGTCATCCGTTTCGCCGATCGGTACGCCACTCGGGCGCAGATACGGGTGAACCCCGAGCCGCAGGAGCTCGTGCGCGATCTCATTCGGTCGCAGCACGAAATCCACGCTTCCCGTTTCGATCGCATGGCGGGGCATGCCGGGAAAGCGCGCCGAGTCCGGCTCCTGCGCAAAGGTAATTCCGCCAGCGTGCTTGATCGCCTGAATGCCGAGGGCGCCGTCGGAGTCCCCGCCCGAGAGTACGATGCCGATTCCAGTGTCGCCGCGCGTATCGGCGAGGGAGCGAAACAGGATGTCTGCCGGCATATGCCGCTCGCGGCCCAGAGCGCGCGGACCCAGATGCAGCTGATCCTCCGCGAGGGTGAGCGCCGCGTTGGGCGGGATGACGTAAACGTGATCGGGCTCGACGTGCAGTCCTTCCTGTGCCTGCTGCACGAGCATCGGCGTCCTTTTGCTCAGGATCTCGGTCAGCAAACTCTCATGGTCCGGATCGAGGTGCTGGACCAGGATGTACGCCATTCCACTTTTTGCCGGCAGTGCACTCAGCAGTTCCGAGACCGCCTCAAGGCCGCCGGCCGAGGCGGCGATCGCTACTATCGGAAATGACATGCGCCCCCTTCAGGTGGTTCGCCTGGGTGAAGCTCCGGCACTGCCCGGGGGCTTGTTGTTCGGAAAATTAGGCCCTTAACGAAACAGCGGTTCGGTCTCTCCTGACAAGGCGATGCGGTGCGCGCAGGCCGTCGCAGTCCAAAGCGCCCCCAAATAACGCGACTCGTCAGCTCAGCCTGTCGTCGATCGAAGTCACGAGCACGCAAGTGCAGCCGGTTTCACTCCAGACACGCTTATCGGCGGTGCCCGCCTCGGCGCGATGGTAGTCACCGGCAAAGAGCTTGCGGTCATCGATCCACAGCTCGCCATCGAGCAGGTGAAGCTCTTCCAGACCGGAGTGCGTGTGAGGTGGATAGTCCGTGCCCGGGTTGAGGCGCACCAGCATGCTGACGCGCTGGTGTTCGGAGTCGGTCGAAAGCAGTTTGCAGGAAATGCCGGGTGCAACTTCTTCCCACTCCGGCTCGTCAACGTGCGGCGCTGGACCGAACGATCCGGCGGAGGCTGAATCCGTATCGAGGCGTGCTACGAGCCGATCCCATAGTGATGGCGCAGGTCGCAAGACGTCGGTGGGCCAGGCCTCGAACGAGCCTACGAGGCGGCGAAGCGATTCGAACTCTTGCTTACAAGCCGCACACACGGCGAGGTGTGCTTCCACGGCGGAAGCTTCACTCGCCGACAGAGCGCCAATCGAAAAGGCGTATACGAGCTCGGTTTGAACGCAAACCGCTCCGCGTGTGTTTGACTTCACGGGTCGCCGCCCTCATCACGAAGTGCGTCGCGCAGTTTCCGGAGTCCGGAACGGATGCGCGTCTTGACGGTTCCCGGCGGTTGACCCAGTCGCGCCGCAACCTCGGCATACGTGCACTCGGCGAAGAACGCGATCTCGATCGCCTCTCTTTCATCACGCGTCAGCACGAGCAACGCGCGACGGAGCTGCTCGCGTTGTTGGCGATGAAGCACCGATTCATACGAGCCACTCGATATGGACGTGCAATCCTGATCTGGGTACGGATCGAGCCGCTTCTTCCTGCTCTCGAAGCGCAGGCGATCGATCGCCCGCGAGCGCGCCTGATTCATGATCCAGCCGAGGACGGTACCGCCGTTTGCGTCGTACGAGGCGGCTCGCCTCCAGACGTCGTGAAAGACGTCGAGCGTGAGCTCCTCGGCCACTTCCCTGCTCTCCACGATCCGCATGATCAGGGTGAAGACGAGGCGATGGGTTCGCCCATACAGCTCGCGGAAGGCACCTTCGTTTGCCTCCGCGATCGAGCGCAGCAGACTGACCCAATGACTCTCGGCCGGACGCGGCTTCGTTTGATCCGCATAGAGGAGGGAGCCGAGTGTCCGCGGGCCGGAGTCATTCGAGCTCCCCACCGTCGAGATCTTTGCGTTCATGTTGGGGCATCGTGCCGTCTGCGGCCAATGCCTGCAACCTGGCAACATTGAAGCATCCGGTCTCCGACTGCGAATCTCTATCCTGGCATCCCATGGCCCCGTTCGTAGGGCGATGTAACCGGCTGATGTGGGGGTCGTTTCGCTCCAGCTCCCAGACCGCAAAACAACTGAGGTGCATGTGATGGCTGACGGCCGGTTCCTGCCCCTCACCGGCGAACTCGAGGTCAAAGGCCATCTCTTTGCTGCTGCTGATTTCTCCACAGACGGCACAAGCGCAACCCTGGCCCGGGCCGCCCCATATCTTGTCCGGCCACCGATGGGGTAGCTTTCCCCCTCGAATGGCCTCCCGTACCCGCTCGCGCGATGCGGTTTCGTCGCTCATGGCTCCCGACCCCTTGTAGCGTCCTGTTCCGGTGATACAAGACGCCAAAAGTCGGAACTTGGATTGGAAGAGCGGCGAGCGAGTGCGGAACGTAATGGAGCGGTTGGCCATGCGAGCCGGCAGCGTCATGCCGGCAACCTGCGGGTCGCAGCTCAAATCCGTGCTCTGGCGCGGCCGTTGACCGTTAGCGTCTAGCGGGATAGCGCGCGGGTTGCCACGAACGCGTCAGAACGGGTGACGCGGTGGGAGCTGAGCACTCGCCTGCCCCTCCAGGGCAGGTAGTGCGAACTGGAATATCGCGCCGCCTTGCGGGCCATTCGCTGCCCAGATGCGGCCGCCGTGAGCTTGAATGATGGAGCGTGATACCGCGAGTCCGAGCCCGATGCCATCGGGCTTGGTCGTAAAGAAGGATTCGAAGATGCGCGCGAGCTGGTCTGCAGGGATACCGTGCCCGCGATCGATCACGCGGACCAGCACCTCGCGACGTCCCCTGCGCTCGCGAACTCCGGTAGCGATCGTCACCTGACGCGCCGCGGGATCGGTCTCGCTCATCGCATCCATGGCATTGACGATCAGATTGAGAACGACCTGCTGCAGGTGCACCCGATCACCTGCCACGCAGGGTAGCGCCTCATCCAGATGCGAAATGATCCGCGCCTGCCGTCGCACCGCTTCGGCGCCTGCGAGCTGCAGCACTTCGCTCACCGTCTCGTTCAGATCCAGCGGCTGCAACTGGATGCTGCGTTTGCGCGCCAACGCGCGGATTCGGGTGATCGCCTGCTCCGCACGCTGATCGTTGCGACGGATGTCAACGAAGATCTGCTCGACCTCATCGAGCGGCGGCGGTGCCGACTTGACCAGCCGCGCGCCGGCTTGCGCATCGCTCAAGATCGCCGCCAACGGCTGCATGATTTCATGGGCGATCACCGCGGTCAGTTCTCCCACGGCCACCAGCCGCGCAGCGTGGGCGAGATTGCGGTTGGCTTCTTCGGCACGCTTGCGATCGGTGATGTCGTATCCGATCGACTGGAATTCGATCAGCGCGTCATTCGCATCGAATATCGGGTAGTCGACCCAATGCTGCCAGCCGAGCCCGCCATCGCGAAGGTACACCGCGTGTTCCGAAGCTCGTGGTTCCTTCTGTGCGGCTGCGGCCTCGAGGTGTCTTTGTGCAGCTTCGCGCTCCTCGAGTGGCAGGAGCTCGATGAATCGAGTTCCGATCAGCTCTTCGCGAGCGCGCCCGAAGTAACGGCAATAGGCCGCATTCACGAATGTGAGAGTCGTGTCCGGGCGATAGCGGCACACTAGATCGTTCTGAGTATTCACGACCTCGCGATAGCGCTCTTCGCTGTCGCTCAGTGCAGCGACCTGCTCCCGCCGTTCGGTGATATCGATCGCACACCCGATGTAGCCGAGGAACTCACCATGAGGTGCATAGCGTGGCACGCCTTTGTCGAGGATCCATCGGTACACGCCGTTGCGATCACGCAGGCGGTATTCCATTTCAAACGGCACGCGCTTGTCGAACGATTGACCGTAGACGGCGAGGCATAGTGAGAGGTCCTCCGGATGTACGCCTTGCACCCAGCCGTCACCGCGTTCCTGTTCCAGCGTGCGGCCGGTGAAGTCCAGCCAGACTTTGTTGAAGAATTCACACGCCTTGTCACACCCGGACATCCACACCAGCATCGGCGCGGTGTCCGCCAAGGTGCGGAAGCGCTTCTCGCTCTCGCGCAGCGTGCGTTCGACGTGTTGCATCTGATCAAAGAGCACGGCGACCAGGTAAAGCGGGGCCGCTCTCACGGCGAGAAATTGCTGCAGACCGAGCGCCTCAGCCTCGGCGGACAGCCCCGCAAAAGGCGGCGCGCCGTCCAAAGCGGCTTCGACAGTCATGACCGCCAGAACGGCTACGCCGCCTGTGGCACCGAGCATGCCGAATCGCACGGCGCCCCAGACCAGAAAGGGAATTGGGGCATAGAACCGGGAAGCCGCAAACGCCGGAAGCTCCGCCTCGCTGTGGAAAGCGAGATAGCTGGACACGATGAGACCGGCGGCGACCAGCGACGCCTCGACCGCGCGCGCCGGCGGCAGCCGCTCGAGTCTCCACGGAGCGCCAATGCACCAATAGAGAATCGCAGGCGTGATGACGAGCTGCGCTAGGGCATCGCCCAGAAACCACTGGCTCCAGGCGGGCCAGAAGTCGTGGCCAAGCAAGTGGCGCACACCGGCGCCGGGGAATGCGGCGGCCGCAGGGATCAACAACACCGCGATCAGGGCATACAACCCCAGATCGCGAACGCTGTCGAAGCGCCGCGTTCCTGTCAGGCAGGCCCGAAGGAGCAGCGCGGCCAACAACCCTTTGACAGAGTCGATGGCGAACGTGGCCAGCAAAAACCACAGCGGCAACCCAGCGGATACGGGGCTCCACAATCGAATCGGCAGTGGCGCAAGGATGATGAGTGGCCAGAGTCGCGGGCGCGCGACGAGCAGCGCGCACAGCAGGATCGCATCGGGAAACCAGAACGGCGAGGCCGTCGTCTGGCTGAACGACATGGCATATCGGTAAGAGAAATAGAATGCAAGTATCGACGGATGTCGAGCTAGCGCCTAGCACTTGCCTGCGTGAAACGGTTGGCCCAAGGTCCAATTGACGCACGAACGCGCGAGCGCAAACACCGACCCCGGCGCATTGCTCCACTACAGTGATGCCGATCGCCTTCGCGAAGAGCGCAGTCGATTGCGGCGGGGCATTGCTCACTTGATCGGCATCAAAGCCCCGGACGAGGACTTTGGCGTCATGAGCGGGGCTCGGCGTAATGTGCCGAGCCAGTCACGACCTGGTGCTGGTCGTTGAAGGTGAGAACCTCGACGACCATCCTGCCCCTCGTCACGTTGTAGTAGTACAGTGCAATGGCGTTGGTTCCCACCAGTACGTCGTGCAGTATGAACTTCAGCGGCGGCGACGCGGTTAGAGCAGGTGCCCAGTAGGGGTTGACTGCCTCCTTCCCTTTGAGCACGCCACTGGCGATCCCCATTCGCTCCACGATGATCGGCGATCGCATTTCGAAGTC
>Ga0134125_10009919_pt1 | contig 10708 bp, 8 predicted proteins | sample KB31751_FD_96464 | JGI IMG/M metagenome (GOLD analysis project Ga0134125, IMG submission 96464) | Terrestrial soil microbial communities with excess Nitrogen fertilizer from Kellogg Biological Station, Michigan, USA - KB3-175-1 | ecosystem: Environmental > Terrestrial > Soil > Unclassified ...
ACCCGAGCTTGGGCAAGCTGCGGACGAAAGCGCCGAGCGGAAAGCCCATCACGGTGTAAAAGTCGCCCGCTATTCGCTCGACCAGCGGCGCGCCGACGCCCTGAATTCCATAGCTCCCCGCCTTGTCGGCGCCGTCGCCGGTCGCGACGTAGTCGTCGATCTCGGCGTCGTTCAGGGGATAAAAACGGACGGCGGTCGTCTCGGTATGCTCGAACGTCCGGCCTTCGGTGGTCCGCAGGCAGAAGGCCGTGTGAACCGCATGTTCCCGGCCGGCCAAGGCCCGCAGCATCGCGCGTCCTTCCGCGGCATCGGCCGGCTTCATCAGCGCCCTGCCGTCGAGGTCGACGACCGTGTCGGCCGCGACGATCAACGCGGGGCCGGCCAGCAACTCCGCGCCGGCGCCGTCGAGGTCCGCCCCCATGGCTTTTCCCCGGGCATGGAGGGCCGCGATTACCCGCGGCGCTACGCCTTCGGCCGGGCGCTCTTCATAACGGCTGGGCACGACGCGAACGTCCAGACCGACCGAGCTTAGAATTGCCCGGCGGCGTGGTGACGCGCTCGCGAGTATGACGCTTCGGAGGGTGCGCACGTTTCTGCAATTCAGTATACGGCCTGATCGCGTCGATTGTATACGGCTCTGCATCGCATTTATTGATATCGGCGTCCGTCGATCTCGACAAAACCCGCCGGATGCCGGCTCCGCGGATCGCGATGCGTCCAATGAATGACGCCGCCGCGCGGGTCGTACTCGTACTCGCCGCGGACGGTTGCCGGCTCTCCGCTGCGGACCGGGAGCGGCCCCAAAAGGTCGAGATTCGACTCGATGCGGACGGTGAGGCCGTGCCCGCCGGGGCCCGTCAAATGGAGCAAAAAGCCCTCATGGGGCCCGCTCGGCCCGGTCCGCTCGCCTAAGACCCGTGCGACCGAACCGCTCGCTTGGACCTCGACGTGGGACCGGCCGCCGCGCCACGCCTCGTAGACTTGTGCGTTGCCCGCGTCGCCGCCGTTCGCAGTCGCGCAGCCGGTCGCCGCGACGAGAACGAACGCGCAGAGTCTACGCGTCGTAACGGACGACGTCGTCGATCGACTCACGCCGGATTGCAATCGAATGTTCGCCGTTCGCCGCCCAGACGACGGCGGGTCGCGCGAATCGATTGTAGTTGCTCGCCATGCTAAACGTGTACGCGCCGGTCGTCGACAACGCGAGCAGATCGCCGCATGCTAAATCGGCGGGAAGATGGGTCTCCACCATTTCGTCGTTTTCGCACGAGCGGCCGCAGACCGTCGCTTCGGATGCCGCTTCCCGTGCGCTCGAGCAAGCGACGAGCGGCTGATGAAATGCGCCGTAGAGCGCCGGCCGGGGGTTGTCGGCCATTCCGCCGTCGACGACGACGAACCGTCGCTTGCCGAAGCGCTTCGTCGCGACGACCCGATAGAGCGACGTCCCCGCTTGCGCGATCATCGAGCGGCCGGGCTCGACGCCCAAGCGCAGCGGCCCGATGCCGAGCGCTCGAGAAGCGGCGTCGGCGCGCGCGCGCATGTCGCCGAACAGCGTCGCAAGGTGCAAACCTGCACCGCCGCGCTCGTCGACGCCGAAGCCGCCGCCGAAAATAACTAACGCCGGCGGCAAATCCGCTCGAACTGCCCGGCTTACGAACCCAAAGGTGGCGTCGACGTTTTCGAGCAGCGGCGCGGCGTCGAAGATCTGCGAGCCGATGTGCGAGTGGACACCCAAAAGCCGCAACGCCGGCGCTTCGCGCAAAATCTCGAGTGCGCGTGCGAACTCGGTTTCTCCGAGTCCGAATTTCGTATTCTCGCCGCCGGTGCGAACGTAGTCGTGCGTGTGCGCTTCGATTCCCGCGTTGACGCGCAGCACGACCGCGCACTCCCGCGCGCCCCGCATCGCGACGAGACGTTCGAGCTCGAAGACGTTGTCGACGACGAGCGCGCCCACGCGTCCGTCGAGCGCCGCTACGAGCTCGTCGTCGGTCTTGCCGCAGCCGTGCAGGTGCATGCGCTCCGCGGGAAAGCCGGCGCGCTCGGCAGTGTGCAGTTCGCCGAGCGAGCAAACGTCGAGCGCGAGTTGCGTTCCTGCGAAATAGCGTGCCAGCCCCGTGAAGAGCAGCGCCTTGCCTGCGTATGCGACTTCGATGCGCGACGGTTTGGCAGCGCTTGTGAACGTCGCAACCGTTTCGTCGAGCACCGCGCGGTCCAAGACGAGCAGCGGCGTACCGTGCGCCTTTGCCAGCACGTCGGCGCGGACGCCGCCGACGACGAGCGTCCCCTCCGCGTCACGCCGGTGGCCGCGCGCCGCGACGTTCTTCCACTCGCCGACGTCGATCACGGCCGGGTTCCGACGGGACTACGATACAATCCGTGCCGTTCGATATAGCGAAAAACAGGCTCAGGAATCAAGTATCTTGGGCTTTTTCCCTCGCCGAGCCGGGCCCGCACGAGCGTTGCCGATTCGGTCACACGGGGTATGTCGATGACGACGACCTTGCCGCGCAGCTCCGCCGGGACCTCGCCGAGCGCTGCGTCGAGCTCGTGCTGCGAGACTTCGCCCCGCGGCGCGATGATGAAGCTTTCGAGCATCGTCAGGACTTCGGCCAAGCGAAACCACGGCGAGCGCACGAGCGAGTCGCCGCCGGCGATGAACGAGAGCTCGTCGTCGGGATACTTTTCGTGCAAGACCGGCAGCAAGTCGACCGTGTAGCCGGTTGCGCCGGGTTCGAGGTCGGAAAGATCGAGCCCGAAGCGCGGATTCGAAGCGATCGCCAGACGAATCATCTCCGCGCGGTGGGCGGGCGATGCCTGCGGCGGCTCGCGGTGCCGCCCGTGCAGCGTCGGCACGAACAGGACGCGATCGAGCCCGCGTTCCTCGCGCGCGACCTCGGCGACGAAAAGATGCGCGTCGTGAATCGGATCGAAGCCGCCGCCGAAGACGCCGACCTTCACGAGTAGGTGAACTCGTTGCCGGCGATGCGCACGGTCGCGCCGTCGTGAACGCCGAGCTCGCGCAAGCGCCGCTCGACGCCCATCCGGTTGAGGACCAGCTCGAAACGCGCGAGCGCCTCGTCGCTGTCGAAGTCGGTCATCGCAGCGAGACGCTCGACGCGCTCGCCGCTGACGACGAACACGCCGTCCTCGACGTTGACCTCGAACGGCTCGTCGCCGCGCAACAGGATGTGGACCGGGTCGGGCGTGGCGACCACCGGACGCGGCATCGATCCGATCGTGTGCCAAACGGCGTTCATCAGCTCGCGCACGCCTTCGCCGGTTGCGGCCGATATGCCGCGCAGCTCGGGCCACTCGGCGCGCAACTCCGCGAAGCGCTCGCGCGCGAGCGGGACGTCGAGCTTGGTGACGACGAGGAGGCGTGGCCGCTCGAGAAGCGCCGGATTCCAAGCACCGAGCTCGTTTTCGATGACGGTCCGCTCCGCGACGATCTCGTCGCGTTCCTTGACGCCGTCGATCAAGTGAACGAGGACGCGCGTGCGCTCGACGTGCCGTAAGAATTGATCTCCGAGGCCGGCACCGAGGTGCGCGCCCTCGATCAGGCCGGGGATGTCGACCATGACGAACGAGGCTTCTTCGTCGATGCGGACGACGCCGAGCTGCGGTTCGAGCGTCGTGAACGGATAATCCGCGATCTTCGGGCGCGCAGCAGAAACGACGGAGAGCAACGTCGACTTTCCGGCGTTCGGCAAGCCGACCAATCCGCAATCCGCCAGCAGCTTCAACTCCAAGCGCAACGCGAAGCGTTCGCCGGGCTCCCCTTTTTCCGCGAAGCGCGGCGCTTGACGCGCGCTCGTTGCGAAGTGCTGGTTGCCCAGCCCGCCCCGTCCGCCGCGTGCGATCAACAGGCGCTCGCCGGGCGCGCTCAAATCGGTTACCAAGCGTTCGCTGACCGTTTCGCCGGGGAGCACGTCCTCATCGAGCGGCTTGCGGTAGACCAGCGTGCCGAGCGGAACCGGGACGACGAGATCCTCGCCGCTGCGTCCGGACTTGTTCGAGGATCCGCCCGCCTTGCCCGACTCGGCCGCGAATTGCCGCTTGAAGCGAAAATCGACGAGCGTCCCCAGCTCCGGCGTCGCCACGAGGTAGACGTCCCCGCCTTTCCCCCCGTCGCCGCCGGCCGGCCCGCCCTTGGGCACGTACTTCTCCCGCCGCCAGGCCACGATACCGTCGCCCCCGCCGCCGGCAGCGACCGTAATGGAGACCTCGTCAATGAATTTCATGCGAAAGGCGCTCCGAGCCTAGCTCTCCGGAGCGATCAAGGATGGGAGCCTGCCGCGCAGCACAGGATGTGCGTCGGCGCGACCGCCCCCCAAAGCTTCGCTTTGGGCCCCCGGACGAGAGCGCCCCTGATCATTTCGATGCGACAACCATCCCCCGAGGGGGCGCTAAAGAACTGTTTCATTCAGAATAAAAAAGGGCCCGAAGGCCCTCAGAGGGTGTGCGGCAGCGGCCGCTCAGGCCCCGGCGACGACGCTGACGTGCTTGCGGTTCTGTTTCGTCGAGAACGTGACGGTCCCGGCGACGAGCGCGAAGAGCGTGTGGTCGCGGCCGATTCCGACGCCCGCACCCGGGTAGAAACGCGTCCCGCGCTGGCGGACCAGGACGTTCCCGGCGATGACCTGCTCGCCGCCGAAACGCTTGATTCCCAAGCGCTGCGCGTTCGAGTCCCGGCCGTTGCGGGTGGAGCCGGCGCCCTTTTTGGACGCGAAAAGTTGTAAATCGAAGAACAGCATCGGTTCCAGAGTATACCAGGGAAGCCGGGACGCGTGCAACCGGCAGGGAGACCCCCCGGCCGCTGGAACTTCGTGTCGTTTTGCGATGAAACAGTTCTTTAGCGCCCCCCTGGGGGGACGGTTATTTGATCCAGGTCATGAGGGGCGCTCTCGTCCGGGGGCCCCAAAGCTTTGCTTTGGGCGGCGCCGAGAGCTCGGCTCGGAGCGCCCGTAGATGGACAAAAGACGCGTCGTCGTGACCGGCCTCGGGGCAGTCACCCCTATCGGCAACACCTATGCCGAATTTTGGGATGCCCTGGTTGCGGGGACGAGCGGCGTCGCGACCATCAAGAGCTTCGATCCCTCCGACTTCACCTCGCACATCGCGGCGGAGGTCAAGGGCTTCGATCCGGACGCCCTGATCGGCCGCCGCGACGCGCGGCGGATGGACCGCTATGCCCAGTTCGCCGCCGTTGCAGCCGACCAGGCCGTCGCGGACGCCGCGCTGCCCGAAGATCCGGCGATCCGCAACGAGGTCGGGACGATCATTGCAACCGGAATCGGCGGGATGATGACCCTCGAAGAAGCCGATCATCGCTTGATGGCCGAGGGCAACGGCCGGGTAAGTCCTTTCTTCATTCCGATGCTGATGGCCAACGCGGCCGGCGCGCAAGTCTCGCTGCGCCAAAAGCTGCGCGGCCCGACGTTTGCGGTTTCGAGCGCGTGCGCCAGTGCCAACGACGCGCTCGGCGTCGCGTATCGTATGATCGCCTACGGCGAAACCGACGTCATGGTCGCAGGCGGCGCTGAGGCGACCGTAACGCCGCTCGCGTTCGCCGGCTTCTGCGTGATGAAGGCGCTTTCCACGCGAAACGACGCGCCGGAGAAGGCGAGCCGGCCGTTCGACGCCGAGCGCGACGGGTTCGTCCTGGGCGAGGGCAGCGCGGTGATAGTGCTCGAGGAGCTCGAGTTCGCGCGCAAGCGCGGAGCGCGCATCTATGCCGAGATGCTCGGGATCGGGCAGTCGGCGGACGCGCACCACCTCGTCGCACCCGAACCCGAAGGCGTGGGCATCGCGCTCGCGCTCAAGCGCGCCTTCGCGTCCGCGGGGATCAGGCCCGAGCAGGTTTCCTATATCAACGCCCACGCGACCTCGACCGGCCTCGGCGACGTCGCCGAGTCCCGAGCGATCGAGAGCGTCTTCGGCGAAGCCGCCGAGAAGGTGCCGATCAGCTCGACCAAGAGCATGACCGGGCATCTCTTGGGTGCGGCCGGCGCGATTGAGGGCGTCGCAAGCACGCTTGCCGTATATCACGACATCATACCGCCGACGATCAACTACGAGTTCCCCGATCCCGAGTGCCGGCTCGACTACGTGCCCAACGTCGCACGCCGAGCCACCGTCGAGATCGCACTGTCGAACGGTTTCGGTTTCGGAGGGCACAACAGCGTCGTCGTCTTCAAAAAGTATCGTGGCGGGTGAGACGCGTCGCAGGCGACTCGGCGCGATGCTAGCCCGCTGCAAGCTCAAAGTCGCGCTCGACGCGATCGAGCCGGCTTTCGTGCACGACAGCGGCGCCCGGGAAAGCGCGACGGAGTCGAACGAACGTCTCGAGTTTCTCGGTGACGGCATCTTGGGATTCGTCGCGGCACGCTGGCTGTTCGAGCGCCACCCGAAGGCGACCGAAGGCGAACTGCACCGGAGGCGTGCCGCGTTCGTCAACGCGGAAGCGCTCGCGACGACGGCGCGGCGCCTGGGCTTCGGAAATTTGATGGTCCTCGGCGCGGGGGAGCACAAGACCGGCGGCCGCGACCGCACCTCGATCCTCGCCGATGCATTCGAGGCATTTTTGGCCGCGCTCTATCACGCCAAAGGACTCGAAACCGTCACCAAATTTTTGGAGCGCGAACACCTGACAAAACTCGAACGGCACGTTACGCTGATCGATCCGAAGACGGAGCTGCAAGAACTCGTTCAGGCACGAACGAGCGCCGCGCCGGTCTATCTCGAGACGGCTGAAGGCCGGCCGCACGAACGCGTCTTTACCTCGCACGTCAGCGTCGAAGGCGAAGTGGTCGGCGTCGGGACCGGTCCGAGCAAGAAAGCCGCCCAGCAGAACGCCGCGTTGCAAGCGCTTGCGACCTTGAGGAAACGCGATGCGTCTTAAGGCGCTGCGCCTGTTCGGGTTCAAGACCTTCGCCGAGCCGACGACGGTCGAGTTCGAATCCGGCATCACGGCCGTCGTCGGCCCCAACGGCTCGGGCAAGTCGAATCTCGTCGACGCGATTCGCTGGGTCTTGGGCGAACAGAGCACGCGCAGCCTGCGCTCGCAGCGGCTCGAAGACGTCATCTTCGCCGGCAATACGACGCGCAAACCGCTCGGCATGGCAGAGGTCTCGCTGACGTTCGACAACGCGGATCACCAGCTGCCGCTCGATTTTTCGGAAGTGCAGATCACGCGCCGCGCGTATCGCGCCGGCGAGAGCGAGTATTTCATCAACCGCAACAGCGTTCGTTTGCGCGACATCGTCGATCTTCTGAGCGGGACCGGTCTGGGTCACGGCTCGTATGCGATCGTCTCGCAGGGACAGATCGACGCGATCCTTTCTTCCAAGCCGGCCGAACGCCGCAGTCTCTTCGAAGAAACTGCTGGCATCGGTCGATTCCTGGCGCGCAAGGCCGAAGCGATGCGACGGCTGGAGCAAACCGAGACGAACGCGATTCGCGTCAGCGACTTGATGGCCGAGCTCGAGCGGCGCATCCCCGAGCTCGACAATCAGGTCCGTCGTGCGCGCCGGTTCCGGCGCGTGAGCGAGCGCGTCCGCGATTTGGAGATTCTCTCGTACTTGCGCGCGAGCTCGAGCCGCCGGGCCGAGCGCGAGCGGGTTCGCGCCGAGCTCGACGCCATCGACATGCGCAAGACCGAAGCGGCCGCGCGAGCCGCGACGCACGGTGCGCAGCTCGCTCAAACGCGGTACGAGCTCTACCAAACCGAGCTCGAGCTCGAGGAGAAACGCGCCGCGGCGCAGAGCGCGCGCGCGGAGTTGGCAAAGATCGAAAGCGAGGCCGCCGCCGCGCTGGCGCGCCGCGAGGCCCTCGAGACGCAGGCATCGGCGACGATCGCCGATCACGAGCGCACGATTGCGGAGCGCGAGAATATCGAAGCGACGTTGCGCGATCTCGACGCGCGCATCGCGCCGCTCGAGGAGCAGATCGAGGTTGCGCGTGCCGCCGAGCTGCAGGCGAGCGAATCCGTCGCACGCGCGCGGGCGGCACTCGACGGAATCTTCACCGAATTGCGCGCCGTCGAAGCGGCGGCGGCCCAGCGAGCGGCGAGCGAAGCGGAACGGCGCGCGCAGATCCAAAGCGGACGCGCGAATCTCGAGCGCGTTCAGACGGGGATGGCGCGCGAGCGAGCGGAGGTAGAACGGACGGTCGCGATCGTCGAGGAGCGGCGCGCTCGGTTCAACGACCTCGAGGCGGCGACCGTGACGGCCGAAGCCGGTGCCTTGGCGCACGCTCACGCACTCGAGGAAAGCGAAGGCCGCGTCACGCGCGCGGGCGAGCGCGTCACCGAGGTCGGCGAGACGGTGCGCGAGCTTTCGAGCGAGCTCGCCGGCGCCGAGTCGCGCCTGCATACGCTCGAAGAGCTCGAGGCGTCGCTCGAAGGACACGTGCCGGGGACGAGGGCGATCGTGGAGCGGCGCGGCGAGGTGAGCGGCGTGCTGGGCGTCGTTTCCAACTTGATCGATCTCGACGAGCGCTACGCGCGCGCGCTCGATGCCGCGTTCGGCGCCGCCCTTTCGCATATCGTCGTCGAGACGTCGGCCGACGCGGAAGCCGCAATCGGGCTTTTACGCTCGCGCGAGCTCGGCCGCGCGACCTTTCTTCCTTTGGATGCGCTCGCGGGCCGCGCCGCGCAAGCGGATGGCGAGCTCGCAAAGCGTCCCGGCGTCATCGGCTACGCGCACGAGTTAGTCCGGACCGAACCGCGCTTCCGCGGCGTCGTGGCATTCCTCGTCGGCGACGTTTTGGTGGCCGAGTCGCTCGGCATCGCCATGCAGCTCGTCCGCGACGGGTTCCGGCAGTCGATCGTCACGCTCGACGGCGAGCAAATTCTCGACGGCGGTGCGATCACCGGCGGCAGCTTCCGCCACGACGCGTCGATCCTCGGCCGCCGCGCGCAAACGCAAGCACTGCGCGAAAGCGTTCCCAAGATGCGCGCGGTCGTCGACGAAACCCAGCGCGCCCTCGACGACGCGCAGGCGGAAAGCGAAGCGGCAGTCACCGCGCGGGAAGAGATTCGCAAGCTCTACGCCCAAGCCGGCGCGGTTCAGGCCGAAAATCGCACCCACCTCGCCGCTCTCGCGGTCGAGATCGAACGCTACGACGAAGGCATCGCGGTCGCGAACGAACGCGTCGCGGCTTTGCAGGCGGAGCTTTCCGAAGCGCAGGCGCGACTTCACGCGCTCGAGCGCTCGACGACCGAACACGTCGAACACGCTGAAGAGCGGCGGCGCCTGGAGGCGGAGCTGGAGACGGCGCGCGCCCGGATCGCCGATTATGAGATAAAGCAAGCCGAGGTGACGGCGCAGGCGAGCCGCCTGCGCGAGCAGGACGCGGCCCTCTTGGCGGAGCGCGAAGGCAATGCCAAGCGTCTCGAGCTGCTCGACGTCGATGCGCAACGCGCAAGTGCCGCGCGCACGGCGATGATGCAAGAGATCGAGCGTCTGCGCGCCGCCGCGCAAACGTCGGATACTTCGATCGCTCGGACGAAGGAGCGCGTCGGAACGGTCGATCGCGACGTCGAGCAAACGCGCGCGAAGCGCGAAGATCTCAGCGGCCGGGCGCAGCAGCTCGACGCCGACGAGAAGGTCTCGCGAGCGCAGGAGCGCGAGGCCAACGATTCCGGCGAAGGCGCGCGCACGCGCCTCGCCGAGATCGACGCGGAACTCGGCATGCTGCAATCGACCTTCGCACAAAACCCCGCGAGCGATGAGGAGTGCGCGGGCGTTCTCGAACGTTATAAGGAAGAGCCCGACAGCGTCATCGACGATCTGCCGCGCTTGCGCGAAGAGCTCGCCCGTCTCTCTGCCAACGTGAACCTCAATGCCGAAGCCGATCGCGAGGAGCTTGTCGAGCGCGAGCGCGCGTTGCGCGAGCAGATGGACGATTTGACGCACGCGCGTGAGACCCTGATCGCGTCGATCAAGGAGATCGAGGCGCAGACGCAGGTTCAGTTCAACGAAACCTTCGTTGCGGTCGCGGAGGCGTTCAAAGAGATGTTTGCGCGCTTGTTCCCCGGCGGCGAAGCGCGGATGTGGCAAACGGAGCCGGAGAATCTCTCCGAAACCGGGATCGAGATCGCGGTCGCTCCGCCGGGCAAGAAGATGATGGCGCTCAACGCTCTTTCGGGCGGCGAGCGCGCGATGACCGCCGCCGCGCTGATTTTTGCGCTGATCCGCGTGAAGCCGTCGCCGTTCTACCTGCTCGACGAAGTCGATGCGGCGCTCGACGATGCGAACGTCGAACGGTTTTCGAGCATGGTCCGGGAGCTCGCGGGCGAGAGCCAGATACTGCTCGTGACGCACAACAAGAAGACGATGGAGCTGGCGTATCGCATGTACGGCGTGACCATGCGGGAGCCGGGCGTCAGCTCGATCATCTCGGCGGCCCTCGACGAATTGCCGTCCGACGGCGCCGCGACCGCGTCCGAGACGGCCCTTGCCCGTTGACGCCAAGCCGTCGGCGCTCTTATCGGTCTACGAGCGCCGTGGCGTAGTCGACCTCGCGCGAGCGCTTCACTCCGCCGGCTTGACGATTTACGCGACCGGAGGGACGCGCGCGCATCTCATCGAGCACGGCGTCGATGCGCTCGACGTGAGCGAACTGACCGGTTTCCCTTCGCTTTTCGACGGACGCGTCAAAACGCTGCATCCTCGCGTCTTCGGCGGCATTCTCGCCGATCGTAAGA
>Ga0134125_10009920_pt1 | contig 10708 bp, 10 predicted proteins | sample KB31751_FD_96464 | JGI IMG/M metagenome (GOLD analysis project Ga0134125, IMG submission 96464) | Terrestrial soil microbial communities with excess Nitrogen fertilizer from Kellogg Biological Station, Michigan, USA - KB3-175-1 | ecosystem: Environmental > Terrestrial > Soil > Unclassified ...
ATCGCAGTAATGCTGAGACTTTCAAAAACTTCTAAACCATTGAAAACATGGAGCGGGAGACGGGGATCGAACCCGCGACGTCCAGCTTGGGAAGCTGGCATTCTACCGCTGAATTACTCCCGCGCTCCTGGTTCTGTCAAGTCGCCTATTTCAAAAATTTGGTCTCGATGCGCGGTAGAAAACGATAATCCACTAGCCAACACACCGGCCGACGGTAACCTCAATCTATCACAACCGCCCCGATGCCACGATGGCCTCTCGACGTTGTTCAATTCAAAAAGCTCAGATGCTCGGAGGTGAGATCTCAGTTTCCCCTATGATCGAGCCATCGAACAAAAGGTCATTGCAAATTCAGAAATTGCCCAAACTGCTCAGCGGCATGGCCAGTCGCACGCGCCAGACTGAGTTTTGCGACATTGTGGGCGAATACGCTGTTGATGTAATCCAGTTCGGCGCCCGCAACTAACTCCTGCGATTGCACCACCTCCAGATTGTCGGAAACTCCTGCATCGAAACGCTGCCGGGTGAGATCGAGGTTTTGCTGGGCAACCTGAAGATTTTCGCGGGCTATGTCCACTTGGCTGGCCGCAGTCTGCATGTCTGAGTAGGCGTCCCGGACATCGGCCTCCACACGGCCTCGAAGGTCATCAAGTTCCGCCTTCCGCTGAACCAATGCAGCATCCGCTTGTTCGATATCGCCACCAATGCGGCCGCCCTGCCAGATGGGAAACCGCAGGCTGCCGGCAACCGAAAACGTCCCATGAGACTCAGCCGGATTCGTGCCAATTGCGCCGTAGTCCGCGTTCACTGAAAGTGAGGGCAGGCGTTCCGCACGGGCGGCCGATCGCGCTCGTTCAGCCGCTCGGACCTCGGCCGCCGCTGCCTTGATATCCGCACGCTGTTCGAAAGCCTGCTTTAGCGAATTGTCCACACCCGCCACGGGCGCAGCCGAGAACGGAACATTGTTGCTGATTTCATACCGATCGTTGGTCGGCAGTCCAGTCATACGCGCAAGATTGATTTTCTGCTTCGCCAAATCGTTTTCGAGCGACAGGACTCGCTGCCGTTGCGTCAGCATCTGCACACGGCTCCGGTTTACATCTATCTGGGCCGCTAACCCAACGTCATGATGCTGAGAAGTATCCCGGTATAGCACGCTGGCTGTCTCCAGTTGAGCACGAGCAGATTGTACTCTCCCTCGGGCCGCAACCACTTGCAGATATGCACCACCAACCGCCAGTACGACTAGATCTCGTGCGTCGAGCGCCGACCATTTGTTCGCGCGTACGCTTTCGGAGGCCGCGCCGTAATTATTCCAGGCCGTTATGTCCAACACCTTTTGGGAGAGGCTTGCGCGCAGGTTGAAATAGTTGAAAGGGCCTACAACGGTGGGAAATGAGAGCCCGGGCAGTGGAGATTGAAATCGAAGCCCGAAGGCTTCCAAATTCGTTTGTTGGACGGTCTCGGAGAGATTCCCATTCAAATTGGGAAGTAATGCGCTGCGTGCAACTCTGCGTTGACCACTTGCCGCACGGACTGTTTGCGCAAGGCCTACTGTGCCCAAATTGAATCGCAGCCCGCGCTCAATCGCCTCCCGCAGCGATAGCTTCCCGGAAAACGGAAGCCGTGCTCCGCTTGGCACACTGCCCGCGTAAGAGCCTTGCACTTGCACCGAAGGGCTTACCGTGTTCACGCTGGTTGTTGTGCCGGGAACCGGCGATGCTGCCGCCGCGACGGAGCCACTCTGTCCGCCTTTCCCGGAGAGCGGCAATTGATTTACCTGGCTGTCCGGAGGCTGGCCGCCAGAAGGAGAGAATTGGGCAGATGCACACGTCGCAATGCAGAAGGCAGTAACGAGCCTGGCGATATATGTTACCAATTGACGTGTTATTCTCATTACTTTCGAAGCTAGCCGGCTAACTCAGTTGTTTACGAAAACGCCACACACTTAACGAAACAAGAACGAGAGTAAAGATCAGAAGCCCTACAAAATTGGGCCAGAGGTCAGTTATTCCGCTTCCCTTCAGCAGGCTCGAGCGCCCAATCGCCGCAAAATGATGAATCGGATTCAATACGGTAAGGGGCTGCATCCATTCGGGCATTGCTTCTACGGGATTCAAAGCTCCCGATAGCGCAGAGAGCGGAGGGTTGATGAAGAAGGCCATCAGTTGCGCCTGTTGTGCCGTCCTGCTGAAGGTCGCATTAACTGTTCCTAAGCCGATGCCGGATAAGATACATAGAGCAGCGCCGCAGAGCACCAGGGATAACTTTCCATGAAAAGGAACATGAAAGGCGACTTTCATGATCCCAACCGCCAACAGCGACATCGTAAACAACAGGGCAAACAACGGAGCAATCTTGGCGACGATAATTTCGGACGCGCTGGCCGGTGACATGAGTAACTGTTCGATTGTCCCCGCTTCGCGCTCCCGGACCATGGCTCCCGCCGCCACGAGCGAACTGTTCAAGATCAACAGCAGCCCTAAAACGCCCGTTACAATAAACCAGGAATCATTGAGGCCCGGGTTATACAGAAAAGCGGACAATAATTGCACCTGCCCTTGGCTGCTTACAAGCGGCGATGCGATCCGCTCAAAGCTCGCATGAAGCCCCTGGTTTTTAAGCCCGCTGTTGTAGCTGTGAACCACGCCCTCCGCATAGTTCTGGCTAATTACGGCCGTATTGGCGTTCATCGCGTTTAACAAAAACTGCACCGTTGTTGAGCGCCCTCGCTGCAAATTACGGTCGTAATCGTACGGGATTACAACTCCGGCATCGATTTTGCCTTGCCTGATCGCATCGCCAAGATTATTGACGGAAGCATAATAGCCGACCAGGCGAAAACTCTTACTTTCACTTAGTGCAGCAATCAAGTCACGGCTTTCAGGCGTTCGGCTGTCGTCGACGGCGCCGAGCTTGACGTTGGATACGGATGCGCTCAAGGCGAAACCGAGAAGCAGGAGTTGCAGTGTGGGAGGAAGAACCAAAGACAACGCCAAGCGCCGGTCGCGGCGGATCTGGCCGAACTCTTTTCGGACGAGAGCGCGGAGCCGGTGGTTGACAATTCGTTCGATAAAAGGCGGCATTGCCTACGCCTCCACCTGCATGCGGCGCATTTTGTGCCATCCAATGATGTAGAAAACGCCCCCGATCAACCCGATGATCACAACTTTGTACCAGGTCGCCGGCCAGCCGCCGCCTTGCAATAGCGCGTCACGCACGACTTCGATGTAGTACCTGCCCCAAATGAAATCGGAAACCCAACGCAATCCGGCCGGGATATTTTCGATTGGGAACATCAAACCCGCAAGAAGAAAGACAAGTAGGAAGCCGCCGAAAGCGACGGCTTGCATGGCGACTGCCTGACTGGGAATGACCGCTCCCACCATGACTCCGAACGAGGCCACGCAGAACGCGTATAAGATTGTAGCGACGATGAACGGGGTCGGATCGCCAACCAAGCTCAGCCCAAAATAAGAGAACAGGAGGATGAGCATAAGCAGGCATTCCAATAAAGCGACGACCATGAACGCGAAGATCTTTCCGAGCAGGAATTCATGTGCCGAGATGCTGGAGGCGTAAACTTGCAGAATGGTTTTCTGCTCTCCTTCCTTTGCCATCGCAAGCGCCGCAAGCATAGGCGGAAACATGGAGAGTCCCAGAACGAAAATTCCAGGTCCATAGAATTTCTTGGATGAGCGGCCAGGGTTGTACCATAACCGGATCGCCGTCTGAACATGTTGAATCCGCTGGACACCTCCCGTGCGCCTGTTGTATGCTCTCGTAATTTGGCCCGCATAGCCCGAAACCAGTTTCGCCGTATTGGCGTCCGAGGCATCAACGAGCAACTGTACGGGGGAGCTGAATCCACGCGCCATGTCTCGCCCGAAGTGTACGGGCACTATCAGCGCCGCATGCGCCTTGTTCGAGATAAGAGCCTTTTCCGGGCGTTCATCCACCGGGAAAGATGTCACATAGAACGTACCGGAAGCGCGGAAAGCGTCGAGGAACGCGCGGGAAGCCGGCGAGCCGTCAAGGTCTTGCACGACGATCGGCAAACGGTTCACCGTAAGCGCGATCGCCGTTGACATCAGGAGCAGCAGCACGAGAGGGAGTACCAGCGCGAGTCCAAGCGTGCGCCAATCGCGAACCGTTTGTGTCAGTTCTTTGCGTGTCTGCGCGAAAATGCGTCTCATCGGTATTGCTCTCACTCTTCGGCTGCCACTTTGCCTTGCTGTCTCGCCCTCTCGACGATACTGATGAACACATCTTCCATCGAGAAATGTTCCTGCCGGGCGCTCATGACTCGAATATTGTTTGCTTCGAGCGTTTCAGTTGTCGCTCGAAGATCAATTTCAGGATCCTCCTTCGTGATCAGGTGGAGGCGATTGCCAAACAATGAGACGCGCCAACGTTCGAAGTTCTCCTTGAGCAAATCGGCAGCGCGCTGAGGCTGGTCGACTATGAATTCAAGCAGGTGTCCAGTTTGCCCGCTCTTGATATCGTTCGGACTCCCTTCCGCAACCAGCTCACCCGCAACCATCATTCCCAGACGATTGCATTGCTCGGATTCTTCGAGATAGTGCGTAGTCACCAGGATCGCCGTGCCGGCATCGGCTAGGTGGTTGATCATGGTCCAGAAAGCACGGCGCGCCAAGGGATCGACACCCGAAGTGGGTTCGTCGAGGAAGAGGACGCGCGGCTCGTGCATGATGGCGGCGCCAAAGGCCACACGCTGTTTCCAGCCGCCAGGCAGGCTGCCGGTGATTTGCTTCTGCTTGCCCTCGAGACCGGAAAACGCCAGCACCCAGCGCCGCTTTTCATCGCGTTCGCGTTCCGGCACGCCGTACACTCCGGCGAAGAAGTTGAGATTTTCTTCGATGGAAAGATCGTCATAGAGTGAAAACTTCTGTGACATATAACCGATCCTTAGGCGCACCTCGGGAGATCGTACGTTGCGTTCGCCGGCGAGTTGAACATCTCCATGCGTCGGCTCCAGCAGGCCGCACAGCATCTTTATCGTGGTTGTCTTGCCCGCGCCGTTCGCGCCCAGCAGGCCATACACCTCCCCATAGCGCACACGAAGGTCGATATTCTTTACAGCGGAAAACTCACCGAATCTTTTTGTGAGACCAGTCGCTCCGATTGCGATTTGGCCTCGTAGCGATCCGTACGAAGGGCGGCCTGGGAACGGAATATCCGGGATCTCCTGCCCCAGACTCCGTAATTTGGCGACGAAGGTGTTTTCGAGAGTTGGTTCGCCCACCCGCACCTCCGTGATCGGAAGTCCAGCTTCGCTCATTTCACCGTGGAGAATGTGCTGCGCGCGTTCCGGCTGCTCTGCGAGAATATCGAGCCGGTCGCCGAAGCGTTGCACATCGAGGATCTCTTTTTGCGGTCCACTGATTTCAGAAATGATCCGCTCGGCTTTGCTCAAATCTGTCGTGCGGAGTTCGAGCCGCTTTGCGCCAAGGCTGGTTCTCAGTTCCGAGGGCGTGCCAAGCTGCTGAATGACGCCCTCGTACATCAGCGCCACACGATTGCATCTCTCGGCTTCGTCCAGATAAGGCGTGGCCACAACAATCGTCAGGCCGTTTGATGCCAGTCGAGCGAGGGTATCCCAGAATTCCCTGCGCGAAACAGGATCGACGCCGGTCGTGGGTTCATCCAGCAAAAGCACTCGAGGCTCCGGCACCAGTGCACAAACAAGCGCGAGTTTTTGCTTCATTCCTCCGCTTAGACGCCCGGCCAAACGACCTGAGAAACGGTCCATGTCGAACATCTGCAAATAGCGCTGGCCACGTTCGACGATCTCTTCTGGAGGAACGCGGCGCAGTTCGCCGATGTAGCGGATGTTCTCGGATACACTGAGATCCGGATAAAGGCTAAACGTCTGAGTGAGGTAGCCGGTTTGGAAGCGGGCCTTACGCGCAGGGCGGCCAAAGATTGTCGCCGAACCGGCGCTCGCCTCCATGATGCCGGCGAGCACCTGAAACGTGGACGTCTTGCCGGCGCCGTCGGGACCGATGAGCCCGAAGATTTCGCTTTCAGCGATATCCAGATTGATACCGCGCACAGCTTCAACCGAGCCGTAGCGTTTCCATAGATCGGCGACTCGGATTGCAGGAAGTTCGCATCCGTTGCTGCGACGTTCTTCGAATGCCGTTCGACCTTGTTTTGCGTCCTGCATTACTTTCGATGGCTTTGTGGCCATGTGTCGCCCTGGACAAGAATTTCGCCATCAGCCGGCATGCCAGGTTTCGCAAATCCAAACGCGGCCTTCAACTGCAGCTTCACGCCAACCACCTGTTTGACCCGCTCGTCGCGGAAATATGTGTTTTCCGGGGTGAACGTTGCGGTCGGATCGACGCGGGATACATACGCATCGATTGCCTGATGGGGATTGGAATCAATGTAGATGTGCGACGGCTGCCCCACTTTAACTTTGCCGATCTGTCCTTCGGGTACAAACGCCCGCAAGTACACTTTGCTCAGATCGACAAGCGTGACAATGGCCGTGCCGGCGGTGACAACCTCTCCCGGTTCGGCCGCGCGAGTTGCCACAGTGCCGCTGAAGGGGGCCACCACGTTGAGATCCTGGCGATTTGCTTCCGCTTCCCGCAATCGGGCACGAGCTTCTTCCATGCTTGAATGGGCGCTGGCAACTTCGGCTTCCTGTTGCGCTATCTGCATTCGCACCATGGAAACCTGAGCTTCACGGATAATCGGGTTCTGCAGATTGGCCGTGGCCATGGTTAAAGCGCCCTGCGCTGCGTTCACCCGGCGTTTAGCTGCTTCCACGGCGGCCGCTTCCTGCCCGGCAGCAGCGACGGCTTGTTTGCCTCGACGTTCGGAGACAGCGCCCGTTTGCGCGAGGCGCGTGTATGCGTCTTTATCGAAAGACGCGATCTGATATGAAGCTTCGCGCTGGGCAAGATCCGCCTCGGCAGCCGCGAGATCCGATTGCGCCTGGCTAACGCGGCCTTCGGCATCCATCTTGGATTGCTCCCTCTGTAACTGATTCTGCTGAAGCTGTTGTTGCAATACGGCGATCTGATCGCGCGCCGCTTTCGTCTTCGCATCCGCTCCCACGACGGCGGCACGAGCTTGCTCCTCCCGCGCGCGTACCTGCTCATCGCTGAGAACGGCAACAATCTCGCCGGCTTTAACGCTGTCGCCCTCTCGTACTCTAACTTCGAGAATGTGGCCACTTGTTTTCGCCGCAAGGGCTGAGACGTCGCCTTCGATCCGGCCACTGAGGGCCACAATGTTATCCGGCAACGCCGGCTGAGCAAAAAAAGTCCTCCACAGCAGGTAGGCGCCCGCAGCAAGCACGACGAGCGCCAGCACCCAAACGATCCCACCACGAGAACGCGGAGCAGGCGGGGGAACGGCGATCTCGTGGCGCTCCTGCCGTTCGTGTTTGTTAACGCCGGCTGCGGTTGCTTCCTGAGGGCTCATTTTCGTTGGTTCCTTCGTCGTACCGCAGCGGCTGGCGTGCGGTTTCCGCCAAGCTCGCGAAGGTAGGCGAGCGAGAAGTCTGCAATGTGATCCGCGATCCGGTCCACTTGTTCGGGATCCATCTTAAGGTCGGGCCAAAGCCGGACGAGCAGCGGCCCTTCGAGCAAATAAAAGACGATTTGCCCCAGCACGCTATGGGCACACAAATGGGTTTTCTCATCTCCCGGAGGGAGGCCGCTTGTTCTTCCGATAAGTTCACACAGGCGCTTATAGAGCGGGCGCGACACTTCGTTGATGATCGTCGCTAGAGCGGGAGTGGGCCGCGTAAGCTCATGAACTACGATTTGAAAGCGCAAATCTTTCAGATCTCTACCGCAGATCGCGCGCACACGGGTCCGAATCACGAAACGCAAAATATCCTCCGGCGAGATATTTTGATTCATCGCTTTGTCCAACGCCGCGACCTCCGCCGCCCGCGGCAGTAACTGCTGCAGCACTTCCGTGTAAAGTCCCAGCTTGTCCCCGAAGTGATAATTCACAAGCGCGACGTTCGCGTGGGCGCGGCTGCAAATCTGCCGAACCGTTGCGCTGTGGTAACCCACCTCGGCGAAAACTTCGCTGGCTGCCCGTAAGAGCCGGGCGCGAGTATCGTCGTCCGCCGGCTCCTCGGCGTGCGCCTCTGTGCGCTGCGCTCTGTACTTTTGCACTGCCATTAAACATGAGTTTAAAATGTCTGTTTAACATTGGCAAGTGAAAACTTCGGGGTCCGGCAGAAGACGTCAGCAAAGGCGCTCGGTGCTGGCTAACTCGCGCAAACAGGATCGCAACGGTTCGTACGCAGCCTTTTATGTCGAAAAAGGCCGGGCGCGCTAAACTGACGCGAGGAATAGATGGTCAAACTCCTGGCCAACGAGTTTGGAGCCATCGCAGTTGGTTGGAAGTACGATTTGCTTGACAGGCCCATGATGTGATTCCGGAAAGATAAGACGTCGAGTCAATCCACAGGCAGGCGTTAGTGTGGTTCTCTATCCCGGCACTCGGAAGGATCAGCCAAGGAAAGGGGGGAGGCGGTTCGGGACTCAGATGAACATCTCTTCGTCCGACGTCGCGTGGTCGACAGTCGGACGGTTTGCGCGGCCGAGGGCGGCTATGCCCGCTCGAAGGCCGGAAAGAACGCCATGGACCTCGCGGATGGGGGAGAGCACGCCGCGCTGAACGGCGTGGACAGTTTGTTGTGTCCGGTTCATGGCGTCATCTAACACCATCTCGGCCCGCTCTGCCTGAACTCGAGCGCGTGTGGTAACGTCGCTCACCAAGCTCTCGACTTTCGTAAGCTGATCCTTGCCCATGTCGAGCATCACAATTGTCCGCTTGCCGATTTCGGAGGCATGCGCCTTCGTCTCCGAAACGGTTTCCTTCGCTACCTCTACCAGCTTGGCGGCCTGGGGTAGGAGGCCGTCTACCTTCCGCTCCAGGCGCTTGACGACCATTAACACGCCGATTAGTGCGCAAGCCTGAGCGATCATCGCTATCGCGGTTAAGACGACGAAGATCGTCAGAACAAGAAGCAGAGTCGGATCCATGAGCTCTTATAACCTCGATTGCGCTCTTCAGAAAAGAGAGGGCGTTTCGCTAGACGCCCTCTCCACTCGGTGACTTTTCGAAGCTGGAAACTGCATCCCGATAGGCTTGTTTTCCAGCTTCCACGGCGGAGCTCAAATTATCCTTGCGCCGGTTGACTTCCTGCTTGCCGCGTTCCATCACGTCGCTCGCGGCAGTGCGGACTTCGTCCGTGCGCCGCTTCACGTAATCGGTACTCTCATTAGCGCGGGATTTGATATAGTCTCCACTCTCCCCCGCTTTCGTTTTCAAGAATTCGCGGGTCTCGGCGCCAGACTTCGGAGCGATCAGGATGCCCGCTGCAACACCCAAGCCGACACCCAGCAAAAAGTAACCAAACCCATTATTTTCTTCCATATAATTTTCCTCCAACTTAGGTTCTCACTTGCAGTGTACCTGAAGCGCGCGCAGCCGCTAGGGTCGATTTACTTCAACGACCGGGAGACAGTCCGACTTCCTTAGACAGGACCGCCTCGTGGCACGCTTGCTCTTCACACTTGTAAGAGCATGCTAGACTCTCAAACGTTTCCGGAAACCATGAGGGGCGCAGGTAAACCAAAGAAAAAGCTGGATGGCGACCAGCTTTGGGAACTAGCCTTACAATCGCTTGGAAGGCGCGCCTACGCCGCCGCGGAGCTTCGCAGGAAGCTATGGCTCAGAGCGGAAACTCCTGCCGTACTTGACCAAACCATGAACAAATTGCAGGATTATGGGTTGCTCAACGACGTCCGTTTTGCTGAATCGTATGCTGCTGCCCGGCTTGACGGACAAGGGCTCGGATCGCGCCGTGTGCTAGCGGATTTACGGGCAAAAAGCGTCCCGGCGAATGTCGCCGAGCACGCCGTCCGTCAGACTTACGCCGAAACCGACGAACTCGAACTCATTGAAAAGTACCTGCAGCGAAAATTCCGGGGAAAGAACCTTCGTGAATACCTGTCGGAAGACAAGCACCTGGCCTCTGCCTTTCGGCGTCTGCGGACGGCCGGCTTCAGCGCGAGCAACTCAATCCGGGTGCTAAAACGCTATACCGGGCGCGCAGAAGAGTTGGAATCAATGGACGAACCGGAATCCCAGGACAAACCGATTCTGTAACCGGCCCCGGGCCCACAGTTGATCTCCCTCACTCGTACCGCAGCGCCTCAACCGGGTCGATGGAAGCGGCGCGGCGGGCCGGCAAGTAGCACGCCGCCAGTCCCGTGACCAGAAGAACGAGGGCCGTCAATAGGAACGTGAGTGGATCTGTTGGCTCCACGCCGAAGAGAAGACTCTGGAATACGCGTTGCAGCAGAAACGCGCAAATTAGACCTCCCGCCAAACCCATGCCGACCAGTTGCAAACCGTCGCGTAGGAGCGTCTGGAGCACCTGCCGCTTTTGGGCGCCTAACGCCATGCGAATGCCGATCTCTCGAGTTCGTTGAGCAACAATACGCCAAAAGACCATACAACCCAATACAGGCGAGCAGCAGCGCCATCGCCGCTGCGCGACAAATATGGTTCAGTTTTCTCTGTCGAAGATTGGCCAACTTCAGGGTACGATTGGAGGAAGCGCCCTTCGGATGCTCCCCCATGTCCACCGCAATAACCTCCCTGTCTAGTGTGAGAAGGCCTCTTTCCGAGATTCTTCCAA
>Ga0134125_10009924_pt1 | contig 10704 bp, 8 predicted proteins | sample KB31751_FD_96464 | JGI IMG/M metagenome (GOLD analysis project Ga0134125, IMG submission 96464) | Terrestrial soil microbial communities with excess Nitrogen fertilizer from Kellogg Biological Station, Michigan, USA - KB3-175-1 | ecosystem: Environmental > Terrestrial > Soil > Unclassified ...
GGCTCCGTCGACGAGCCAGCCGATGGCCCCCATGTCCGCCCAGGAGCGGGCCGGGTAGTTGAAGATCGAGGAGTACTTCGCCTTGCCGGTGAGCAGCTGGTCGTTGAGCACGTGGCGCGGGGTGCCCAGCGTCTCGGCGGCGGAGTAGAGGTAGAGCCCGTGGCCGGCCTCGTCCTGGACCTTGGCCATGAGGATGGACTTGCGCTTCAGGCTCGGGGCGCGGGTGATCCAGTTGGCCTCGGGCTGCATGCCGATGATCTCGGAGTGGGCGTGCTGGGAGATCTGGCGGGTGAGGGTCTTGCGGTATCCCTCCGGCATCCAGTCGCGCGGCTCGATGCGCGAGTCATCGGCGATGACCGCGTCGAAATGCTCCTGGGCCGCCTCTTCCTCGGGCGTCAGCACCGCGGACAGGTGCCCGTTCGGGTCGTTCTGTGCAGCCATGGGGCTCACCTCACTGTGACAATTTTCGAATTACTGACCGTTCGTTCAGGATATGTGGCCCATCACCCATCCGTCAATTGGGCCGCGGGCGCGGCACCTGCCGGGCGCACGGTCGCAGTTGACAGCCAGACTAGTTAGACACACAATCTAGCTATGTCGATCAAGATGCCGCCGCACGGGGGTGAGCCTGCCGCCCCGCGGTGGCCCACTGACTGGATGCGGGCCGTGCTGGGCCTCTGCGTCCTCCAATCGCTCGAGCCGGGGCCGTCCTACGGGTACGCCATCATCTCAACGTTGGAGGCCGCGGGATTCGGCACGGTCAAGGGCGGGACCCTGTACCCCCTGCTGGCACGGTTCGAGGCCGGCGGGTGGGTCGAGACCGAATGGCGTGCTGGCACCTCGGGTCCCGGCCGCAAGTACTTCTCCCTGACCGGTGCCGGACGCACCGAACTGGGCCGCCAACGCACCGCGTGGGAACGTTTCAGCACGACCGCCCTGACGTTCCTGGCCGGCTCACCGACCGGTCCGGCAGGGCGGCCAGAACATCCCACCGCATCCCCCACCCCCGGAGAAGGAGCAGGACAATGACCACCACCAAATCGAACCGGGCTTGGATCGACGAACTCACCCTGGCCCTGCGGATGCGCAACGTCCGGGGTGATGCCATCGGAGATGCGGTGGCCGTGGTCCGCGGACACCTCGCCGATTCCGGGGAGAACGCCGGGGACGCATTCGGGGATCCGCACACCTACGCCGCCGAACTCGACCTGCCGACGGGACCGGTACTGCGGCCGACGGATCCTGTCGTCATGGGCCCAGCAGTGTCGTTGCTGGGCCTGCTGGTCTTCGTGTCCGCCTTTTCAGCCCTCTTCGACGGCCTGGCCCTGGACTTCTCGCTTCTGCAACTGCTGCTGTACCTGGTCCCCCTGACGGTTGTCCTGGCCCTGCCGTGGTACTTCGACCTGGCCGTGCGGCACTTGTGGCTCTTCGCCGTTGCCTTCATCCTTGCGGTCCTCGCCGCCGCGGGATCGGGGTTCCTTGCGCCCGCCCGCGGCTACCCGGCGCTGGTGTCATGGCATCCGGGCTGGGTGGCCTTCATCTCCGGGGTCGTGCTGCTGGCAGCAAGCGGGTGGGCGGTCCTCGATGCCCTCCGGTCCGGGTCGGACGCCATCATCGAACCCGCCGGGCAGGAGCAGCGTGCGGCGGGGCGCGGAGACCGGCTCGCCGCGGTCGCACCGCACCTGTTGATACCGCTGGCAGCGCTGGCGTGCGTCGCCGCCGAATCGATCCTCGCCTGACTCCCCGGACACGCAGGGGCCCGGCCGCACGATGCGGCCGGGCCCTGCTGCTTTCCTGCTGTTCGCTCTAGCTGGACGCCGAGTCCTGGTCCTCGCCCAGCCCCTCGTCCAATTCCGCGGCGAGGTCCTCGTCGGTGCCGGGGTCTTCCGCTGCGGGGTCGGCCAACGGCTGGAAGTCGTCGCCGGCATCCTCGGCCAGCTCCCTGTCCAGTTCCGGATCCAGTTCTTCATCCAGCGATTCGTTCGCCAACTGGTCGGCGGCCGGGTCCTCCAGCTCGCCCGAGTCCTCCAGCTCGTTGACCTCGTCCTCGACGTAGGGCAGCTCCTCGGCCTCGGCATACCCGGGCTCACGCAGCGGGTCATCCTCGTCCATCGTGGCCGCGTTGTCGGAGGACCCCTCGGCGGGCTGTGAGTCGCGTCCGTCCAGGGGCTCCGGATCCAGCGGATCGCCCGTGGCGTCCTCGGGATCGGGGACGAATTCGGCTCCGGGATCAGGTTCCATGTTGGGATCGCGTTCCGGCATGGTCGCACTCATGAGTTGCTCCTTCGCTCGTTGCCTGCACGACGACGGCTGCCGCCTGCCGGCCCAGGGCGCATCGGCCCGGTGCCTGGTTCCCCACCGTAGGCACCCGGGAGGTTCCCGGACAAGTGGATCTGCCACAGGACGACGGCGGGGATCCGGCATCTGCCGGATCCCCTCCGTCGTGCTGTCTTCGGGCGCCGCTACAGGACCTTGGAGAGGAACTCCCGGGTGCGGGCCTGCTGCGGGTTGCCGAAGAGCTGGTCCGGCGTGCCTTCCTCGCAGACGACGCCGTCGGCCATGAAGATCACCCGGTCACCGACCTCGCGGGCGAAGCCCATCTCGTGGGTGACCAGCACCAGGGTCATGCCGGTCTGGGCCAGGTCGCGGATGACCTGCAGGACCTCCCCGACCATCTCCGGGTCCAGGGCACTGGTGGCCTCGTCGAAGAGCATGATGTCGGGATTCATCGCCAGGGCGCGGGCGATGGCCACGCGCTGCTTCTGCCCACCGGACAGGGCCGCCGGGCGGGCGTCGGCCTTCTCGGCCAGGCCCACGCGGGTCAGCAGCTCGAGGGCCTGCTTCCGGGCCTCGGCCTTGGAGGCCTTCTTCAATTCGACCGGTGCCAGCATCACGTTCTCCGCCACGGTCATGTGGGGGAAGAGGTTGAAGTGCTGGAACACCATGCCGATGTGGCGGCGGACCTCGTTGATGTCCACCTTCGGGTCGGCCAGGTCGAACCCGTCGACCACCACGTGGCCGCCGGAGATGTCCTCGAGCTTGTTCAGGCAGCGCAAGAAGGTCGACTTGCCCGAGCCCGAGGGGCCGATGACGCAGACGACCTCGCCCTCGGCGACCTCGGCGTCGATGCCCTGCAGTACCTCGTTGGAGCCGAAGGACTTGCGCAGGCCCCGTACCTGAATCTTGGGCTGGCCGGTCGTGTCCGTTGTCGATGTGCTCACTTGTTGAACCTCCGGTCGGCGAAGTTGGCGAGCTTCGTCAGCAACATGACGGCGACGAAGTAGATGACGCCGACGATCAGCAGCGTCTCGGTGACGCGGAAGTTCGCAGCGTAGATCTGCTGGCCCTGGTACAGCAGTTCGGCGAAGCCGATGGCCAGCAGCAACGAGGAGTCCTTGAGCATGATGATCAGCTGGTTGATCAGCGACGGGGTCATGATCTTGAAGGCCTGCGGGACGACGACCTTCTGCATGGACTTGCCGTACCCCAAGCCGAGCGACCGGCTGGCCTCGAGCTGGCCGGGATCGACCGACTGGATGCCGCCGCGGACGATCTCGGCCACGTAGGCGCCCGAGTTCAGCGACAGGGTCAGCACGGCGGCGACCCAGATGTTGATCGGCTGGCCGGTCAGCTGCGGGATGCCGAAGTAGAACATGAAGGCCCAGAGCAGCAGCGGGGTGCCGCGGAAGATGTTCACGAACGTGGTGGCGATGCCGCGCAAGACGACGTTGCGGGCGATCTTCATGAACCCGGCGGCCATACCGATGACCATCGCGACCACGAAGGAGATCCCGGTGACCACGAGCGTGTTCTGCAGGCCCTTGAGCAGCGCGGGCAGCGAGTTGCCCAGCAGCTGCCAGAACGTCGTGGGCTGCGCGGCCTTCGGGTCGGCCAGGTAGCTGTCGAGGATCTCGTCGTACTTGCCGCTGGCCTTGAGCTTGGCCAACCCGTCGTTGAAGGCCGCAAGCAGGTCGGCGTTCTTCCCCTTGTTCACGGCGAAGCCGTAGGAACCGCCCGGCTCCTTGTCGGTGACGATCTTCAGGCCGTTGTCCTGGGCGACGCCGTAGGCCAGCACCGGGTAGTCGTCGAAAACAGCGACGGCGTTGCCGGACTTGACCAGTTCGTACATGCTGGCGGACTGGTCCAGCGACTTGACGGTGAAGCCGTACTTCTTGGCGATCGACTTCGCGAAGGCCTCGCCCTCGGCACCGGTCTTGGCCGCCACGGTCTTGCCCTTGAGGTCCTCGTAGCTCGAGACGTCGTCGTTGCTTTCGGCGACGGCCATCTGGACGCCGGAATCGAAGTAGGGTTCGGAGAAGTCGTAGACCTGCTTGCGCTCGTCCGTGATGGACATGCCGGCGATGACGCCGTCGACCTGGTCGGAACTGAGCGCCTGGAGAGCCGCGTTGAATCCCAGGGACCGGATCTGGACGTTGAAGCCCTGGTCCTCGGCGATGGCCTTGAGGATGTCGATGTCGATGCCGGTCAGCTCACCGGACGAGTCGCGGAACTCGAACGGGGCAAAGGTGGTGTCGGTGCCGATGACGAAGGTCTTGCCCTCGACCGCCGAGTTGGACGATGTGCTGTCGGCGGCGGCGCCGGTGGCACCGAACAGCAGTGCGGCGACGGCCATCAATGCCGCGACCACCACCCCCGTCCCGCGTCGGCCGGGCCCGGCCGTTCTCTGGTGGTGACGCAAGGTCAATACCCCATTCCCTTGTGGTGCGGCCCGTGTTTACGGGACTTTGACTTCCTTAGACAATAGAGCATGGTGCACTGCCTCACAGGGAGTACCCAGCGGCGCGTGGTAGATCGGGGCGGCGCAGCGACCGGCCGCCGGGGTCAGGCCGCCGGGCCTGAAGACGGCCCAGGCGCCGGGTTGGCCAGACGGGTCGGCAGCTCGAAGTCCGCCTGCCGGACCATGCGCATGCCGCCCGGTCCGCGCAGCGCGGCGGCCTCGCCCGCCTCGTCGAATTCGAAGGCCAGCTCCTCGCCGTAACCGGCAAAGCCATTGGGGTCGCGCGAAAGCAAACGGGACCTGTCGACCACGTCCAGCGGCTCGGTCCGCGACGGATCAGGGTCCGAGCCCACGTCGAGCGAGTAGAGCTTCCCTCCGAGTTCGACGATGTCCTGCAGGCCCCACAATCCGGCGAAGCGCCCGGTGAAGCGGGCCAGATCCCTCCGGGAGAGCCCGGAGTACGACGCCGGGACCTCGCGGGCGGCGAGTTCCGCCAGGGCGATGAGCTGCTCGCCCCAGGTGTTGGCCGGGCCGTCGATGGCATTGGTCAGGAGGCTCAGGGCCACACCCATGTCGGGGAGCGCCCAGCTGCGGGTGATGTGCCCCGGGTAGCCGCCGCTGTGCCCGAAGGTCGGCTGGCCGTGCACGTCCTGCAGGATCAGGCCCAGCCCGTAGTGCCGGCCCGGAGCGCCGGAGGACTCGACCCTGCGCTGCATGCGCCGCTTGGCGTGTTCGCCGAGCACGGCGCCGGTCCCGACGCGTCCGGGCGCCTCGGGAAGTAGGGCCGACAGGAAGCGGACGACGTCGCGGGCCGTGGAGTAGAAGCCGGTCGCGGAACTGAGCGCGCCGGTATCGACGGGGTCGATCACCGTGCGGCGTTCCAGCGTGTAGGGCTCCCCGACGACGGCGAGCGCCCCGTAGCCGGTGGCCAGCCGACCGGATCCGGCGTCGAGGTCCGGACCGGTGTCCTGCAGCCCGAGGGGTCCGATGAGATGTTCCCGGATATGGCTGCGGTAGTCCTGCCCGCTGGCGGCCTCGATGACCAGGCCGAGCAGCCCGTACCCGATGTTCGTGTACTTGAAGTGCTCGTGCCGGGCGATCACGCGGCCGTGGGCTGCGGTTCCCAGCAGCGTGGCGCGGTCCGGGAAGGGCCGGCCGAGGACCCAGAAATCCGAGTCCGTGCCGTCACGGGTCAGGCCCGAGGAGTGCGAGAGCAGTTCGCCGACGGTCACCTCCGCCGCGTCGGTCCCGGCCAGTTCGGGCAGGTGGTCGGCGAGCGCGTCCTCCAGGGTGAGGCGCCCGGCGTCGGCCAGCTGCAGGATCGCCGTGGCGGTGAACATCTTCGAATGCGAGGCGATGCGGAATTGGTGCCCGTCCTCCATCCGGGTCCCCGAGGCGACGTCGGCGAAACCGCCGCTGCACGTGCCCACGAGGACCCCGTCGACGGCGACCGCAACCTGGTACCCGGGCTGGTGCCCGACGCCGCGCAGGTGCTCGAGGAAACGCGGGGCGTACGCGAGGACCGAGGTCCAGGCCGCGATGGCGGGGTTGGCGGTGGTGGACGAGACGTTGTCTGGGGCCATGTGAACATCCTGCCACCCGGTATCCTTCGGCCGGCCTTCGTGTCGTCCCGGTCCACTTGCCAGCCATCGGCCCGTCTTCTCCGGGATCCGCTGGGCGACGGATCCAGCGATTCCGCGGTCCTGTGGTCGCGAGCGTCAGGGCCCGAGCGGCTGCACGCGATCATGCGTGCTGCCGGCCGCGGCGGCCTTGTGGGGCGCGGCCGCCACGGCCGTGCTCTGCACCTGCGTCGCTCCCACGCCAATGCCCCGGTTTTCACTACCAAGATCGCCCCCCGAGGGTTGACGGCTGGAACCAGCTTCGCCGTCGAACACCACATCGAGGACGAACGAGGACGGCGCAGCGAGTCGAAAAGACACTAGCCCACGTGTCACGTTGGTGGCACAGTCAGGGCATGGCACGCATACGCATAAGCACCACCGTCGATGCCGATCTGTTGGAAAGCGCCCGCGAGGCCTCCGGGACAACGGATTCAAGACTCCTGGACGAAGCCCTCGCTGCGTGGCTGGCCCGCTACCGCTCTGCTGAAGTGGATGCCGGCTACGCCGCCTACGACCAACACCCCCTTGATGATAGGGATGCTTGGGGCGATTTGGCCTCGTTCCGGCGCGCGGCGGGCGCTGGGTGATTGCGATCCCTGCCCGGGGAGAAGTGTGGTGGTGCAAGATGCCCGGCCGCGGTCGACGCCCCGTCGTCGTCGTGTCGCGTGGCGCCGCCATCCCTCGGCTTCGCCGCGCTCTCGTTGCCCGTGCACGACCACCATCCGGGGTCTCGCCAGCGAAGTCCTCCTCGAGCCCGGCGACGATCCGGTGCCGCTCCGTTCGGCGGTCAACCTCGATTCCATCGAAAGCGTCTCGGCCACCATCCTCGTCGAACGCCTGGGACGGTTATCCCGTGTGCGGATGCGCGAGATCTGCGATGTCCTTGCCGTTGCCGTCGACTGTTCACCCTGAGTTGGTGACCGCCATCAGCTGTGTCAGGTTCCGGTCCGGCGGCGGTGACGGCACGACGCCGGGTAGCTAGTCTCAACCCCATGGCCCCTTCCCCGCACAGGCCCCTCGCCCTCATCACCGGCGTCGGACGACGACGTTCGATCGCCTCCGCCATTGCCGCGGGTCTCGCCCAGGACGGGTGGGACCTGCTGCTGAACTACTGGCAGCCCTATGACGAACGGCTCGGCCTCGAGCGGGGCGAGGACGATGCCCACACCATTGCCGACGACTGCCGTGAACTCGGCGCAGAAGCCATCCTGGTACCGGCCGACCTGTCCGACCCGGACGTCCCGCACCAGCTGCTGGCCTCACGCCCGGCGGGACGGACGGTTTCCGGGCTGGTGCTCTCCCACTGTGAATCAGTGGACAGCTCAATCGCCACCACCGACGTCGAGAGCTGGGACCGGCATTTTGCCGTCAATGCCCGGGCCTCCTGGCTGCTCGTCAAGGCCTTCGCCGAACAGCTCCCGGCGGCGCCGCCGTCACCGGGGGCGGTCACCGGGAGGATCGTTGCGTTGACCAGCGACCACACCGCCAACAACCTCCCCTACGGCGCCAGCAAGGGCGCACTGGACCGGCTCGTGATCGCCGCCGCGCTCGAACTCGCCGACCTGGGCGTCCGGTCGAACCTCATCAACCCGGGCCCCATCGACACCGGCTGGATGGATGACCAGCTGCGCCATGACCTGACCCGGGCCACGCCGGCCGGCCGTCTCGGCACGCCCCAGGACACGGCCGACCTCGTCCGCTTCCTGTTCTCCGATGCCGGCTCGTGGATCAACGGCCAGCTCCTGCACAGCAACGGCGGTTTCCAGACGACCTAGCCGGAGCGCACCGGCTCGCGCTAGGCTGCCGGGACCAGGCACATTTGGGAGGGATTCCACGTGTCGTCACAGCCATACCAACAACCGTCGCAGCCCACTGCCGTCAACGGCTGGTCGGTCACATCACTGGTCCTGGCCATCGGCTGCCTCGCTGTATTGGTTTTCACGGGCATTGCCGTCATGGCCGTTTTCGCCGTGGGGGCGGGCCACATTGCACTGGGCCGGTTGCGTGAACACGGTGGACGCGGGGCGGGTCTGGCCCGCGCGACCCTGGCCATCGGGTACGCCATCGGGATCTGGGCGATCGCGCTCGCCGTCGTGTCCGTGGGGCGGTTGGCCGTCTGAGGCCCACGGCACGATTCTCCGGCTCGCTCTAGACACGCCGCGGGCGAACACCCGCCGGTGGACGCCGCCGATGGCGTTGAATGGTGCCCATGAGCGAATCCCCCACACGCCTGCAGCCGCCCGTCGCCGCCAAGGTCCCCGTCGAGCGGACGCACCACGGTGACACCTTCATCGACGAGTACGAGTGGCTGCGCCAGAAGGACAACCCCGACGTCATCGCCCACCTCGAGGCGGAGAACGCCTACACGGAGGCCGTGACCGCCGGCCAGCAGGACCTTCGGGAGGCGATCTTCGCCGAGATCAAGGAACGCACCGAGGAGACCGATCTCTCGGTCCCGGCCCGTAAACGCGGCTGGTGGTACTTCACGCGGACCGCCGAGGGGCAGCAGTACGCGATCCACTGCCGGGTCGCCGCCACCGAGACCGGCGATCCCGTGGCGGACTGGACGCCGCCGGTCATCGAGCCCGGCAAGGCATTCGAGGGCGAACAGGTCCTGCTCGACGGCAATGCCGAGGCCGAGGGCAAGCCGTTCTTCTCGCTCGGCGGCATGGCCGTGACCGAGGACGGCAACCTGCTCGCCTACGCGCAGGACAACGCCGGCGATGAACGCTTCACCCTGCGCATCAAGGACCTCACCACCGGCGAGCTGCTGCCGGACGTCATCGAGAACGTCTTCTACGGGCTGGCCTTCTCCCCCGACGGGACCCGCGTCTACTACACGGTCGTCGACGAGTCCTGGCGCCCGCACCAGATCAAGGCCCACACGCTGGGGCAGGATCCCACGCAGGACGCCGTCGTGCTCCAGGAGGACGACCCGGGCATGTGGATGGGCTTCGACCTCTCCCCCGACCGCCGCGAGCTGCTGATCTCCATCGGCAACTCGGAATACTCGGAAACGCACTCGCTGGACCTCGTGGACCCGCTGGCGGCCCCGCGCCTGCTGCTGGGCCGCGAGGCGCACCTCCTGCACGGCATGGATCCGGTCACCGTCGACGGCGAGCGCGCCTACCTGCTCACGCACAACCGCGGAGCGGTGAACAACATGGTCTCCCTGGTCCGCGCCGAGGAGTTCACGAAGCCCCTGGCCGACCAGCACTGGGCCACGGTCTTCCCCCACCGCGAGGACGTGAAGGTCGAGGGCACCGCCGTCACCTCCACCCACGCGGTCATCTCCGTCCGCCAGGACACCATCGAGCGCATCCAGGTCCTCCCCCTCGCCGGGCTCGGGACCGACGACCAGGCCCCGGTCGTCGAACCGGCGTTCGACGAGGCCCTCTACACCTGCTCGCTCGCCGGGGCCGAATACGATTCCCCGCTGATCCGCCTGTCCTACACCAGCTTCCTGGTCCCGCCGCGCATCTACGACTACACGCTGGCCTCCGGCGAGCTCTCCCTGCGCAAGGAGACCCCGGTCAAGGGCGGGTACGACGCCGGTGCCTACCTGGCCGAGCGCGAGTGGGCCACCGCTGCGGACGGCACCCGCATCCCGCTCTCGGTGATCCGCCGGCGCGAGGTCGAACGCGACGGCACCAACCCGGCGCTGGTGTACGGGTACGGCAGCTACGAGATGAGCATGGACCCGGGCTTCTCCATCCCCCGCCTGTCGTTGCTGGACCGCGGCGTCGTCTTCGTCATCGCCCACGTGCGCGGTGGCGGTGAACTGGGACGCCACTGGTACGACGACGGCAAGAAGCTCGCGAAGAAGAACTCGTTCAGCGACTTCGTCGTCGCCACCGAGCACGTGGTCACCACCGGTTGGGCCGACCCGCAGCGCGTGGCGGCCATGGGCGGCTCCGCCGGCGGCCTCCTCATGGGCGCCGTCGCGAACCTCGCCCCGCGGCTGTACACGGCCATCGTGGCCCAGGTGCCGTTCGTCGACGCGCTGACCAGCATCCTGGATCCCGACCTGCCGCTGTCGGCCCTGGAATGGGAGGAATGGGGCAACCCGATCACCGACGCGGAGGTGTACGCCTACATGAAGTCCTACACCCCGTACGAGAACATCGCCGCGGTGCCCTACCCGCGGATCGCCGCGGTCACCAGCCTCAACGACACCCGGGTGCTCTACGTCGAGCCCGCCAAGTGGGTCCAGCGGCTGCGGGAAGTCGGCACCGGGAACGAGCCGATCGTGCTCAAGACCGAGATGGACGGCGGCCACGGCGGCGCCTCGGGACGCTACGAGGCGTGGAAGGACCGCGCCTGGGACTACGCCTTCGCCCTGGA
>Ga0134125_10009925_pt1 | contig 10704 bp, 8 predicted proteins | sample KB31751_FD_96464 | JGI IMG/M metagenome (GOLD analysis project Ga0134125, IMG submission 96464) | Terrestrial soil microbial communities with excess Nitrogen fertilizer from Kellogg Biological Station, Michigan, USA - KB3-175-1 | ecosystem: Environmental > Terrestrial > Soil > Unclassified ...
CACCGGCGCGAAGGCGCCGGACTGCGCCGTTTTCCGACGCCGGGATGGCGCCTCACTACCTCCGCGACCCTCGAGCCGGCCCTAACCCATCGCCGCTTCGAGCGGTAGATCGACGGTGAACGTGGTGCCGCCGTCGGTGTTGCCCTCGACGCGGATGGATCCACCGTGGCGGCGCACGATCTCCTGCGCGATGTGCAGCCCGAGGCCGATGCCGCCCGAGTTGCGGCCCTGGGCGTTGGTGGCGCGGAAGAAGGGCGTGAACAGCATCTCGCGCTGCTCCTCGGGGATGCCGATGCCGGCGTCGCGCACCGACAAGAGCGCGCGCTCGCCCTGACGGCGCACGTTGACGACGACCTCGCTGCGCTCGGGGCTGTAGCGCATCGCGTTCGACAGGAGGTTCGTCACCACCTGCTCGAGCCGCAGGCGATCCCAGCGGCCGATCACCGGCCCCTCGGCGTCGACGCGTGCGCGCGGCCCCTCGGCGGGGATGGTCATGTCGAGCACGTCGCGCACGAGCGCGACCAGATCGGTCTCGACCGGCTGCAGCGCGATCTCGCCCGACTGCGCGCGCACCGAATCGAGCAGCTGCGCCACGAGCCGCACCAGGCGCCCGGTCTGGCGGCGGATGCGCGCCAGCACGTGGCCGCGCCGCGCGGTGTCGTCGAGCGCGGCGGGATCGACGTCGATGAGCTGCGTGGTCGCGTGCAGCGCGGTCAGCGGCGTGCGCAGCTCGTGTGCCGCGACACTGAGGAAGCGATCCTTCTCCTGCGCCAGCTCGTGCAGCCGCGACACGTCCTGGCAGGCGAGCACCACCGCTTCGACGGCGCCGCCGTCGGGCGACCAGATCGGCGCTGCGGCCATCAGCACCGTCGCCAGCTTCTTGCCGTCGCGGCCGAGGATCACCTCGCAGCGCGCCGGATGGATCCCGCGCAGCGCCTGCGCCGGCGGCGCCTCGCCGGGATGGACCGGCGTGCCGTCGAGCAGCGTGATGGTCATGTCGCCGCAGCAGTGCTGCGCAGTCGGTGTAAAGTGGCCGCCGAAGCGCTCGCGCGCGCTGCGCGCCAGGCCGTTGCCGCGCACGAAGGCGCCGGTGCCGTCGTAGACCTCGATGAAGATGGGCAGGTGCTCGATGGTCGCGGCCAACCGCCCCGCCTGCCGCTGCGCCTCGGCCTGCGCGCTGCGCTGCTCGAGCACCGCCGCCGCCATCGACGCCAGGATGCGCGTCGCCTCGATGGTCTCCGCCGGATAGGCGTGCGGCGACGCGGCGCCGGCGAACAGGTGGCCGAACAGGTGCGACTCGTGGCGCATGGTGAGCGCCATGAACGAGCCGGCGCCGAAGCGGCGCGCCATGCGCACGAGCAGCCTGCCCTCGTCGGCGCGCGCCACGTCGCTGACGACGTAGGGCTCGCTGGCGTCGAGCGCCTCGCGCATGGCGTCGGCCGGCCCCTCGCTGCCGACGAGCGCCTCGTCCTTGCCCACGCCGGCGACCACGCGCACGCGGCCGCCGTGGACCTCGGTGATCGACGCCTGATCCGATCCGGTGAGCTCGACGGTGGTGTCGAGGATCAGCCGATGCAGCGCAGCCACGTCGAGCGTGCCGAGCGCGCGCTCGCCGAAGCGGCGCAACAGATCGGCGTGACGCGCGCGCCGATCGGCGAGCGCCTGCGTGCGCGCGTGCTCGATCGCCGCCGCGGGAAAGCGCGCCACCGCCGCCAGCAGGCGCAGCTGCTCGCGCGGCAGCGCATCGAACGACCCGAAGCCGATGCCGAGCACACCGACGATGCGCCCGCGATGGCGCATCGCCAGCCCGAGCGCGGCGTGGATGCCGCCGGCGCGCGCGCGGATGAACGCGTCGATGCCGTCGAAGCCGGAATCGTCGAGATCGACGTGGCGATAGTCGTCGCCGCTGAAGAAGCCTTCGACGAGCGCGACCGGCAGGTGGAACGCCGGCGTCGCCGAGCTCTCCTGCCAGCGCATGAACATGCCGCGCGCGTCGTCGCGCAGGTAGATGGCGCCGTTGGTGCCCGAGCCGGCTACCTTGCGCGCCAGCTCGAGGAAGCGAGCGAGGGCGTCGTCCACGTCGCGGAGCGACGCGAAGATCTCCGCCACCTCCTCCAGTACTGCGACCTCGACCACCGCGGTTCATTATACTGCGCGATACTGCGCGCGCGGCCAGCAGTGAACGACCCGAGTACGGGCTGTCCCCGACGCTGGCCAGGCCAGCCCCGCGCCCAGGGCGCTATCCGTGGTAGACGCGCGAGGCGACGATCGTCCCGCCACGCACGTCGAACGCCTCGGCCACCGGCATCGGCGGCTCGTTCGGCGCGTGGCGCAGGTACTCGATGATCGCGCGCTCGCCATCGGCGACGATGGCCGTCGCCTCGTAGCGCAGCCCGGGCAGCCGCGCGTTGGCGTCGCGCCACCAGCCGGCGAGTGCCGCCTTGCCGCGCAGCTTGCCGCCGGTGTCGGGATGCAGCGTGCGTATCTTTGGCGACGTGTGGGTGGCGTCCTCGGCGTACAGCGCCACCAGCGCGTCGACGTCGTGCGCGTTGAACGCCTCGAGCCACGCGCGGGCGATCTGAAGCGGTGTCATCCGCGCATCGTACTGCTAAAATGAAGCGGGAACTTCTTGTCGCCGCCCGCCAAGAGAGCCGAGGCAGCCTTCACCGGCACCGATCGCTTCGTCATCCAGCGCCGCATGGGAGCCGGCGGCATGGGCGTCGTCTATCAGGCGCTCGATCGCGAGCGCAATCAGGTCGTGGCGCTCAAGACGCTGCGCGACGTCGACGCGGTGGCGCTGGTGCGCTTCAAGCGCGAGTTCCGCGCGCTCGCCGACATCTCGCATCCCAACCTGGTGTCGCTGTACGAGCTCGTCGCCGACGACGAGCGGCTCTTCTTCACGATGGAGCTGGTGAGCGGCGTCGGCTTCTTGCGCGCGGTGCGCGTCGGCGAGATCATCGAAACGCTCGACGCGACCGCCGCGCTCTCGGCGGCGAACGACGACTCGACGACCGATCAGACCATGGCCGGCAAGCGCGCGGCCACGACGAGCCCCGATCCGCCGCGCGCGCGGGACGGCGTCCCCGTCGGCGGCACGCTCGATCTGTTGCGCTTGCGCCGCGTCTTGCCGCAGCTCGCCGAGGGCGTGGCCGCGATCCACGATCGCGGGCTGCTCCATCGCGATCTCAAGCCGTCGAACGTGCTCGTCACGCACGACGGGCGCGTCAAGATCCTCGACTTCGGCCTGGTGACCGAGATCGATCGCGAGCGGCAGACCATCCCCGTCGAGGGCGTGGCCGGCACCGCCGCGTACATGTCGCCCGAGCAGGGCGCGCGCCTGCCGCTGGCGCCGTCGAGCGATTGGTACGCCGTCGGCGTCATGCTCTACGAGGCGCTCACCGGACGGCTGCCGTTCGTCGGCGGCTCGACCGACGTGCTCATGGACAAGCAGCGCTTCGAGCCGCCGCCGCCGCATCAGATCGCCGCCGACGTCCCGGCCGATCTCGACGCTTTGTGCAGCGAGCTGCTGCGCCGCGAGCCCGAAGCGCGACCGACGGCCCGCGACGTCTTGCGCCGCCTCGGCGTCGACACCGGCGCCATCCACGTCTCGTCGGGGCCGTCGACGCGCTCGGCGACCACGTTCATCGGCCGCGGGCGCCACATGACCACGCTCGCCGACGCCTTCGCCGGCACGCGCCGCGGCAAGCTCGCCGTCGTCTTCGTGCACGGCCAGTCGGGCATGGGCAAGAGCGCGCTGGTGCGCCGCTTCCTCGACGGCGTCGAGACGCGCGACAACGCGCTCGTGGTCACGGGCCGCTGCTACGAGCGCGAGAGCGTGCCCTACAAGGCCGTCGACAGCGTGATCGACGCGCTCAGCCAACACCTGGCGCGGCTGCCGCGGCTCGAGGCCGAGGGGCTCATGCCGCGCGACGTGCCGGCGCTGGCGCGCCTGTTTCCGGCGCTGCGCCAGGTCGAGGCGGTGACCGCGGCGCCGCGGCGCGGCTACGAGACGCCCGATCCGCAGGAGCTGCGCCGGCGTGCGTTCGGCGCCTTGCGCGAGCTGTTGGCGCGGCTCGCCGATCGCCGCCCGCTCGTCGTCGCCATCGACGATCTCCAGTGGGGCGACGCCGACTCGGCGGCGCTGCTCGCGGCGATGGTGCGCCCGCCCGACGCGCCGGCGCTCTTGTTCATCGCCAGCCACCGCGCCGAAGACGCCGACTCCGCCTTTCTGCGCGAGCTGCGCGCCAGCATCACGCGCGAGGTCGGCGGCGTGCGCGAGCTCGAGGTCGGCCCGCTCGAGCCGTTCGAAGCGATCAGCCTGGCGCAGGCGCTGCTCGACGACGACGGCGCCGAAGCCGCGGCCAAGGCGCAGCGCATCGCCGAGGAGGCGGGCGGCAATCCCTTCTTCATCGACGAGCTCGCGCGCCACGTGCGCGAAGGTCTCGCCGCCGAGGCGCCGGCGCGCATCTCGCTCGACGAGGCGCTGCGCGCGCGCCTGCGCCGCCTGCCGCTCGAAGCGGCGCGCCTGCTCGCCATCGTCGCCACCGCGGGCCGGCCCATCGCGCTCGCCGTCGCGCAGCGCGCGGCCGAGGTGACCGATCCGGCGGCGCTCGCGCTCTTGCAGGCGGGCAACCTCGTGCGCACGCGCGGCGCCACCGAGGCGCGCGTCGTCGAGTGCTATCACGATCGCATCCGCGAGGCGCAGCTGGCGCTGCTCGACGGCGAGCGGCTGCGTCACGCGCACCTCCGGCTCGGCATCGCGCTCGAGTCGTCGCCGCGCCCCGACTCCGAGGCGCTGGCGGTGCACTTCGCCGCCGCCGGCGAAGACGTGCGCGCCTCCGAGTACGCCGCGCAAGCCGCGGCGCGCGCCTTCGAGGCGCTGGCGTTCGATCGCGCGGCGCGCCTCTATCGCCTCGCCATCGAGCTCATGCAGGCGCGCATCGACGCGCACACCGATCACGAGCGTTCGGTCGAGCGCGGCTCCCTGCGCCTTCTGTGGGCGCGCCTCGGCGACGCGCTCGCCAACGCCGGCCGCGGCGCCGAAGCCGCCGAAGCCTATCTGAAGGCGACGACGCGGGCGCCGGCGACCGAGGTGCTCGACTTGAAGCGCCGCGCGGCGACGCAGCTCCTCCTCGCCGGCCACTTCTCCGAGGGCCTGGCGGCGCTGAGCGAGGTCATGCGCGTCGTCGATCTGCGCGTGCCGGCCACGCCGTCGGAGGCGCTCACCGCCTACTTGTGGCGGCGCGCGCGCATCCGCCTGCGCGGCCTCGGCTGGAAGCGGCGCGAAGCGGGCACGCTGCCGCCGGAGATGCTCACGCGCATCGACGTCGCCGACGCCGCCACCACCGGCCTGTCGTCGATCGACGCTATCCGCGCCGCCGCCTTCCAGACGCAGCACCTGCTCTTGTCGCTCGACGCCGGCGAGCCCAATCGCGTGTTCCGCGCGCTCTGCACCGAGGCCTGCTTCGCCTCGATCGCCGGCGCCAACAAGCAGAAGCGCGTGTCGCAGGTGCTGGCGCTCGTCGAGAAGCTGGCCGAGGAGATCGACACGCCCGACGCGCGCGCCTTCTACGAAGGCACCATCGGCATCGCCGCCTTCCAGCTCGGACAGTTCCGCAAGTGCCTCGAGCACTCGGTGCGCGCCGAGGCGATCTTGCGCGATCGCTGCACCGGCTACCATTGGGAGCGCTCGACGGCGCAGATCTTCTCGCTCTACTCCGAGTCGCTGATCGGCCTGCCCAGCTTCGCGCCGCGCGCGCGCAACCTGGTCAAGGAGGCGATGGAGCGCGGCGACCTCTACACCGAGACGGTCTTGCAGACCACCGTGGGGCCGAGCGCGGCGCTGCTCGACGACGATCCCGACCTCGCGCTCGAGAACGTCAAAGAGGCGCTCGCCCGCTGGAACGTGCCCGACGTGATGCACGCGCAGCACTTCAACGGCATGATCAGCAACGTCACCACCGACATCTACCGCGGCGACGTCGCCGGCGCCTGGGAACGCGTCGACGGCACGTGGCGCGCCATCCAGCGCTCGCTGCTGCTGCACATGCAGACGCTGCGCTGCGTGGCGCACTTCGGACGCGCGCGCGCGGCAATGGCGGCGGCGCGCGCGGGACGCCCCGAGCTCATCCGTGTGGCCGCCGGCGATGCGCGCGCGCTCGCTCGCGAGAAGGTCGCCTACTGCGTCGCGCTCGGCGCGATCGTCGAAGGCGGCGTGCGCCAGCTGCGCGGCGACCTGGAGGGCGCCGTCACCTGGTGGCGCCGCGCGGCCGAGCTGTGTGATGGAGTGGAGATGCGCCTACACGCCGCCGGCGTGCGCTGGGAGCTCGGGCGCGTGATCGGTGGCGACGAGGGCGCCGCGCTCACCGCCGCCGCCGAGCAGGCGCTGCGCGACGCCGGCGTGCGCTCGCCGGTCCGCATGGTCACCAGCTTCACCGGCGGTCTCACGACGTAATCGGGCGTCCGCACAAAGTCGCTCAAGTCGATCGCCGGGCGGCCGATGCAGAGGACGTGAAGCCCAGCGTTGCACTGTTGGCCCTGCTCGTCGCGTCCGCCACGGCGAACGCCAAGGTCAAGAAGCCGCGCGCGCACGAGCGCGAGGCGGAGCCGGTCGCCGCGATCGCGCAGCCGTTCGATCCCGAGGAGGCGGTGCGCCAGATCCGTGCGCGCATGTCGGGCGTGCGCGCGTGCTACGAGCGCGCCAGCCGCACCGATTCGTCGCTGCGCGGCAAGCTGCAGCTCGGGTTCGACATCGCCGAGACCGGACAGGTGGCGGCGACGCAGATCGAATTGAACGGGCTGCGCGTCGACGCCGATTGGGGGACGGCGTCGCTGCTCACGTCATGCATCCGCACGCAGGCGCTCGGGTGGCGGCTCTCGCCCGAGAGCGTAGCCGGCGGCGCGCACGTCTCGTACGTCTTCGTGTTCGAGGAGGCGCAGGCCTATCGCTAGACGGCAGCGACGGCCGCGAACAGGCGCGGCGGTGTAGATCGTGACGTCGGCGCCGCGTCGTTGCAGGAGACGCGCGCTGGCCAGGCCGACGGCGCCGGCACCGAGCACGGCGATCGCACGCGCGTCGCTGGCGTCGAGCGCGAGGCGGCTGGCGTAGTTGTGCGCGACCAGCTTGTCGCCGGCGTTCTCGGCGGCCGCGCGGAAGCCGCTCGTGCGATAGGGGCGCAAGCCGGCGACGGTGCGGAGCTCGCGGCTGGGATCGACGCACACCGCGGGCAGGCGGCGACGGCGCGCGACCGGCGCCATCGTGGCGCAGCCGGCTGCGAGGCCGGCGCGCGCGCTTCAGCCGCCGAGGCAGCGCTCGAGCTGCGGCGGCAGCGCCTCGTCGAACTCGATGCCCACGAACCAGCCGCCACCGGCGTTGCGCTCGACGTGGCGAACCACGGCGGCGACGGTGAGCGTGTCGAATTCGGGCACGGCGACGGCGAGCCGTTCGCCGCGGCGCATCTCGTAGTCGCTCACGAAGGCGAAGCCGCCGGCGGAGACGTCGATGCCGTAGACGGCGAACCAGGTGGCCTCGCCCGCGCTCTGCAGGTGCAGGACGCTGCGATACTCGCTGCGCGCGTGGGTGCGGCGTTCGTGGGGTTGGGCGGCGCGGGAGAACATGTCGTCCGATCCATCGGACGACGCGCGCGAATCTTTAGCGGAGGATTACGGGCAGACGGCGTGCGCGCTGCGCGAGAGCGGATCGTTCGCCACCGCGGCGCCGCTGACGGTGAAGGCGCCGTTGACGGTGAGCGAGCCGCCGCCACCGGCCGCGTCCACGGTGCAGGCGACGGTGTAGTCGCCCGCGGCCCAATCGGTGGGCGCGCCGCCGCCGTCGACGGCGACGAGGTTGACGAGCGTGCGATCGGCGGTGGTCGCCCCGCAGGTGTCGCCGTTCTCCGGATAGGTCGCGACGGTGACCGGCGCGCCGCCCATGGTGACGGTGCACGTCGTCGTGGCCGCGGCGGGCGCGTTGAAACCGAGCTGCACGATCTCGTCGGGCGTCAGGGTCACCGCGGTCTGAGCGGCGATGTTCTTCGGCGTCGTCTTCGGCACGAGCAGCATGCCCTCGGTGGTGAACGACTTCGTGTAGGTGCCGGCGACGACGACACCGTTCTGATCGGCCATCGGATCGCCGTTGCGATCGGTGACCAGCGCGGCGTTGACCTTGATCGTGTAGGTGGCCGACGCGTTGAGCGGCGCGTCCGGCTTGAACACCAGCGCCGGGCCGTACGGCTGCAGGATCAGGTCCGACGACGCGGTCTGCGAGCCGGCCGGATCCCAGGTGACGGTGCCGACGACGGGCGTGCCCGACGCGTCGTCGATCTCGACGACCTGCGTGGCCGGGATGCTCGCGGGCAGGAGCTTGTTGAACACGAGGCGGATCTGCGTGCCGCCCGCTTCGCCTGCCACGTGCGACTCCGGCGGCGTCAGCGGCGCCAGCCCGGCGGCGAGCGGATCGGAGCAGAGGCCCGCCGAGGTGCACGCGACGTCGGGCGAGACATGCTGCAGGGTGAACTCGACGACGCAGGGATGGTTGACGTCGCACGACACGGCCGAGGTCAGCGGCGAGCCGGGCGTGTCGAGCAGATCCATGGCCACGCCGCGCACGCCCTGGCCGACGGCGTCCTGCACCATGATGCGGACCAGCTTGACCGGGCCGGTCGGGTCGGTCGGCGAATCCTCACCGCAGCCGATCGCGGCGACCGAGATTGCGAGCAAGACGACGATCCTGCGCATGGGCACTCCTTATTAATAGGCCGATTCCGATGACACCTTGATATGACCGAAGCGGCAACGGATGCAACCCGACGTGTCATCTCAGGTATTCTTGACACCACGCGTGGCATCCCGGACCATCGGGGACTCTTAGGGGGTTTCATGATTTCGGGACGTGCGTCCGTCCTCGTCCTCGTCGCTGTGTCATTTTTCGTCGCTGGCTGCCCGAATGGCGCCGGCCTCACGTGCCCGAACGGGCAGACGTTCTGCGGCGGGCAGTGCATCTTCGTGAACAACGATCCGGCCAACTGCGGCGCGTGCGGCAACACCTGCCCGGGCCAGCTCGCCTGCATCGCCGGCTCGTGCGGCTGTCCGCAGCCTCTCGTCAACTGCGGCAACGTCTGCGTCGACGCCAACGTCGATGGCCACAACTGCGGCGCGTGCGGCAACAGCTGCGGACCGGGCCAGGTCTGCTCGAACGGCTCGTGCGCGCTCAGCTGCGCGCCGAACCTGTTGGAGTGCGGGAATGCCTGCTTCGACGGCAACGTCGATCCCAACAACTGCGGCGCCTGCGGCACCAAGTGCGGGACCTTCCAGATCTGCTGCAGCGGCATGTGCGTCGACAACGGCACCGATCAGCATTGCGGTAGCTGCGCGCCCTGCCCGAACGGGATGAGCTGCGTCGACTTCGGCGGCTCGACGGGCGGCCTCATGTGTGGCCAGCCCGGTTGATGCGACGCGCCTTCGTCATCGCCGCGCTCGCCGCGTCACTCGCGACGGCACGCGCGGCGCGCGCCGAGGGCTTTGCGCTCGAGCGCTACGAGCCGACGCCGGCGGGCAGCTGGTTCGTGTCGGTGCCGCAGCCGTGGTACTCGTCGACGCGCTGGTTCGCGGGCGGGCTCACGCTCGACTACGGGCACAACGTGCTGCTCGGCGGGACGTTCGATCCGCGGTTTCACGAGACGGTGGCGATCGTCGAGCATCAGCTCGTCGGGCACGTCGATCTGGCGGGCTCGTTCCTCGATCGCTTCCTGGTGTCGGCGTCGCTGCCGGTGACGCTGCTCGAGCGTGGCACGCCGGCGTTCGGCGCCGCGCCCATCGGCGGTGCCGCGGTCGGTGACGTGCGGCTCGGCGCGATGGCGCGCCTCTTCGGCCAGCCCGATCGCAGCAAGTTCTCGCTGCACATCGGCGGCTACGTCTGGATTCCCGTCGGGACCAACGCCTCGCACGCCGGCGACGACAACGCACGCGGGCTGCCCGAGGTCGTCGCCAGCGGCATGCTCATCGATCACCTGCGCTACACGGTCGAGGTCGGCGTGCTCATCCGCGCGCAGCAGAGCATCGGCTTCGGGCCGGCGTCGTCGACGGCGAGCGAGTTCCGCGCCGGCGCCGGCATCGCCTGGGCCGATCGCGCGCGCACGTTCCACGTCGGGCCGGAGCTCACGCTCGGCACGCTCATCAACGGACCGCAAGCGGGCTCGCGCTACGGCACGAGCGTCGAGCTCTTGTTCGCCGCGCAATATTCGATCAAGCATCTGATCCTCGTCGGTGCGGCGGTGGGGCCGGGGCTGTCGTCGATGCTCGGCACGCCTGACGTGCGCGCGCTCGTGCGCGTGGCCTACGCGCCGATTCGCAAGCTCGGCCCGCCGAAGCCAAAGGACAGCGACAACGACGGCGTCCCCGACGCCGAGGATCTGTGCCCGCTGCAGGCGGGCACGGCCAAGGGCTGCCCCGACGCCGACAACGACGGCGTTCCCGACGCGCAGGACGTCTGTCCGCAGCAGGCCGGCACGGCCAAGGGCTGCCCCGACGCCGACAACGACGGCGTTCCCGACGCGCAGGATCTCTGTCCGGGCATGAAGCCGGGCGACAAGCCCGATCCGTCGCAGAAGGGCTGCCCCGCCGACGAGGACAAGGACGGCGTCCCCGACGCCGAGGATCTCTGCCCGGGCGCGGCGCCGGGCGCGCATCCCGATCCGGCCAAGCCGG
>Ga0134125_10009926_pt1 | contig 10703 bp, 7 predicted proteins | sample KB31751_FD_96464 | JGI IMG/M metagenome (GOLD analysis project Ga0134125, IMG submission 96464) | Terrestrial soil microbial communities with excess Nitrogen fertilizer from Kellogg Biological Station, Michigan, USA - KB3-175-1 | ecosystem: Environmental > Terrestrial > Soil > Unclassified ...
TTGAGCGCGACGGGAACGCCGTGCTCCTCGTGCAGGGTCTGTTGGCCGTAGCGGATGGCGTCGTCGTCCTCGATGTCGTCGTGGACGAGCGACGCCTTGTGGAAACATTCGACGGCAACCGCCAGCTTCTTCACTCCATCGGGAACGGGTGCGTCCGCATTCCCCGTGATGGCTTTGTAGGCGCAGACCGTCAGGAACGGCCGCCAGCGCTTGCCGCTTTTGGCGAGCCAGGCGCGGGCGATCTCGTCGGTTTGGCCATTGGCCGGGCCAAGAATCTTCGCCAGACCGTCGCCATTGAACCACGAATCGACTTCTTCGCGCACCGCATCGAGGTCCATCCGCCGGCTCTGATCATCGCTGGTCAGGTGTATGATCTCCCACACCCAATCCAAATCCACATTGGTATCCACGCAATCGTCCTGGAGCAGCGGGATGGCGATTCCGGGGATCGCCGCGGCCTCCATGTGGGGGAAGGCCTTTTCGAGGACCGAGAGGCAGCTCACACCCACGATCGCCTCGATCTTGCCGGTCTGGATGATGGAGGTGACGATCGCACTGCCTTCAGCAACAAGCACCGCGTATCCGAGCCGCTCGGCTTCCTCCTGAAGGTCCTGGATCGAGCACAAGCCGCACTTTTTACAGAGGAGGCCAAACTCGTCGAACGGCGCCGGGCACTTGGCTTCGACGCGCAGGCACTTGGGCATGAGCAGGAGCCGCCGCTCGTAGGGGATGGTCGCGAGTTGCTCGCGCCAGGCTTCGTTGTTGACGAGGACGGCGATGTAGTCGCGGAATCTTTCGGGGCAGCCGGCTTGCTCGATGATCCGGTCGGCGTGATCGCGCAGCTCGGCCATGGGCATTGGCGGGACGGGATTGTGCTCGGCGACGTACCGCCGGATCACCCGGGCCAGTTGCTCGCGCTCGGAGCGCGTCTGCGGGATGTTCTCCTGTGGGGGCCTTTGCGGGATCAGCGGAACAGCCCTGGGCAGGCTCACAACCGGGATGTTCATTCGATCTCCTTCCGTCTCCTGCTCAATGATTGCCCGCCGCCACCGCCGGGGCAAATGCCGGGGCGCCGGCCGGACGCCTGGCCCGGAAGTATCGCTCGATCGTAGCCCGGCTCGGGGCCGGAGTGATCAGCGACACGATCCAGACCAGCACCGCCGCCCCGAGCGTCATCGGGACGACAGGCGTGAATCCGAAGGCAAACGTGAGTTTACCCGCCGGGTTCATGAACAGCACGTTGCCGAGCACGTGTTCGTTGGCCTTGAAGTGTTGCTCGGCAAAAACCATGAACACCACCCACGCCGCCACCCACAGGGTGTTGGCCAGAGCCGCCCACTTGGTGCTCCGCCGCCAGAACAACGCGGCGATCATCATCGGCGCAAGCGCCGCAAAGCCCGAGAACGCGTACGTCACCGCCAATTCGAAAATCGGGGGACGCCCCAGCGCGATCACATACGCGATGCCGTTGGCGATCAGGATGAACGCCCGGCCCATGAACACCGTGGCGTGCTCGCTGACGCGCTCGCCGCCGTAATAGGTGAACACGTCCTTGGTGAACATGGTGCTGAGGCCCAGGATCTGGTGGCAGTCGGAGCCCATCACCGCCGAAATGATCCCCGCGGCGAGGATGCCGGCCAGACCCGCGGGCACAAACACTTTCAACATCTCCAGCAGCACGCTATCGGAGTTCTGCGTCGCCAGCTTGCCCCACGTCTGCTGCACGTCGCGGCTGCGGATCGAATAGATCCGGTGTGCCATGGCAGCGCGGTCGGCCGGGGCCCAATCGTGCTTTTGCTGCACGTCGCGGAGCACTGACGCCGCCGCCACGGCAGCGCCTTTCGCCGGAGGGGTGGCCTTGGGATTCGCTCCCGCCTTCTCGGCGGCTTCCAGGGCGGGCGTCAATCCCGCCGCCCGTCCGTGCTCGGCATTCCCCTGGTGCTCGAGCCATTCTTGGAAGGATTCGGATTTGGCCGCCACGCGATCGCGGACGTGTTCCTGTCCGGGGCCCAGTGCCCCCAGGAAGCAGCATGGCAGCCAGATCGCCATGATGCACAGCGGGTACCAGATCACCGTCTTCTTGAACGCCGTCACGCGCTTGGCCGTGAAGCACATGATCGACATGTGCGGGAACATGATCGACGAGAGCGGGATGAGCATGAAGCTCAGGAACATCTGCCAGGGGATCCGCTCGCGCGTCAGCAGCGTTTGCATCTTGGCCATGGCCGGTGCGTTGGGCACCTTGTTTGAGGGATCGGCCAGCATGTGGTTGACGGTCCCGGTGAACCCGCCTTCAAGATGGGCCCCGATCCATCCGAATGCGACCAGGCCGAAGGCGATAAACAGCAGCGTCTGAAGCACGTTGACCCAGACCGCCCCGCGCAGCCCGCCGAAGAAGACTGTGGCCATCACGATCACGGCGACGATCAGTCCGCCGACGGGATAGGAAATCTTGCCGCTGGTCAGTGAGGAAAGGATCGTCCCGCCGCCGTCGATGCTGATGATCAGGTACGGGATGAGCATCGCGGCGGTCAGCAGGAAGATCAGCGTGCCGATGTGCGAGCATTCATAGCGGTCGCGGAAGAAGGCGACCTGCGTCATGTGCCCGAACCGCTTGCCGACGGCCCACAGTCGCGTGCCGATGAAGAAGAGCGTCAGCGGAATGACCAGCGCCGAGGATGTGGCCATCATCCCGAACACCCCCAGGCCGATTTTGTACGACATCCCGGAGCTGCCCAGGATGGCAAAAGCCGTCATGTTCGTGGCGAACAGCGCCAGGAAAAACACGATCGACCCGACGGACCGGCTGGCCAGAAAAAAATCCTCGCCCGTGTCCTTTCCCTTGCGAAACGCGAATACCCCGATGTACAGCACGATCGCCAGGTAAATAAAAATGACGATCGCGGGTAACCAGTCGAGCATGATTCAAACTCCAGGCGAGGCAATCCCTTCCAAAACCTTCCCGAACGTGAGGCCCAGGCCAGGCCTGAGAACTAATGTCCACCCGCCCGTTCATCCACCTTCACCCCCGGCTCGGGCTGCACGTCTTCCAGGTGCTTGGGCCAGACAAAAGCGACCAACAGCGCCATCAGCACCGCCGCAGCCACGCAGTACAGCGCGTGATACCAGATCCCGACCGGCAGAAAATGGAACCAGCGCGGATCGACTGTATTCCAGTTCCAGAAATCCTGATGGACCACGATGAGCACAACCGTCGCCGCAAGCAATAGCCACTTCATGAGTTGTCACGCTCCGTCTGTGTCGCCAGGTTCACTGGCTCACGACCCATGATGGGCGCGCAAGCTCCCCCTTGGGCGACTTACCACATTCCCGTACCCATGCCCCGCGCCGGCGTTGAGAGTGTAGATGCAGACGGCCCGATCGGCCCCGCCGCGGAATCTGCGATTCCACTGGGGTGGCCGACCGGGCCGCTGTCGTGTTTCCTCGGGTTCCCCAGAGGCCCCTTGGATCAGGCGAGCCTTGCGGCCGCCAGGTCGTACACCGTCGAAACCGGCGTGGTCGAACTGTTCGGGATGTAGTTGAACTGCACCTTGGTGAAGTTCAGAGAGAGCGATTCGGTCGGCCGGTCCCCGCCCGAGCTGACGCTGTACCCGCTGATCATCACGTTGCTGAGCACGTACTCGGCGTAGGTGACCGGCTGTCCCGGCGTGCCCGCCTTGCCGAGCGCCCGCGCCGTATCCACCAGGAAGATGTCCACCTCCGATACGCCCTGCCCTACCAGCGCTTCCTTCAGGAGCAGCGGCGAGGTCTTGTCCATCGTCTTGGTGATCGTAATCTCCGAGACGGATGGCGCGCTGGCTTCCCTGTCGCTGGACCCGCCGGTCGGGCTGCTGATCCCGCGGCCGACGCCCCACTGGAAGCTATTGAGCTGGATGTCGCCCGCGTACCCCTTGAGCGTCACTTCGCCACTGATCGTCCCAAACTTCATGAAGATCGGGTCGCCCTTGATTGTGGCGGCGCCATGGGCGGCGGTCGCCTTGACGACCGGCTTCTTGGCCGCGGCCGCATGGATGGCGGGCTTGCGTCCGGCGTGGACGGGATGCGCCTTGGACGCCGCGTGGTGAACCGAAGCGCTCAGCAAAAGCCTGTTCTCGAGTGTTTCAAACAAGGGACTACCGCCGAAGGTGGATCGACTGCGCATGCACGACTCCTTTCAAGATTGAGTGGAAGCGACCGGGATCCGTCCCGGGCCAATCTGCCAGACTGCTGGCAGACTTATCGGCATCGTGCGGCGGTTTGAGTGAATGAGGGCAAACTCCCCCCCCGGCCGGTGCAATCGCCAAGGACAAGGGGCGAATCCCAGTGCGCCCGCCCGTCAAACCTGGTGAGCGGGCTTCGGCAGGTCGTCGTGAATCGTTTGCTGTTTCGGCTGGTCTCCGGCGAAAGTAAACAGCAGCATGTCGTCGTCGATCCGGGCCTGGAGATGCACGGGCCTCTGCCAGATCTTGTAGACGTTTTTGAGCGTCTCGACAGCGAACTTGATCTCCATGTCCAGGCCGTTGTGGCGGTGGGCGAGGTACAGCTCGCCGCGGTTGCAGTAGTTGCCGTCGACCACGTAAATGAACGGCTGGCCCATGTTGGTGAGCTGATACAGGAGCGTTTGCTTGATCCGGTACGGGTCGCGGCTGACGATCCGGAGCTGGCCCGTGTGCGGATCGCGGCCGTACTGATAAAACTTGTGCTTCTCGATGAACTCCGGCGTCATGAACTCGTCGATGAAGTTCACGTCGTTGTAGATCCGCCGGACTTCGAAAATCTTCTCGCGTCCCTGCCCGAGCCCCTTGTCCCACTTGCGCTTTTCGCCGAGGTTTTCCGATTCCTCGTACTCCTTGCCGAACTTGCCCTTGTTCCAGCGGTCCTCAATGTCGCGGAACAGCTCGATCCCGATCTTGTACGGATTGAAATTTCCCGGCGGCATATGCACCGTGCCGCTGTGATGGTCGGCGTAGTCGACGACTTCCTTGGCCTCGACAAAATGCTTGGTCATCAGCGTGCTGTGCCAGTAACTGTTGTGGTTGATGAAGCCCTGAGCCGCGTAACGGTGAGTTTCTTCGACAGAGATGTCGAACACGTCGGCCTGGCGCAGCTCGATCGCAACGATCTCGTCTTCCCACGTCTCGTCCTTGAACCAGCGGTGATCGGAGATGTACTTGCGCATGGCCTCGCGCTTGCGGCCCAGGTTGAAACCGATCTCGCGTTCGAACACCTCAGCCGAACGGCCCGTGATGTGAACGTGCCAGCAGCCGTCCTTGTGCGGACGACGGCTGGAAAGGATTCCGAAGTTCAGCAGCAACAATTGCACCATCTGCCCCATTCGCTCGCTGGCGGTGGACAGGATCGCGCCTTGTTTCCCGGCGTACCCGTCGCAATCGAAATAGGCGCGGAGGAAAGATGCGACCACCGGTCCGGGCGAACGACAAACGGCCGCGGGGACTTCTTTCACACGAGCACACACGCCCGTCTTCAGGCCCATGTGCTTCAGCAGGTCTTTCACGTCCTCAGAACTGAACAGCACCCGGCATAGGCGCGCGTCCCACTTGAGCCGAGGGGTGATTCCGAACAGCGACGTGACGAGCGACGCGAACCGCTCGGCCTGCTCTTGATCGCCGGTGGTCAAGCCGATGACGCGTTTTACCTCACTGATGTGACCATCGCCGACCAAGTATCCCAGAAATGCGCCAAAATCCGGCGTGAGCTCTTCGGGAACGGTGATATCCGTGCGCTGATTCTGCATCGGACTGGACTCGCCCAGCTCCGTCTCAAATTCTTTGAGAAGTTCATTCAGTTTCGTGTTGGTCGGATGCGGTCGATCCGCTTCGTACCGGCGGTACATCACCGCGTCACGACCAACACCAGCCTCCGCCGCGATTCTCTCGATCGTCAGCCTCCTGCGCCGTGGCTGCCAGGCAATTCGCACCGGGGTGCGCGCCCACAGCCCCGACCCGCCGCCGATCACGACCTTCTGCCCGATCGTCATCTCATCGAGCCGGCGCCACTGACCGGATGGCAAGAGCAGCTGGTGCGTCGTCGAGCCTTCCACTTCGAGCCCGCGCCGCGTGCGCACCTTGACCGTCTTCCGGTTTTTGAACCGCGCCCAGTCGTAAACGGCGCGCCGCGCTTTGCCGTCACTCACGTTCACCGATGCGCGACTCTCGACAACTTCGTCGATCGCCCGCACGCCCTGATCGGTGAACACCAGCGAACCGCTGACCAGGCAGGCCCAGCCCTCATTCATTACCTTCGTCATCCCCTGGGGCGCGTAGTAGTAGCTCTCCTCGCGGACGATCGCCAGACAATCCGCCTGCCAGTCTTCGATCCTTGCATGTTCGAGCAGGTACAGCAGGACGTCGCGTGTGGGCCGGGCCGGGGTGGCGTGGCGCATCTTCGCCTTCTGCTCGCGTCGTTTCTTCGCCTCGGCTTCGAGCACCTCGGGCGGGTTGATCCAGCGGTCGAGATAATCCTTCGCCTCGAACTTGGTGACCTCATCCTTCTCCCGCCGCTGCGGCTCGGGGCGGGCTTCCAGTGGGCCGCGATTGAGGAACATGCTGTGCGGGTCGATCAGGTGTTCGACGCTCAGGCAGATGTCCATCCACCGCTCTACCACGTCATACCCATGCTTCTCAATGTGCTTGCGGACGCGGGTGGCGTGGTTGGCCATCTCGTCCATCATCTTGCGGTTGGTCTGCCCAAACCACAGATTGTTCTTGAAGAAGTCCGCGTGCCCATAGACGTGCGCAATGACCAGCTTCTGATCGACCAGCGCGTTGGATTCCTGCAGGTAGGCGTAGCACGGGTCGTTGTTAATGACCATCTCGTAGATGCGGCCCAGCCCGTAGTGGTGTTGCTTGCGCAGCCGCTCGTACTCCATCCCGAACCGCCAGTGCGGGTAGCGCTGGGGAAAGCCGCCGTACGCGGCGATCTGGTTCATCTGCTCGTAATCGCACATCTCGAAAATGACCGGAAAGAAGTCCAGCCCGTACGAGCGTGCCCGCTCGCGGATCTGCTTCTTGGCCGCGAGAAGTTCTTCGGGGAACGGTGCGAGGGTGTGGGAGGCCATACAACTTAATCCTACGCCTTTTGAATCCGACTCCTGGTCATCGTCTTCTGCCCAGCCATGCCACCGGCAGCAGGATGATTCCCGACGCCATCAGGACCCATGCGGTGACGATCACGCGGTGGCGGACGACCGGGGCCTGGAGCATGGCAATGAGGACAGCTCCGATCAGGAACAGCGCCACCCCGAGCACGCCGATCAGCACGGCCCAGCCGGGCTGGCGCGGCCGGGCGTTGCGGTCGGTGCGCGGAGGTTGCGGATCGGTGCCGGTCACCACTTCTATTGTATTCATTCGCCGGCCATTCGGGGCGGACGAACCGCCTCTGAAGTGTTTATCGGCCGACAGGCCAGTGAAGACGATTGGGCATCCGCCATTTTCGTTTGCATCGCGCGACGCCGAGTGATCAATGCGGCATTCGGCATTATCAGACAAATGGGGTGCCCCGCGAGGTTGTCCCATCGCCTGGGTGGAGCGACCGTTCATACCAGCGAGCAGAGGATCTCGCAGCCCCGCTCGAGCTTGTCGTCGGGAGCGGCGTAGCTGATGCGGAAATGCGTGTCGCGCTCGGAGAAGACGTTGCCGGGGATCATCAGCACGTTGTTCTCGATCGCACGGGAGACGAACTCGGTGGCGGTCGCGCCCTTCGGGGCGCGGGGGAAGATGTAGAAGGCCCCTTCGGGTCGAACCACTTCGAACTTGCGGCTCAGCCGCTCGAACACCAGGTCGCGCTTGCGGCGATAGGCCTCGACGGCCTGACTCATCGGCACATCCAACGCGGCCAGCGCGCCGTGCTGAAAGGCGCTGGGGGCGCAGACGAACGTGTACTGCTGGAGCTTGGTCATCTGCGCGACGACCTGAGGGCACCCGGCGGCGTAACCCAGACGCCAGCCCGTCATGGCATGGCTCTTGGAGAACCCGCGGAGGATCACCGTGTTCTCATACAAACGCGCCGGGCTCGCAAGCGGAGCGCCGCTGCGATCATACAGGAACGGTTCGTAGATCTCGTCAGAAAGGATCAAGAGGCCGTGCCGGCGGGCGATGTCGACCGCCGCCTGCACGTCAGACTCGCTCATCACCGCGCCCGTCGGGTTGGCGGGCGAATTGAGGATCATCACCTTCGTCCGCGGCGTGATCGCCTGCTCGACCCGCTCGGCGTGGAAGCGGAAATCGGGGTAGCTGTCGACGATGATTGGCTTCCCGCCGGCCAGCGTCAGCAGGTGCTTGTACATGACGAAGTACGGGTCGAGGAAGACCGCTTCCTCGCCGGGATTGATGGTGGCCAGGATCGCCAGCAGCAGCGCCCCGCTGACGCCGCTGGAGATGAGGACTTCGCCCACATCGCGGCCCATCTCGGCCGATAGCTGGTTCCGCAGTCGCTCGCGCAGGGGCGCGAGGCCCTGCGTCTGCGTGTAGCGGTTGTCGCCCCGGCGGATGGCCGCGATTGCGGCCTCCTTGGCCGGATCGGGCACGTCGAAATCCGGCAGCCCGATCGACAGGTTGATCGGGTCTTTCATCTTTGCCGCCAGGTCAAAGACCTTGCGGATGCCGGACGCGTCGACGCCGAGCGCGCGCTGCGAGATGTAGGAGGACGCGGAACGCATGGGTTCCATTCAAAAGGGACGAAGGGACACAGGGACGAAGGGACAAAGTGGTGGAGGAATCGGATCTTCCCTCACTTTGTCCCTCTGTTCCTTTGCCCCTTCAGTCCCTTTCCACGATCACTTCTTCCCCTTGGCCGGGGCCGCGGCGCCCTTGGCGGCGGGAGCGGCGCCCTTGGCGGCCGGGGCCGCGGCGCCCTTGGCCGCGGGCGCTGCGCCGGCAGCCGGGGCTGCCGCGCCGGCGGCACCAGCGACTGCGCCTTCGGCGGTCTCTTCCTTGGCGGCCTTAGCCACCGCCTGTTTGCGGTGGGCCACCTTCGGCAGGCCGAATACGCTGTTGCGACCCTCCTGCCACTTTTCCTCTTCCTTCAGCTTCGCCAGCCGCTCGTCGCGGGTCAGCACATTGCGGTGCCGCACCAGCGCGTTGGCCGCCTTCAAACTTGCATCCAAAGACATCAGTTACCTCGCTTATCGGTCCAGTTTTTACATTGTCGAACGCCGCTCAGATCGCAAATCGCAGCCCCCAGGCGCTTGGCAACCGAGCGGCATGGGTCCCAAACCGGGGGCGAGAATGATACCGGGGCCGCGCCTCCGACTCAACCGGAGCCGTCTCGGAATTGGAGAGGATCGCAGGCGGGGCCGCAACATCCCGCCATGAAGACTGTAATGATCGGCCTTCGCCCATCGACTGGCCAGGCGGCAATTGCGTGCGGAAAAACCGGCGGGTAGCCTTCGCGTCCCCGAAACTGGTCGGGCAGCTTTTCAACGTCGATATGCTTCGGCCTCTATGGATGATCAACGAAGCCGACGCGAGGGGACCGGCGGGCACAAGGATGAGGAGTCAACGAATGCTCAAGCGGCTCGTGTGTCGTGCGGCCCGGTGGACGGCCGTGGCGGGGGCGATAGTGGCCTCGGCGGACTTCGGTGAGCTCAGTCGAACCGCCATGGCGGCGCAGCCACCGGTCGTGCCAGGGTACAACCGGCTCAAGGACGAGGGAAAGGCCAAGCCGGCCGAGCTGGGGCAGGTGCTGCTGGGGGAACTCAATTGCACACAATGCCATCAGGAGCCGAATGCCAAGCGCATTTTGACCAAAGGCGCGCCGGATTTGAGCGATGCCGGGGCGCGGATGACGCCGCAATATCTGACGCAGTATCTGCTGAACCCCCACGCGATGAAGCCCGGCACGACCATGCCGGACATCTTTCATGCTTCGGATCCCAAGGCGAAGGAGGGGGCCGTCGAGTTTCTGGTTCATTACCTCGTATCGCTCGGCGGTCCGATTAAGCCGGCTCGCGGCGAAGGCAACGCCCTGATGGTCGAGCAGGGCCGACGGCTGTACATGAGCGTCGGCTGTGTCGCGTGCCACGCCCCTGAGCAGGGCACGCAGATGAAGGTGCCTTCGGTGCCGCTACCGAATCTGGCGGAGAAGACCACCGTCGATGCACTGGTGGCGTTTCTTCTCAATCCGCTGAAGGAGCGGCCCGCCAGCCGGATGCCGAATCTGGGATTGAGCCAGGACGAGGCCCATGCGATCGCGGTCTACCTGCTGCGCGACCAGTTGACCAACCCGCTGGCGGCCAGCGCGCCGCCGGCCAAGCCTCATGGATTGGAATACACCTATTACCAGTGGCAGACCAACAACGTCGCGCTGGATAACGTCGGCAAGCACAAGCCCAAGGCCAAGGGCGTTGTCGACAAAGTCACCCTCAAGTTCCCCCATCGCAACGACCAGTTCGCGGCAAAGCTCAGCGGGGCCATCACCATCCCGCGCGACGGCAAGTACACGTTCTACCTCAACAGCGACGACGGCTCGCGCCTCTACATCGATTCGAAACTCGTCATCGACAACGACAACGAGCACGGCCCCGCCGAGAAGGTTGGCGAAGTCGAGCTGCTGGCCGGCGATCACGCGATCGACGTCACCTACTTCCAGGCGGCGGGCGAGATGGATCTCAAGCTCGACTGGGCCGGCCCCGAGTTGAATCGGCAGGAGGTGCCGTCGAGCGTCTTGTCCCATACGGGCGGCAA
>Ga0134125_10009929_pt1 | contig 10701 bp, 7 predicted proteins | sample KB31751_FD_96464 | JGI IMG/M metagenome (GOLD analysis project Ga0134125, IMG submission 96464) | Terrestrial soil microbial communities with excess Nitrogen fertilizer from Kellogg Biological Station, Michigan, USA - KB3-175-1 | ecosystem: Environmental > Terrestrial > Soil > Unclassified ...
CCCCGGCGACGGGATCAACGGAATCCTGGCGGCCTTCGGCAGGGCGGGCAACCAACCCAAATTCATTCAGGCACGGCACGAGGAGATGGCAGCTTTCGAAGCGGTCGGCTATGCCAAGTTCACCGGCGGACTGGGCGTCTGCCTGGCCACCTCCGGACCCGGTGCCATCCACCTGCTCAACGGCCTGTACGACGCCAAACTGGACCATGTCCCGATCGTCGCGATCGTCGGCCAGACCGCGCGCAGCGCCATGGGCGGTTCCTACCAGCAGGAGGTGGACCTGCTGACCCTGTTCAAGGACGTCGCCTCCGACTACGTGCAGATGATCACGGTGTCCGAGCAACTGCCCAACGTGCTGGACCGGGCCATCCGGATCGCGCTGGCCGAGCGTGCCCCGACCGCCATCATCATCCCCAGCGATGTGCAGGAACTGGAATACACCCCGCCCACGCATGACTTCAAGATGGTGCCCTCCAGCCTCGGCACCCGCTGGCCCGAAATCCAGCCCGACGACGATGCCATCCGCGCTGCCGCCGAGCTGCTGAACGCGGGCAGCAAAGTGGCGATGCTGATCGGCCACGGAGCCCGCGGGGCCGCGGCCGAGGTGCGGCAGGTAGCCGAGCTGCTCGGCGCGGGCGTGGCCAAAGCCCTGCTGGGCAAGGACTCGCTGCCCGATGACCTGCCCTACGTCACCGGTGCCATCGGCCTGCTGGGCACCCGTCCAAGCTACGAGATGATGCGCGACTGCGACACCTTGCTGACCGTCGGCTCGAGCTTTCCCTATACGCAGTTCATGCCCGAATCCGGACAGGCCCGCGGGGTGCAAATCGATCTGGACCCGAAGATGATCGGGCTGCGCTACCCCTACGAATTCAACATCGTCTCCGACGCCGGAGCCGCCCTGCGGGCGCTGATTCCGCATCTGGAGCGCAAGGAGGACAGGACCTGGCAGGAAGACCTTCAGGCCAAGATCCGCCGCTGGTGGGACACCATGCGTGATGAGGCGATGGTTGATGCCAACCCGGTCAATCCGCTGCGCCTGTTCGCCGAGCTCTCCGACCGGCTGCCCGCCGATGCGATCCTCAGCGCCGATTCGGGTTCCTCCGCCAATTGGTATGCACGCCAGTTGAAGTTTCGCGACGGGGTACGCGGCTCGCTCTCGGGAAACCTGGCCACCATGGGCCCCGCGGTCCCGTACGCGATCGGAGCCCAATTCGCCCCTCCTGGCCGGCCGGTCATAGCCTTCGCCGGGGACGGGGCCATGCAGATGAACGGATTGGCCGAGCTGATCACCATCAAGCATTACTGGCGCGAGTGGTCCGATCCGCGCCTGGTGGTCGCAGTGCTGCACAACAATGACCTGAACCAAGTGACATGGGAGATGCGCGCTATGGGCGGCGTCCCTGCCTTCCGCGAATCCCAGGCGCTTCCCGACGTCGATTACGCAGGATTCGCTGCGAGTCTGGGCTTGGAAGGCATCACTGTGGACAACCCCAACGATGTCGGGGCAGCCTGGGAAAAGGCCCTCGGCGCGGACCGGCCCGCGGTCCTGGACGTGCTCACCGACCCTGACATTCCGCCGATCCCGCCACACGCCACCCTCGAGCAGGCACTCAACACGGCCAAAGCGGTGGCCAAGGGCGACGACAGCGCCTGGGGCATCATCAAGGAAGGGGTCAAAACCAAGATTCAGGAATTCCGACCACACAGGGAGGATTGATGTCCGGCCCCGAAGCGGCGGTGACCAGACTGGAATCTGCCGCGTACACGGTTCCCACCGATGCGCCGGAGGCCGACGGAACGATGAGCTGGGACTCCACCACGCTGGTGCTGGTCCGGGTCCATGCTGCCGGGCAGACCGGCCTGGGCTGGACGTACGCTCCCGAAGCCTGTGCGGAACTGGTGACGGGCACGCTGGGGCCTGTGGTCACAGGCCTGGACGCATTCGACATCCCGGCGGCGGCCGAGGCGATGGCGCGCGCCGTTCGCAATGTGGGCCGGACCGGGTTGGCCTGCTATGCGATCTCCGCCGTTGACTGCGCGTTGTGGGACCTGAAGGCCCGGCTCCTCGGGCTGCCGCTGCACCGCCTGCTCGGGTCGGTACGGCGCGAGGTGGCCGTCTACGGCAGCGGCGGATTCACCACCTACGGGGAACGGCAATTGCAGGACCAGCTGGCCGGCTGGGCGCACGGCCAGCAGATCCCTCGGGTGAAGATCAAGATCGGCCAGGGCCGGGGAAGCAACGAAGCCCGGGATCTGGCCCGGATCCAGCAAGCGCGCGTTGCCATTGGCCCGGAGACAGCCCTGTTCGTGGATGCGAACGGCGCCTACACGGCGAAGCAGGCCATCAGGGTGCTCCGAGCAGCCGCGGCCGATCGGGTGAGCTGGTTCGAAGAACCCGTTTCCAGCGACCACTTAGCCGGGCTGTGCACCGTACGCCGGGCGGTCGACGCCGACGTCGCTGCCGGCGAGTACGGTACGGGCCTGTTCTACTTTCGCCGTCTGTGTGACGCCGGCGCCGTGGACTGCCTGCAGGCCGACGTCAGCCGGTGCGGAGGCATTACCGAGTGGCTGCGCATCGCCGCCATCGCCGCTGCCCACGGGTTGGAGGTCTCCGGACACTGCGCCCCGCATCTGAGCGCCGCCGTCGCCGCCGCCACACCGAACTTTCGCCACCTCGAGTGGTTCCATGACCATGTCCGGATCGAGAACCTGTTCTTCGACGGCACCCTTGACCCGCACGGCGGGACGGTTCGCCCCGGGGACCGGCCCGGCAACGGACTGAGCCTGCGCAGCACCGAAACGGAGCGGTACCGCGTGCGTTAGATTAAGTTCCAAATCCCCGAAAGGACCAATTGTGGACAACACCGAACCGGTCCAACCCGGCAACGTCCAGCGCCAGCTGGCCATCTTCAACATTGTCAGGCGGGCACAAGGCAAGAGCATGGCAGAAATTCAGCAGATGCTCCGCGATGCCTTCGCCCGGCGTCGGCTGCCCATTCCCTCGGGCACGTGGCTGGACGCCGTGGCGACGGAAGCATCCTATGGCAAGCCGTACATCGTGGACCTGCCGTCGGCCGTCGCAGCTGACAAGATCATGGCGGCGCCCGACCCGAATGTCGAGGAATACCTGCAGCTGCGCAGACGGCTGAGGGCATCGGAGACGAACACCTCCCAGCGATCCGGTCGTACCGGCAACGCTGCCCCGCGCTTCCGCGTGGCCGCCGCAACGGGGAGACTCAATAACGCCGCGGCGCGCCGGGCGCTCGCCACGGCCATCGCGCTGGCCGTGGCCGTCGCGGCAGCCGCAATCGTGCGTGCCGTCAATAGAAGGCGCAGTCGGTAACCGAACTCTGGGCAACTCAGTGAGGCGCGAAGTAGCCCGAGCTGCTTCCCACCCACGCTAAGGACGGACCCCTCCCCGCCTGCCATACGGTCAGCCGATGGCCGCCGAAGGCACTGATGTTGGTTACTAGCGATGTTGGCGGGGCGATCTTGGGTTGGAAGCGGGCCAGGGAGCGCAGCGGCCGTCGGTCGTCGCCGCCACTGAAGAACCAGATGTCCACCGGCGGCTTGTGGCGGGCAACCGTGGCTGCGAGGTTGTAGCGCGGATCGTTTGAGCGGTTCCAGTGCTGATAGGGGCTGTACTCCGGAGCAAAATAGCCGGCGAGATTGATCGAGGCGGCCCACCGCCCAGGATGCAGGACAGAGAACATGGTCGCGCACCAGCCGCCGGCGCTATAACCGGTGGTTGCCCAGGCGTGCCGGTTGTTCACCGTGCGCAGGTTGTGTTTGATCCAGTGCACCAGGTCCACGGCCACGTAGGACTCGTACCGTCCGTCGGAGCCGTCCACGCATTCGGTGTCCAGGTTCGCCGGGTACATATCCGGAACGATCACGATCGGCTCGCGCAACCGGCCGGCCCGCACCTCGTCCATCACGATCTGGTCGTATTGCAGGGTCTGGACGTACGTTTGCGGGCTGCCGGGGAAGCCGGAGAACGCAGTCAGTACGGGATAGGCCTGGTCGGGGTGGGCCAGATAGGACGGCGGCAGCCACAGGGAAACGTTACGGGTGATTCCGGTTGTCGGGCCGGTAAAGGAAAAGGAGACCCACTGGCCGACGGCGGCTTGTGGGTTGAGTTGCGTGCCGAACGATGGGTTCGACGCCGGATTCCGCTGCAGGGGGGAGAACTTGCCGGTAACAGACGGGGCGGCTCTGGCCTTGCGCTGTATTGCCCCGACGACGGTCGTGTGGGCGGGCCCGCTCTCTCCGCCCGCCACCAAATCGTGCCAGGAGGTATACCACTGGTTGTCGGCATTGAGTTTCAGGAACAGTGCCAGCACGGAGAGTACGGTGATCAAAACGATCGCAACGGCCTGCGCCACATACTTTCCCGGGCCGGGGCCGCGGTGCCGCGGCAGGACGGCCACAGCGACCACCACCGCCACAGCCAGCAGCAACAGGGTGAATAAGAAAACCGGGCGGGCGGTGAGCTCGTAGAAAGGCATTGCCGATCCTCGCGCGAAAGAGGCGGTGTCGGCCATGATGGTCGGCAAGATGGTCGTCAGAATAGCACTGGGACCACAGCGTAGGAACAGGACGGGAGAACCATGAAGGCTCTGGCACTGTCCCGTGGCAGCCGCCGGGTAGGCCGACGCAGCTCCGAACCGGCACATGTCACCCCGGCCCAGGAGCGGTGGGCCCGGGCGCTGACCTGGCTGTACGTTGTGGCCACCGCCACCGCGGCAGTGTTGTGGCTGGCCCGGTTGGCTGGGCTGGGTACCCGCGTTCCGGTGGCGGCATTCGGGGCGCTGAACGTCCCACTGACTCCGTCTCCGGTCTCGGTGGTGGTGCTGGCCCTGGTCACCGGAGCGCTGCTGCGGCGCCGGCGTGTGGCCCTGTGGCTGCTGGCCTTTTTCGCCGTCCTCGGCCTGCTCGCCTCGGTGGCGGTGCTCGCTGAATGGTGGGAACCGGTGCCGGACACGGGACGCGGCACCGAACAAGGCGTGGTCATCGTCCTTGAAGTCACGGGGATCATCGTCTCGCTGGCCACCATGTGGCTGGTCTGGTGGGTGCGCCCGGCCTTCCCGGCCCGCACACGTGCCGGCGCCGCGCGCGCTGCAATCCTGACGTTGGCCGCCGGCACGGTGCTCTCCGCCGGGCTGACCCACGTGCTCCTGCTGGCCACGACGGACACGGCCATCGATGACTGGCCGGTGCTCGGTTCGGCCCTGCTGCGCTCCATCGGGCTACACGACGCGGCGCTGCACTACCAGCGGCACGTTCCGCCGGGCATCCCCCTGATCGCCTCCTTCCTCCTGGCGGCGACCATCATCCTGACCGTCTTTGTGTTCCTCCGTTCCGGCCGGCGCCCGGGGGCGTGGTCGGGGGAGCAAGAGATCGCCCTGCGCACCCTGCTGGCCAACCACGGCGGGCACGACGCGCTGGGATACTTCGCCACTCGGCGCGATAAGGAGGCGCTCTTCGCCGCGGACCGGCGTGCCGCCGTCACCTACCGGGTGATCGGCTCGGTTTGCCTGGCCTCCGGTGATCCGGTCGGCGACCCGGCCGCGTGGGGCGCGGCGGCACTCGCCTGGACGCAGCACGCCCGCCGCTATGGCTGGACCCCGGGGGTTGTCGGCGCCTCGGAGGCAGGCGCCCGCGCCTACGCCGCCGCCGGCCTGGGCGTACTGGTTTTGGGCGACGAGGCGGTGCTTTACCCTGACCGGTTTTCGCTCCCGCACCGTTCCCTGGCCGCCGTCAGGCGAGCCGTCCGTCGCGCCCGACGGTCGGGGCTGACCGTGCGGGTCCGCAGGCACGGCGAGGTCCCGCCGGCCGAACTGGCAGCCCTGGGCGACCTCGCCGAAAAATGGCGAGGAGGCGAACCGGACCGCGGCTTCTCCATGGCACTGAACCGGTGGGGCGACCCTGCCGACGCCCAGTGTGTTGTTGTCACAGCGCACTCGGAGGATGACGCCGTTGTCGGCCTGCTCTCCTTCGTCCCCTGGGGCCCCCGCGGGCTGTCCCTGGATGTCATGCGTCGGGCCCCGGCAGCGCCAAGCGGAACCACTGAATTGATGGTCGCTTCCCTCATGGACCAGGCCCAACGGCTGGGCGTGCGGGAGGTGTCCCTGAACTTCGCCATGTTTCGTGGGCTGTTTGCGGATGCTGAGCGCCTCGGCGCCGGGGCAGTGACCCGCCTGAACACGTCTGTGCTCGGTTTCTTCGAGCGTTTCTTCCAGCTCGAGCGCCTCTACCGTTCCAATGCCAAGTACCAGCCCGACTGGGTACCGCGCTACTTCTGCTTCGACGGACTGTTGACCCTGCCTCGGGTGGCTGTGGCCGCCGGGCAGGCCGAAGGCTTCCTTCCATTCCTGCTGCGGCGGCACCGCCCGGAGCGTCGCTTGGCCGAAGCAGAGTTGGAGCAGGTCCGGCAGTTGACAGCCGCCCCACCGCAGCAGGTGGCGCCGCTTCGGCCGCCTTCCGTGCAGACCCGGCACCGGGTCCGGCACATGCGCCTGCTTCGCGAGGCGGGGCTGGACCCCTACCCGGTCGGAATGCCGGTGCCGGCCTCGATTGCACGGTTCGAGTCCGTCGCGACTCATCCCGGTTCCGACGCCGGGCCGGTGCGGCTCGCCGGACGGATCCGCGCCCTGCGCCACCACGGGGGAGTGCTCTTCGCCGACCTGATCGACGACGGACACACTGTGCAGGCCATTCTGGAGCGCCGCAAGCTCGGCGCTGACCGCTTACGCCTGCTCGACCAGGCACTGGACACCGGAGACCTGGTGGTGGTCACGGCGGTTCCCGGTTTTTCGCGCACCGGCACCCCGTCCCTGCTGGTCCGGGACCTGGCGCTGGCCGCGAAGGCCTTGCATCCCGTGCCGTACCCGCGTTTCGGGGAAACGGTCCGCCGGCTGCCGCAGCGCTCGTCCGACCTCTTGGTCCGCCCGGGGGCGATGACCCTGCTCCGGCAGCGCTCGCAGATAGTGGAGGCCCTGCGGGGGGTGTTGGAGCAGGAAGGCTACCGCGAGGTGGAGACGCCCATGCTCAACACCGTGCACGGCGGGGCCAACGCCCGACCCTTCCGCACCCGCAGCAATGCCTACGGGATGGATCTGACCCTGAGGATCGCCCCCGAACTGCAGTTGAAGCGACTGCTGGTGGCAGGGGCCGGCCCGATCTTCGAAATCGGGCGCAATTTCCGCAACGAAGGGGCAGACGCCACCCACAACCCGGAGTTCACTTCATTGGAGGCCTACCAGCCGTTCTCCGACTACATGGGTATGAAGGAGCTGGCCGAACAGCTGATCAAGGCCGCCGCAGTCCGGGTCCACGGGACGGCCCGGCTGTTGCCGCACGGCGCACCCGCCCCGGTCGATGTCTCCGCTCCGTGGCCGATGGTGCCGGTCACGGCCGCGGTTTCGGCCGCCGTCGGCCAGAACATCTCCGTGCAGACCGACATCGCCGAACTGCTCCGGCTGGCCCAGGTCCACGACGTGGCGGCCGGTCCGGACATGGGGCCCGGCGCCGTGCTGGAAGCTCTCTACGGCAAGCTGGTGGAACCGGCCACCGTCAGGCCCACCTTCTACTGCGACTTCCCGGTGGAAACCTCGCCGCTGACAGCCCCGCACCGCAGCAGCCCAGGGCTGGTGGAGCGCTGGGACTTGGTCATCAACGGGATGGAGCTGGGCACTGGCTACTCCGAACTGACTGACCCGCAGGAACAGCGCCGTCGTTTGACCGAACAATCATTGAAGGCCGCGGCCGGGGACCCGGAGGCCATGGAAGTCGATAAGGAGTTCCTCTACGCGCTCGAAACCGGGATGCCCCCGGCCGGCGGGCTGGGTTTGGGCGTAGACCGGTTGGCCATGCTGCTGACCGGAACGGACATCCGCGACGTGCTGAGCTTCCCTTTCGTCCGTCCTGCAGCGACCACCTGAGCCACCCGCGGTTTCAGTGGATTAAACCGGCAACCAGGTTGATGGTTGTGGCCAGCACGATGGTACCCAGCAGGTAGGAGAGCAGGGCATGGCGAAGGGCCGTGGAACGGAACGCATCGGTCTTCAGGCTGGTGTCCGAGACTTGAAACGTCATGCCAAGGGTGAAGGCCAGATAAGCGAAGTCCCGATAATGCGGGCCGCTGTCCTGATTGAAGTCCACGCCGTCACGGTCCCGGTAGTAGAGGAAGGCGTAGCGCAAGGTGAAGAGGGTGTGCACCAGGAACCAAGACAAGGTAATGCTGGCCAAGGCCATCGCGATGATCCCCGCTTTCGCGATTCCTTCGGCGGACCCGGCGTCGAGCAGAATCAGCACCACGCCCCCAAAACTGGCCAAGGTGGCGGCCAAGACCAAGGCTTCTGAGGCTGCCCGGCCGGAATCCTCCCGAGCAGCGTGGGCGGCAGTGGCAGCGGGGGAGAGGCGGCCGATGACGGACCAGACCCAGATGAGATAGGTCAGGGACGCCGCGGCCCAACCCAATGACGGAGCGTAGGCCGGGTTTCCGGTCAGTCCGACGACGACCGCGGTCAGGGTGCCAACGACGAGCATGACGGTAAGCCGGGCCGAGGAACGGTGTTTCCGGCCGTGGAAGTTCTGCACCGACATGGCTACAGTCTGGCAGAACTCAGCGGCAAATCAGCGGAAAAGGCAGCGTTGGCGAGATTGCGGCTGAAGCTGCGGCGACCGCCGCGTGGACGCACGACGCGCGTAGACTCGTGTTGTGGCCGGTACAGCGGCTCGCCCGCCATTGTTTCGTCGTAGGCGCCAACCCCGCGCGCCAGCGCACTGCGTCCGCGGGCACCAGAGGACCAGATGGCTGGCGTTGCTCGTATTTGCGCTTCTGACGGCCGTGCTGACGGGGTGCGCCCCACAGTCAAGCAGTTCGTCCCCAACGCCCCCCGGGACGTGGTCGATAGTCGCGCTGGGGGATTCGGTGCCGGCGGGCGACGCCTGCGACTGCAGGCCGTACCCGGAGTTGAGTGCCTCGGACTTGTCGTCAATGGCCGGTATACCCGCCGCCACCTCAAACGAGGCCGTCGGCGGGTTCACCACCGTCGACGTGCTTCACCAATTGAGTAGCACCAGTGCCTCGATCGACGAGGTCAAATCTGCGCGCTTGGTGGAGATCGAAGTAGGCGCGAACGACGTGCCGCACTCAAGCTCCTGCGGTACCAACGTGGACTGCTACCTGCCCCGGATTACGGAGATCAAGTCGAACCTGCACGACATCGTGAACCGCGTGCACGAGCTCACCGCCGGACATGCCGTGGACGTGGTGCTGCTGGACTACTGGAGCGTCTGGCTGGGCGGCCAATATGCACACGAGCAGGGACAGGCCTACGTAGATGCGGCGGCCACCGTCACGGACGAGGTCAACACGGTCATCCGTGAGGTCGCAGCGCAGACCGGGTCGGCATACATCGACCTGCGCGAGGCGTTCAAAGGCCCCGACTACAACTACGACGAAACCCATTACCTGGCCCCCGACGGCGACCACCCCAACGCCGCCGGTCATGAGAAGATCGCCGCCGCGCTGGTTGAGGTGGTGCAGAAGCGCATTCCGGCGGCGTGACAGGTGTCATGCCCTCTCCGCCAGTCCAGATTGGTCGCGGATGTCAGTCCGCCAGTTGCGGACCGTCAACCTTTCGGAAGCGGTACAGAAATCGACAATCGCTCCGATGTCCGGATCGAACAACGCCTCGGCCGTGTAGTCCTCATCCTCCAGGTACACCATCGACAGGCGGATGCCGTTCTCCGTTCGTTCCGCTCCGGTGATGCGCTGGTTGTCCTGGTGGCCGCCCCAGATCCTCATGCCCAATGGGTAGAACAGCTGGATTTCCTCCGGCATCCAGTCCGGCCGATGGTGGCCGAGCACCTCGACGGAGTGACCAGTCCTGATCACGCAGCCATCCACAGGATCGCACGTGATGGAGTCTTCATGGTCTTCGATGCTCCAGCGGCGAAGACCCTCGACATGGACCTTGGAACTGACCGTCATGCCTTCGTGGTCCGTCCTGTCCACCACCGCTGACATGGGATAACGCAGGACAGCATTGCGGGCCACCGACAGAAGCTCCAATAACGCCTCGAAGTCCTCACGGCCGTTCATATCAACCTGCTTTCCGCCGCCGAGGCAGCACACCCAATGACTTCCAAATCTAGCCTCTACGGCTCCGCCGAGCAGCTCGGCAGAGCCGTAGAAAACGCATGAAGGGTTCAGGGTCGTCGGGGCCAGCCTGACCGTTTCGATGCCTCTGGGACGAATCTGCTGAACGCGGGCAACGGATCCGGGCCGTCACGGCGTGAGACCGGTCCTTCGCATCAGCCATGGCATTTGCCGGGGCAGTTCGGCGCTCCACATGCGCCAGCTGTGGCCGCCGGACACTTTGAGGAACTGCACGTGCATCCCAGCCTGCCGGGTAGCGGTGTAGAGGGCGTCGAGTTCGGTCCCGTACTTGTTGTCCGAGATGCCGGACACGAACCGACCGGCCGTTTTGGGGAACCTGTGCCCGGCCAAGACGTTCAGGGCGTTTTGATGGATGAAGGCTTTTTCGTCACCATTGAAGTATTCGTCGATCAACTGCACGCGGCCGCCATGGATTGAAGGTTCGGTTTCGCCTGACATGTCCAGGAAGCTGGAGTAGGCGCGCGGGAAGTTGACCGCGATCTGCAGGGCACAGGTACCGCCGGAGGACA
>Ga0134125_10009930_pt1 | contig 10701 bp, 20 predicted proteins | sample KB31751_FD_96464 | JGI IMG/M metagenome (GOLD analysis project Ga0134125, IMG submission 96464) | Terrestrial soil microbial communities with excess Nitrogen fertilizer from Kellogg Biological Station, Michigan, USA - KB3-175-1 | ecosystem: Environmental > Terrestrial > Soil > Unclassified ...
ACGTCCTTGCCACTTTCAATGGAGACTTTATCGCCTGCGCGTGGCACCTGCCGGTCCGGCCAGGTGGCAGGATCAGACCAGAGGGTCTGCTTGATCGCCGGCGTCTTCCCTTCCTGAGCCTGCACGACAGCGAATACGCTGCCGAGAAGGACTAATGGAAAGAGCGATACAACAAGGAATGAGCGATTCTTTTTGCTCATGACACCAACCCCCAGTACTCGAATGTGACCCCGTACTTGTACCGCACAATTAAGCGTGGCTGTCCGGAGAAAGACGCCGGATGATGCGACGCTGTCGCGGTCCGCGCAATTGGCAGGTGCGCCGTCAACTGCAGTACGGCTGGGTTGTATTCGATATCGCCGCCAACACATATCGTCGTGGTGAATTACCCATATCGAGTGGCATACGTTCGGTCCATTGGGACGCACGGCGGGAGACCGCACTACTGTCGTTCACTACAGTCCGGCATGGTCGACTCGATTTGTAATTTTGCGGTCAACAATATTGTCCGCGGTCGGCGATGTTGCCGTTGCGATTGAGCACATCGCCAGACGACCCTATTTGAACACGTGGCGGCGCACGGGCCGTCGCCACGTAAATGTGGCTTCCCGATGAGAAGCCGGCTATGGAGTGGAAGTATGTGCCTGCAGATGAAGACGATTTCTGCCGATGTCATCCGCAAGCATCTTCTGCAAGCTGCTCAGTTGCGGAGGACTCAAGACCGGTGTCGCGTCTTGGACGATCCTCGCACTTTCTTGCTCATCGATCTCGAGCTCGGCAGAGCGAATCGCGGCTAACGTCATGTTGGCACCCGAGCCGTTCTTCAGGTGCGCTTGATAGGCGGCGACCTCGCTGTCGCGACGCACTTGTTCAGCTGCGATCGAGGTGATCAGGCTCTTTTGCTGTTCAGCGGTCATTGGACATCCCTCCGCCACCAGGGACGCTTGAACCTGCTTGACCTGCCGCCGAGCGGGCTGCGACTTCACATAGTCGCTAAACTGCTGCGCCTTTCCGGCACCCAAAAGCGCAACGATGCCTGCGTCCAACTGGCTGCGCAGTTCCTTCTGTTTTGCAACAACCGCTTGGGCAGTCGCGTGATCAGGGGGGTGCCCCGGACTTGATGGGACGAATGAATCCAAAACACCCATCTGAAAGTTGGTTTCAAGATCAATCAGCTGGCGCAGCTCAGTCCTCCGTCCAAGAGGGCTCGGCATACTCAATCTGCTTTCTGACACCCGATAGCGGATTGTCGTGACGGTCCGCAACGGGTGCAAATAGGGAGTAGCGATGAATGATGCCGCAACAGCTCGGCATTGGACTGAGTTCCTCGCAATGAGGAGCGAAATTGCAGGCGAAGAGCGGCTTCTGCAGCAGTTTGCAGCAGGAACAATCACTCGACCTTGCGACTGTGGCTGTAGCAGCTATGACTTGAAAGTGTCCGAGGCGACAGTGTCGTAATAAAGCGCCTTCGGTGGTAAAGCGGCGAATCTTTCGTAATTTGGAGGTAACCCCGGAATGCGGACGGATTCGCACACCGTTCGGGTCGTAGCGGAGAGAGGGCTATGCCGTTGAGGCCGCGGCTGATCCGACTCTAACCTTCATCCACTGAGGTCGGGAGGCGGGCTTCAAGTACCCACGACAAGTGGGCAGTCGCTCGAGTTCGCACCGGCAGCACGGCGGGCTCGGTCGCGTGGTGCAGGCTCGTGGTGGTGAATTTGCGCAGGGCGGGGACTCTTGGTTGGAGTTCTCGAAGCAGACCCTTGATCGGTCACGTGGTGGGATCTTCTGGTTGGCGATATTCGACAAAGGAAATGACGTTGCCGTCGCGGTCGCGCACATGGAAGTCGATGCCGCCCCAGGCCTGTCTCACGAGGCGCTGAGAGAACTCGACACCGCGTCCTTCGTATTCTATGAAGAGCCCCTTCACGTTCTGGACTTCTATAGTCGCCAGAATCAGAGACTCTTCACGTGCCGCCAGTGCCGCGAAGCTCGGCTCGTGCACGAACCGCAAGTGCAAGCACGAGCGATCACGCGATACAGAACCGTAGAACGGAGGATTCCCATGGAGGAAATCGACCTCGAAGCCAAGCCTTTCTGCGTAATAGGCGACTGCCGCCGCGACGTCGCGCACAAACAGAATTGGGACCGTGCTCAGCAGCGCCGGTTCGACTGCGGCAGGGCTCGATGTCCGCGGGGCGTCGGTCGCTGAGGCCCTCAGGGCAGCCCAATTCTCGAAGCCGGCCTCCGCCGAGACGATCTCCTGGGCAACGGTTAGGGGCAAGGGCGTGTCGAGCGCTTCGATGTCGGTCAGATGCCGATAGCGGTCAAGCAGACGAAACTTCTCGCCAATCGAATAGTTGCGCTCGCGGTGCCAGCGAACGAGTTGCTTGGCCCGTTTCCGGTACGTGTCGAGGGTGGTCATGGGTGCGCTCCTGCTGAAGGGGTCAGCGGGTAGGCAAAGCCCTTTCGGCGAGAATGCCGATGCACCCCGTAGAGCCCGAAGAGAAAACCACGTCACTGCGACCTTGTCAATCCAACGCAAGAACGCAAGAAACGAGCCGGCTGTGTGGGGCGGCGACGACGCGGCTATCCGACGCGCACCTTCACCCAGACGAGTTTGAGATAGCCAAAAGAGATCAGAGAGCTGTTCGATCTCGGCCGGTAACACGGCGAGATCCCTGCTGCGGTGTTCACTCCGCGTGGTGGATCTACGCTGCGCCGCGACGAAGGTCGTTCCGTCCGCTGAGGGTTACCGATACCTGCGCACGATCTCCCGGTCTCCGATCAGCCGCGAAGCGAATTGATCGGCTCCGCCGCCCTCGATCGCAGAACACCTCAGCCGACTGCGATGGCTCAAATCGGCCATTATGCACAGCTCTCCATAACGGCCAGTTTCGGTCATCCACCGCAGGCGCTCAGCATCCCCGGAACCGCCCATCCGCTGGCGCTCTCCATTCCTAGGTTTGGACCCCCTCGCCGGACGGCAACAGCTCGGCGACTATAGGAGGCATGATCCAAGGTGCCCCTTACGAATCGCGATGGGTACGTTCGGTCGCCCGTGCTGCGCCACCGTCGCATCTTCTGGAGCGCATCGTTCAGCGCGCATTTCCCGGCTGCCGAGTCGTCGACGTGCAGCCATTTGCGGGTGGATTGCGGAACACGAATCTTAAGCTCGAGTTGAACCAGCCAGCGGGGTCCGTCGTGTTGCGCATCTATGAACATGACGCCTCGCTATGTAGGAAGGAGTTGGACCTCATGGCGCTGATGGGAGGGTCCGTGCCAGTTCCGGCGGTACTGCATGCCGAGGCGGATGGCTGGGCGGAGCTTCCGCCGTTCGCACTTCTGCGCTATGTCGACGCGGTCAGCTTCCATGACCTCAAGCGCAGCAAAGATGCCGACACCGTGGCGCAGGCTTCAGTCTGCGTCGGCGAAACGTTGGCGCTGATCGGTCAAACGACTTTCCCGAAATCCGGATGGCTCGGTCCGGGGCCCGAGGTGACGGCACCGCTGTTGGCAGGGCCTGACCCTTCGCCCCGTTTCGTCGACCTATGCCTTGCATCGTCGGCCCTGCAACAGCGCATGCCGGCGGACCTGCGGGATCGGACGCACGAGTTTTTGTGGTCATTCGCGCCACAACTGGCTGCGGTGGACAACGGCGTATCTCTGGTGCACGGCGATTTCGGGAAGCGGAACCTGTTGATGCGAAACCTCAACGGAACATGGACTGTGGCAGCCGTACTCGATTGGAGTTCGCCGTGTCCGGCTCCCCGCTGCTCGACATTGGTCACTTCTTGCGCTACGAGTGCGCGTCACGGCCACTCGCCGAGCCACATTTCTCGAAAGGGTTTCTCCGTGCCGGCGGCACGCTACCGGAGGGATGGCGTCGCCTTTCCCGCGTAGTCGACTCGATCGCCTTGTGCGAAAGCCTCACGCACGAGACGCTTCCCGACACCATCGTCACGGAGTTACTCGAGCTCATCCGTTCCACAATCGAGGACCGCGATCCGCGATTTTCGTGATCTGCGAGCCGCCTCAGGCTGCTCCCATCGAGGATTCCCGGCGAACGCCTGCCTCGAAACGAGCCGCAAGGCAGCCGCTCAGTCCAGCACGCACAGTATGGATCACCGGCTCCCACTGGATGGACCTCGGGGCAGCCTGGCGCCTAGGATCGTCGGCCAGGCGAGCCGTTTACGAAACGGAGCGATGAGATTCATGCGGACCGATGAAGTAGCACTTGTCACCGGTGGCAGTCGCGGCGTCGGGCGTGGCATTGCGCAATCGCTGGTACGCGAGGGAATGGAGGTCTACGTCACTGGGCGCAGGGTTGCGGATGCGGACCTGCCCGCAGCGGTCGTTCGCATTCCATGTGACCACACGGATGATGCGCAAGTCGCAGCGCGTTCGAACGAATCGAGTCGGAGCATGGGCGGCTCGACCTCCTCGTCAACAACGCCTGGGGCGGCTACGAAAACATGGTCGAGGGTGGGAAGTTCACGTGGTCCCAGCCGTTCTGGCTTCAGCCCCGCTGGCGGTGGGATGCCATGATGACGGTGGGTGTCCGCGGAGCTTTCGTGGCCGCTCAGTTCGCAGCTCGAGCAATGATTGCGGCACATTCGGGGTTGATCGTGAACATATCTTTCTGGGCGGCTCAGAAGTACTTAGGAAATGCTTTGTACGGCTGCGCGAAGGCGACAACCGACAAGCTGACGGCAGATATGGCGCATGAGCTTGCGCCGCTCGGGATCAGCGTCGTCTCGCTATATCCTGGGCTGGTGCGCACCGAGGCAGTGATGTCCGCGGCCGACTTCCTCGACCTCACCAACTCAGAGAGCCCCGAGTTCATCGGGCGTGCCGTCGCGGCGCTCCTGCGCGACCCGCAGAAATTGAGCAGGAGCGGGAAGGTTCTGGTCGCTGCGCAATTGGCGCTGGACTATGGATTTATGGATATTGACGGACGACAACCGCGGCCGCTACGACTCACGGACGTGTAATTCGGAGCACGACTGCCACCCGCAGGAGCCAGCGCTCAATGGTCGAGAGCGCAAAGCGCACGCGCTCGCCCGTGATCGGATACCGCCAGGTACGCGAGGCGAGTCGCTCGAGCTCGGCGCGTAGCTGCCCGCGCGACGGCGGGGCCGCGAGTAGCTGTCCGATCACCGAGAAGCGCAGATGCGCCCAGCGCTCGTGTACGGAAGGATCTTTTGCTCTGCCCATGTCCGCATCCGTCGTCACCTACCTACCGGATGCAGACACCGTAATCGCGGCCGCGGCCTTCCCGCGACGGGCATCCTCTGCGGGAGAAGCCTACCCCCGCTATGAAGCGTGATCGCCGAGATCGCCGACGCTCACCGGCCCGAGGGCACGCAGGAGCAAGATGAGCCGGTCCTCGGGTGTGCCGGTAAGGCGCTCAAGGAGCGATGCCGGCAAATCGACTATCACGACCGGCGGCATCAGCAACGTGCCGACCAGGGCACGCCAGAACGGTGTTGCAGGCAACTGCTCGGTCCACCACTTCCGCCACCGCAAGAGGGTATGGCGGCTGACCCCGACGAGCTCGTGCAGGCGGCGCATACGCGCCGGGCTCGCCCCGCAGCGCATCGCCGAGATCAGAACCACCATGGCCCCCAGGTAGACCTTGCGGCCGAGGAAGCGATGGCGGCGTGCGGCGCTTGCGGCACGTGCGATCCGCGCAGCAGAAGGACAGCCGTTCGGTGAAGCGCTCGCCCAGATCGAGACCGAAGCCGCGTGGCTTGGGGGGGAAGTCGGACGCCTCCAGTCGCTTCCCCGCACACCCGGCAGCCTTTGGGCCGCTCGGCGGCGGCAAGCTCCTCATCGAAGCGCAGCAACAACCGGTAAAATGCCGCATCGGTAAGCAACCGCTGATACATCGCTCATCGCCTTCATCATGGCCAAGCCCGGACGTAATGATCCTTGCCCGTGCGGCAGTGGGCAAAAATACAAGCGCTGCTGCCTCACAAAGGATCAAGAGGCCGAGAGCGCGGCGCTGAAGGCGGCTGCCGAGACCCGCGCCGCAGAGGCTGCTCAAGACCAGCGCGACTTCTACGATGCCGATGATGAGGAGGAGGACGAACTCACCCTCGACTCCAACGCTATCATCGATCTTGTCCACGAGGGCAAGCTCGATGAGGCCGAGAAGGCCGCGCGCGAGTTCCTCGAGCGCTATCCGCAAGTCCACGATGGCTATGATCGCCTCGGCATGGTCTACGAGGCGCGCGGAGATCGGAAGGCCGCGGCCGACTGTTACCGCAAGGTCGTCGAGTTCGTCAAAGCCCACCCGAAGCAGTACGAGCCCACCTTCACCGTCACCTTCGAGCAGATGATCGACGAGCTCGATCCGCCGCCTGTCAGTTGAGAAACCATCGCATGGTGGCGCGAAATGAGGCTTATCGAACGCTTCTGTTGGCAATGGCCGAAGAAGACAAGCGCGTGCGCGCCGAGCTCACGCGGGACGGATCACTGTTCGGTGGCTATCACCCGCGCATGGAAGCGGTCCACATCGCCAATGCGCATGCGTTAAGTGGTCTGCTCGCCGACGGCTGGCCCAAGGCCGATGACGTCGGCGAGGATGGTCAGGAAGCCGCATGGCTGATCGTGCAGCACGCAATCGGCTTGCCGCGCATCCAGCGACAGTGCCGTGAGCTATTGCAGAACGCGGTTCAGCACGGTGAAGCTCCTGCGTGGCAACTCGCCATGCTCACCGACCGAATCCGTGTGCTTGAAGGCCGGCCCCAGCTCTATGGGACCCAGTTCGACTGGGACGAGAACGGGGTGATGTCTCCACTGCCGATCGAAGATGCGCCAAGCCTCGAGCAGCGGCGTGCTCAGCTCGGTCTCGAACCGCTCGCTCAAGCGATGAGCCGTCATCGCTTGAACGCCAAGGAGAGCGGTGAACTACCGCCGTCTGATCGAACCCGATATCTGGCGGAACAGCAGGCCTGGCTGAAGCGAGTAGGATGGCGATAGCAAAGTCATCATGGTCGCGCTAACTGCGGTACACGCGACTGCGTCCCTCAGTGATCGTGATCGGAAATCGCCAAAACTACATCAAATAGCGAGACCCCGCTCACCGCCACTCTTTCGGACTGCGCCGCACAACGGCCGCCAACACTCCCTTCCATGAGACCCGCGATGAAGTGCACGTTGCGGGAAAGGAGGTCCAGCCTCGAGACGATCAGCGGGCAGCGAGCCGCGTAGAGGCCGGCACTGTAGTCGCCAGTCTGAGACCTGGCCTAAGATCGCGCCACCGCTTCTTGGGCAATCCGCCCGGGTGTAGTGCACAGTGGCCCACAGTCCTGATGTGTCTCCCAGAGCTCAATCGTCGCAAAGGCGGCGGGGGTTTGGACGTCCACTCACCATTGCGCTCCTGGCGCCCTGTGGGTTAGCGATGACCGCTTGGCTGGTACAGGGGTTCGCACGGTTCCCTCCCCACTCTCGTGCGGGGGGTTTGACGGCCGTCGTGTTCTTGGGAGCCTTGCTGCTGGAGGTAATACCCGCATCGATCGCAACGACTGGCTGGATCCGGTCAACCGAGAGGCTCTCTTGGACAGCCTATGTTCTCACCGCGATCGCGGGATTGTTGTCCTTACTCGGGTTGATCTTATTGTTCACCCTGCTCTAGCGCACGAAGGGCATCGCCCGAGCGAGCTCACGTGCCCGGTCGAAAGAACGTGCAGAAGCCCAGGCATGAACGTAAGCCTAGCGTTTGCCGACATACTGCTCTTGTGGGTGCTGATTCTCGCGACGTTGGTGGCTTTCTGGCGCGTCCGAGTTCTGGCCGCTGTGTTGCTCATCCCCTATCTACTGTGGGTGAGCTTCGCGTCCGCATTGAACTACGCCGTTTGGCAGCTCAATCCCCTGAGCTTGGCGTAGGAGAGAATTCCCGGACGCCCAGCCAATCGGCTGTCCGCGATCGATCGTAGACAGTCGAACCTCACAATTCTCACCGCCGCCAAACCTGGAGATTGCCTCCAGAGCGAGGCAATCTCCAGTGGATCAAGATTTCGTCACGGCGATTCAAGGAGAGATTCCATTGCCGAACGTCTACGTTGAGCCGCGGCCCAAAGGTCGCCCTGAAGGAACCCCCATCGCGGACTACGTTCTCGAGTTCGCCGGCGGCCAACAGCTCGGGGGCTCGTTCCGGACTCAAGCCGAGGCCGCGACGTACGCGCGTCAGCAAGGTCACCACCCGCTCTGTGCCCGTGTGCGGAACACAGACAAGGGTAATCCCGACCACTGGCGGTCTTGCTAACAAGAAAGTGAGGCACCAGGCTCTCCGGGCGCCGGATCGAACTCGCGTTTTCGCCCGTGCCAACCTCTTCATCCGGGGGCGCACAGCGTCGAACGCGGATGAGCTCGCGTCGACCCGGACCCAGAGCGGTCCGCTCCACGCGGATGGAGAGCGGAGAGAGGGTGACCCGGGGAACTCGAGCGCCGGACGCGGCTTCGATCCGGATCCCCATCGCCAAACGGTTCACTTAAGTGACCGACCGACGTCCCCAGCCCTCATTTCCATAGCTCGGCGACCAAGCCCGCGATCACTGGAAAGATGAGGCCGGTACACAACCACAGGCCCACGGCGACCATCCAGAAGCTATAAGGCGCGTCATGCCGAAACCAGGGCCACGCAGCAGACGCCGCGCTGACAACAAACAGCACAGACACCACCAGGAAATGCGCAGCGGCATTCGGAACGAAGAAGATGACCGCCGAGCACAGGACCAGGGGCAGCATCCAGGGCCAATACACTTTCAGAGCGGCCTTGAGCGGCAGTCGAGGGCCGGAATCACGCTGGAACATAGTCTGCAGCTGCTGCTCTACGTGGCGCGATTCTAACAGATGGGGCGAACACTCGATCCCACCCCGCTGGGCCCGATCAATCCACCACACCGATTCGAATCGTGCCTCCCCGTATCGTTCGTCACGATCGGTCTCAGCCCCGTGATGGCCGGCTCGTCTCCATTCGCCCTCCTCCCCCGCCCCTTTGCGCTGCAGCACGTCGCGCAACCGTAAGCGCGCCCGACGGACATTCGCCTCGTGACCCCTTCCGCTCAAAGACCCTCGATCTTAAGGAGCTTCAGCCGGCTCGATGCGCCTCTCTTGATGGAAACGGATGACTTCGCGCAATTGAAGTGCTTCGCCACGAGTTCGATCAGTTCGGCGTTAGCTTTCCCATCGGTCGGTGCTGACCTTAGCTCGGCAAACCAGACACCGGCCTCGTTCGCGCGCAGGCTACTCGCCCGAGCGTTTGGCTTGACTTTCACTTCCAGGAATCGGAACCGAGTTGACATCCGGCTGCCCTCGAGGGGATTGCGAGAAGCTATTTTCACTCGAGCCCACCGACTATGCACGGCTGCAACCCCGGCACGCCTCACCGCGAATGCCGGATACGTCTCCCGCCCATCCCCGACCGCCTCCCGGAACCACTCGCGTCGACGCGGTCCTAAGCCACCGGCTCGCCGCGGGGTGAAGAATCAAAGTCTGAAGGATCCTCTCTCGCCAACCAATCGTCTTGCATACTCGGCGGGCGTCAGCCCACCGAGAGCCCCTTTTGGTCGCTCTTCGTTATACTCACGACGCCACGCCTCGATCACAAAGCGTGCATGAGCAAAACCCGTGCTCGTTGAGACATTCATCCCTCAGCCGTCCATTGAGCGACTCCACGTACCCCTTCTGGTTCGTCTTGCCGGGCTCGATCAGCCGCAGCGTCACGCCGTTGCGATGCGCCCGGTTCAGCATGGCTTTGCCGGTGAATTCTTTCCCGTTGTCTGACCTAATCACAGCAGGCCGTCCTCGCTGTGAGCAGATGCCATCAGCACACACCGGCTTATCCGCGCATGCCGCTCGACGGGATCGCCTCTGCAGAACAATGGGTGCAGCGCTTCGTCGCCTGGTACAACTTCGAGCACCGCCACAGCGCCATCCGGTACGTCACTCCCGGCGAGCGCCACTGCGGCCGCGAGAACGTCATCCTCGAACGCCGGCACACGCTCTACCAGCGCGCCCGCAACGCGAACCCCGAACGATGGAGTTGTAAGACCCGGAACTGGCAGCCCGCCGGACCCGTCGTCCTCAACCCTCAGAGAGCAGCCCTGATCGAACCGGCGCGACAACTACCTTGACACTCACCGTACCCTGGCACAGGGGGCCGGTATAAAACGTTACCCATCCACCCGGAATGGACAATGCGGAGAGTGGCGCGCCCGACTGGATTCGAACCAGCGACCTGCAGCTTCGGAGGCTGCCACTCTATCCATCTGAGCTACGGGCGCGACGTATTGATTTTACAGGAGAGTCCCTTCACCCGCCATTTCGGTGGACGCCCCGCTGGCAGCGGGAATGGGTCTGGCTCTTTTCGCAACCCTGCTCCGATCCACCGGCGGGGTTCTCACCGGGACAAGCAGTCAGCATATCCCTTGCGCTTTCGCCACCGACCACGCCCGTAACGCTTGCGCAGGCGCGTGAGTTCCCGGATGCCTGAGCCCGCGGCAATCGTTTTCTGGTTGCTCGATCTTGCCTAAGATCTTGAAATCCATGGCGACATGGTTTCAGGCTCGACCTAAAGGGTCAATCCGACAAATCAGGGCAAATCGACCAGACATGCCCGACTTTGGCGTCGCCGCCCATGGTGGAAGAGTCTCAATAGCGTTGGAATCCGACCTGGAACTTCGGATTCCGGCCGAC
>Ga0134125_10009932_pt1 | contig 10700 bp, 9 predicted proteins | sample KB31751_FD_96464 | JGI IMG/M metagenome (GOLD analysis project Ga0134125, IMG submission 96464) | Terrestrial soil microbial communities with excess Nitrogen fertilizer from Kellogg Biological Station, Michigan, USA - KB3-175-1 | ecosystem: Environmental > Terrestrial > Soil > Unclassified ...
AAATACAGAATGTTTATAGGCGCACATGATAAGGAGCGCCAACAAGAAGTACAAAGACAAATTGAAACCTGCCGTAACGCTATTTTACTAAATAAAAACCCGGAAAGCATTTTGATTAAAAATCTGGGTGACTCTATTAATACAGAATATGCCGATTATGGTCCGGTAATAAATGCCGACGAAAGTGTACTTATGTACACATCTCGCCGCCCGGGAAGTACCGGAGGTGAGCGTGGAACTGATAACAGTTTTTACGACGATATTTATATGAGTAAAAGAAGAACTGATGGGGCATGGTCGTACCCAACTAATTTCCTTCCGGGGCTTAACACCAACTCAAACGAAGCAACTATTGGCTTATCGGCCGATGGGCAAAAGCTTTATATATATAAGGATGTTAATGGGGGCGATATTTTTTATACCACGCTTAATGGTGGCTCATGGTCTACACCGGTGCCGTTTGGCGATGAAATAAACTCGCCAAATTTTGAAACCCACTTAACCATTTCGACCGACAGCAGTGTTATGTATTTTTCGGGCGAGCGCCCTGACGGCATGGGTGGGGTTGATATATTTAGATGCACTAAATTACCTAACGGGCATTGGAGTAAAGCTTATCCATTAGATTCGGTTATAAACTCAAAGTATAACGAAGACTCGCCTTACTTGCACCCCGATGGAAAAAAACTTTTCTTCTCGTCGGAAGGGCATAATAGTATGGGTGGGCTTGATATTTTTTATACCCTTATATCTACCGACGAAAATGGAAACACAGTTTACTCTACTCCAATAAATTTAAAAGCACCCATTAACACACCCGATGACGATGAGTTTTATGTGCCAACGGCAGATGGGATACACGCGTATTTTTCGTCGGCACGCGAAGGCGGTTATGGCGACCAGGATATATACATTGCCGATTTACCAAAAGACATACAAGTTGACCCATTGGTTTTATTAAAAGGCGTTGTAACATTTGATGGCTTACATGATAGACCTGAGAAAGTTGAGATTAGCATTTTTGATGTAGAAACAAATGAGCTGGTTGCTAAATGCAGACCCAATGCACTTACCGGAAAATATTTAGCCATTTTAAATCCGGGTCCGCTTGGTAAAAAGTTTTTAATTAAGTACGAGGCAACAGGTTTTCAACCAACCTCGCAAACGGTTGATGTGTTGCCTGGGTCGGCTTACCGTGTGGTTGAGAAAGAAATTGAGTTTGAGTACATGAACATGGAAAGTAAAGCAGCCACTACCATATCAATGGGTGGTTTGATTACGAACGAAGACATGGAATCTATTTTAGATGTGCAGGTAGTTGTAAAGGATAATAACACAGGCGAGCTTTTAAAAACATACACCACCAGCAGCGATGTGGGTTATTATTATTTAGTGCTTGACCGTGGCCGTAACTACAACATAAGTTTTGAAGCACCGGGTTATTTATTTCAATCGCAAAATGTTGATATACCTAAAAAGGCGGGCTCTGAACACGTAGAGATTATGAAAAGCATTAAGCTTGAGCATATACAAAAAGGAGTTAAGATTACGCTTAACAACATATTTTTTGATAAAAATAAAGCTACCATACGCAAACAATCGGAGATTGAATTGGAAACGGTTACTAAACTTTTAAAAGAGCACCCTGATGTTGTTATTGAAGTATCGGGTCATACAGATAATGCAGGAAGTGCTGCTACAAACAAAAAACTTTCGTTAGACCGTGCCAAAGCCGTAGTAGCTTACTTAACCAAAAAGGGTGTGCCTGCTAAACAACTTATAGCTAAAGGTTATGGCTCTAGCCAACCTGTGGCCGAAAACAAATTACCCAACGGTAAGCCTAACCTAGAAGGCATGCAGAAAAACCGCCGTGTTGAGTTAAAGATTGAAAATTCGAAAGATTAAAGGTTTGTTGTTTCGTATGTGCGTTGTCATTTCGACCGTAGGGAGAAATCTGTATTTGCAAACAATCTAATCCCAAATACAGATTTCTCAGTCGTGCCTCCTTCGAAATGACAGGGTTGGTTATAAATTAACTACGTTTTGTTTCGTAGTGTAGGGCAATTACTCCACAAGCAAATGTTTTGCTTTCTATAAGTTTTAGTTTAGTAGTTTCAGTTATGTCTTTAAATAGCGGCATTCCTTTCCCAAGCAATATGGGGTTAACAAATAACCAAAACTCATCAATTAGCCCTGCACTTAATAATGAATGAGAAGCACGCGGGCTTCCAAAAATTAAAATATTTTTACCGTCTTGCTTTTTAATTTTATTTATGTTTTCTGCAAGGTGGTCGCTAATAACGGTGGTGTTGTTAAGCCCTTTTTCGCTAAGTGTTTTTGATAAAACAATTTTTGAAACTTTGTTATACCAAGCCGAATGTTCTTTATCGTGTTTAGATGCGTTTGGTTTTTCACCCGCTTTTGGCCAATAAGCTTGCATCATTTCGTAGGTTACTCGCCCGTAAAGTGCAGCGTCGGCTTTGTCGGTCATAGTGCCAACAAAGTCAAACAGAGCCTCGTCTAAAGTTATCCAGTTCATTTCTCCGTTTGGTCCGGCCACAAAACCGTCGAGCGAAGTGTGCATAAAAAAAATTAAATTTCTCATTTTGTTATTTGCTTAAATGTTTTTTCTATTTGAGTGTTTTCAAAAATAATCATTTTCTATAAACAGTAAAAAGAGGTTTTAACTGGCATAATTTTTAAGGGGCTGTTAAATATATTGTTTGAGAAATTTGTTCTACAACTAATTTGTAAATAAATTGTAAAATTTGCAACCGTGAAACTGTCCCACAAAATAGTTGAAACCGATAAATACAGATTAACCTTTCATACTATTAATTATTATGAAATATTAATAAAAGAAAATGTAACATTTGATGCGGAGCTTCTTTTTGAGATTAACAGTATGTCTGTAAATAATCACCCTCACCCTAAATCTTGCGTTTTAATTGAAGGAGTTGGTTTTTTTAATGTGAAAAAAGAAGTACGCGAATTAAGCGTTGAAAAAAGATTCTCTTCGCGCGCCATTGCTGTTGCCTGTTTTACTAAAAACCCAAGCTTGTTACTTCTTGGCGAATTATACAATAAAATTAATAAACCCACAGTACAAACAAAAATGTTTACCAATAGAACAAAGGCAAAAAATTGGCTAAAATCGTTTATAGAAACGGATAATAATATTAGAATATAATTTAATTTTTTATCTATTATAAACCACCAAATAATTTACCAAATCTAAGCTCTGTTTTTTTTCTGTTTGGGTGGCGTGGCATTCTAATAAATTTGATGCGGTAAATTTTTAACACTCGTTAAAAAGTGTAAAAGAAATAACGGCAACAAAATGTCAAATTTTCATTTGTTATTTCGATGCTGAAATTTTTTCAGTTTAAACTAAAATTTTGACAGAATTTATTTTTGTTTGGCACAATTGGAATATAATTTGATTAGCGGTTTTTGTTTAAATAAATGTTTAACTAAAAAATAGGAGGAACCAAACAATGAACATTGTAAAATGGAAAAGACCATTAGAAAATGGTCAGGCAAATCGTCCTGTAATGTACAACTCGCCACTATCAGGACTGTTAGATAACTTTTTTGGAGATGATTTTATAACGAGAGATTACGCTCAGTTTGTACCCGCAGTAAACCTTTCGGAAGATGAAAAGCAGTACCTGGTAGAATTATCTGCGCCGGGTTTTGAAAAAGGCGATTTTAAAATCGAACTTAACGAAAGGATACTTACTGTATCGGGCAAACATCAAACCGAAAAAGAAGTAAAGGAAAAAACATTCTCTAGAAAAGAGTTTAACTATGGGGCTTTTCAAAGAAGTTTTTCGTTGCCTGAAGAAATAAATGAGGAAGCCATTGATGCCAAATACGAAAACGGTATTTTAAATGTAAGCTTACCCAAAAAAGAAGAAAGCAAAAAAGCGGCTAAGGAAATTAAAATTTCGTAAGCACTTTTTGTAAGTAAAAATTATTGTTTAACTATTAAAAATAAAAATCATGACTCCGCTTATTTTAACCTCAATTACAATACCCGCAGTCACAGTTTTAGGTTTAATAACATTGCTTATTAAGGAAAGGGATTATCTTTTTCCTAAAAGCACAAACACTAACATGGGTGCAACTGCGAACATAGAACAACAACAAAACCAAGCCGAACAACGAAGGAAACGGTTTGCAGAAGGAAAAAGATACCCTGATGATTTCTTGGATTTTTCAGGGGGAACAATGGGCATCTAAAAACCCGCACGTTTAATTAAGTAAAGGGGATTGCGAAAGTGATCCCTTTTTTATTTTACCACAAGCACCAAATAATCAGCTAAATCTAAGCCTTGTTGTTTTTCTGTTTGGGTGGCGTTGCAAAAAATAATTATGGTAGAATAAATTGGCTTAACTTAGTATATAATAATTATACCATGACTACTAATAGAATTTTAACTATACTATCAATTTTGATTTTGTTTGTATTAACTTCCTGCAAGAAAGATTATATATGTAAATGTTCTGATATGTCGACTTCCCCTCCTGACTTTTCGTATCAAACAATACACGATACAAAAGCAAATGCTGAATTGAAATGTAGTGAGATACCTACTAATGCTTTCCCAGGGTCTGGGTGTAAAATAGAATAAATATTTATCCGTTACATTCCACTAAATAATCAGCTAAATCTAAACCTTGTTGTTTTTCTGTTTCGGTGGCGTGGCGTTCCAGTAAATTTGATACGGTAATTTTTTTGCAAATAATTGATAGCTCTTTTGCTTTTGTGTTGATGAGCAAAGCGTTGTTAGTGATTGATACTTTATTTTGTTTTTGTTACAATTTTTTGATCTGCCTTGTCCCACTCATAATAGGTCCAACCCCAATTACCGTGTTTATAAATGTAAAAACGAGTTATCCCATTTTTTTGGTACACATATAATGCGTGTGAGTAAAGGTTGTTGTCAAAAGCAATATTATAGTCGCGATAATCTTTAAGTGTACCGTCAGAATTATATTGCGTATCAAATACAATTTCACCGTTTTTGAAAACGTAAAATTCTTTCAGTCTACCTTTTTTGTCAAGTTCCTTATATTCTCCATTTAAGAATTTCGTATTTGTATCTATATAGCCTTTTAATGGGTGTTCAAAATGACTGTGTTTTCCTAAGAAAAAATAATTAGAATTACCATTTAAATATCTGTCGTAAAATTTACAAACTGCTTTTCCTGTATCCTTAACTTCTTTCCAATCTTTATCAAGATATACTATCCAAATACCAGTCTTCTGTCCCTTTTCATTAAGTTGATTGATAGTCGCATTTTGTCCATAAATATAATAGTGGATTGTTAAAAGAAAGAAGGGTAGAATTTTTATTTGCATAAACCTTTATAAAGATACTACTTTTTGTGTGCTACTAAATAATCAGCTAAATCTAAGCCCTGTTGTTTTTCTGTTTCGGTGGCGTTGCGTTCTAATAAATTTGATACAGTAATTTCGCAAATAGAAGATAGCTCTTTTGCTTTGTTGCTACCTGTCAACTTATATTGTTACGGCATAACTACAGGTTTGCTTTCATTTTTAATATAAGCAAATATGTCCATAATATATTTGTCGCTTATGCTATCTTTAAAATTGTGTTCGTAGTCGTTGTGGCTTTCTGCGTCTAGCTTTTTGGCGTAGGGGTCACCTTCTTTTTTAAGCTTGTAACTGTCGCGTACAAAGTTTTTAAAATATTCGTCAGCAGGATTTGGAAGTCGATCAAACACAAACCTAAGCCCCGGTCGGTTACAAGGGTTTTGGTCAGGTGGAGCGTGGCAAAGTCTACAGTGAATTTTAAATAATGCTTTTCCGCTATCTGCCGAACCAGTTACCGAGATAATGGTTGTTGTTTCTATTGTCGATGGAGTTTCTTGGGTGTTGTTCGGAATTGTCGAATCGGAATGAGGCACACACGACACAAGCGACACAAGAAGAAGTATGATTAATCGGTTTGTCACTGTAGTTTTTCCTTATATCAAAACTAACCATTTTATATAAACGGTCAAAGGGGTTTGTTTTATGTATTACTCCCCACCAAATAATCAGCTAAATCTAAGCCTTGTTGTTTTTCTGTTTGGGTGGCGTGGCGTTCTAATAAATTTGATACGGTAATTTTTTCGCAAATAGCTGTGCACTATTACTATAATGGGCATGTGATATTTTACGGCCAGCTCTTCAAAAAATTTTACAATAACCATGCTTTGTTCAGCATCGTTTACATCTTTTATAAAATCGGCAATGCCATCAATTACCAGTAAGTGTATGCCGCCAAATTGTTGCAGGGCACCTTCGCAAATGTCGCTAGTCATTTGGGCATATGTGGCAATTTCAAGCTGACGTATGTTGTAGGATAATAAATAATCGCAGCCACTCATATTGGCACGCCGCAAAACCGACATAATATTTTTTAAGTGCTTATGCTTTGCCTGTTCGGTATCCATGTGTATAACGGCTTTTTTATGCACGTTGGGTTGCACGTTTACAAACTCAAGTCCGTCAATTAAACCATCGGGACTAATGGCACCTGCCATAAGGATGCTTGTAAAAGCACTTTTGCCACTTTTGCTGGCACCGCTAATAGTGGTTAGGTTACCCTCGGTGCTAATAATTTCATCGTTAATGGTTATAACGGGCACAGGCTCGGCAATTTGCGAGTGCTCGCTTATGCGGTGCACTTCGTACACATCAAGCATGTTGGGGTTACGCAATTTATTAAGATGGCGCATGGCATCTTCCTGTATATCCTTCAGTGTAATTTTTGGGTTTAACGGGGGTACATCTTTCATGGTTTTATAATTTTTACGAAAGTACAAAATGTATGTACTAATACATTTTTGTAAAAATGCAACGAAGTACTTTTAAACCCTTATAAAGCTGTAATAAGTGTGTAATAATATATGAGAATCAGCCTATTAAAAATAAAAACAAGCCTGTAAATAGAAATATTTTGTTGATAATTTTTTTGTGAAGTTACTTACACTTAAGGTTTCTCTTGCAATTTTTTGAAACCTCGAAATACTCTTCTTTACTTGTATAAAATGGGGCTATTCCATAAATTGGAAGCTCACTTTTTTTCTTTCGAAAATTTGGTTTAACATTTGCTTTTATGCAAACATTTGTGATTAACAATTCAGTAATTCTACTATCAAAAATTTGGGCATCTGAAACGTTAATGACTGAATCAATGTATTTAATTCTGTCGCAATAGTCTAGTGCTCTATAATTTATTAAAGCACTATTCGTGTTAATTATACTATCAATATATTGCACCATAAACGTTGATGCAGCTTGGGAGTATGATTTCTTGTAAGAAAACAGTATAAAAAATAGCAGTATAATTTTTTTCATTTGGTAAAACAAATCTACTAAATCTTATACAAATAAAGATTTCTCAGTCGTGCCCTCCTTCGAAATGACAAAGCGTAATAAAATAGTGTTGAGGTTTGTTATTTTTCCCGCCCTCTTTTTATCCCGGCTTTATTGTAACAATAATTTAAGATATCTGTAAAACCATAGTAAGGAACTTTAACTACTCGTTTTTGTTCTCTTATTTCACCTTTGTACCTAGTAAATAATTCATACACAGCATGTGCGCCAGCTGTTGTGGAATAATTCGTGTATTCTATATGATCATTAAGGGCGTTAGAGGTTAGCAGCATATAAAAGCTATCTACTTCCCAACGAGTAAGTGGAATACTGCAAATTTGTTTTACTGAATCAATAATATATCCATTGTCATGAAAAGAGTAAGTTTCGAACGTGTATTTTCTAGTATATTTTGTGCTATATATTCTGAACAAATAATTGGGGATATAGGTAAAAGAATGCCCGCCTTGAAGAAGAGTTACTCTAAATTCTTCAAGCATACTAGTGTCTGTTATTGTGCCGGGTTTATAAATTAAAGTTGGAAGGCCAATTGCTTTATTAATAGCAGGAGTAAGTTCTTCAATATGTTCTCTCAACTGTTTTGTAAATATATTTTCTCCGATGTCAGGAGCGGGTTGTGGTTTTTCAATCCCATTATTTGGTTCTTTTATTTTATTATCACAGCTTATAAAAAGCGCAATAAAAAATATAAGTAAAGTAGCCCTCATAAAAACAAATCTACTAAATCTAACACAAAATAGATTTCTCCCTCACGGTCGAAATGACAAACAAGAATAATCAACTACATATTCCTCCTATACTGTCCGCCTACTTCAAATAAAGCATGGGTAATTTGCCCCAGGCTGCAATATTTTACGGTTTCCATTAAGGAGTTAAAAATGTTTCCGTTTTGTACGGCCACGTGCTGTATTTCTTTCAGTTTTTCTTTACCGGTAGTGCCTGCATTTTTCCAAAGGGTTTGCACGGTTTGTATTTGAAACTCTTTTTCCTCTTCGGTACTGCGTATAACTTCTTTAGGTATAATGGTTGGCGAGCCTTTGCTCGATAAAAATGTGTTAACCCCCACAATAGGATACTCGCCCGTGTGTTTCAAAGTTTCGTAATACAAACTCTCTTCCTGTATTTTGCCGCGTTGGTACATGGTTTCCATAGCACCTAAAACACCGCCACGTTCGCTTATACGGTCAAACTCGGTTAGCACGGCTTCTTCTACCAAATTAGTAAGCTCCTCAATTATAAACGAACCCTGTAATGGGTTTTCGTTTTTAGCCAAGCCCAATTCTTTATTAATAATTAATTGTATAGCCATTGCACAGCGCACACTCTCTTCGGTTGGGGTTGTAATGGCTTCGTCATACGCGTTTGTGTGTAGTGAATTACAGTTATCATAAATGGCATACAGTGCTTGCAGCGTTGTACGTATATCGTTAAAGTCAATTTCTTGCGCGTGTAAACTTCTGCCACTGGTTTGTATGTGGTACTTCAACATTTGCGAACGCTCGTTTCCGCCGTATTTAAATTTCATGGCCTTAGCCCAAATTTTACGAGCCACACGCCCAATCACGCTATACTCTGGGTCGATGCCATTACTAAAAAAGAAAGATAAGTTAGGCGCAAAATCATCTATGTGCATGCCACGGCTTAAATAATACTCAACAAACGTAAAACCGTTTGCAATGGTAAAGGCAAGCTGAGAGATAGGGTTAGCACCCGCCTCGGCAATGTGGTAACCCGATATGGACACCGAATAAAAATTACGGACTTTGTTATCAATAAAATATTGTTGCACATCGCCCATAACACGCAACGAAAACTCGGTACTAAAAATGCAAGTGTTTTGTGCCTGGTCTTCTTTTAAAATATCGGCTTGCACCGTACCACGTACTTGTGCTAATGTATCTACTTTAATTTTTTCGTACACATCTTTAGGTAAAACCATATCGCCGGTTACACCAAGTAACATTAAACCTAAACCATCATTTCCCTCGGGTAAAGCACCGTTATATTTTGGGCGCGCTATGCCTTTTGTTTTGTAAATGGCATCAATTTTCTTTTCGGTTTCTTTTTCTAAACCGTTTTTCTTAATGTAAATTTCGCATTGTTGGTCAATGGCGGCATTCATAAAAAATGCGGCTATAATTGCTGCCGGACCATTAATAGTCATAGATACCGATGTTTTTGGGTCGGCTAAATTAAAGCCGCTATATAATTTTTTAGCATCATCTAAACAGCAAACACTAACACCGCTGTTACCCACTTTACCATAAATGTCTGGACGATAATCAGGGTCTTGCCCATATAAAGTAACGCTATCAAAAGCCGTACTTAAACGTGCAGCAGGTAAACCTTTACTTACATAGTGAAAACGCTTGTTGGTTCTTTCTGGCCCACCCTCGCCGGCAAACATACGTGCAGGGTCTTCGCCTTCGCGCTTAAACGGATAAATGCCCGCAGCGTAAGGAAACTCACCCGGAAAATTTTCGGTTAAATTCCATTTCAATACATCGCCCCACGAACGAAACTGCGGCACAGCAATTTTAGAAATTTGTGTGTGCGATAAACTTTCGTAATGCGTTTTAATTTTAATTTCTTTATCGCGTACTTTAAAAACATAGTACTCGTTGGTATATTGTTTTTTGCGGTCTTCCCAGGTATCCAGTAGTTTTTTGTTGTGCCCGTCTAAATCAAGTGCAATGGTTTCGTACTCTTCTTCTAAAGATTTAATCAGTCTATCTCTATCAGCCATTTTACTATCGCGTAAGGTGTCGATAGTTTTACGAATGCCGTATAGTTTCTCTGCTATGTCTGATTGCAGATTAGCTTTTTTATCGTAAGCGCGGTTGTTCTCTGATATTTCACTTAGGTAACGTGTACGAGCAGGAGGGATGATGTAAATTTTTTCGCTCATCTCGTTTGTAATCACAAAATTCGATTTTAAATCGGCACCTGTGCGTTCAACCATTTTATCCATTACCGCTTTGTAAAGTCGGTTCATGCCCGGGTCGTTAAACTGAGATGCAATTGTGCCGTATACAGGTAAAGCATCATCACTGGCATCCCACAAATTATGGTTGCGTTTGTATTGTTTTTTTACATCGCGTATAGCATCTAATGCACCGCGTTTATCAAATTTGTTTAAGGCAATAACATCGGCAAACTCAATCATGTCAATTTTTTCTAACTGAGTAGCTGCACCGTATTCGGGTGTCATCACATACAAGCTCATGTTACTGTGCTCGGTAATTTCGGTATCGCTTTGCCCAATGCCGGCAGTTTCTAAAATAAC
>Ga0134125_10009934_pt1 | contig 10699 bp, 10 predicted proteins | sample KB31751_FD_96464 | JGI IMG/M metagenome (GOLD analysis project Ga0134125, IMG submission 96464) | Terrestrial soil microbial communities with excess Nitrogen fertilizer from Kellogg Biological Station, Michigan, USA - KB3-175-1 | ecosystem: Environmental > Terrestrial > Soil > Unclassified ...
CTCGGGCAGCTTCTCGCGCGCCCGCTCGATGTCCCCCTCGTACTTCAAAATCAGGTTCAACGTCTCGTCGACCAGCTGCTGATCGAGCGTCTGCGCGTTCAGGATGGTGAGCGCGCGCGCCCAATCGAGCGTCTCGGACACCGACGGCCGCTTCTTCAGATCGAGCTCGCGCACGCGCTGGACCACGCGCACGACCGATTCGGCGAGCGTGGCGCCGGCCTCGGGGATGCGGGTCTGCACGATCTCGAGCTCGCGCGCCGGGTCGGGATAGCCGATGAACAGGTGCAGGCAGCGGCGCTTGAGCGCGTCGGTCATCTCGCGCGCGTTGTTCGAGGTGAGCAGCACCATCGGGCGCACCGCGGCGCGCAGCGTGCCGAGCTCGGGCACCGAGACCTGGAAGTCGGACAGCACCTCGAGCAGGAAGGCCTCGAACTCGGCGTCGGCGCGATCGACCTCGTCGATGAGGAGCACGCTGCGGCTCGGCGAGCGGATGGCGCGCAGAAGCGGGCGCGCGAGCAGGAAGCGCTCGGAGAAGAAGGCGTCCTCCTGCGCGGCCAGCTTGTCGACGGCCTCGGCGAGCGAGGTGGCGCCGGCGGTGACCTCGCCGATCTTGTCGCGCAGGATCTGCGTGTAGAGCAGCTGCTTCGGGTACTCCCACTCGTAGAGCGCCTTGGCCTCGTCGAGGCCTTCGTAGCACTGCAGGCGGATGAGCTCGGCCGAGAGCGCCGCGGCGAGCGTCTTGGCCAGCTCGGTCTTGCCGACGCCGGCCGGGCCCTCGACGAGGATCGGCTTCTCCATGCGGTCGGCGAGGTAGACGGCGGTGGCGATGCGGCGATCGCACACGTAGGCGTGCGCGCGCAGGCGCGTGATGACGTCGTCGACACTGGCGAAGGCGGGCATCAGCGGCAAGCCTAGCACGGGTCGCGGCGCGGAGCGCCCGGCGCGCGCGCTCGCTCCTCGTCGCGGTCAGCGCTTGAGCGGCGGCGTGGCGTCGCCGCTGTCGCCGACGCTGAGCGAGGTGGCGGCCTCGTCGAAGTCGCGGCGCATGGCGGCGCTGCGCGCGATCGGGCCGACCATGCTGACGACGTAGCCGATGGCGCCCGAGGTGACGTAGAGCTGGCGCACGAAGCGGTGGCCGTCGTCGAGGACGGCGTCGAGCACCACGCGATCGCTCTCGTCGCCGGGCGCGGCCACGGGCGCGATCTTGAGGTCGCGAAAACCCTGCCGCTCGAGCGCGGGGCGGCTCTCGTCGGCGAGCGCGCGCGCGGTCGTGCCCTGCTTGACCTTCTGCGCGACCAGCGTCAGGCGGCCGCCGTCCCTGGTCTCCCAGGCGCCGAGCAGGCGCGCGTAGCTGCCGATCGTCTGCGCCTCCCAGCCGAGGGGCGCCTCGAAGCCGCGCACCTTCATCGCATCCGAGCGGAAGCGGTTGCCGCCGGCAGCGACGAGAAACGGCAGGAGAGCGACGACGAGTGCGAGGCGCGCGCGCATCGGCGCAGCCTAACACTTCTACACCGCGTGCGAGCTCCGGCGCGGCGCGCCGAGTCGCCTCGCTGCACCCGGCTCCGGGGGCGCGACGACCTCGCGCCTCCGCTCGCACGCTCCGGCCGGCGGCGCGAGGCGAATCTTCGTCTGCGCGCGCGTTCAGTATCAAAGTTCTTGGCGCGCGCAACATTTCGCTTGAGTAGATTCTTCAGAATGGAATACATTCGAAGCATGGTGCGCGGGGGATCGCAAGAAGCCGAGAGCGACGAAACGGGAGGGCTCTTGCCCGTCCGCGAGCTCGACGCCATCGAGCGCGCGCACCCGGACGGCATGTCGTCGGCCCAGGTGGTCGAGGTCTTTCGCGCCCGCGGGGTCAAGCTGTCGGAGGCGACGTTCCGCAAGTACGTGCAGCTCGGCCTGTTGCCGCGCAGCCGCCGCGTCGGGCGCAAGGGCAAGCACCAGGGGTCGATGGGGCTCTACCCGTCGACGGTGGTGCGGCGGGTCAACGCCATCAAGCAGATGATGGCCGAGAGCTACACGATCGAAGAGATCCAGCGCTCGTTCTTGCGCTTCAAGGACGAGATCGAAGCGGTCGAGCGCGGGTTGAAAGAGTTGTTCGGCGGCTTCGAGCGCGAATTGAAGGCGCCGGAGTTCGATCCCGGACGGCGCAAGACGCTCGGCAAGGACCTCGCCGACGCGCGGCGCGTGGCCGAGGAGCTGGTCGGACGAATCGAAGGGTTAGAGCGGCAGATCGTACAGCCGCTCGAGCGTGCGGCGAGGGCGCGCGCATTTTCCTCCGGCGCTTCGGGGGGCGCCGGAGACCTGCTGTAGCGGGAGCTGCGGCAATGAAGGAGGCGTCATGGACGACGATACGCGCGACGAGATCAAGCATCAGCTGCTCGCGCATGACGGCGAGGATCGTGACGACGCCGTCACGGACGAGTTGCCGATCAGCCGTAAGATCCGGCAGAAGCGGCGAACGCGTGCACGCTCGAAGACCATCGCGCCCAAGCGGCTGACCAAAGAGGAGCTGCGCTTTCGCGAGCTCCTGCCGATTCTGGAGGATCCGGATCGGCCGGTGACGCGCGGGGCGTGCAAAGAGGACGTGCGGCCGTGTCCGTACGTCTCGTGCAAGCACCACCTGTATCTCGACGTCAATCCGGAGACGGGCAGCATCAAGCTCAACTTTCCGGATCTCGAGGTCTGGGAGATGGCCGAGACCTGCTCGCTCGACGTCGCCGATCGCGGCGGCATCACGCTCGAGGAGGTCGGCGAGATCCTGAACCTCACGCGCGAGCGGATCCGGCAGGTGGAGGTGCGCGGCCTGTTGAAGCTCAAGATGGTGGGCCCCGGCGAAGAGCCGCTGCCCGGCGATCCCGGCTACTACGTCGGCGACGACGAAGACTAGCCGCCGTCACGAACACCTCTCACTCCTCAAATAGGCGCTCCTCCGTCGAGCAGCGGCGCTCGGTTTGCATGGTATTTCGGCATGTGAAAACGAGCGTGGGCGCGCCATCTACCACGAGCTGGCGCTGCGCATGAACCCCGAGGGCAGCGGCTAGAGGAGCTGACGACGCCGGAGCTGTTCGTCGACGTGTCGGGGTCCCCGGCGCATCCCGAGCAGCTCGCCGTCGACGACTGGTGCGTCTACTTCCACCTCTCCGACACCGGCACGATCCTCAGCGTCTGCAAGTGACCCGCGATTGACTCTGTCGGGCCGAAGCGCTACGACAGTGTGCCCAACTTCGGAGTGGGCACATGATTCGGATTCGCAGGGCCCTGGTCTCCGTCTCCGACAAGCGCGGCGTCGAAGAGCTCGCGCGCGGTCTGCAGCGTCACGGCATCGAGGTGCTCTCGACCGGCGGCACGGCGCGCGCGCTGCGTGAAGCCGGCGCGCGGGTCACCGAGGTCGCGGCCTACACCGGCGCGCCCGAGATCCTCGACGGCCGCGTCAAGACGCTGCACCCGAAGATCCACGGCGGCCTGCTCGGCCGCGCCACGCCCGAGCACGAGGCGGAGATGCAGAAGCACGGGATCGAGAAGATCGATCTCGTGGTCGTGAATCTGTATCCGTTCCGCGAGACGGTGGCGCGCGCGAACGTGACGCTCGCCGAGGCGATCGAGAACATCGACATCGGCGGGCCGTCGATGATCCGCTCGGCGTCGAAGAACCACGAGCGCGTGACGGTGGTCGTCGATCCCGACGATTACGCGGCGCTCATCGAGGAGCTCGACAAGAACGAGGCGCAGACCTCGGAGGAGCTGCGCTTCCGTCTGGCGCGGAAGGCGTTTGCCTATACCGCGGCCTACGACGGGGCCATCGCCAACTGGCTGACGTCGCTCGAGTCGAACGCGGAGACGCCGGCGCTCAAGCCGTTCCCCGAGACGCTCACCTTGCAGTGGAAGGACGGGCGCGAGCTGCGCTACGGCGAGAACCCGCATCAGAAGGCGGCCTTCTATCTCGACGAGGCGCTGCCCGAGGGGCCGTCGGTGGCGCGCGCCGAGGTGCTGCAGGGCAAAGAGCTCAGCTTCAACAACATCGTCGACCTCGACGCCGCGGTGCAGCTGGTGTCGGAGTTCGGACGGCCGGCGGTGGCGATCATCAAGCACACCAACCCGTGCGGCGCCGCCGAGAGCGACGACGGCGTGGCGGCGGCGTACCTGATGGCGCGCGAGTGCGATCCCGTGTCGGCGTTCGGCGGCATCGTGGCGTGCAACCGCGTGGTCGACGACGATCTCGGGCGCGAGCTGTCGGAGACCTTCCTCGAGTGCGTGATCGCGCCCGGCTTCACCGACGGGGCGCGCGCGGCGCTGGCCAAGAAGAAGTCGCTGCGCCTGTTGGCCTATCAGACGCCGCAGCACGGCCGCTCGGGCTGGTCGATGCGCGCGGTCAACGGCGGCCTCCTGGTGCAGACGCGCGACGATCGCATCGTCTCGGCGGCGGAGGCCGAGGTGGCGTCGAAGCGGGCGCCGTCGCCCGACGAGCTGCGCGCGCTCGATTTTGCGTGGCGCGTGTGCAAGCACGTCAAGTCGAACGCCATCGTGTTCGCGTCGATCAACAAGGACGGCGGCGTGCGCACCGTCGGCGTCGGCGCCGGGCAGATGTCGCGCGTCGACTCGGTCAAAATCGCGCGCTCGAAGGCGCTGTTGCCGACGATGGGCTCGGTCTGCGCGTCGGACGCGTTCTTCCCCTTCCGTGACGGCGTCGACGCCATCGCCGAGGCGGGCGCGACGGCGATCATCCAGCCGGGCGGCTCGGTGCGCGACGACGAGGTCATCACGGCCGCCGACGAGCACAACCTGGCGATGGTGGTCACCAAGATGCGGCACTTCCGACACTGATGGCGAGCCACTGATGGCGGCGACGTCGCAGATGAAGGTGCTCGTGGTCGGCGGCGGCGGGCGCGAGCATGCGCTGGCCTGGGCGCTGGCCAGGTCGCCGTCGGTGCGCGAGGTGTTGTGCGCGCCGGGCAACGCCGGGATCGAGGCGGTCGCGCGCTGCGTGCCGGTCAAGGCCGACGAGATGGTCAAGCTCGCCGAGCTCGCCGACGCCGAGAAGGTGGACCTCGTGGTCGTCGGGCCCGAGGCGCCGCTCGTCGCCGGGCTGGCGGACCTTCTGCGCGATCGCGGGCACGCGGTGTTCGGCTGCTCGCGCGCGGCGGCGGAGCTCGAGGGCTCGAAGGCGTTCGCCAAGGAGCTGATGGCGCGCCACGCGGTGCCGACGGCGGCGTTCGGCGCGTTCTCGCAGGCGCCCGAGGCGGAGCTGTTCATCGATCAGCTGTGCCGCGACGCCGAGCGCGTGGTCATCAAGGCCGATGGGCTCGCCGCCGGCAAGGGCGTCGTCATCGCGCGCGGCGCAGCCGAGGCCAAGGCGGCGCTGCGCTCGATGCTCGCCGGCGAGACCGTCGGCGACGCCGGGCGGCGCGTGGTGGTCGAGGAGTTCCTCGTCGGGCGCGAGGCGTCGCTCATGGCGCTCGTCGACGGCGAGCGCGTGACGCCGCTCGTGCCCTGCGAGGATCACAAGCAGGTGCACGACGGCGACCAAGGGCCGATGACCGGCGGCATGGGCGTGGTCTCGCCGACGACGGTGATGAGCGACCTCGAGGTCGCGCGCGCGGTGCGCGAGGTGCTCGAGCCGACGGCGCGCGGCATGGCCGCCGAGGGGCGCAGCTTCCGCGGCCTGCTCTACGCCGGGCTCATGCTGACGGAGAAGGGACCGCGCGCACTCGAGTTCAACTGCCGCTTCGGCGATCCGGAGACGCAGGCGCTGATGGCGCGGCTCGACGACGATCTCGGCCAGGTGCTCTACGCCAACGCGACGGGGCGCCCGATCGAGCGCGTGCGCTTCTCGCCGCGCGCCGCGGTCACCGTCGTGATGGCGTCCGAAGGCTATCCCGGCGCGTACACCGGCGGCGTGCCCATCGACGGGCTCGATGCCGCCGGGCGCCTCGACGGCGTCACCGTGTTCCACGCCGGCACGCGGCGCGACGGCGATCGCATCGTCACCGCCGGCGGGCGCGTTCTCGGCGTCACCGCCGTCGGCGACGACGTGGGCGCGGCGAGGGCGCGCGCTTATGATGCAGCCGCACAAATAAAGTTTGCAGGTGCACATTATCGCCGCGACATCGGTGCGCGGCATTGACCGCGGGATTGACGAGGAGGCATTCGTGAGCGCGAAGGTCGGCATCTTGATGGGATCGGACAGCGACCTCGAGACGATGAAGAAGGCCAAGGAGACGCTGGCCGAGCTCGGCGTCGAAGCCGAGCTGCGCGTGTTGTCGGCGCACCGCACGCCCGAAGAGGCGGGCGGCTACGCGCGCGACGCCGAGGGCAAGGGCATCAAGGTGCTGATCGCGGGCGCCGGGCTCGCCGCGCACCTGGCCGGCGCGGTCGTCGCGCAGACGACGCTGCCGGTGATCGGCGTGCCGCTGTCGGCGGGCACGCTCGGCGGGCTCGACTCGCTGCTCTCGACGGTGCAGATGCCGCCCGGCCTGCCGGTGGCGACGGTGGCCATCGGCGGCGCGGTCAACGCGGCGCTCCTGGCCGCGGCGATCCTGGCGACGTCGGACGCGGCGCTCTCGCAGAAGCTCAAGGATCGGCGCAAGCAGATGCGCGAGAAGGTGCTCGCCGCCGACGCGAAGGTGCGCGCCCAGGAGCAAAAATAGATGGCCGAGATCGCGCCGTTTCGCGGCATCCTCTACACGCCGAAAGCGGGCGCGCCCGACAAGCTCCTGGCGCCGCCGTACGACGTCATCAGCGACGAGGAGCGCGCGCGGCTGGCGGGGCTCGATCCGCACAACTGCGTGCGGCTCATCCTGCCCGAAGGCGCGGGCGACGAGAAGTACGCCAACGCCGCGCGCGATCTCAACGAGTGGCTGCGTGCCGGGATCCTGGCGCGCGACGCCGAGCCGGCGTTGTACCGCTATCATCAGACCTTCACCGCCGAGGGCAAGACGGCGACGCGGCGCGGGTTCATCTGCCGCATTCGCCTGGCGCGCTTCGAGGAGCGCATCGTGTTGCCGCACGAGCGCACGCTGGCGGGGCCGAAGGCGGATCGCCTGAAGCTGAAGCGTGCGGCGCGGGCGCACCTGTCGCAGGTGTTCGGGCTCTACGCCGATCCGGAGCGCAAGAGCGACGAGCCGTTCGCCGAGATCGAGAAGACGGCGCCGGCGCTGGCGGGCAAGACCACCGACGGCGTCGAGCAGAAGCTCTGGCGGCTGACGGACAAAGAGGCGCAGGCGCGCGTGGTGGCGCTCCTCGCCGAGCAGAAGATCTACATCGCCGATGGGCACCATCGCTACGAGACGATGCTGGCGCTGCGCGACGAGCTGCGCGCGGAGTCGGCGAACAATCCGCGCTCGTCGGTGGAGTACGGAACGATCTTCCTCGCGAACATGGATGACCCGGGCCTGCTCGTGTTCCCCACGCATCGCGTGGTGCACGGCCTGCCGTCGTTCGACCTGCCGTCGGTGATCGAGCGCGCCAAGCAGTGGTTCGAGGTCACGCCGATGCAAGCGGGCGACGCGGCGGCGGTGCGCGCCGAGCTCGAGCAGCGCGGCAAGGCGCGCCCGACCTTCGCGCTCGCCGCCGGCGACGGCAACATCTACTACCTCTCGCTCCTGCGCGACGTGAACCTCGACGAGGTCCCGTCGCTCAAGGGGCCCGAGGTCTTGCGCACGCTCGACGTGACGCTGCTGCACGCGCTCGTCATCGAGGGCATCCTCGGGATCGATCGCGCGGCGCAGGAGCGTCAGACCAACCTGCGCTACGTCAAGGACACCGGTGCGGCGCTGGCGCTGGCCCGGGATCCGGCGGTGCAGGCGGTGCTGCTCATGAACCCGACGCCGGTGGCGCACGTCAAGGCGGTGGCCGACGCGGGCGAGGTGATGCCGCAGAAGTCGACCTTCTTCTATCCCAAGCTCGCCTCGGGCCTCGTGATCAATCCGATCGTGCCGACGGAGGAAGTCTGACCGACCGCACCGCCGGCGACGACGGCGAGCTGACGCGCGATCCGATCTTGCGCGGGCGGCTCTCGCTCTGGCAGCCGCGGCAAGGCTACCGTTTCTCTGTCGATCCGCTCCTGCTCGTCGACTTCGTGCGCCCGCCGTTCGGGCGCGTGGTCGACTTTTGCGCCGGCTGTGGCGTCGTCGGGCTCGGCCTCTTGTCGCGCGACGCGGCGGCGCAGGCGACGCTCGTCGAGCTGCAGGATCGGCTGGCGGCGATCGCGCGCCGCAACGCCGACGACAACGGCATGGGCGCGCGCGTGGAGGTCGCCCCCGGCGATCTGCGCGCGGCGCTGCCCGACGGTGGCGCGGCGTTCGACGTGGCGGTGGCCAATCCGCCGTATCGCACGCTCGAGGATGGGCCGGCGTCGCCCGTCGAGGAGGTGGCGATCGCGCAGCACGAGCTGCGCGTGACCGTGCCCGAGCTCGCCCTGGCGATGCGGCGCGTGCTCAAGCCGTCGGGGCGCGCCGCGCTCGTCTATCCGGCGTCCCGCGTGGCGCTGCTGCTCGGCGCGCTCGACGGCGCCGGGCTGCGGCCGCTGCGCGCGCGCTTCGTGCACCCGCGCCGCGACGAGCCGGCCAACCGCGTGCTCGTCGAAGCGCAGAAGGGGGCGCGCGGACCGCTCGTCATCGAGCCGCCGCTCGTTCTCTATGAAGGCGCGAGCTACACCGCCGAAGCGGCGCGAATCCTCGGCGACGCCTAAGGGCTGTCGGACAGCCCCTAGCGCGTGCCCTTGCCGCCGTTGACGTTGATGATGCTGACCGAGCCGGCGTACACGAACGCGCTGAACGTGCCGAACGACGTGAGGCCCCCGTCCGCGTTCGGGTCGCCGCCCGCGGTCTCGACGAACACCGGCCCCGGCTTGACGTTGAGCGCCGAGAACAGCCCCAGTCGATCGGTCCCCACCGCCGCGCGCGACACGTCGGGCAGCGTCTTGATCGGATTGCCGTTGAAGTAGGTGAAGCGGTCGGCCGTCGGCGTGGTGGTCACCTCCACGTTGGCCACGCGAACGTTGTCGCAGTCGTGGACCTCGCCGGCGACCGCGCCCTCGCCCGACGTGATCCCGCCCGACAGCCCGGCGATGACCGGGATGTTCACGTAGTCGGCCGCCGACAGCGCGCTCGCGTTGAGCTGATACTTTGGATTGGCCGCGTCCGACAGGTCGAGGCAGTCGGTGTCCGACAGGCTCTTGCACGCGCGGTCGTTCGTCGACAAAAAGACGTTGAACGACACCGTCGTCGCCCAGGTCGAGTCGCTCTTGTTGCCCGGCCCGGTCACGCGCACCACCAGGCGCGTATTGGTCGGCACGCCGCTGATGGCGTAGCGCGACTCCCAGCGCAGGCGATCGCTGCACTCACCGCCCGTCGGGCCCGAGCCGTTGTCGCGGCAATACTTCTGATCGTCCTGGCGGCCGCCGAGGCCGTCGTTGCACACGGGCAGCGCGCAGCCGTTGGCCAGCGGGATCGAGCAGCCCTTCGCGCCGTCGGCGTCGCAGGCGCGCTGCGTCGTCGGATCGAGCGTCGCCGTGGTGGTGCCGAGCGGCTGCTGATTGGCGGGATCGGCCTGCGTCACCTGCGCGGCGTCGAAGACCTCGACCTTGACGTTGTTCGAATCGGGGCCGCTCGAGAAGACGTGCACGAAGCCGGTCAGCGTCACCATCGTTGGCGCGGCGGCCCCCGGCGCCGGTCCGGTCTTGCCCAGGCAGTCGAGCGACGGCGCGGTCACGCCCGTGGTGTCGCAGTACTCGGTGACGTCTCCGCACTGCGTGCGCGCCGGCGCCACCGTCGCCGGGAAGAAGCAGCCACCGCCGTCGACGAGCTCGGCGCACATGACGCCCGAGCCCTGCGGCTTGCCGCTGCAGCCGACCGCAATGGCGGCGCCAATCGCCGGAAACACGAGCATGGCCACGAGGATTCGCTTCATGGCCGCGCACGATATCACAGCCCGTGACTGGTGCTCAGCGTTCGGGGCGGCCCTCGAGCTGCGTCGTCATCCACGCTTCGGCGTCGGAGAGGCGCGAGAACGTCTTCATCGGATAGGGCGGCGGCGTGATCCAGTTGATCGCGGTGAGCACGCCGGCGATGAGCGGCGACGCCGTCACCAGCGCCACGCCCTTGAGCCAGCGGCGCGTGCCCTCGGCGTCGAGCTTCTGCTGCTCGGCGGCGAACGCGCGCTGCTTCGGCGTCGGCCGCACCGCGCGGCGCGCGTCGTGGAGGATGACGTAGCGCTGGCCGCGCTCGAGCAGCTTGCTCATCGCCAAGACGGCCGCTTCGAAGTCGGCGTCTTCGAGCGGCTCGCCCGGCCAGGTCACGTAGACGCGGGGCCACTTGGAGTCGTCGACGGTGGCGCGGATGCGCGGGCTCATGTCCGCACCCGGTCGCGTCCCGTGTTCTTGGCGCGGTAGAGCGCCTCGTCGGCGTGCCGCAGGAGCAGCTCGGCGGTGGCGCCGTCGTCGGGGTAGGCGCTCACGCCGATGCTGATGGTCGGGCGCACGACGACGCCGTCCTTCTCGAAGCGGTGGCCGGCGACGCAGGCGCGGATGCTCTCGCCGACGCGCGCGCCGTCGCGCTTGCCGAGGCCGGGCAAAAAGGCCGCGAACTCGTCGCCGCCGAAGCGGCAGGCGGCGCCGTGCGCCGACACCACCTGGCCGATGAGCTTGCCGACCTCGGCGATCGTATACGCGCCGACGGGATGGCCGTGCGTGTCGTTGATC
>Ga0134125_10009935_pt1 | contig 10698 bp, 9 predicted proteins | sample KB31751_FD_96464 | JGI IMG/M metagenome (GOLD analysis project Ga0134125, IMG submission 96464) | Terrestrial soil microbial communities with excess Nitrogen fertilizer from Kellogg Biological Station, Michigan, USA - KB3-175-1 | ecosystem: Environmental > Terrestrial > Soil > Unclassified ...
AAGCGCTACCTGATCCCCACCGCCGAAGTCTCGCTGACCAACCTGGTGCGCGACACCATCCAGGACGCCGACGCGCTGCCGCTACGCATGACCGCGCACACGCTGTGCTTCCGCGCCGAGGCCGGCAGCTATGGCCGCGACACCCGCGGCATGATCCGCCAGCACCAGTTCGAAAAAGTCGAGATGGTGCACATCGCCCGCGCCGGTGAGTCCTACGCGCAACTGGAAGAAATGGTCGGCCACGCCGAGGCCGTGCTGCAGAAACTCGACTTGCCCTACCGCAAGCTGCTGCTGTGCACCGGCGACATGGGTTTCGGCGCCACCAAGACCTACGACCTCGAAGTGTGGCTGCCCAGCCAGCAGACGTATCGCGAAATCTCCAGCTGCTCCAACTGCGAGGATTTCCAGGCCCGCCGCCTGCAGGCCCGCGTACGCAACACCGACACCGGCAAACCCGAGCTCGTGCACACCTTGAACGGCTCCGGCCTCGCCATCGGCCGCACCCTGATCGCCGTGATGGAAAACAACCAGAACGACGACGGCTCCATCAGCATCCCCGAAGCGCTGCGCCCGTACATGGCCGGCCTGGACCGCATCGCATGAACGCGGCACCTGTTATACGCGGGAGCTGGAGCAGGGTGGAGTTCTACACCAGCTTCTTCCTGCTGGCCGTGCTGGCCACCGTGATCGGCATGCGCCTCGGCTTCGCCGACGTCTGGCACCTGCCCACCATCGACCTCGACCTCTCCGTCATCGCGCTACCGCTCGTCCTCGCCAGCTTCTGGCTCGCCCGCCACAGCCGCCGCTGGCGCCTCGCCATCGTCACCTTCGCCGCCGCCACCCAACTGGTGCCCATGGTGATCCGCGAACCGATCTTGCTGGTGCCGCTGCTGGGCGCGCTGATTCCGGTGGCGATTCTGGTGGGATGTCTGGTGGCCTTGTCGAAGAAGGGCGCCAGCAGCCATCCGCCGAAAGGTTCCTGATAGGATGGCGGCCCTGCATACAGAGCCGTTCGTCCTGACCGTAGGCCCGAAGGGCCGAAGTCGAAGGACAGCCCTTCGACTCCGCTGCACTACGCTCAGGGCGAACGGATGTTGAGTTCGAAAAGTTTGGAGAGATGGCCGAGTGGCTTAAGGCACCGGTCTTGACGCGTAGGCAGGAAGCCGAAGCGAACAGCGGTGCAACCGCTGGCCCCGAAGGGGTGGAGGGCAGGGTGCCCGGAATAAAACTGCCGTAGTGGCGCGCACCGCACGCCTTGCAGCAGACAACGAGCTCTGGAGAGATGGCCGAGTGGTTTAAGGCAGCAGTCTTGAAAACTGCCGTAGGTGTGAGCCTACCGTGGGTTCGAATCCCACTCTCTCCGCCAGATACGCATTTAAGCCCCTGTTTCTAGGGGCTTTTTGTCGGCCAACGGTTTCCCTCCCGACTTCCGTCCCTATGTGATTTCAGCCTGTAAACGGACGGCTACGGACGAGGGCTGGCGCGGCGACTGCCGCTTTGCGCGAAGGTAGGGAGGCAGGGCGAGGTATCGCCTAGTCCACGCGAGGCGCTCCTGCACACGCCTGCATGGTCTCGGTGTGCTTCGCGAAGCGGTGCAGGGGCGACTGCTAGCCGCCCTTCAAGCGCAGACCTCAATCGCTCTCTGGAGCTTCGCCCACAGCAGCAATCTCGGCCAGCTCGCTCGGCATGTACATCGCGCGCTCATTCCAGCCTCCCACGAACTCTCGAACACGCGGATCGTCAAAGTGCTGCCGCGCCCTCTCGTAGTTCGGAACATGCAGGCGTCGGAACAGGTCTGCGAAATCGGTTGGGCTAATGTCCTTATCGGCGGTGCCTCCTTCCGGTACAAAAGCCAGCGGCCCCGCTGTCAGAAGACTGAGCAAACTGGCAATCCCATCGACCCCAACTAGATCGCTGAGGGCCATGGATGAGTTCATTGATTGATCGTCGCACTTCGACTGATGGATGATCCGGAAGTCTCGGTGCCGGCCACGACTGTCCCAAATCATGTACCCATCTTCAACTGTCACTGGCCCGCCGCACGTGTCGCAGCGCCACGTCCTTGTTGCGGGGTAGCCATCAGAGAAACCAGCGGTCATCGTCTCCGCTCCTTTGCGCAGTGCCGGAAGCGGGATGCTAGCACCGCCTCACTGCCACGAGGGCTGGCGCAGACCATGAGACACCCACCGAACAAGCTATCAAAACTCGCTCGGTGGCTCCCCTGCAGTCAACAGGCTAAAGTTGGAGGACAGGAAAGGGGGAACATAGGATGCCAAGCAGCAAAAAGCGTGCAATCAAATTTCTGGAAATCACCGTTGGCTCGACGGATCCAGTGTTGGTGGGTGTTGACGCCTTCAAACTTACAAATCTGCTGAAGAAGGCGGAGAAAAGTGAGTTCCGTGTCAGGAGGTCTCGGGAAAACGCGACCACTGTCGTCAAAGTCTGTAGCTGCCACTGGTTTGAAGTGAAGGCCGTCAAATATGTCGCACTTTTGTTCAGTTTTGCTGATCGTGATGGCATAAGCGCGACGTATGAAGACGTCCACTCTGGTGACCTGGAACATCATCCCAAAGGCGATACAAAAGGAAGTCGTACGGAGGCTCATCTTGTAATTCGACTGAAGCCACGTCGCCGATATGGCCGGCTCTATTACAAGGCCGCTCTTGAACAGACGCCACACCTTGGGCCCGGTACAATCGGTAACCGCCTTCGTGGCCCACTCCGCGTTGCTGGGACTACTCGCGCTGTAGATAAAAGCGGGGAGCCAGTTAGAGTTTCACCGCTTGTAACTATCGACGGGCTGATATCTGAGAACCTGCTCAAGGCAATGGAATCTGGCAAAGCACAGAGTTTCGATTTAATTAAAGCGAATTTTGGAGAATCCCCAGGTATTGATGAGGTTCCAGAACTAGTTTTTCGCGAAGAGTTGCTTTCTTTTAAGCTTGCCGGTGAAGGGTTTGTTTCTAACACTTGGGATTGGCTTCGCAGAAAGGCAAAGGATGAAAAGTTCAACAAAATACGAATAAAATATACTGACCCTCAAGGGGTAGGTCGCACCGCAAACATTACTGACTTTGATAAAGATGCTCTCCATCAATTTATTTCCCGTGGAACTGTTATAACCCTAACAGAGCCGATGGATTACAATCATACGGATGTGGTTGTGGATTTTGCCAAGAAGTTGGCGGAAGCAATCTCAAAGCAAATCTAAGTCTTTGCGGGAGAAAAAGATGCTTACTGTCCTGCGCCAATTAATAACTCCTCTTGACTATATAAAAGTCAAGAGTGCGGGTTCAGAAAAAGTTCTTCTTGACATCTACTTCCCCTTAATTTTTGCGATTATTTCCTGTGTGGGCATGTCGGCATATCCTTCGGTTGTGCCGATGCTTGGTGATCACGGTTTCGTGGCTAATCTAAATGGTTTGCTTCAAACGCTGACAGGATTCTATGTCGGCGCCCTTGCCGCTGTTGCCACTTTTCCAAATCCCACAATGGATCAAAAAACTGATAATCTTTTTCTTGATGGTGACCTTGTTGTAAGAAGGTTATTCATAGCAAAGCTATTTGCTTATCTTGCGTTCGTGGCATTTGCTCTGTATTTGGTCGGGCTATTTGTCTCTCTACCATCGTATGTTCTGCATGAAATTGCGAACCCTTTGCTGAGGAAATGGGCGCGAGTTGTTGGTGTGTTTATTTACCTGTTTGCATTTTGGCAAATGCTTACGGTCACTCTTTTGGGTCTTTATTATTTATGTGACCGTATCCATAGAAAGTCACCAAATTAACGGAGATTTTTTAACTACTTTATTCCGCTAGATTTCCATCCTGCACTTCCTTCGATGCGTAACGGATGCGGGTACGGCTCGGCAATCTTGCGGCGCTCTGCCGGCAGCAGTAGGCCGTGACGTTTGAGGTAGGTGCGTTGTGTCTCGAACTCGGGCGGGTTGTCGGGATCGCCGAACCAAACCGGGATGCCGTAGTGGTGCGCGGGCGCGTAGGCGAGCACTTCGTGGAGCGGCTTCCAGAGCCGGGCCGGGGTCAGAGTGGACTTTCGTTGGGGCGAAAAAGGTGTCAGGGAGTTGCCGACGGCGGGGGCACCGGGGCAGAGTGCACTTCCTTGAGGTCGTCGCCTTGGAAGGTCCACTCTGACTCAGTTTTTGACCCAGTTTTTCGGTCTTTTTACCGCCAGCGAGATGCGCGCACGCGCTCAAGCTCACAGCGCCGGCTTGGCTACCATCAACCAGAAGATCAGCATTACAGCTAAAAATGCCGGCCAGCCCAGCGCGAACCAGATCTGCATGTAGCGATGGTAGGCCGGCGGCAAGGGTGCGCCTTCACGTAGTGCGTCAGCCGCCAAATCTCGAGCGCGCCATTGCAGCCACACCACCGGCAACCAGCAGGCGCCGGCGAACACATACAACACGATGGCTGCCTGCAACCAGCGTGTGTGCAGATCGAAATTCATCAGCCGCATCAACAGATAGCCTGACACCGGCTGGACGATAACCGCTGGCGTGGTGAACAGGAGATCGGCACGAACGGCAAGTCGCGTTGCCGCTGCGATCGCCTCGATCTGGCCGGTGCGATGGGTGAACCACAGGAAGAACGCCGTGCCAAGGCCCGTGCCGAAAAGCAAAGTGGACGAAAGTATGTGCACGACCTTCAACAGCACATAGTCATTCATCGGCGTTCGTCCGTTGCCAACAGCATCAGCAATACCGCGAACAACGGCAGATTCTTCAGCAAGCCGCCGAGCGGATCCAGCCAGTGACTGGGCCAGCCAATACCGATGCCCAATGTGTAGCCGAGCAACATCAACAGCATCAGTGTCAACACCAGACGCGATCGCCAGCGCAGCAGAAGCAGCACGCCAAGCACCAGATCGGCAGTGGCGGTCATGCGCGCCAGCACCAGCAGGTTTCCACTGGACAGGGAGCCGCCAGGTACCACGGCCACGACCTCAGCTTCTGAGGCCAGCCAGCCAGCAAGGCCAGATCCCATCCACAGTAGTGCGATCGATACCCGCAGCAGCGGCAGCAAAAAATACAACCGGGCATGCCAGCGATCCTGCACTTCGCTTGGTGTCTCGGTGAGTGCGCGCAGCAACGATCGTGGCGTCAGGCCGAGTGATTCCTGCAGCCGTGTGCTGGCATGCACGCCGCCAACATTGCCGCGTTCAAGCATGCGCGCCATGGTCTGGCCCAATGGCCCGCTACCCAGGCGCTCACCCAGCGTGGCGCCGATGCGCACCAACCAGCCAGGCACAGCCAGTGTGCGCGCCGGCCCGAAACCGAGCCAGCCTCGCCAGGCAAAAAGGTAGTCGCGCAAGGTCAGCACCTCGGGGCCCACAAGTTCGACGAATTCGCGCGCAAATGCCGGTCGCGCCAATGCGGCGACAACGGCTTGCCCTACGTCCTCCGCAGCAATCGGTTGCACCTGTTGCTCACCCTTTCCGGGCAGCAATAACGCTCCCGGCAGGGCCGCCAAGCCACGCAATAGCGACGTGCCTCCATACGAACCGCGTACGCTATAAACCAGCGATGGGCGCAACACCAACCAGTCCAGCTTCAGCGTTGCCAGCATCTCATCGCTGCGATGCTTGGAAGCGATGAACTCGCCGTCGCTGGCGTCGCCGAGTGCGGAAATCTGAATTACCCGTCGAATACCCAGCTGTTCACAGGCGCGGAACAAGGCCAGCGGTCCCTGCTCGTGTACGGCGGTGAACCGGTCATTCGCACGTTCTCGTAAAATCCCCGCGCTGTTCACCACCGCGTCGATGCCCATCAGGCGAGGCAGCCAGTCCTCTACGTGCACATCGTCAGCCATATCGCAGGCGATGGCGGTGAGTCCGGGGAAGCGCGAATCGACGCGTCCACCACGTACGGCGCAAACCACTTCATGACCAGCTGCACCAAGGCCAGCGACGATGTGTGCGCCGATGAAGCCATAGGCACCCGTAACCAGCACACGCATTGCAATCCCCCTGAAAGCGCGGCTAAGAGTACGCGTTTACGAAGACGTTCAGGGGCGAAAAATGTGTCAGGGACGAATGGCACTTATTTGAGCTTGTCATCCCCGCGAAAGCGGGGATCCAGCGCCCCTGACAGCTTGAAGCCACTGGATTCCTGCTTTCGCAGGAATGACGAAAAGTGGAGGTTTTTGGCTTAAGTAAGTGCCATTCGTGTCGAGGACAATCGCGAGCCACGCGAAGTAGGCGTATCGTTCGCAGACGGCGCCGACTCGGGGGGTGAGGCGCCGCCATGTACTGGAACGCCGCGCCGATGCGCGTGCCACGATGCAGGACGTGGAATCTTCGAAGCATCCCCAGCGAATTCCAAACTACGCGAGGGTTCCACATGTCACGTTTCGATTTTCTCCACCGCGCCCTCGGCGCGAGTCTGGGTCTGGCTGTTGCCTGCGTATCGCTGCCCGTATTCGCCGACACGTCGGTCAACGTGACCTTTGCGCCAAACAGTGTTTGGGCGCAGGAAGTCGGCAGTCTTGACCGTTTCAACAAGTCGGTCGATTACACGGTCGCCGGTGTGGCGGGCAAGACGTTCAAGCTCAATCTCCTCACCCGCAGCCCGAACGTGCAGCTCAAGGTGAAAGACCAGAACCGCAGAAAAGCGGTACTGGATTCCCAGAAGACTGGCGACACCAGTTGGACAACAGTCAACGCGACGGACACCACGTATACGATCCAGGTTTACATCGATCCTGTCGCGGTGCCCTCCGGTGAGACCGTGAAATACGCGTTGCAAATCGGCCAATACGGGGTCGAAGACTTTCAGGCGCCGGCGACTGCCGTGACGTTCGAACCCGGCAAACCATGGGCGGTGCAAAGCTGGATACTGGGGGCGGACGCCACGTCGCAGAACTTCAGCGTGGCCATCGCGGCAGGCATGACCGTCAAGGTCAATGTCATCTCCAGCAACGCCAAGGTGCACTTCAAGGTGGATGACCAGACCCATGGCAAGCCGCTGGTCGACACGGCGACGTCCGGAGCGGAGACGTGGTCGCAGTCCGTTGGCGCTGCGACGACTTACAAGATTCAGGTGTACGTTGATCCTGCCGCCGTGGCATCAGGACAAAAAGCACAGTTCACCCTGCAGGTCGGACAGTACGCCTCCGGGGACGGTCAACCCGAGAAGCTCGCCAGCGCGAGCAGTGTCGCGCCGCCAGCGGACTCGGTGGTTCCTGAAAGCGGTCACTGAGAAGCGAGTCGGGGAGTCAGTCTCCGTAGGGTGATTTCCCTCGTGATGGCGAACCACCCACGGAAGCCCTTTTCAGATGGCCCGATTTACCGAGGCTGACGAAGGGGCTTTCGGTTCGCTCGCCAGAAAAGGCGTCGGGGACCACTCCAGGAATTATCACTCCCTCACCGCGACCACCCGCTCCGAGCGCCCCAATCGAAAGCGAGAACCCCGCAGCTCCGTCCCACCATCAACCGTAAGCCCGGCCATCACCGCCATCCGGAACGGCCGCAACCGCGCACCGACCCGCAATGCCAGCTTGCGCACCACCCGCGCCGGTCGTCGGTCGTCGGTATACAAACCAGCCAGCATCCGGGTGGCCAGATACAACGGGCGCGTGGCCAATCGATGCTGGCGTTCGTAGCGGTGCAATAACTCGGGGCTGTAGATCGGTTGCCCGGCCGCAACCGCGGCGTGCAGTTCGCGTGCCAGGGTGGCCTGGCCGAGCAGGCCGAAGTTGAAGCCATGGGCGGTGACCGGGTGCATGCCGACGGCGGCGTCGCCGATCAGGGCGAAGCGTTCGGCCACGAAGCGTTTGGCGTACACGCCGACGAGTGGGTAGCTGCAACGCGGGCCGGCTATCCGCATGGCACCCAGGCGTTGCTGGAAACGCGAGGCCATCGCCGCTTCCAGCGCGGTGTCGTCCAGCGCCAGCAAGGTCTGCATTTCCTGCGGTGGCAGGGTCAGCACCACCGACGAGGTGTGAGGATCATGCAGCGGCAGCAGGGCCAGGGTCTGGCCGACGCCGAACCATTCCCACGCCATCTGGTCGTGCGCCACGTCGTGTTGCATGCGCAGCACCAGCATGGTTTTGCCGAAGTCGTGCATGCCCGCGGCGATGCCCATGGCGCGGCGGGCCTCGGAGTAGCGGCTGTCCGCGGCGACCACGAGCTGGGTGTGCAGGATGTCGCCCGTATTCAACGTGACCTGGGCCCCGTCGCTGGCGGTGCGTACGCCGGTGACCTGCACGCCGGTGATCCGCTCGACGTCAGGCAGCTCCATCACTTCGGCGTACGCCGCGCGGCGGATCGCGTGATTGGACAGCAGCCAACCCAACTGTGATTTGCCGGTCTCGTCGTGGCGGAACATCAAACCGTCGCTGTCGTCGCCATCGATCACCATGGCGTCGCGCAAGGTACCGATCTCGTTGTCGTGCAGCCGTGTCCACAAACCCAGCTCGCGCATCAGGCGCTGCGAGTGATGGGTGATCGCGATTTCGCGTCCGTCGTCCGCCGGTGCGATCAGCGCCGCCTCCGGCTGGCGCTCGACCAGCGCGATGCGCAAGCCGCTGCCCGCCAGCGAGCGGGCGAAACACAGTCCGGCGGGGCCGGCGCCAATGATCACGATATCGAACGACATGGGCAGGGTGCTCCGATTGAGTCGCTGCAAGCTACCGTTTGCCGCGCCCGCATGTGTTGACCCTGGTCAGGGGAGCGGCGGGGCGGCTTGTTTCAATTGCCGCAGTCGGCGCGGTTTGCCGTTGGCCTGGGCTTCTGCACGTCGCTCCTTTGTAGGCAGGAGTCCGGCGCCTTGTGGTCAGCGGGGTGGAGGCGCTGGATCCCGCCGTGACCGGCCCTTCGGCCGTTGAGAGCCGCTGGAGATGAGGAGCAACGGCTGGCGTTCGTCAGCGACGTGGAGCAGCGCGGCGAGGCTTGCCCTTTCGGGTGCCGGCGCTCGCTGCGACGTGTTGCCAGTAATCGTCGAGCAGGCTTGCGCAGCGTGCTTGCAGGAAGGTTTTCAGTTGCGTGATCGCCGGCGTCAATCGCGAGCGGTCGGCGCAGATGAGGTTGAGCGGTGACGGTTCGCAATGGGCTGGCGGGAAAATTTCGATCAGGCGGCCGGCGCGCAGATCCGGAATGAGGTCGAGGCGGGATTTGTAGACCAGCCCTTCGCCGGCCGCCGCCCAGCGGCGCACGGTGTCGGCGTCGTCACTGATGCGATTGCCCGAGACGCTCACGGTCTTGTTGCCGCCGGGCAGGGTGAACAGCCAGCGTTCGTGCAGTTGCTCGCTCCACACAAAGCGCAGGCAGTTGTGGTGCCTGAGGTCGTCCACGCTTGCGGGCTTGCCTGCGCGCTCCAGATAGGATGGCGCGGCGCATAGTGCACGCCGGTTGTTTTCGACCAGCGGAATGGCGACCAGCGACGAATCCGACAACGCGCCGTAGCGCACGGCTGCATCCAGCGGTTCGCGCGTCAGGACGGCGGCGCGATCGCTCATCCGCAGGTGCAGTGAAAGGGCCGGATGCTGGTGCTGGAATTCGTCGAGCCAGCCCAGCAGAAGATTCCTCCCGAAATCCGAAGGCACCGAGAGACGAAGGCTTCCGGACAAACTGTCCTGGCCGCTGGCCAGCGCGCGCTGGCCTTGCGAGCGTGCATCGAGCATGGCACGCGCGTGCGGCAAATACCGCTCGCCTTCCGCCGACAACTGCATGCTGCGGGTGGAGCGCACGAACAGCCGTGTATTCAGCGCTTTCTCCAGCCGCTGCACCGAGGCGCTGGCAAAGCCGGGGGCGATATTGAGCTGACGGGCCGCCTCGGAAAAGCTCTCCGCCTCGACCGTCTGCACAAAGATCTGGATGTCGTCGAGTCGGATCATTTTCTTGAAAATTCGGTAAGTGTTACCGACATTAACCCATTTTTCTGAAAAACGAAGATCGACACAATGGGCGCCTCCAAATCGCGCTAGAGCACGCCCATGAAAGCTGTCGGCTTTTTCCAGAACCTCCCGATCGACCATCCCGACGCCTTGCAGGACGTTGAACTGGCCACGCCCGAGTTGCGCGATCACGATCTTCTGGTCGAAGTGAAAGCCGTTTCGGTGAACCCGGTGGACACCAAGATCCGCGCCCATGGCGACGTGCCGGAAGGCGCGCCGCGCATTCCGGGTTGGGATGCCGCCGGCATCGTTCGGGCGACGGGGCCGCTGGCCACGCAGTTCAAGCCCGGTGACCGCGTCTGGTATGCGGGTGACATCACGCGGCCGGGCAGCAACAGCGAACTGCAGGCGGTCGACGAGCGCATCGTGGGGCCGATGCCCCGGTCGCGGGACTTTGCGGAAGCGGCGTCGCTGCCGCTGACGGCCATCACCGCATGGGAACTGCTGTTCGACCGCCTGCGAATCCATGAGGCCGATCCCACCGAAAACACCGTGCTGCTGGTGACGGGCGCGGCCGGTGGCGTGGGTTCCATCCTCACCCAGCTGGCGCGTCGATTGACCGGCATCACCGTCATCGGCACGGCCTCGCGGGCGCAGACGCGCGAGTGGGTGCTGGCGCACGGCGCACACCATGTCATCAACCATCGCGAACCCTGGGCGCCGCAGTTGCAGGCGCTGGGCATCAAGGAAGTCGATTTCGTGGTGGGGCTCAACGAAAGCGCCGGCTACGTGCCGCAGATTGCCGCGGTGATGCGCCCGGAGGGCAAGTTCGCGTTGATCGACGATCCA
>Ga0134125_10009936_pt1 | contig 10698 bp, 9 predicted proteins | sample KB31751_FD_96464 | JGI IMG/M metagenome (GOLD analysis project Ga0134125, IMG submission 96464) | Terrestrial soil microbial communities with excess Nitrogen fertilizer from Kellogg Biological Station, Michigan, USA - KB3-175-1 | ecosystem: Environmental > Terrestrial > Soil > Unclassified ...
CTGATGATCTGCTTCACTTTCTCGGCTGCTTGCGTTTTTGTATCCGCCATATTGGTCCTTTCCAGTTGCAGGGAAATAAGTAGTGTACTGGGACGCGGGAATTGCTGTAAACGATGAAGCCGCTTCCGGACCAGATTACGAACCCCGAAGCACTTGCCTCAAGAATCCTAACGGCTCGGCACTCTTATGGTCAACGGCGGGGAAGATCATAGCAACCCTGCGAACTCAATTGCCAACCGGCAATAAAGCTGGAAAACTGCTCTGGTATGCGGGCTGTGGTGCAAAGAGTGACACGCGCGACGGTTTCAGTGGACGGGAAAGCTGTCGGCGAAATTGGTCGCGGCATGCTGGTGTTGCTTGGCGTTGGCGCGGACGATAGCGAAGCCGATGCGGATTATCTCGCCGCCAAGATAGCGGGCTTGCGGATTTTCGACGATGAGCAGGGCAAGATGAATTTATCCGCTGAGCAGGCGTCTGTCGGCGCGCTGGTGGTTTCGCAATTCACGCTATATGGCGATGTGCGGCGGGGAAAACGGCCGTCGTTCGACGCGGCGGCACCTCCGGAAAAAGCCCGCGCCCTCTATGAGTATTTCGTGGGGCGCATCCGTCAAGCGGGACTGGTCTGCGAGACTGGTCAGTTCCAGGCTGACATGCAGGTGGAACTCGTGAATGATGGGCCGGTCACGATCTTGCTGGATTCTTCGAAGAATTTCTAAGGGCAACTCGCTTCAAGAGTGCGTATTTCTTAGGGTAAAATTCTGGGCTATGAATTTTTTGCTATCGAACTTCTTTCCCGTACTGGCCAACGACATATACCGAATGGTTCCAAAGATGGGCCGCTCGAACCAGGGGCGGTCGAACTTCCCGACGATCGCCCATGCTATGCCCATGTATCCATTCGGGTCTCGCCCATCAATTTCATATTTATCGTTCAGTCGAACGGCTATTTGATATGCAATAGCAGCGGATGGGCTCCATTCCAGAATTTTCTTCGCCCAATACATGCGCACATAGTTGTGCATCCATCCCTGGCCCACCATCTGCATCTGCGCGGCATTCCAAAGATCATCGTGGGTTTCCGCGTTTTCGAGTTGGCGCTCGTTATAACGAACGGGGCGGTCATCTTTTTGGTGCTGCCCCAAACTTCGCAGCGCCCATCGTTCGCCAGATTCAAAGTTGTCGTAATTTGGATTGAACCTGGCGAAGTTCATTGCCAATTCCCGCCAGGTGATGAGCTGATCCAGGAAAACCTGCTTCGCAACATTAGGGGCTTCACTTGCCTGCACGGCCAGAGCTATGGTTTTCGGACCGATATGGCCGAAATGCAAATACGCGGAAAGCCGGCTTGTGCCTTCGACCTCGGGATGGTTCCGCTGCTTCGGATATTCCGCCAGCTTGTGCTTAATGAAATCACGCAGCCAACGGTCCGCCTGTTTCGATCCGCCCCTGATGGAAGAGACGGGTTGTACCGAGCGATCAATCTCTAGGTTCTCAAGAATATTGGACTGAATTGGCGTTGATGCCAAGCGGGAGGGATTTTTCCATGCTATTTTTGCGTGCACATCTCGCGCAGGAACCAGGAAATCTTTGACCAGCGGCGCGAGACGTTTGCGGATAATGTGCGCGGCATATTGCTCTTTAAGCAACAACTTCGACGGAACGACCACATTGGAATCGATCGTCCAAAAGGCAACCTTAAGTTTCTGCGCGACTTTTTCACGAGTCGAAACCGATTCGCGCAGAGGGTTTTCATCGCTGATTACCAATGCAGGATGCACCTCTTCACAAAATTTCAGAATGCTGTGATCAGGGGAGCAGCACAGAACGAAGCCGATGTTCCTTCTTTGCAGCGCGCTGGCAATATCCGGAAGGCCGTCCGCCAAAAATGAGTAATGCCGTAAATTCGCGCGTAAGGAGTGAACCACCAATCCGAAAAACACAACGACGGGCTTGCCCAATCGGTTCGCCACTTCCACGGCGGTGTTGATCGCATCATTATGTTCCCCACGCTGCGAACATCGCATCCAGTACACGATGCACTTTCCCTCTGGATTGGCTGAATTGTGGTTGCGAATCGTAACTCGAGGATCGGCCGCGATCTGTTCAAGGCTTCTCATACAGCGGGGCAGACACACTAAATATTAGGCCACGAGATCGGCGATGCGAATTGCGTCCATAGAAAGGCGAACGTCGTGGGTGCGAATGATTTGAGCGCCTTTGAGAATAGCAGCGGTTTCTGCCGAAAGGGTACCGTAAATCCTTTGTTCCAGAGGAGCGTCGTTGCCATTTCGCGCGATGGCACGGCCGATGAAACTCTTCCTGGAAATTCCCACCATGAGCGGGCAGCGGAGCTGGTGGAATTCATCAAAACGCTTGAGCAACGGGTAGTTCTGCTCGTAATTCTTGCCGAAGCCAAAACCGGGATCGAGAACAATGCGCTCTCGTTTCATTCCCGCCATGAGCGCGGCATCGAGCCAATCGCGTAATTCGCGTTTTACCAGCGTCACGACATCGGCGACCGGAGAGAGCGTGCGCCACTCTTCAGGGCGGCCGCGCATGTGCATGAGGATGGCCCCGCATTTTAGCTCGGCCAGCGTTTTTCTCATTTGCGGGTCCCAGCGGAAGCCACTAATGTCATTCACAATTTCCGCACCGGCCACAACTGCGGCGCGAGCGACGCTGGCGCGGTAGGTATCCACGGAGATGACTGCGCTGGGTTGTTCGCGCTTAATGCCCTCGATGACGGGAAGGACCCGGTCTAACTCCTCTTTTTCTGTGACCGCTCCTTGCATGACAGATCCATTCCCAGGTCCCGCGGCTGGTGTGGCAGACGCCGCGTTGGCTCCCAAAGCGCCGCCGTCGGCTGAAACCTTTGCGCCAGGGCGGCTGGATTCTCCGCCCACGTCAATAATGTCTGCGCCGTCTTCCATCAACTGGAGGGCGTGGAGAATCGCCGCATCCCGATCAAAATACAAGCCTCCGTCCGAAAACGAGTCGGGAGTCACGTTCACGATGCCCATGACGGTCGTGCGCTTACCCAGCGTCAGAACCCGGCTCCCGATATTCCATTCAAAAACAGGGCGCATCTGACAATTCTAAATCAGCAAAACGTCGCCCGATGGACTGGCTTGTTGGAGCGCTACGAGGAAATGTGCGGGAGCAGGCGTTTCTAGGGTAGAATCACTACACGTATGCGCCGTCTGCGCGCGTTTTTACCCTTTCTTTGTTGCCTGATGCTTGCGGCGCAACTGCAGGCTGCGGCGCGCAAGTCTCTAGACAAACAGATTGACGGGATCATTGCTTCGGGCCCCGAACTCGCCAAGGGATTCTGGGGAATTGAAGTGGTCGCGCTCGATAGCGGCAAGGTCCTCTATTCGCAAAACGCGGACAAGCTCTTCACTCCCGCATCGAATACCAAACTCTTTGTCACGGCCACGGCCTTGGCGCTGATTGGCCCTGACTATCACTTCCGCACTACCGTCGAGACCAACGGAAACCTGGATAAATATGGGCGGCTCACCGGCGACCTGATTCTTGTAGGGCGGGGCGATCCCAACCTTTCCGGACGCGAGCTTCCCTACGATTTGCATACGCAGCGCAACGACCATCCCACCCAAGTGCTGGAGCAACTGGCCGACACGCTCGTGCAAAAGGGCGTGAAGTTCGTGGATGGAGATGTAATCGCCGACGATTCCTATTTCGCCTTTGAGCGCTACGGCGAGGGATGGAGCCAGGACGACCTGGTCTGGGGCGATGGCGCTCCAGTTTCCGCGCTAACCATCAACGACAATGTTGTCTTCGTAAAGATTCTGCCTGCGGACCATCCCGGGGAGCGGGCGTTCGTGGACATTACTCCGTTCGCCGACTACTACAAAATAGACAATCGCATCATGACCACGCCCGCTGGAACTGGCCGGCGGATTTACATTGACCGCGAGCCTGGCTCCACAACTTTGACTTTGTGGGGCAACATGCCGCTGGACGACGCTGGCGCGAATGAGGCGCTGGCCATAGATGATCCGGCGCAATTTGCCGGAGCGATCTTCCGTAAATTGCTTGAGGCGCGGGGGATTGTGATCTACGGGAAGGAACGGACCCACCACACCGAACTGGCAAGTCTTTCCACGTTTACGGTCACAACTCTCGCGCCTGCCCATGGCGGAGAAGGCCCTCCGCCCGACCTTCCTGGACAGCCGCTGGTGCTGGCTAAATTTGAGTCCAAACCACTGGTGGATGACATCACGGTAATCAATAAAGTCAGCCAGAATCTGCATGCGGAAATTTTATTGCGCTTGCTGGGGCGGGAAAAAGGCACGGCGGGCACGGTGGAAGGCGGGCTTGAAGTTGTCCGCGGCTTTCTGAACAAAGCCAGTATCCCCAGCGATCAATATGCGTTTTACGATGGGTCCGGGCTGTCACGGCAAAATTTAGTAACTCCGCACGCCATTGTTCAGCTGCTTCAATATGCCGTTTCGCAACCGTGGGGCAAGACCTTTCAGGCTTCCCTTCCTGTTGCAGGAGTGGATGGATCGCTCGCAGACCGCTTGAAAGACCTTCCTCCATCTTCAAACGTGTACGCCAAAACAGGGTCCCTGGGCGGAGTGAAGACGCTTTCCGGTTATATGACGACGGTGGATGGAGAGCCGCTGGCATTTTCTATTCTTACCAACAACTTAAATACGCCATCCAAGGCTGTTACCGACGCGATGGATCAAATTGTGGTGCAGATTGCCAAGGGCGGCTTTTCCCCACGCAAAAAGAAAAAGTAGTTTTCTGGGTGTGAACCAGCGCGAAGAAAATGACGCGCGCCGGGGAATTATCTTTTCGGCATGCTTTTTACCTGGCGCGAGCCGACCCTGCGGGCGGATGCGGGCCCGGTGCCTGTCGGCGGTTTGCGGACTCCATTCAACAAATCTCGCAACACGACCGCGTTGTTGTGCTCCTCATCCTTGGAGGCAAATAGCAGAGTGACTTTGTGTTTCGCCGCCAGCCGATAGAGTTCTTCGAGGCTGCGAGTGGCTTCAGGCAAGGCAAGTTCCTTCCAATACCGCTTGCGAAATGCAGGCCACTGTTCCGGATGAGCATGGAACCACTTCCTGAGTTCGTCGGAGGGCGCGAGGTCGCGCAACCATGCATCAATGGCGGCAGCTTGTTTGCTCAACCCACGCGGCCATAAGCGATCCACCAGTACCCGAGTTCCGTCGGAAGAAGCGGGAGTTTCGTACACACGTTTTGCGGTAGTTTTCATGCTCGTGCTCTATGATTGTACTTCACCCAAAGGCGCGAGGGATGCGCCACTTTCCACAGTAGACAGGAATTTTGTATGGCCATGCCGACTTGCCGAGGACGGATCTTTGTGGCGCTTTTCATGCTTGCCATACAGGCGATTATTCTTTTCAGTTGCACGGCGGAACGGCGAAAGAGCGACACCGAGTTAGGCCTTAGTCCTGAACAGGCGATGGGACGAAAAATCTACGATTCCTATTGCTTCCGCTGCCACGAACCCTATTCCTCTGCCGGGAAAAAGGGTCCAAGCCTGCAAGGCGTATTCAAGCGGCAGTACTTAGAGAAAAGCGGACTGCCAGCGACTGACGAACGCGTGGGAACGATTATTCTCGCCGGACGCAACATGATGCCGGGCTTTGGGCAGGTGCTCGATGAGCAACAGGTACAACAATTATTGGCCTATCTCCACACGCTTTGATTTTTTCCCGACAATTCTTCCGCGATCTGTTTCCGCACCGCGGTTGCATCTCTCGTCCTCAAGTTCTGCCCACCCAATCCACGCATTTCGTGGAAGGCTTGCGCGGCGGTTAGAATACGGCGGTGACGGATGGGGAAAATTCGGCGGCATCTGACGAGAACGTAGCGCCTACGCCGGGAGTCCGGCAATTCACACTGCGGCAGCGAATTCTTCTATTTTTAATCGCGACGGTTGGCACCTTCGCTATTCGTGTCATTGGTTGGACGCTGCGTTACGCGGTTTCCTTTGAAGAGGGCGGACCCATTTCGCTCGACGACCGCCCATTGGTGATTGCTTTTTGGCATGACTGCATTCTTCCGGCGACTTACATCACACGTAACCGCCGTATACGGGTGTTGGCAAGCGACAGCTTCGACGGGGAATGGATCGCGCGCATAGTGCGGAACTTTGGATTTACGAGCGTGCGCGGATCCGCTACCCGGGGAGGAATCAAAGGACTGCTGGGCACCAAGCGCGAGATTGAGCAAGGATGGACGGTGGCCTTTACCATCGATGGCCCCAAAGGGCCGCGACATGTGGCGAAACCGGGCCCCGTGCTGCTATCCAGCGCAACCGGCGCGCCTATGGCGACTTTTTACGTCGCGGTGGAGAAAGCATGGGTGCTAAAAAGTTGGGACCGTTGCCTGATTCCAAAACCGTTTTCACGCGCCTTAATGCGGATGGGCAAAAAGATCTCAGTACCTGAGGGTGGCGACCGCGAACAATATCTCGCGCAATTGCAAGCTTCATTGGAAGCAGTGCGCGCGTTCGCAGAAACGAATGTCGCTAAGGTTGGTTCAGCGGAGTTTCCGATCGTTAAGGATTGATCGGGAGCTACGTTGATCAGGAACGGCGAAAAGAAGTTTCGCGATGGCCTGCAAGAGAGCGCCGCGAACCGGAATTGGCGCTCGCGGATGTGGCGGATTTGCCAGTCGAGGCGCGGGGCTGGAGGATTGGTTGCACCGTCTCATCCAATGGAAGCGGCGCCACCGAGCGCGAACCTTCGTACTTGCCGCGAATGTCCATCAACTTTTGCAGGTTCGAACCAGCAAGCGGTTGCTGCTTTCCGAGTAGATGAGTGACCAACGCGATCTGCGCAAAGTGCTCAACGGTTTCCAGCTTCATATAGGCCTGGTGCAGGTCGTTCGCATATGCGACGACACCGTGATTGGCCATCAAAATCGCATCGTATTGCGGCACCAGCGGCTCAAGCGCGGCGGCAAGTTCCGGGGTCCCCGGAGTTCCGTAGGCAGCCAGCGGAATGGACCCCAACCCAATGACAACTTCACAGACCAAGGGCTTATTCAGTGCCATGCCAGCAGCGGCGAACCCAGTAGCCGTAGGAGGGTGAGCGTGGACGATACCTCGAATGTCCGGGCGAAGTTTATATATGAGCAAGTGCATGCCAATTTCGCTGGATACATTGCGACGGCCCTCAATGCGGCGGCCTTCAAGGTCAACGATAACCAGATCGGAAACCCGCATCATGCTCTTGCACATGGCCGTGGGAGTAGCCAAGATTCTATCTTCATCCAGACGAACGGAAAGATTGCCGTCCATTGCGGCCACGTAGCCGCGCTGATGCAGCATTTTCCCAAACTCGATCATCTGGCTGCGATATTTGCGTTCGCTGGGCATAAAACTTAAGGCTGTTCATGTTAACCCAGCATGATTTCTGAAACAACGTGAAAGATCGACAGATGGAAAAGAATTTTTGCGTGCGCAAAATCTATAATCGGCTCCGTGAGAGTCTCTGAATTTAACTACGATTTGCCGGAAGAACTGATTGCGCAGGAACCTCTTGCGGATCGCGCGGCGGCCCGGATGCTGCATCTGGCAAGGAGTTCGGCCCAGGCGCAGGACCGGTCGTTTTCGGAATTTCCCGATCTTCTTCGCGCTGATGATCTGTTGGTATTCAACAACACGCGCGTATTTCCGGCGCGGCTTTTCGCCCGCAGGAGCGGTGCTAAGGCACAGGCCCTAAGCGCGCGCAATCCTGCGGCGAAGGATTTTTTGCAAGGGAAAGTAGAAGTATTACTTACCCGGCAGATTTCCCAGCAGCCGAACGAATGGGAGTGCCTGGTAAAGCCGGGACGAAAAATCGGGATTGGGGAACAACTCCATTTTGGCGAGCACCAAGAACTGAGCGCAGAAGTCGTACAACGCGGCGAGTTTGGCGAACGTAGAATTCGCTTCGCTTCAGGACAGAATTTCTGGCAAGCCGTGGAAACGCTGGGACATGTTCCGCTGCCTCCATACATTGACCGCGCAGACCGCAACAGCGACCGCGAGCGCTACCAGACGATTTATGCCAAAGAACGGGGATCGGTTGCCGCGCCCACCGCAGGCCTGCACTTCACGCCGGAAATTCTGGAGAGAATTCGGCAGCGCGGAGTCGAAACCGCGGAAGTCACATTGCACGTGGGGCTGGGAACATTTCAGCCGGTCAGGGTGGAAGATGTCGAGGCACACAAACTGCATCGCGAGGCCTATTTGATTTCTCAAGCTACGGCGGATGCAATCAATCGTGCGCGCGGCCAGAAACGCAGGATTGTCGCGGTGGGGACGACGACCGTCCGCGCTTTGGAACACGCGGCGTTCCATTCCGCTATTGAGCCAGGTAGCAGCGAGGCAGATTTGTTTATTTATCCCGGATTTCATTTCAATGTCGTGGGAGCGATGCTCACCAACTTTCATCTTCCGCAGTCCACGTTGCTGATGCTGGTTTCTGCTCTGGGAGGGAAAGAAAGGGTGCTGGAGGCTTACCGGCACGCGGTGAGGGAAGGCTATCGCTTTTACTCTTACGGCGATTGCATGTTTGTAGAGTGAACGGTGTGGCATCCCCCTTGAATGCATAGGCACGGCCGAATATCGTAAGGCCCCTCCTGCCTCGCGTCGCGCGTCGGGATGACATGATTTCAGGCGGGCGGTCCAATTGGGGAGGGCCGTGATTTTATTTGCTAGACTTAGGTGTGTCTCCCCGAAGCATGGCGTCCCGCCTATCCAAGAAAACGAGCGCAGAGCAACCTGATTCTGGCGCGAGTCCGCGGATCCAGGCTTCCACGACGCCAGCCATGGCGGGCAAGATCAGGCCCGGCAGCATCTTCCTGGTGGATGCGATGTCGTTTATCTTTCGCGCTTATCACGCGATGGCGCGACAGAGGAGCATGTCCACAAAAACGGGACTACCTACCGCTGCGACCTACGTATTTGTAAATATGCTGCGCAAGTTGCGCGAGGATTTTTCGCCGGAATACCTGGCGGCGGTTTTCGATGTCGCGGCGCCCACATTCCGCGATAAGCAAGCCGAAGGCATCACTTCGGTCCGCAAATTCGACGCGAAAACACAGACATTTCAGGAAATCGAATACAAAGGCTACAAGGCCAACCGTTCAGAAATGCCCGCGGACCTCGTCCAGCAATTGCCTTATATACGTCGCGCCCTGGAAGCATACCGGATCCCGATCCTCGAATACCCGGGGTTTGAAGCGGATGACGTGATCGGCACGCTGGCAAAGAAAGCGGCGGCCCAAGACCGCTGCGTATACGTGGTTTCAAGCGATAAAGACATGATGCAACTCGTGAACGATCATGTGCTCATCCTGAATCCGCCGAAAGATAATTTGATTTGCGACGCGCAAAAGGTGGAAGAAATCCTCGGCGTGGCGCCTGAGCGCGTTGTGGACGTGATGGCCTTGCGTGGCGATTCGATTGACAACATTCCGGGCGCGCCGGGCGTAGGCGACAAGGGTTCCGTGGAAATTATTAAGCGCTTCGGCAGCGTAGAGGTGGCGCTTGACCACGCCGACGAAATCGAGCGCAAGACGTACCGTGAGTCGCTGCAAAACAATCGCGATGTGGTGCTGTTGAGCAAGCAACTCGCGACGATTGACTGCAATGTCCCCGTGGATCTCGATGTTGAATCCATGAAAACGGGAGAGCCCGAACCCACGGCGCTGCGCGAACTCTTTATTGAACTGGAGTTCACCTCACTGCTGAAGGACTTGATCCCTGATGTTGCGGTGAGCGAAACGCACTATGAAGAAGCCAGCTCCGGTGATGAGTTGGAATCAGTTCTTAAACGCGTACGATCAGAGGACGTGCTGGCGCTGGCAATTGCGGCATCGCAGCCGGAAGAGAAAGAGCCGGAACCGGCCGAAGACGCCATGCTTCCGTTGACTGCCTACGAAGCGCCACCTCCAAAATTCAGCGACATTGCAATTTCCACGAGGCCGGGCACGGCAACTACGATTTCCGCGGAAAGAAGCGATGTTCGCGAACGCCTAGTGAAAGAGCTGCGAGAGCAGAAGTTAAGGCTCTCCGTCCACGACTACAAAGCGGCGATGCACGCGCTGCACGCTCAGGGGATCGAAATCGGCGATGTTGTGCACGATCCCATGCTGTATTCGTATCTGCTAGACCCAACCTACACGTCCCATAAATTGCCCGAAGTTGCACTGCGGCGTTTCAACACGAAATTGAACGGCACAGTGGCCGAAGCCGCCGATGTTACGGGACGCCTGACCACGGCCCTTCGCCAGGAAGTTGAACAAGCCGGGCTGTTGAAGTTGTATGAAGAAATCGACCTGCCGCTGGTTGGGGTGCTGGTGCGGATGGAAGACGCGGGCGTAAAGATTGACCGCTCTGCGCTTGGCGAAATGTCTTTGCGGCTGGAGCAGGAGATTGCGGCGAAGGGGAAAGAAATTTACGCGAGCGCCGGGTGCGAATTCAATATCAACTCGCCCAAGCAGCTTGGCGATGTGCTTTTTAACCGGCTCAAGCTTCCGAAACCAGTCAAGTACGGAAAAGGAAAAACAATTTCAACGGCGGTGGATGTTCTGGAAGAACTCGCGGAGAGCCACGAAATTCCGCGTATGGTGCTCGACTACCGCCAGTTGTCGAAGCTGAAATCCACATACGTGGATGCGCTGCCTCTATTGTTGAAAGCAACCAGC
>Ga0134125_10009937_pt1 | contig 10696 bp, 11 predicted proteins | sample KB31751_FD_96464 | JGI IMG/M metagenome (GOLD analysis project Ga0134125, IMG submission 96464) | Terrestrial soil microbial communities with excess Nitrogen fertilizer from Kellogg Biological Station, Michigan, USA - KB3-175-1 | ecosystem: Environmental > Terrestrial > Soil > Unclassified ...
CGATCGGCCACCGAGGACAGCGCAATGCAGGCCGTGATCCGTCTCGTGGGGATGGCGTGGGACACCTTGCAACGACCGTCTTTTCTTAGCTCACTCGTCGCGAGCGTAGCCGCGCGAGACGGCAATGATCCTTTCGTTCCTTATCTCGCCGGTCCGCTCCTTGGCACCGCGAGCGCGCTCGGATATCTCCCCGATAGTGAGGCGACGAAGCAGTTGTTTGCCGCGCAGGAAGCAGCCGCGGAGGCCCAGCGCAATCTGGCTGGCGGAGCGTTCGCGGCGTTGGGGGCCTACAGCCGGGATCGCAGCAGTGCACCGATCCTTGCGGAAGAGCTCAAAGGGTCGTTAGCTGGAGTGATCGTCGAATGGATAATGTCAAAACACGGTTCTGCGGAGGCTCCATGAAGGGCTTCGTAGCGTTCGCGTTACTGGCGTTGGCCGCCGCGCCGCTCGCCGACAAACCCCCTGTTATCAAGGAATGGCCCGTGCCGTGGGGCGACAGCCGCCCGCGCGATCCGTTCGTCGATCAGACGACGGGGCGGATCTATTTCTGCGGCCAGGCCGGCAACTATATCGGCCAGCTCGATCCCCGCACCGGTGAGTTCAAGCGCTACGAGTTCCCCAACGGCGAAATGGTGGGCCCGCACAACCTGATCGTGGACAAGAAGGGCGTGATCTGGTACGCCGGCAATCTCGCGGGGCACATCGGCAGTCTCGATCCGGCCACCGTGACGTGGAAGCGCTATCCGATGCCCGATCCGATGGTGAAGGATCCGCACACGTTGATCTTCGATCGCAACGGCGACATCTGGTTCACGGCGCAGGGCGGCAATGCGGTTGGACGGTTGTCGGTTGGAACGGGAAAGGTGGAGCTCATCAAGGTCCCGACGCCCAACGCGCGTCCGTACGGGATCAAGCTCGACTCGAAGGGCCGGCCGTGGATCGTGTTGTTCGGCACGAACAAGATCGCGACGGTCGATCCCGCCACGATGCAGCTGCGCGAAATCGTGTTGCCGAATGCCGACGCGCGACCGCGCCGGATCGAGATCACGTCCAACGACAAGATCTATTACGGCGACTACGCGCGCGGGGTGCTCGGCCGCTACGATCCCGCGTCGGGCAAGTTCGACGAGTTTCCGCTGCCGGGCGGGGCGGAGTCACGGCCGTACGGCATGGCGAAGGACGACGACGATCGCGTGTGGGTCGTGCAGACCTCTCGGCCCAATCAGTTCGTGTCATTCGATACCAAGACGCTGAAGTTCTCCGAGCCGACGGCAGTGCCGAGTGGTGGCGGCACGATTCGCCACATGTACTGGGATGCCGCGAGCAAGTCGATCTGGTTCGGGACGGACGCCAACACGATCGGGCAGGCGATCGTGCCGCCGCGCGAGGAGCGGCCGACGCCTTAAAGCTGGTAGCGCAGTCCCACACCCCAGCCGTATCGCCACGTGGCCTGCCGCCGGTACTCCGGCGGCAGGTCTGTTTCGTCGAACCACGATTTCGACAGGATGCTCTCGATTCGTATGGCGCCGCTGAAACGCTCGCTCACCGGCCATTCGTACGTGCCGGCCAACAGTCCGCCGACGCGCGTCCGCGTCTCAGGCGTCGACTTCCACAGGTGGAGGGTGGGCCCAAGATCTACGACGATCGCTCCGCTCGGCCCAATCCCTCCCACCCGGAAACCGACCGTTCCCGTCCACTCAAACAACTCGTCGCTCGATCGATCGGTGATCGTGACTCCTTGTCCCGTCAGGCTCAGCCCGGGCTTTCCGTACGACATGCGCAGGGCGACACGAACGCTCTGGACTCGCGTGTCGAGATGCAGTGTGGGCATGGCCGCATTGCCGGGGCGAGCATGGGGATTGCCGCTCGTATCGACGGCGGTGCCGCGATAGTAGGTGTTCATGAGCTCGAGCCCAATGTGCCATTGACCCGCCAACGGCACCGCCACGCACGTCATCACGAGTGAACCCATTACGAGCAAGCGCATGTCACGCTCCCTGCTTCAGTTCATGACCAGGTTGATCCAGCCGTTGGTGATGTTGTTTTCGCCCTTCACAAACCAGTTGTAGCCGGGATAGAAGGCCCCGACGATATCGTCGTCCACGGCGGTGCCGACCAACTCATCGTTGCTCTTGATGAACGAGGCGAGCGCGCGCCAGATGTTGAAGCCCGTCCGCGCATACGCGTAATACTTCTTGAACACGTTACTCGAATCATTCCCCGAGGTGAGGTGATTGTAGAGACTGTCGACGTACGTAATCACGCGCTGAAAGCGGTCTGTGTCGGTCCTGATTTGGCATGCCGTGTCATCGTCCTCGACCACGAACGCGCGCACGTTTTGATTCGGGTGCGCGGCGTTGTACTGATCCAGCTGATTCTTGGAAAACAGCAGGACACTGCCGGACCAGTCGAGATTGTTCTGATCGAACGTGTAAGGCCCACCCGCGTGTTCTCCAGCGCACTGGTAGTCGGTCAGCGAATCGGTCTGTCCCTTCTGCCCCAGGATGTGCACCTCAAATTCGGGGGAGCCTTTCAACCAGCCTTCAAAGTCCTGGACGAAATGGCTCTTGGACATATACAGTCCGGGTGCCGGTGGAGCAGGAGGGGGCGCGATAGGGTTTCCCCCACAGTCCTCGAAACAGGTTTGCCGCGCGGGTGTGATGGAGAAGTCGGTCTCGACCGGCACCAGCGCGAGCACCGGCGAGGCGGGCGGCGTTTTGGGATCGAGCAGCTGCCGCCGGCCCTCGACGTCGAATGCCACGGGCGGGTCGTCATCCTTGAGCGCCGTCGCGACGAGCACCTTCTCGTCGCCCGTCCACGCCTTGGCGTGCTCGGGAACGGGGAAGTAGACCTCGAGCGCGATCGCCTGCTTCGCGGCCCGCGTGACGAGCTCCGCGTCGCCGCCGTTCTCGCCGGCGATTTGCCTGAGCGCGTGAGCGCTGTTCGCCGTCAGGAATCGCTCGAACTCGAGCTTGTGCTCGCGATAGGGCGACGCGTCGAGCTGCGCCTTGATGTACGCCCGGAACGCGGGGTTCTTGAGACCCTTCGCGACCATCTGCGCCAACTCGACGGGCGGACCTACCGTCCTACCGTCCAACCCCTTCGCTTCGCTCAGGGCAGGCTCAGCTGCCGTCGATGTCACGGTCCGGTCAGAGCACGCTGCGAGAACGAGCAGCGCCGCGATGCAACTACGGTTCAACATGTGTCCTCCTGGACATTGGGGAGGACCATTGTGGCAGCGCCGGCGCGCAAACCCGGCGCCCTTTCCTTGCGAGCGGGCCCGAAAAGACGCGAGATTCCCCAGCCCATGCTCGCGCTTCTTCTTCTACTAATTGCCGCTCAGGATTCGACGTACTGGCAGCAGCGCGTCGCCTACGACATTACCGCGTCGCTCGATGAGCCCAGCGGGGTGCTCACCGGGAAGGCGCGGATCCACTACGTCAATCAGTCGCCCGATACGCTGCGCGACTTTTACGTCCATCAATACCTGAACGCTTTCCGCCCCGGCTCGCGCTGGGCCGCGACCGACTCGGCCGAAGGCCGCGTGCGCTTTTAGCACATGCAGGACCCCGATTACGCGTTCGAACGAATCACGAGCGCGACGGTGATGGGCGTGGCGGGGAAGCCGGACTACCCGTATGCGCCCGATTCGACGATCGCGCACTGGCGGCTGCCGAGGCCGCTCGCGCCCGGAGACTCGCTCGTCGCCGACATCGACTGGCAGGCTCGACCCTCGACACTGCCGCGCCGCCAGGGAAGGCAGGGCCGGCGGTTCGACTTTGCGCAGTGGTATCCGAAAGTGGTCGTGTATGACAAGTACGGCTGGGAGGATCATCCGCTGTATCCGGCGGGCGAGTTCTATGGGGAGTTCGCCCGGTACGACGTGGTCCTCAATGTCGCGGCGGACCAGGTCATTGGGGCAACAGGCGTACCCATCGAAGGAGATCCAGGTTGGGAACGCGCGAATGCGAACCCGGGCACGCCTGTCGAATACCAGCGTAATTGGTACCGGCTATCGGGTATCGGGCGTGTCCCCGATAGCCGGTATCCGATAGCCGATAGCTCCTGTGGAAGTCCAGGCCGCAAATGCGTCCGGTTCTACGCGGATTCGGTGCACCACTTCGCCCTCTCACTGAATCCGCAGTACCGATACGAGCAGGGACGGTTCAAGAACGTGGTCGTCCGTGTGCTGTACCAGCCCGGCGACAGCGCAACGTGGGGGAAGGGGATCGCGGTCCAGCGCACCGAAACGGCGCTCGCCTGGCTCGACACGCTGTACGGCAAATTCGCCTGGCCGCAGATCACGAACGTGCACCGCATCGAGGGCGGCGGCACCGAATTCCCGATGATGATCATGGACGGCAGCGCGAGTCAGGGGCTCATCGTCCACGAGCTGGGCCACAACTACACGATGGGCATCCTCGCGAACAACGAGTGGCGCGAGGGCTGGATCGACGAAGGCTTCACGAGCTTCCAGAGCGACTGGTTCGTCGAGGCCACGGGCGGCCAATCCGGGTATGCGGACATCGAGCCATGGATGCTCGAGTGGGATATCGACCGCTGGAGCCAGCCGGTGTCGATGGTCAGCAACGAGTTCCGCGATTTCAACACCTACAACACGATGATTTACACGAAGGGCGAGCTGTTTTTGGAGCAGCTGCGCTACGTCGTGGGCGACGAAACGATGCTCAAGATCCTGCGCACCTACTACGCGCGCTGGCGTCTGAAGCATGTGGACGAGACCGCATTGCGTGAGGTCGCCGAAGAAGTCTCGAAGACGGATCTGAAGTGGCTGTTCGCGCAGTGGCTGCACGGCACGCCGCTGATCGATTATCGAATCAAGGAAGTGAAGCGGCAACAGACTACTGACAACAGATGGCGTACAACCGTCGTCATCGATCGTCTCGGCGACGGCTTCATGCCCGTCGAGATCGGCGACAAGGATGCGATCTACGCGCGCGCGAGCGGCCAGCCGCAGCAGGAGCGGGTGGAATTCGTGAGCGCGAAGAAACCGGGTCGGCTCGTGCTCGATCCACGGCTGCGGGCGCATGACTATAATGCGACGAACAACCTCGAGCCTCACGGTTTCTTCAAGTCTCGCACCAAGACCGTCACGCACTTCGACAATCCCACCAAGAACGAATCGCGGCGGGACGGCATCGTGCAGCAGCTGTTGCCACTCGCCTGGTACAACGATTTCGGCGGTTGGAACGGCGCGATCCGCAGCCGCTCGAATTACCTGGGCCGCTTCAACAAGAATCTGTCGTTGCTGTCGTACGCGTTCGGCTCGCCCCCCGACGCGCCGGGTCCCGAGACCAAGTACCGGATCGGGATCTACGCGAAGTTCGGCAATCCAATCGATCATCCCATGCCGCGCACGGAGAGCAGCATCGCGGGGTGGTGGGTCGAAGGCCGCTCGGGCGTGGCGCTGCACGCCGATCGCGCGCTCAACGAGCGCCAGGGCACGAACACCGACAAACACGCTGGCTTCGACGCGATCTGGATGGCGGTGAGCGAGCTGGGCTATGTCGATCGCACGCTGTGGGACAACGCCGGCACGGTCGAATTCGAGCCGTGGGCGTCGGTGGTCAAGCGCAGCGGCGCGGGCAACAATCAGGTGTGGCGCGGCCGGCTCGGCGCCCGGCTCGGGCTCCTGTATCGCAATCCGGGCGCCGGGATCTCGACCAACAGTCGCTATGACGTCGAGGTGTTTGCGCGTCCCACGGGCGAAGTCAGCGTGCGGATGCCTTTCATCTTCAAGACGACCTTCGGCGCTAGGGCTTTTGCCGGCGGCTACATTGCCCAGAACGCGCCGCCGCTACAGCGTCGCGTCATGGTCTCCGGCGCCGACCCGTACGAGACGTTCACGAATCCGCTGCTGCGCAGCCGCGGCGCGCTGTTCGTGCGGCCTGACTTCCATTATCACGCGCCGGGCGACGCCAACCTGCGCGGTTTCCGCCCCGACCTCGGCGGCCGCTGGGCCGTCGCGCTCAACTTGGAAGGGACGAAGTCGATCTTCCGCCGGCGGCAGGGATTCTTGCGTGACGTGTCGCTCGAGGCCTTCGCCGACGCGGGAGTCGTGGATTCGCAGGCGGTCCCATCCGCCACGAGCTCCAGCTATACGACGTTGTACGACGGAGGAGTGGGCATTATCACCGGGCACCGGATCAACGACCTTTCGTGGACTATGCGGTTCGAGATGCCCTTGGTCGTCAACCGTTGGGACTACGCTGCCGACATCCACGAAGCGGCGACGGACGGGCGCTTGCACTTCAGGTGGCAGATTAGTTTGGAACCGAGTTTCTAATGTCTGACCGACGCGCGTTCTTCCAGGAAACGTTCGGCAAGCTGCTCCACCAGGTCGTGGAGCATGCCGAAAGCCGAGTGGCGCCGAAGCGCTGGTTCCGGCCGCCCGGCGCGGCGCCGGAGGTGGCGTTCGTCGCGGCGTGCACGCGCTGTGGCGACTGCATCGACGTCTGTCCCGTGCACGCGATCCTGAAGATGCCGGCGAATGGCGGCGGGCTCGCGACCGGCACGCCGTACCTCGATCCAGCGTCCCAGGCCTGCATTGCCTGTGAGGACATGCCCTGCGCAAATGCGTGTGAAACCGGAGCCCTAATCCCCACTCCCTGGTCCGAGATTCACATGGGGATCCTCGAGCTCGATCCCGAGCGCTGCATCACGTTCCAGGGAGCGGAGTGCGGGGTGTGCGCGCGCGCCTGCCCGATCGGCGAAAAGGCGCTCGCGCTTGATACCCGCGGCCATCCGGTATTAAAACCGGAAGGCTGCGTCGGCTGCGGTGTATGCGTGACGGCATGTGTGACGCTGCCGTCGTCCCTCAAACTGAGACTCGCGTGAGCGATATCCCCTATCGGGTCGACAAGCCGTGGGGTCATGAGATCATTTGGGCGAAGGCCGAGCGCTACGTCGGCAAGATCCTGCACATCGAGCCGGGCCACGTGCTGTCGCTGCAATATCACAACAAGAAGGACGAGTCGATCTACGTGCTGCGGGGCGAGATCATTTTGCGGCTCCAGCACGGTGAGACCCTGATCGAGCGCCGCGTGCGCGAGGGCGAAGCATTCCACATTCCACCCAAACTGGTCCACCAATTTGAAGCCGTCACCGTCAGCGATCTGCTCGAGGCCTCGACGCCCGAGCTCGACGACGTGGTACGGCTCAAGGATCGCTACGGACGCGTGAAATGAAAGTCATCATGCCCATGGCCGGGAAAGGCACTCGGCTGCTGCCGCTCACCAAGCGAGTGCCGAAGCCGCTCGTGAACGTCGCCGGCCGGCCGGTGATGGACTACGTGATGGACTCGCTGCGCCAGGCGGGGCACCTCGACGAGCTGATCATCATCACCGGCCATTTGAAGGAAAAAGTCGAGAAGTACATCCGCGACAACTACGACATCCCCGCGCGCTTCATCGAGCAGAAAGTGCTCGACGGTACCGCGGGCGCCGTGAACCTCGCTCGGCCGTATGTCGACGGACCGGTGATCGTGATTTTCGTCGACACGCTGTTCGATGCGGATCTCTCGATTGTGAAAAACAGCAAGGACGACGGCATCATCTGGACGAAGGAAGTCGAGGATTACCAGCGCTTCGGCGTCGTGGTGACGGACAAGAACGGTCACATGTCGAAGATCGTCGAAAAGCCCAGCACGCCGATCTCGCGCCGCGCCAACATCGGGCTGCAGTACGTGAAGGATTGGCGCACGCTGTTCGATGGAATCGCGCATGTGCTGAAGAGCCCGCCGGGGAAGGGCGGGGAGTTCTATCTCACCGACGCGTTCCAGTACATGGTCGATCAAGGAAAGAAGCTGCACGTCGAGGAAGTCGGCGGCTGGTACGATTGCGGCAAAGTCGACACGCTGCTCGAGACGAACGAGCATCTGCTGAAAAACGGGCGGGCGCAGCGGCCCATGAAGCCGCCGCGCGGCGTCACGATCGAAGACCCGGTGCGGATCGAGGATGACGTGACGCTCGAGAACTGCACGATCGGGCCGAACGTGACGATCGAGGCGGGGAGCAAAGTGGCCGGGGCCAAGATCACGAACAGCATCCTGGGGAAGGGCGTGCAGGTGAAGGACGCGAAGGTGCAGGGGTCGGTCGTCGGCGATAAGCAGAAGATCGACAAGGACCTAGTGGACTCGGTCATGGATGCGGGGGAGTCGGCGGTAGCGCGTTAGGCAGTCCTTCCATGTTGAGACGGCATAGGGCCCAGGGGCTTTACTAACTGACTGTTCAGTTAGTAAGTTTCGCCCTCATGCCGACCCGCACCCGCCGTCCCAAACCGCGCTGGCAGCGTCGCAAAGACGCCCGCCCCGAAGAAATCATCAGTGCCGCGCTGGAAGTCTTTGCCGACCGCGGCTTTGCGGCGACCACCCTCGAGGATATCGCCCGCAAGGCCGGCGTCACCAAGGGCACGATCTACCTCTACTTCGAAAACAAGGAAGCGCTCTTCAAGGCGCTGATCCGCGGCACCATCGTCCCCGTGATCGCCAAGGGCGAAGCGATCGCCCAGGCGTTCACCGGCAGCGCGCGCGATCTGTTCGAGAAGCTCGTGCGCGAGTACTGGCGCCTCGTCGGGGAAACGGCGCTGGCCAGCATTCCGCGCCTCATGATCGCCGAGGCCGGCAACTTCCCGCAGCTGGCCCGCTTCTACTATGAGGAAGTAGTCACACGTGGCCACAGACTCATGGCCGGGGTCTTGGAGCGGGGTATCAAGGCCGGGGAATTCAAGAAGGTCGATCTCGCCGTGGCCACCAAGCTCGCCATGGCGCCGCTGATGCATGCCGTGGTGGCGCGCAAGGCGTTTGCACACTGCATGCCCGAAGGCTTCGACGTCGTTCGGTATCTCGACACTCACATCGAGCTTTTCCTCCATGGCATTGCCACAGATCACACTGATCGCCGCGCTGATTAGCGCCGCACAGACTCCTACGAGCCCCACGCCGGTGCGGCTCTCGTTCGCGGACGCCATCCGCCGGGTGACTTCCGACAACGCGCCTCCGTCCGTCGAGCTCGCGGGGCTGCGCACCGACGAATCGCGCGCGCGCGTCACGCAGGCGCGGTCGGGACTGCTGCCGAGCGTTTCGGTGGGCGGCCTGTGGTCGAACCGCACGCTCAATCCGAAATCGCTGGGCTTCTCCTTTCCGGGGCTGCCGAGTCTGATCGGACCGTTCGACGTCGTCGACGGCCGCGTCTACCTGCAGCAGACGGTGTTCGACTTCTCGAAGCTGAAGCGCGTCAACGCCGCCAAGACCCAGCTCAGCGCGTCGACGGCCGAAGGGTCGGCGACCGAGGAAACGGCGGCGCAGGCCGTCGCGGTGGCGTACGCGCGCGCGGCGCGGGCGCTGGCGGTGGTGGGGGCGCGGCGCGCCGACTCGGCGCTCGCCGCCGAGCTCGTAACGGTGGCGAACGCGCAAGTGCAGGCGGGGGTCAGCGCGTCGATCGACGTGACGCGCGCCCGCGTGCAGCTCTCGGAATCGGCCGGCCGCCTGATCCTCGCGACGGCACAGCTCGAGCGCGCCAAGATCGACTTGGCCCGCTCGCTGGGGCTCGCGACCGACGCCGCCATCGAGCTGACCGATACGCTGAGTCTCGAAATGGGCGCCGCCAATGTGCCGCTGAGCCGCGATTCCGCGGTGGCGCAGGCGATCGCCGTCCGGCCCGATCTCGCGGCCGAGCTCGCGCGCGGCAACGCGGCGCGCACGGCGGCATCGGCGATTTCGGCCGAGCGCCTGCCGCGGCTCGATCTCGCGGCCGACTACGGCGTCACTGGAAACACGGCGCCGAAGTCGATCGCGACGCACACAGTGGGCGTCCAGGTGACCTGGCCGATTCTCGACGGACTCCGTCGCGAGGGCCGGTTGGCCGAGCAGAAGGCCGTGGCGCAGCAGTCCGACGTGCGGGCCAAGGATCTGCGGCAGCAGGTCGCCGCCGATGTGGATGCTGCGCTGCTCGATCTGCGCTCCGCCGCCTCCCAGCTCACGATTTCGGGCGAGCGGTTGCGGCTCGCGGCGGACGAAGTGTCGCAGGCGCGCCAGCGGTTCGAGGCGGGCGTGGCCGGCAACATCGAAGTGATCAACGCTCAGGAGTCATTGGTCCGCGCGCGTGAAGCGGACATCGACGCGCGGTTCGCGGGGTTGACCGCGAAGATTGCGCTGGCGCGCTCGGTTGGCAGCGCCCGTACCCTGCATTAACGAGGAAGCGATGGCTACTACAGTTGAGGCGGAAATGCGGTCAGCTCCACGGCCATCCGTGCAGAAGCCGGCCACACCCCCAAAACGTTCGCGGAGGCTCGTCTTTTCCATCATGAGCGTCATTCTGCTGACCCTGCTGGTCCTCGGGATCCGGCGCTGGTGGTTCGGGCGCTCGCACGTCTCGACCGACAATGCCCAGGTGGACGGGCACATCATCCCCGTGCTGCCGAAGGTCGGCGGGTTCGTGAACGAAGTGCGCATCGAGGAGAATCAGACCGTGCGCGCCGGTGACACGCTCGTCGTGCTCGATGACCGCGACCTGCGGGCGCGGCTCGCGCAGACGGAGGCGGAACTGGCCGCGGTGCTCTCGACTGTGAACAGCCGCACGCGCGTGGGCCAGGCCGAAGCGGCCGTGGCGCAGGCGCAGGCGAACGCGCAGAAGACGCAGGCCGACCTGGCACGCATCGAGCCGCTCGCGACGCAGAA
>Ga0134125_10009938_pt1 | contig 10695 bp, 10 predicted proteins | sample KB31751_FD_96464 | JGI IMG/M metagenome (GOLD analysis project Ga0134125, IMG submission 96464) | Terrestrial soil microbial communities with excess Nitrogen fertilizer from Kellogg Biological Station, Michigan, USA - KB3-175-1 | ecosystem: Environmental > Terrestrial > Soil > Unclassified ...
ATACTGTGGGTGTATCCAGATTACCTTGTCATAGTCACCTACGCTTGAGACAGCTTCTTCCAATGAAACCTCACTACGGCTCTCTTTCTTTGCCATCGATTCCAGATTCTTTTTGTATTTTTGGATTCCATCGGCAACTATGACAACAAAATTTCCACCATCGCTTCCAAAGTTTGCCATTTGCATTACTGCGTATAGCGCAAGTGCACTGCTCTCACCCATGTCGTGACCCTTGTCTACAAAGAATTTCAGCAGACGCTTTGCCTGCACAAAGTCTACTTCGTGCTGTCCTGCATATTGCTGTGGCTCGTAAAACTTGAGTCCTTCTGCTTTACTCTTTGTCCTAATTCCTGCAACATCTTGAGCCGCAATCGGAAATACTACATGCACTGCTTTCTTGCCGTATTTTTCTGACACGTATCTGCTCAGACCGCCAGATGTTCCGCCTGTACCAAATGTGCAAACAATTCTAAAGTTATCTAGAGAAAGTCCCTTGTCATGTAATTGTTGATCAATCTCTGCTGCAGTGACAGTTCTGTGAGCTTCAATGTTTGATTGGTTATCGTATTGTTCTGGACAGTAGCAGTTGTAGATCTTTGCAAGAAGCTTTGCTAAATTGATGATGTCTTGTTTTGCTAAAAGTTCTTGTGCTTCTGTTATGGCACCATCAAAAATAGTTGGGTCAAACCCAAGCTCAGATAATTGTGATCTGATGTTTGCAGCAGTTGCTCTTGCAGCCAATACATTTGGACTTTCTTTCATTCCAGGAGCTGGACAAATATCCATGTCAAGATTTATGATTCGAATTTTTTCATTTCGTAGTTCCTCAAATACTCCGTCTTGGAGTTTTCGTGAGACAAGGGCAACTACATCAAGTCCTATCTTGGATAATTGTCCTAGTGCAATTCCAAAGTTACCTGAAGTTGCTTCGAATATTGTCTGTCCGCTTTTCAGTTTTCCTGTAGCAATAGCATCATGGATTATGTTTACCGCAGGTCTTACCTTGATTGAACCTGCAAGCAAGTTAGAATCAAACTTGCCAAAAATTTTCAGATCTTTATCATCTAAATTAATGTTAAATTCTTTTTTTGCACATTCCTTCAAATCTTGTGTGATGTCAATTAACGGTGTTGCGTTGACCACTTTACCATCTTTATTTTCTAGATGGGGAATCTTGCTCCAGATCTCTTTCTCAAAACGCTCAAGTAAATTACTGTCAATATTTTGTCCCATTTTGCCTTCAGAGCTTTGATGGGCAAAATGATCTTATAAATCGTATACCGGCTTTACTGCAGCGTTTTAAGAATTCAAGCGGAAAAATCTACTTATCCAATCTTGTCAAACTTTTGAAGACTCTTCCACAGGTACCATGTTGCAACGCTTCTGTATGGCCTCCATCTGTCTCCAAACTTTTCAGTCTCCTTGGGTTTTGGCATCTCTTTTAATGAAAATGCCATCTGTACACCTCTTCGCAAGCCAAGGTCTCCTACGGGAAATACATCCATTCTTCCAAGCGAAAAAATCAAAAACATCTCAGCTGTCCACCTTCCAATCCCCTTGACCTGGGTTAGCTGAACTATCACATCCTCGTCACCCATCTTTGAGATTGCTTTCATGTCCAGTTTTCCAGTATCCACATGTTTTGCCAGGTCCTTTAGGTACTCTACCTTCATGCCAGACAAGCCAACTGTACGAAGTTTGGATTTTCTTGTGGCAAGAACTTCAGATGCTGTTGGAAACTTTGGATACAGCCCCTTGAATCTCTTAAAAATTGCATCTGCAGCACTTGTTGCAAGTTGCTGAGAAATTATTGATTCTACAAGTACTGCAAAATGCTGACTTTTTTTCTTTAGCTTGAACTCGCCAACGGTTCCAATGATATCAGCAAGCACAGGATCTTTTCTAAGAAATGTTACTGCATCATGGTGTTTCATTTCTAGTTTGGTTCTGGATGTATGGTAACTATGGCATTTTTTATCTGGGCTTTAATTTTATTTTCTATATTGGATACTATATCATGCACTTCTTCTATTGTAAGATCTTTTTCAAACGAGCAATCAATGTCAACCTTGAATATATCCTGCAAGTGTAATGTTATCACTCGACCAATTTTTTTTACCTTTGGATATTCTTTTATGATCTTTGCAACCTGCTCCTCTATTGTTATGTCCTCTACAGGAATGCTTTCTGGAATTGAGATATACGGCTCTAAATGTATCGTAATATGATTGACATTTGAGACAGATTTTTTTATCTGAGATTCAATCTCATCTGAGACATGATGTGCATCCTCAAGTGACATGTCTCTGTCAACTAGTACATGCAGGCTGATGAATACGCCATTTTCTGCAGTAAAGGAGCTTACATTGTGAATGCCCTTTACTCCTGGTACTGATGTTGCAACTTTATTTATGATATAATCTGCAGGAACATCTTTCCAAGTTGGCTCAAAGTGAATCGTGACATTAGAATTTGCAATTGCATTTTTGATGTTCTTTTCTACGTTTGCACTAATCTTGTGTGCCTCCTCAAAACTTGACGCAGCACTCAACGATATTGTAATATCAGTAAAGATGTCGCTGCCTGATCTGCGTATCTGTACAGATTCAGTCTTCATCACTCCCGCAGTGTTGCTTGCAATGTCATGGACTCTTTTGACCATGTTTGCAGGAACTGCATCAGTCAGCTCAAGGCCGCTCTTATAGATTAATTTCAAGCTCAGTGCAGCAAGCAAGCCTCCAAGGATTAGTGCAGCAATGTTGTCACCCTGGTAGAATCCCATTATTACAAATACAATTCCTACCAAAGCAACAGATGTTGCACCCATGTCCATGAACGCATGATACAGGTCTACACGAAGCGACGAGCCGTCTGTCTTTTTCAGTGCCTTTCTTAGGATGAAAATCCTGAAGAAGATAGACCCTAGCGTATAGACTGCTGCGATTATTGCAAGAACTCCAGGCAAAACCTCAGGTTTTGGCTCCTGGAATCTTGATATTGATTCGTAAACAAAAAACGATGAAATTACAAGAATTATGATTCCTGCAACAAAACTTCCCATCGTCTCAATCTTTCCGTGCCCATAGGTGTGTTCCGTGTCCGGTGGCTTGGTAGACCATTTGGCAGCAACAAGCAAGACCATGGTCACAATGGAATCAAGTATTGCATGAATACTGTCTGTGACAAGTGCAAGGCTGTTAGAAGTAATTCCTATCAAAAATTCTACTGCAAAGGCAGAAAGTATTATGGCAAGCGAAATTTTTAGTGCGTTTGTTTTTATGTCTTGCAAACTCAACTCTTGTCCAACCCCAACATTTCTAGTATGTCATCAAAGTTTTTCCTTGTTTGATCATGCTTGTATTTTTTAAGAGGACCAATCATTTTTTTCTTGCTTGGAATTTTTATCATATCTTTTACAATGCTTGAAAGTGCAGATCCTATGAATATTGATTGTGTAGCTGATGTGACATTTGAAGTTCTTCTGTTTGTGCTGCCACTCTCAAAATCAATTATACATGGTGATTTTCCTACAATGACATGCTTGTGGATGTAGCTTAGCTCACCATGATCAAGATGCATGTTATCCAGATTATAACAGTCCTCCAAAACTTGCCTTACAACAGATCTAAGCTTGGCAGCACTCCCCCTACCCTTTAGCTCTCTTACCCAGTCTGTTATTTTTTTACCTTCAACGTACTCCATTACCAAGAAATTTTTGCTGCTTGCAATCAACTTGGGTCCTACGCCTGCCTTGTTTGCAATCTGTAAAAGTTTTGCCTCGCTTTTCATCTCTTGCCTGCTGGAATCAATTCTTCGAATCTTGAGTGCCACATCTTTTTTGCCAAACCTTGATAGTACAACGACTCCCACGTATCCCTTGCCCAAGACATGGATGTTGTTCAAGATTGTCTCGCCCTGAAATGATATCTTGGTAATTCCAAGTTTTTTAAGTTCTGCATGTCTTCTTGCAAGCTCACCCCTTGTGGCCTTGGGATATCCTAGTATCAGAGAGTATGGTTCTTTGACAAGCTTACTTGTTGAGACCAAAGGTGAGTTCATTGGTAGAGGTTAACTCAGCCAGAGCCTTTTTAATGGATTTGCTTGTCACCTGGTGGCCCCCTGATATTACAAAACTGCGCTTCATGTCAGGGATTATCCCACTTGGAATGCCTGCATTTGCCAGGTTCTTTCTCAAAAGTGACTGCAAGAATTTTTTTGCATCATAAAACTCTCTTTGCTGCAAGGACAGTATTTTTCCTTGGTCATCAACCCAGGTTAGCTTGTTCTTGGAGTTTCGCAAAATAAAGCTCTCTGATTCTGGTTTTCTAAACACGTCTGGGCCATTTTTGACCATGAATTTTTCAATAGTTGTTGAATGCAATAAAAACAGCATTGCAGCTTCAGACTTTTCATCAGTTGTTGCACCCTTGCGCAACACCTTGAATCCACCAAGCTCAAGTTGTACTGCAAGTGCGCTTGCACCCCTTTTTACCTGGCCCCAAATTATATCCGGACTTCGTTTCTTGTAGCCAAACTTTACTACCAAAACATTTCTTAGATTGTTTTTGTCTGGCAAGGATTTTTTTCCATTGAAAAATACAAGCGACTGTTTTTTCAGAAAAGCCCTTGCCGCAAGTATGAATGTGCCAAAGTTCTGGGCAGATATTGCAGTACCAAGGTTTCTGTTGCTATCTATAGGATCAATTAGCACAAATGCAGTCTCAAACTTTTTTGTCGGGTCTCCTATCACCTGACCTTGTGTAAAGTTTGCAGCAGCTTCTAAAACTTTGAGAAAACTTCCATAATGATAAATCAAGACTTCGGATACATATCCGCCAAATCCCTCTGTTGCAATCTCTGCTCCATAGATTCCAATTCCTCTTAGAAACTTTTTGAGTAGTCTTACCTCATCTTTTCTCTCGGCATCAAGTTTTTCAAGGATAAATCTAGTGTGAAACGATGACCTGTCTGCTGCACTCTTCCACTGACCTTTTTCCACATCATAGCAAGGAACAACGTTTACCCTGGTGCCTTGGACCTCTGCCTCAACATACGGATGCTCTGAATATCTCACATACGGATGGAATTTTTTCATCGAACCAAATCCAATCTTCATGCCAAGTTCTTCAAATCTTTTTTCGTCTGTCTCCTTTTTCATCTTGACAAAGATGTCAAGGTCAAGTGTGCCCTTGAGCCATGTCCCCTTTGCATAAGACCCGCCAAGCTCAACAGATGTAATCTCTGGATATTTCCCAGTCTCTTTTCTTACCAAGTCAACTAGATGTTCTGCAATTGCCCCAATTTTTTCCTCTTCTTGTCTTCCAGGGACTGCAATCTTTCTTGCTTGTTCCAAAATATTTTTCATTGAGCTAAAACCGCCTGCAAATCAGAGTACACTGGCCCATTAGGGGTTAAGACGCTTTGCTTCAACTTTAACTCTGTCATGGTATATTTTCCTAGATCAACTTTCTTGAATCTTTCAATGGTACCTGAAATGTCATCAATCCTGTTCTTTACTCTAAATATCGTAAGGTGCGGCTTGAATGGCTTGTCTGGCCTAAATCCTAGCGGACCGAGTTTTTTTTCCACCTGTAATGCAAGATCAACTAGTTGTTTTGATGACTGGTCGTCTACTCCAATCCATATAACTCTGGGAGACCTTGGGTTTGGAAACGCCCCAACGTGGGTAAATTCCACTTTAAACCTCTTGAACGAGATGGTAGCCAGTGCTTTTTTGATGTCTGGCATGGTCTCCTCGCCTACCTCTCCCAAAAACAATAATGTAAAGTGCATATTTTTTTTGTTCACAGCTGTTGCCTTGATGTGAAAATCCGACTGGATCTTGGCAATTGCATCAAGGATGCCATCATCTTCTATCTCTACTGCAACAAAGGCTCGCATCAGTGAATTTCAGATCTAGTAATCTATAATGATTTTCCGATATCTTCATAGACCGGAGAATAAAATTTGTGAGTGTGAAACTAATCGTATGCCTTACGGGAATGCCAGGCGCTGGCAAGACCACAATAGCTGAAGGCCTAAAATCAAAAGGGTTTGATAAAATTACAATGGGCGATGCAGTAAGGGCAGAGGCAACAAGAAGAAACATAGAACCAACAGGTGCAAATCTAGGAAAGATAATGATAGAGCTTCGAGAAAAAAATGGCCCAGGTGCAGTTGCCGAACTAATCAAGGATGGAATCCAAAATTCAAAGTCAGATGTTATACTTGTAGATGGTGTGCGCTCACTTGCCGAAGTAAACGTGCTAAAAAAAATTGGCACAGTCAAGGTCCTTGCAATTCATGCATCAGGGGACACAAGATACAAGTTTTTGACAGTGAGGGGAAGGTCTGATGCCCCATCTGATCGCGAAGATTTTACACAAAGAGATTCAAGAGAGATGGGTGTTGGCATGAGCGAATCAATCGCGCTTGCAGACGAAACAATCTCAAACAACAACATGACTGTTACAGAGCTAGTTGATGCTGCGTATAGTACCATCAAGGGTTGGATGAGTTGAAGATTCCAAAAGTTGCCTGCAAGATCGAAGTCTATGCTGCAGTAAACCCATCCGAAGACCCAGACAAGGTAAGGCTTGCAGTATCACATGTAATCCTTGAATCAGATTACCAATACAAGGATTCAAGCATCAAGGCAACATCAAATGAATTAAGCTCGCTTGCAAAAATACAAGAGACAATAAAGAAACATCGAACAAACAGAATCTACCGAAGGCAGATGCGATTTAATACAAAGGGGGACACCACCTGGTTCTATCTCAACAAGCAGGCAGCATATGTTGATGTAATTGCAGTATGTGAAGAGGCAGAAGAGTCTGCCATGGGACCAATCAAGGTGATACTTCATTCAAGCAGCCTTGAGAAAGTTGTAGACTGGCTTGCCCCTGAGCTAATACTGGAATAACAAAATAGATTTTTAGAATTTTATAAAAACGAAAAGGGGTAAAATGGCGTGACCCTGTATAGGCAAAAGCATTCTCTTGCCCCTTTGCACAATCAAGTGCTTTAACTATATACCATTTTTCGCAGGATCACGCAAACTCATTTGCCAGAATTTGCATCTTTCCGCATTGATTACTATACGTTATTCTCTTATTTAATAATTAGTGTGATTTACTTGATGAATACATCCTGATTCGTATAAAATTTTGTTTCTATACCATATGCAACAAGCAATTTCTTTTCTTGTTTGTACAATTAATCCAAAAATTCAAAGGCTCTTCCCAGATGATATAATTCCAAGAATCTCTGGAAGTGCTTTTGCAGCAGATTCCCGCAAGGAAAGGTCCATCTGCGATGACATTTGGGTTTCTTCGATGTTTATCTCTACCATTGTTGCACCATTCTGTTTTGCGTATACAGGCAAAAGATTTGCAGGAGATACTGCAAGCGATGTCCCGACTATTATCATGGTGTCACACGTACTTGCCTCCACCATTGCAGATTCCCATACATCCTGTGGCAATGCCTCTCCAAACCATACAACATCAGGTCGTAGCATATTTCCACACTTGCACAAAGGAGGAAGCACAGAAAACCCGCTTGTTATCTTGTCCCTGAAATCGCATACCGTACACTTGATGATAACAATACTGCCATGCAACTCGTATACATTTTTGCTCCCAGCCCTCTGGTGCAGACCGTCAATGTTTTGCGTGAGAACAGACACATCTCTATATTTTTCAAGTTCTGCAATGGTGGCATGCCCAGCATTTGGCTTTGCATTTAGGATGTTGCTTCTCCTCTCCTCATACCACTCCCACACAAGTTTTGGATCTTCATAGAATGCATCTATTGTTGCAAGTTTCATCGGATCATATTTTCGCCACAATCCATCTTTTCCGCGAAATGTAGGAATGCCGCTTTCCTGGGATATCCCAGCACCTGTAACAAAAACAATCTTTTGAGATTCTACCAGCCTGTCTGATACATCATTCCACATTCTCACTTGATATCAATCTCTAAGAGATCTCTTGCAGCGGTGACAGAACCATGGATTGTCTTTGCCTCATTTACAAGCTCATCGACTTGATCATATCTAGCAGAAAAGTGTGTCAGTATCAAGTTGGATACACCAGCTTTTTTTGCAAGCTCGGCAGCTTCTTTTGCAGTAGAGTGATAGTTTTCTTTTGCCTTGTCACGCAATGTATCAGAGTATGTAGAATCAAATGTCATGTAGTTACAATCCTTGAAAAATTCTGTCAGTTTTACAGTTGGCCTTGTGTCCCCAGATATTCCGATCTTTATTCCCTTGCGTTTTTCTCCAGTGACATCTGAAGGTCTTATCGTTTTATCCCCAACTTGTATGTCATTGCCACTCTGTAATTCATGCCAGAGTTTTCCTTCTGGTACTCCAAGTGATTTTGCCTTGTCAGGATAAAACTTGCCAGACCTGTCTTTTTCAGTAAAGCGGTACGAATATGCAGGAATGGAATGCTCTGCCTCACAAACATGTACCGTATACCCAGAATCATCACACACAAGACCTTCTTTTATCCTGATTATCCTCACAGGAAACGTAAGGCCAAAATTTAGTATCTTCAAGTTTGCCGCAATAAACTCTTCAATTCCTGTAGGACCGTAAATGTCAACAGATTCTGTCCTGTTTTGCAACGACATAGTCTGAAGTAACCCAAGTATTCCAACACAATGGTCCCCGTGCATGTGTGTCACAAATATTCTAATTTTTTTGTTCCAGCCAAGCTTGGACTTTTGAAACGCAATCTGTGCGCCTTCTCCTGCATCAAACATCAGTATCTCTTTATCCAGTACAAGGCAGATGCATGTCATGCCACGCTCTGCAGTTGGCTGGGCTGCCGATGTTCCTAAAAATACTAGCTTCATGATACAGCAATCACTCTTGTCAGGCTCTTATGCCTGTAGATCTCGTATTTCTTTGCTTTGCTAATCTGGTCCACCTCTAGACCTTTCTTGTATACCATTACAAGTTTTTTTCTCTTTGGTATGACTGATATGAAATCTTGCAGCAACTTTTTCGGGGATACTGAAGACCTTGATGATATTCCATATGGCAAATCAGTAACTATACCATCAATTTCTCCCATGATATTTTTTATCTCCTCAAAGCCCGAGTTTATCACCCTAGAATCAAACTTGTTTCCAGCAAGATTTTTTTTTGTAATCTTGCACATTATTTTGTCAAAATCAATACCAATGGAAGAAATCCCCATGGATTCTGCTTGCAACAAAATCGTCCCAGTGCCGCAGAAAGGATCACAGATGACATTTCCCTCCTTTAACCCGGATAAATTTACCATGCATCTTGCAAGCTTTAAATCAATTTCATGGGGATGCTTGACTAGCTTCTTTGGATGTATTGGAGTAACATGAGATTCTGCATATCCCAGATAATTTTTCGAGTCTGTAATGATGAGGTATACAGTAACCTTGGGATTTGAAAGCGAGACCTTGGAGCCCCACTTTTTTGCAAGTATGGCACCTGCTTGTCTCTCAAGTGAAGAGCCAATGCTTTTTGATGAGAGGTTTATCGTTCTACAGACAAATGTCTCAGGTCTTGGCATGATACCATCAATTTTGGATACATCATCAAACGTTCCAGCAATCATTCCAGCATGTCTTGCAAATGTTGCCCTGTTTGCTATGATATTCCATGGTATCCTGGAGGATACAATTACAAGTCTTGGTTGTACTGTTATCTTTGATGTACCATCATAGCTTTTCGATATTGAAATGATTTCGTCCCTTGCAAGCTCTTCATACTGTTTTGATACAACAAAAAAACTTGACATTCAGAGAGCCTTTGCAATTATTCCGGATACATCAACTATTGATGTCTTGCCTGGTATGGTATTTGTGCTGATTATCTTTGTCACGCCAGCTTTTGTAATATTTTTCTCCGCGTCTCCAATCAATAACGCATGTGTACAGCATGCATAGACCTTGCCACTTTTTTGCTTTTTCAAAAACTCGGCAGCTTTTACAATGCTTCCACCAGTGCTTATCATGTCATCAACTAGAATGACATCTCTGCCTTTTACACCATCAAGCCCTTTAGATTTTATTGCAACGCTTCCAGTTTTCCTGTCACGCTGCTTTTCTAGTGCGATATATTCCACCCCCAAAGCTTTAGCAAAGTTTCTTGCCCTCTCCACTCCTCCCTTGTCAGGTGATACAACAAGTGGGTCAACAAGTGACATTTTTTTAAAATACCTTGCAAGCTCTTCTACTGCGGAAATATTTTTTGCAGGAATCTCTAGATGTTCTAGTGCAGTGGTACTGTGAATGTCAACTACCATCATCTTTGTTGCACCTGCTGATTTGAACATCTTTGCAACAATCTCCATGGTTGTAATCTCCCCTGGGAGAAACTGCCTGTCTTGTCTTGCGTATCCCATGTATGGTATTACCACATACACATGAGAGGAGGACTTTCTTGCCTCTGATGTAATTGCCAAGCACCGAACAAGATTGGAATCAACAGGTGGATAGATTGATTGTACCACAATGACTTTGCCACTTGGTTTTCCCTTGAGTGTAATCTTGCTTTCCCCGTCTGGGAATACACGTAATTCACATCCGATAAATTTTGATTTTAATCTAGAGGCAATCTTTTTTGCCAGTTGCTCTGAAGACGGGCCCCCAATAACTGTAAAGTCAGTCAACAACCAAATCGAGCCTTGGGCTATTCTTAAG
>Ga0134125_10009939_pt1 | contig 10695 bp, 11 predicted proteins | sample KB31751_FD_96464 | JGI IMG/M metagenome (GOLD analysis project Ga0134125, IMG submission 96464) | Terrestrial soil microbial communities with excess Nitrogen fertilizer from Kellogg Biological Station, Michigan, USA - KB3-175-1 | ecosystem: Environmental > Terrestrial > Soil > Unclassified ...
ACCCAGGCCGGAGATCTCGGAGATAAGCTCCGAAGGGTCTCGGAGGTTCGGACATGGAAAGCCGAGAAAAGGCGGAGAAATTAATGATCCGAAGGCGGAAAGCCGCTTAGACGCGGGAATAAGGGTTAGGGTTTATTGGTCAAAGTTTGGTGATACATTACCTAGAGAATCATTTCACTGGTGGTTTGGTCGATTGAGTCGGGGCCGAGGGTTGCACAGGTTTTGGGTGCGCCCGTTCAAGGGCTTCGGTGATCCGTTCTATAAGGGGAATAAGATCGGTAAGGAATTGAATAATTTGGGGTGTAGCAGAAAGACAGTTACCCATACTAGTAGAGGGAGACTTTATTTCTTCAGTACACTAATAATGAATTGTAAAGTAAAAAGAGTATCAGCCATTTGACCTGTAACGGATTTGCTTAGATTCATGGCAACTTCGTTGTCATCATAAACAGTTTCGAATTGTTTTTCAAGGACATGTATCAAGCTTTCTATGGCATCAACATGTTTTTCACATAAATGCAGTAAATGACTTTTACGTTCAGAGGGAGTCAAGTCAGGGTCAATGTCAAGCATGGAAAGAAAGTATGGTCATGAGGGTATGAATTCGGTCTATTACGCCACCTGGGAAAGTACCTGGGCAGGTGAAGGCGCCCAGTATGAGTTATCAAAGATTGATGCTTCAGTTATCAACATTGCGTTTGTTCAACCCAACACGACTTATACAAAAGGACAAAAGACGTTTGCAGGGACTGGTCTGGATTTCAATGTAGACTTTGGTACTGTGGTAGATGCCATTGCTTTGCAGAGACCAAAGAATCATAAGTTTATGTTGTCTATAGGAGGGGCATCCTACCAAGCCAGTTGGGTAAATTTTAATGCAGCAGGCATCATTGCTCTAGCGCAGGATCTCGGGTGTTATGGAATCGATATTGACTGGGAAGGAACAATATCAGATCAGCAACAACTATTATCAATTCTCAAGATATTGAAGATTTCAAATCTTGGAGGATTGAAATTGAGTATGGCATGTTGGTCTACAGGTGCGTATCCAAAAACAGATACGGATGAGTACTCGGGTATTGATATTCTCCCTCTGCAAATGTATGGAACATTGTTTTCTTGGATCAGTATCATGGCTTATGATGCAGGTTCTATCAAAGATTTTGATCCTCTCAAATCATTTGCAGCTTATAGAGCCATATATCCTGGAACGATTCTATTGGGTATGGAGGTGGGGATCCCGGGATGGACCCCTCCAGGTGAGCAACCTACTATTCTACAACAAGCAGATGCAGCTAGAATTCTCAATTTCATCAACACGCAGACCAATGCAGGATGGATGTGTTGGGAGTATAAAGCTCAGGGCCCTTGGACCTATGAGCAGATCCTGGCACAGGCAAAGACAGTCATCGGAAGTAAGCCGAACCCAACGCCGAGTGAGCCACCACCACCTTATACACCTACAGCACCTATTGCGTGTCCGAACTGCAATCACAACTTGACAGTTAGTTTATCAGTAAACTAAGGAGTGCAATGAGTCGGAGCCAACAGGATACCAAGAAAAAACCCTACTGTGCAGCAAAAGATAACGATGAGTGAGAGATCTTCATGAGTAACAGTGTCCATGGAAAAGATTTTATTCTACTGGGCATCTGAAAAAAGGGAGCTCTCTCAACAGCCTGATTTTGTCACACCGCCTTCGATGCTCCTTGCTAGAAATGTAATTCTTACCATATCTAGATTTCCATAAACGTACATGAGTACGCGGGGCTTCGTGCCATTGACCAGGTTCTCCAGAACAATATCGGATATAATAGACCTCAATAAGGCTATCAAAAGTAAGGACAGCGTGTGTATAAGAAGAATAAAAGATGACCCAATGCACAGATAAAGTTGACGAATTAGAATGAATGAGTTTTTGCTGGTACATTTGTTGCCTAAGTAGGACATTATGGCGTAGATCTATAATCGTTCTGTTCTTGAGAACAGTGTCAAGTTTTTGACAAGCTTTGATTTTGACATCTCTCCCCATAGCTTTCAAACGAAAATGTAAGATCTCCGCCCAGAGTTCTAGAGGTAGTTGTTTCATGGAAAGAATTTACTTTTCATTTTCAGGTTTGGCAAAAAGATCATAACGTTTTGCTTTTTCATCAACCATATATTCTCGATGCAAATGTTCCTTTTGTGTCCAGAGCCAATTACGGTTGCGAACGATATCATACAAGACAAATAACTCTTCAGCAATTTCAATGTATTCGTCAAAAGCAATCTTTTCATCGTCATCCATCAAATCGCGATCGTACTTGGTCATCATCTCGTCTTTCTTCTCTTTGACAAAAGCCATCATCATCTTCCAAAACAAATTAGTTTCATACCCCATGGGAAAGAGTTAGAGTAGGTTTATGCCATAAGTAATCTCTAATAGATGATACATGTTTCTATTATCTTTGTAGTAGCAGCAGTAAATGATGAACCTTGGAAAGATTTTGATGTGCAAGTATTTGTTTAGATTCACTACTGAATAAGCAAGACCTCCATAGAATCCGGCTCGAGCCTGCGGGATGGGATAGTTCCAAAATTGTAGAGATCTGTAAAGAGGTCTGTATATCTTGTTCAATAGATGGCGTTGTTTTTCCAAATAATTAAGTTTTCGCAAATGTCTAAGGATAATAAGCCAAATCTCGGGAGGGAGTTTCATAGAATCAAAAGGCATTCATTATAGGAGGTAGATAAAAAGATAAAGCCGAATAAGCCATCAGTCCTGATCTGATACGATCGGTATCGTCGTGATAGTAAATGAGGATACCGATACTCAGTCTTACTTTTGTAAATGGTCCATGTTCAAAGGGTGTAGGACACATAGCAATCAGGGTTTCCATGCGATGACAGACCTGGTCAAAATGTTTTTTGCGTTCATACAAATAATGCGACGTTTTAAATTCAAGAATCATCTTCCATAATTCGACTGGCAATGCCATCAGATTCAGGGAATTTTAGAGTTTTTAATATTCTACACAAACATGTGTCAAGTACAAGAACAGTTAGAGATTACTTGGATACCTACCAAGTTGCATTGGGATCTAACTATAGGATTTTTTATCTACAGAAATCGATTCAAGTTGATCAAAGATTTGATCAAGAGCAATCCTTTTCCGATCTGTGCGAAGCAAGGGGATACTATATGGGTGAACAATTCCGTGTTTTTGCATCAGACGAAGGCATACATATCGAAAGTTGATAAAATATTTACGATCGGTCTGTATTGATTTCCATGCATCGCAGAGAACAATGAAATCATCTAGAATAGCATCATGAACGTGTTCACGGTGTTTGATGGTCATGGGAACAACTCGTAGAGTGGCGAGAATAATCGGGATCTTGTTGTAGTACTTGCGACCCTTGGCCTTTTTCAGAAGGGATCTGGTAAAGTCCCAAAGAACATCCTCGTCCATGAGTCTCATGGCATTGACAAACGGTCTCACAACATCCAATATGTTGTTAGGGACATTTCCATGCTGACCTAACAATCCTCTCAAGACAGCTTTGAAGCGTTCCTTGCGACAATACCTGTGTACAGGTCTCTTTTTACGGAGCTTGATCTCATCATGGTATTCCAAAGCAAGGGGGTGGGCGTCATATTCATCCTCTACAACGAGATACGGTTCAGTAAAACCCAAATCTTCAGGTTTACACCATTGAAGTTGTATGGACGAAAATATGGCTGTGCCAAAGAAATCGCGGTACACGGGGGCATTAGGTAAGACACCAGCAATAGCTTGGTATCCGCGCCCCCCAGCGATATGAAACTCTTGGGGTTTCTCTTCATCCGGAAACAAATCGCTATAGTCATGTTGATCCTCATATCTTAAAGTTTTGATATGATTCCATTCCTCATCGGTAAAGAAGTCAAAATTCATGGAAAGAATAATCCGTTTACTTTTTCTTATTACGAGTCCTATATGTTTTCTTTGCGACACCTCTTTCGCGACGCTGGTCAGAAGGTCCGGGTGTGTAGAGAGAACCATTGGAGTCTTGAGAAGATGTTGAAGTATCTGATCCTCTTCTAGAATTGACAACAATATTCTCTTTTGGCAAATCTAGAATCATGGGGGTGGCGTGACTAGTCACTACCACTTGGTGTTGTAAGGCTTGTTGCTGTTCTGGAATACGTGCCATTTTCAAAGCATTCTTATTGGCCAAGACTTGTTCACTGATTTGAATCTGGTGATCATAGATCGATTGGAATTGACGTGTCATATTCAGGGTTTCCGATTCTAATGCTTGTACCGCTTTGCCAAGCATGTTGAGATGGAAGCGAGTAGCTAACAATTCATTTTGGGTGTAACCGGCTTGGCTCTGGGCCAGAATTTCATTGAGAGCAGTCGATATTGTTTGTTGAAAATTGTTAAAGACAGCATCAGTCATTTCGTGACGTAGCCTAGAAGCTTGAATATGCATGGTCAGACGTTCATCAACATCTTGTATCGCTGTAGAACCTTCAGCCAATGATGTGGATACATATTTAGCGTAAGATCTAGCTTCTTGATTGAACGTGTGGGTGGAAGCAAGAGTGATGGCCGCTTGTTTGATCACTTTGTTAAAGACCTCTTCCTTGACTGATTTCAAGAATTTGAGCTGCAAACCCATCACTTGAGCTTCTAATTGATGGATTGCATCATCACGTTCCTTGATCTCTTTTGACATTTCTCGTTTAACTTCGACAACAACATTTTGTAAGGAAGGATGATTAATGTTTGTTTCTTCGCTGACCGATTTGTAAGCGGCTTCTTCAACAGCTTTTTCAACAGTATCATGTTTGGCGTTTCTCAACATACCTTCAATTTCACCCATCTTGAAAACAAGATCCTCCTGTTCACCTTTGAGTTTGATATTTTCAGTTCTCAAGATATTGAGTTGTTGTTGGAGCGCTTCTTGGGCTTCGACATAAGCGAGCTTGGTACGTTTTGATTCAGTATTAAGTTGTTCAATTTGTTGACGCAAGACAGCTACTTTGTGAACATAACCGTGTGATTCAGCGTCTTCCAATTCATCTGCTAGACCACTTGTTCTTTGGTCAAACGCTTGTTCGAGTTTCCCAGATTTTTGTGAAATAGTTTGAATCAAGTCTAAAGCTTGATCCGCGGTCATGTCCATTTCAGGTTTGTTATGACTGATTTTTTCAAGTCTTAAACTCAAGGTTTCAACCGCTTTCAATTCGCTTTCAACTTGTTGGTGTTGCAAGTGATAGTCATAAGTGGAGTTGTGGGGAGAAAGAACTTGTTCAGCGATCAGATCCGATTGTACTTGAGAAAGCCTAGCTTTACTGGCGGCAATGGTTTGTTCCAGATCAGACAACCAGCCCGCTACAGCAAAGGAGGGATCATCGGGACCACGAGCATCATAATAATCATGACCTGAACTTTCTGAGATCATACTTGGTGGTGGCTTGACTATTGAATTGGTTGTGTGAGTACCAAAAGAAGCAGAACCATTCATGGTACCTGGACCGGCAATATGTTCACCAACATTTCTAGCTTCCAGATGGATGTCAGGTTGAGGTAACCCTGAAGCCATTGTAGGTCTTGGGAGTCGGTGACCTGGAATAGGTGCAAGTGAATTGTACAAATATTTAGGCGGCTTTTGAATGACTGTGTATGGAACCACATTTGAAGATTGTGGCGCTACAATTGGTGCAGGTGCGTACATATTCCATGGACTATCAGGATCATGAGTGTTCTTTCCATGGACTGGCATCTTTCGATCTCGAGCGGTTTCTTTCCATGGTCCGCGTTGAACTGTAAGTCCCCAAGAGGCCATAACACTAAACGCATACTTTATTTTCGCAAGCTTTGTATTTTTCGATCATCCAAGGGGTTTTTAGCATGACGATCTGCAGTCAATCCACGAGCATAAGGTGGTATTGAGACGCCTTTGCGAATGATACTCATGTCCTCTGTTATAGGGTCGCCACCAGAAGGATAGACTCCAAATATAGGTTGGTGATAATCTTCGTTCAAGACATAGGGGCGTACTACATCTGTTACCATAGGAACGCTTCCACCTCGAGGAAGACCCACGCCGTAATAACCATAAGGCAGTGGTGTGAATTGTTGACCAGAGTTGAAGCTATGATTGACTGTAGCAATCTTGTTATTCCATGAATAATCAGGCATCGTCTTGAGCTTAGGATCAATGGTTCTGGATTCGGCAATGAGTTCCTGTAACTTCCATCCATGGTTACTCATATAGGATCGATGACCATTCCAATTCTTATCCACCAAAGTCGCGGGCCCCCCACCATTGAGTGGATTAATGTTCTGACCATCGGCAGCGACGCTACCCATACGTTTGATTTGCTCAGAGTTGAAAGCATATCTGATAGGGGCATTAGGGTAATTATGTTTGAGACGAACTTGTGTCAGTACGTCACCCACAGGGGCAACCGGTCCAGGAGCAATTCTATCATAGTGATGTCTGGTACGTAATCCAATAATAGGTTCCATGAAATGATTCGCATACTTTATTTGAATCTGGGTCGTTTAGCTCCAGTGTAGGGTCCGACTGTCTTGATAATATAATCATGTTCTATCGTACCAGACAATGCAATGTCCTGGGTAGGTTCTTCAAACAAGATACCAAGCTTAATTGAAAAGCTTTGACCTCCAAAATCGAGAGGGATTTGATTACTCCAATTGCCAAGTGTAAAGTAAAAATCAATGGTAGGAATATTCCCTAATTGGACCTTGTAAAATCTTTGTGGTAATGGATCTGTCCAAAAGATGGTACCTGTAGAATTCACATTCACGGGAATCTTGGTGACGAAATCATCAACGTTACCCAAATTCTCAGAGCTGGCTGGCAGATACACGTCACAGGCTCCCCCAATAGTGGCCGATCTCAGGTACAGATAGTCTGGTCCAGATATTTTAGGGACATTGGGCATCTGTAGTGTGGGTGTACCACTAACCAAAGTACTTGTTTGAGTCTGATTGGCTCCAACCATGATCGATGGATCATAATTTCCTTCAACTATAGACGATCCACCAAAATTCAAGGTAAATGAGCCATTCGAATTGTTGTTGGTGATGATGTATTTCATGAGACGGGTTGAATAGGTGACTGTATAAGTGTACCCATTCTGAGAAGCAGTATTGAGCGCTGTTTGTAAGGCCGTACCCAGTGTGGTAGAATCATAGTTACCAATTGGAATAGTCACAAGCGTGTTTGTCCCACCATTCTCTACCAACGTAAAAGTATTATTTGCAGTATTAAATACATAGTAGCTGAAAGGAACTTGAACTTCGAGAATTTTGACATAAGCGACCTTGTCAAGCTGACGACGCAAGGCAAAGAGAGGCCAATTGGTTTTGGAGATTCCGGGATTACCGGAATAACTACCTTGACAATCATAAGAGTCCAATTCAAATTCAATCAAGCGTGTATTACCTGGTTCCATAGTAAATTGACCATACATTTTATTGGATCAATTCGAGCACATTGCTCTCCTTGAGAATAATCATGGCGTCATAGTAGGAATAGACTTCCAGATTGAACAGGTTGGATTGAGGACCATAATAACTGATCTGGATTGAAATGTCGGATTGTTCCTCTGCATTCAATCCAGAAATTTCAACGCCATTGCTCGTCTCAAGAGACGTAGCCATGACGAAGCAGGAAGATCCTAGGTTTTGGCTATAAGGCGGTTGAGCAAAGACGACAGGATTAGGTTGTCCAGTTTGATTGAAGCCTGCAATAATACTAGTATAATCCGATTCCTGAGCTGAAATAGTGGCGCTTCTCTGAGAACATGGAAGCGCCCATCTTAAAGTGTTGTTGGCAGTATTGAGTCTGTAGTCGCCAACAATATTGAGGGCTTTTTCCAATTCTGCATAAGCTTCCGCCCCACTATTTGGAACATTGGATCCAATACCGATAGAAAGCTGGCAAGGTGATGCAGGGAAGAAGCGATTACCGATACGATATTGGAAGGTCTGAACACTACCTTGAGAGTTTGTAGTGCCATCAGCAAAGTTGGTGTCAAACATACCAGCACCGGTATCTGCAATAAGCAGAGGGGTAGAACGCCGCTGTACGGCAAACAAAGCTTTTACGGAACGTGAACGTTCCTGAATCAAAGCATTGACTTGCGAAGAACCCATAGGGAAAATGAAAGTATGAAATGAAGAAAACTTGATAGGGACACCGCCTTCGCGAAGACCTTTGAGGAACATGGCATCATATGAAGAATCGAATTGGAGGACTTCAGGAATCAAGTTGACATTAGTGACCTGATAAGTTGGTGTCGCACCTGTGAAAGCCGCTGGAGGACTTTCAACAAAAATACAATCAGCTTCGGGAGCCAGAGTAAGTTCAATAGCCAGCTGAGACGCCATGTACTTGGCTGGAATCAGTTTCTCTTGAGTGAAAAGACCAAAGGCAAACTGGATCTGGTAACGTTTTGTACAAATAGTCTTGAAACCGTTCGAGGTATCGCCAGACAAGTTGGAGTTACCTGCTTGTTGATTAGGCACCGTGCCCCATCCTTGACCAATTTCAAAGCTCATTTGCTTCGAGTCGAGCGGAAGAGTGGCTGGAGTAGATCCGGTAGCGGAACTTGTAGCAATCAAATTGGTTCTGGTATCAATACCTTGGATATAGGCTTGACGTGTATTCACCAAACCACCAACCAAAAAGTTCAAGTTGCTACCGCCAGAATCCTTTGGCATACACTGACCGTAGACAACACCACCAATACCTTCACGAATAGAAGTGGCGTCCATGGTGGATCCAGCGGCAGTCCATTCAGTCAAGTTTCTAACAATGTTGTTGTAATGAATCACATCTTCCAGAGGGGTAGAGCCGTATAGCAATCTACCACGCGTGAAGATGGACTGAATGTTGTTTTGCATTCGTACTACTTGAGCATTGGTGGTTGCGCCCTGATATCCTACAAGAGTCAAGTCAAACTCCAACATGGTGTTGGCAGGGTTGACATATCCCTGTGCAGGGAACTCGACTCTAATCTGCTGGGAAGGACTGAAAATGGCTCCAGATTTTGGAGGAATACGAGAAGTGATGAGCTCGGCCTTGTTGGCTTCACTAGGAAACTCGTATCTGGCATTGAATGGTACAACGACCTCAGATCCAGGAGGATACCACTTGAAATGAGAAGCCATATGATAGATTCCATACAATTTGTGCGGAGTCTAGATCATGGTCGTGATTCAACACACTGGGCGTAACAAGGCTTTTGAAAAGTATCCGCCTGCAAGAACAGTTTGGGATAAATTATATGTAGCCACTGGCACCGCTTCAGGGGCTACTCTGGGATTCATTATTGGTAATATACCTGGAGCTATTGTTGGTGGAAAGTTGGGTTATCATGCGGCTAACAACCAAATAATAAAAAAGTATGATCAATAATCCATGTCATATAGAGGCATTGGGAAAAGCACAACTGGAGATGGACTGGTCGTTAATCCTCAACCTAATGGTGTCGTTTATACTGATACGCAAAATCTTTTCTCAACAACCCCAGGCACCGACAATGAAGTGTTGGTGTCTCATACTAATGGGCCTCCTACATTTGATAATGTCCCTGCTGGAGGTCTATCTGGAGTTGTATCATTGGAAAATGGCGGTACAGCCGAGGACAACCGATCAGTCGTGGGCTTCTTTGCGGGACCTCCAACCACGGCTGGACCAGCTTCGTTTAGAGCTCTAGAAGATGGAGACTTTGATACAGATCTGTGTAATTATATTGGGGAACAAATGACCCCGCCTTTGGAATCTTACGTAAACCAAGCCGAGACAGCCGCCGAGAATGCAGAAACATCTGAAACAAATGCCCACAATTCTGCTACAGACGCGGCCAACTCGGCTACAGAAGCTACAAATTCTGCTGCTGAAGCCGCTGGAAGTGCCACGACTGCTGGTACTGAGGCTGGTACAGCTACGACGCAGGCAGGGATTGCGACTACCGCTGCAACGACTGCCAGTGGGTCGGCAGTCGTTGCTACCACTCAAGCTGGCATTGCAACCACTCAAGCTGGGAATGCTTCTACTTCTGCTTCACAAGCGCAATCCTATTACAATTCGATTACTGCAGCACAAAATGCAAATACCGTCTATTCTGGACCCACTTCTGGTGCGGCGACAACACCTACTTTTAGGGCCCTCACCAATGCAGATATTCCATCCATCAATTTATCAAGCGGCGTCAACAATGTGTTGGGTGTGGGTAATGGCGGTCTAGGTACCAATGCCTCTTTCATTGGTATCAACCAAGTTTTTGCTTCACCCACAAACTTTAGTGGGGCGCCAAGCTTTAGAGCGCTTATAGAAGGCGATATTCCTCTGATCAATTTGTCTACCAAGGTCATTGGTGTATTGGGGGTAGCTAATGGTGGTACAGGCACTATTGGTTTGTTAATACCAGCCAATCAAGTCTTTGCGTCTCCAACGATTGTAAGCGGCCAACCAGGTTTTAGATCACTCGAAGCAGGAGACCTCCCACCCATCAATGCAGGTCTTACAGGTGTTCTGCCTATCGCCAACGGAGGTACAAATGTGGCTTCTATTGCTCATGGAGGTGTATTGGTATCAGATGGCAGTGGCGGTCTTACTGTCATCACGGGTTCAAATCCACAAGTCCTTACTTCTAATGGTACATCGGCACCGTCATTCCAATCGATA
>Ga0134125_10009940_pt1 | contig 10694 bp, 10 predicted proteins | sample KB31751_FD_96464 | JGI IMG/M metagenome (GOLD analysis project Ga0134125, IMG submission 96464) | Terrestrial soil microbial communities with excess Nitrogen fertilizer from Kellogg Biological Station, Michigan, USA - KB3-175-1 | ecosystem: Environmental > Terrestrial > Soil > Unclassified ...
CGAACGCGCCAGCGCCGAGCCTCGTCGGGCTTCGCTACCGTGCCGGCCAGACGCCGCCGATGACCCGCGAGTGGACCAGCGACGCGGTGGGCCAGGGCCCGATCTCCAGTCCAGTGCTATCCGCCGACGGGAAGACGGTCTACGTGAACGGCCGCGACGAACACCTCTGGGCGCTGAATACGGCGGACGGCAAGCCGAAATGGTCGGTGCCGCTGGACTATTTGGCACAGACGCCGCCGTCGGTGTCGCCAGACGGCCTGATGGTCGCCGGCGGCGGCCCAGGCGCCAAACTGGTCGCGGTCCGCGACGGCGGCGACCACGGCGACGTGCTGTGGACCCGCGACGACGTCGCGCCACTCTCGACATCGAGCCGTGCGGGCGGCAGCATCGCCTACACCGTCGCCAAGGACGGAGACAACGGGCAGGCGCTGCTCGTGTTCGATCCGGCGGACGGCCGCACCGTCAACAGTTACCCACTGCCGCAGGCGACCGGCTGGCCGGTCGGTGTGTCGGTCGGCCATGACCGCCGAATCGTCACCGCCACGAGCGACGGCCAGGTCTACGGCTTCGCGCCCGAGTAGGCCTACGCCAGTAGCGGCGCGACGGTCGCGCGTGGCAGCGACGCCTCTAGCGGACCCGCGGACTCCGCGAACAGCTCGCCCTGACCGAAGAAGAAGATCAGCGAGTCATCCGTCAGCGCGAAGTTCTGATACTTGGCCTGATCGAGCCCGACGCTGGGCGAGATGCCGTCGATCACCCCCTGCTGCTTCTGCAGGTACTGTTCGACGGCTGGGTAGATCACATCGAGCGGCTTGCTGCCAGGCTTGAACAAGGTGTCGAACGTGATCGGCGCCTTCTTTGCGAGATCCCAGTTGAAGGACTTGTACCACGTCTGCGGATGCGCACCGCCGACGTTCTGCCACATCGTCAAAACAACGCTCTGGGTGCCGGTGCTCGGCGAGCCCGACTGGTATCCGGTTCCCTTCGCGTCGAGCTCGTACGGCAGGTTGTACGAACCCGGCATCTCTGAGACGTTGACGAACCCGTCGCGGGCCTGGGTCAGGTATGAGGTAAGCGCCTGCTGGTCGGGGTAGTCGTTGGGGAACGTCATGTCCAGCGTGTAGGTGGCGTTCGCCGTGTGCACCGTGCAGATCCCGTCGTCCCCAACCGTGCCGGCCAGGTCCGCGCAGGCCGACTGCGCGTCAGCCGCCGATGTGCCCGTCAAGCAGGCCAGTACACCGGCCACCAGAGTCGCAGCCACCCTGAGAATGCGCATCGTCGGACGTCCTCGAGAGCCGGCACCGGCTTCGGCACCGGCGCATCACTGCCAGAGTACTGGCGCCTCACCGGGGGAGCGGAAAATATCAGCGCGAGGGGCGACAAATGAATGCCGTTGCCCGGCTTGCCGCCCCGGATCCGATGCGCGCGATGACGACCGAGGCCGGCTGCGATCCGCGCAGCCGCAGTCGCGCCCGCAACACGTCGGGGTCGACATTGACACCGCGCACGAGGATCTCGACCGCGCCGACGTCTCGCGCCGAAAGCGCCTGGCGCAGCCGCCGTTCGCTGTAGTTGAGCTCTTCGAGGAGTTCGAACCCGCGCACATTCTCGGGCAGCCGGTCGCCGGTCAGGTAGGCGATCTCCAGGTCGAGCTGCCATAGCCCGTGGCGGGCGGCGTAGTGCCGCACCAGACCCGCGCGCACCACCGCGCCGTCGGGGTCGACGATCCACCGGCCTGCCGGCGCCACCGCGCAGTCGTCGGGATCGGCGTCGGTCACTCCTTCGCCGGTGTCCAGGATCGTCGCCCGGCGCGTCACCCCGTCCCCCGCCAGCCCCGCCGACCACAGGCAGGCCTCGCGCACGCTGCCTGCCAGCGAGGTCACTTCGATCTCGCCGCGCAATCCCAGCCGCGCCAGCCCGTCGAAATCGATTCCAGGAGCGGCCTTTACGACGAGATCCCGGCCCCGGTACACGTCCAGCAGCGCATCGAGCGCGGGCGCGTAGTCGCGGGGGTCGAACCGCCGCCTCCCGCCGCTTCGCCGAGAGGGGTCGACGAGGACGACGGTGTCGCGGGTGATCGGCCGCAGCGCGTCGGCGCGGCAGAGTTCGACACCGGGGACGTTGTGGCCTGCCATCGCGAGCCGGACCGGATCGATATCGCTGCCTACCACATAGGCAGCCGAATCCCGCAGTGCCGCAAGTTCGGTGCCGACGGAGCAAGTTGCGTCGTGAACCACGGCGCCTGTCAGCCGCCGAGCCCGGTGCTCGGCTACCGGTTCAGCGGTGGCCTGCTGCAGCGCCTCATCGGTGAACAGCCAGTCCGATGGGTCAGCGAACTTGACCGCCGCCTTTCGCCGCAGCAGCGTGGTCTCCACCAACACGGCGGCCCGTTCACCGAAACGGTCACGCGCAGAGGCGATCTCGGAAACCAACGCCGGGCCGGCGAGCCGGAACTCGTTGACCTCGCGCAGATCTCGGGCGCCCGCGTCCGACCGCAGGTAGGCGACGTCGTCGAGACCGAATGCTAGGACGGCTTGACCCCGGTGACCATGACGTTGTAGTACCAGCTCTTCGGCACGACGCGGCGCCAGAGGTTGTGGTCGATCCAGCTCAGCGTGATCCAGCTGTGGAACGCGAATTTGGCGTAGCCCCAGCCCAGCCGGCCGGGCGGCACGGTGGCCTCGAGCGTGCGCAAAGGCCAGCCCAACATGGCGGCGGTGAACTCGGTCGTGGAGGTCGACACGTCGACGGCGCCGGCGCTGCGGGCCATCCGCTCCAAATCGGCGGGCGCGAATGTGTGCAGGTCGACGATCGCCTCAAGCGCTGCTGCGCGCGAGGACTCGTCGAGCTCGGCCTGCGGCCGACGCCAACTACCCAGCCCCGGCAGCTTGGTGACGTTCGTCACCGCCCGCCACGTCAGCGTCGACAACGGGCGGGCATAGTTCTCACCTGCATTCGTCGGCTCACCCGCGAAGACCAAGCGGCCACCCGGCTTGAGCACGCGCACCACCTCGCGCAGGGACAGCTCGACGTCGGGGATGTGGTGCAGCACCGCGTGCCCGACCACGAGGTCGAAGGTGTCGTCGTCGTACGGAATGCCCTCCGCGTCGGCGACCCGCCCGTCGATCTCCAGCCCGAGGTTCTCGCCGTTGCGGGTGGCCACCTTGACCATGCCCGGTGACAGGTCGGTCACCGAGCCGCGCCGCGCGACGCCCGCCTGAATCAGGTTGAGCAGGAAGAACCCGCTGCCGCAGCCCAGCTCCAGCGCCCGGTCGTAGGGCAGCTCACGCAGCTCCTCGTCGGGCACCGTCGCGTCGAACAGATCGCGGGCGTAGTCCACGCAGCGCTTGTCGTAGCTGATCGACCACTTCTCGTCGTAGCTCTCGGCCTCCCAGTCGTGGTACAGCACCTGGGCGAGCTTCGAGTCGTGGCGGGCGGCCTCGACCTGCTCCGCGGTGGCGTGCGGGTTGGGGACCGGAGCCGCCTGGTCGGCGACATAAGGAGCAGTGTCGGTTTCCTCAAAGCTCATAACAGGGCAGCCTAAACGTCGAAAGAGGCCTTGGCGGCAGCCAGTACCTGAGGCGGATAGTCGAGGAAGCGCTTCGCCCAGGCCACCGCGGCGTCGTAGACGCCGTCGGGTGCCACCATCTCGTCGATCAGGCCCAGCGCCAGCGCCTCCTTGGCGTCGATGAACCGACCGCTGAACACCAGGTCCTTGGCCTTGCTCTCGCCTGCGGCGCGTGCGAGTCGGGCGGTGCCGCCCTGTGGCACCCGACCCGCCAGCATCTCCGTCGCACCGAACTTCACGTTGTCGCCGGCCACCCGCCAGTCCGTGGCCAGTGCCAAGTTGAGCCCGCCGCCCAGCGCGTAGCCGGTGATGGCCGCGACGGTCGGCTTCGGGATGGCGGCCAGCGCGTCGACGGCCTCCCGGCACACGCGTGCCGCAGCCACGGCTTCGTCGACGCTCAACGTGCTCAGCTCGGGCATGTCGTCGCCGGCGGAGAAGATCTCGTGACCGCCGAACACGATGACGGTGCAGATTTCGTCGTGCTGAGTGAGATCGGCTGCCGCAGAAACGATCTCGCGATACGTCCGACGTGTGAGCGCATTGGTGGGCGGTCGCGACAACAGCAGCGTGGCGATGCCTGGCTGCTCATCGCTGGTATGGACGGAGACGAACTCGTTCATGTAAGCGGCGTGTCGGCGCCGTAGCCTTCGGGCGCTCGACGGTTGCGGGCGGCGTTGTAGCGGTCGCTGTTGAAGAACTCGATCACCCAGTTGCCGGTGACCTTATTGGCGGCGAGGTGAGGTTCGACCGGGACGATCTGACGTTCCACTGCAAGCACTTCTGCGGCGGTGCGGCCGTTGAGCGAGTCCAGCTGCGTCCACGTCGGCGGCAGAAGGAATGTCTTCCCGTCCGCGAATTCGTCGAGAGCCGCCTGGGGTGTCGTCCAGAATGCGCGGTCGGTTTCTGTGTTGTCCCCGTCCGCGCGCTGGCCTCCCGGCAGTGCCCCGACGAAGAAGTACGTGTCGTATCGACGGGTGCGCTCCTCTTTCGGCGTCACCCAATTCGCCCACGGCCGTAGCAGATCCGCACGCAGCACGAGGTTCTCCTTGCGGAGGAACTCCCCGAACGACAGCGACCGGTCCTCCAGCGCGGCGCGCTCAGCGCGGTAGATCGACGCGTCGCTGACGATGCCGTCCGGGTCGTCGGCGGGCCCGGCGAACAGCACGCCGGACTCCTCGAAGGTCTCGCGGGCCGCTGCGCACACCAACGCCTCGGCCAGATCCGGTTCGACGCCGAACCGCTCGGCCCACCAGTCCGGTTTTGGGCCGAACCCCGCGATGTCGGCGTTCCGGTCACGGTCGTCCACCCCGCCGCCTGGGAACACCATCACGCCTGCCACGAAATCCATCGCGGAATGCCGCCGCATCAGGAACACCTTGATCCCGGCGGCGGTGTCGCGGATCAGCATCACGGTGGCCGCGGGCCTCGGCACCAATGGGTCGTCGGTCACTCTCGCCTCCTGTGCGCGGCCCTGCTGCGGGTGCGACGCGCGGAATAGCGCCCGTCGACGATTTCGAGGGCGATGGCTTGCCCGAACGCTGTCGACAGGTTCGCGGCCGTCAAAGTGTCCGACAGCAGACCGGCATCGACGACCTTGCCCTCCGACAGGATCAGGCAGTGGGAAAAGCCGCGAGGAATCTCCTCGACGTGGTGGGTGACCAGCACGAGCGCAGGCGAGTCGGGATCGTTCGCCAGGTCCTCGAGCCGCGCCAGCAGTTCCTCCCGACCGCCGAGGTCCAGCCCGGCGGCGGGCTCGTCGAGCAGCAGCAACTCGGGGTCGGTCATCATCGACCGGGCGATCAACACGCGCTTGCGTTCGCCTTCGGAGAGCGTGCCGTAGGTGCGTTCGGCGAGGTGTTCGGCGCCGATGCTCTCCAGCATGTCGATGGCCTGCTCGTAGTCGACGTCCTCATAGTTCTCACGCCACCGGCCCATCACCGCGTAGCCGGCGGAGACGACCAGGTCGCGCACCACTTCACCGTCGGGCATGCGCTGGGAGAGCGCCGAGCTGCTCAGCCCGACACGCGAGCGCAGTTCGGACATGTCGGTGCGGCCGAGCCGCTCGCCGAGCACAAACGCGGTGCCTGACGACGGGTGCTCCAAGGCCGCGGCGATGCGCAGCAGCGACGTCTTGCCGGCCCCGTTCGGCCCGATGACCACCCAGCGTTCGTCTAGTTCGACCGACCAGGTGACGGGCCCGACCAGCGTCTGGCCACCGCGTCGCAGTGTGACTTTGGCGAAGTCGATCAGCAGGTCGGGGTCGGCCGCATCTTCTTCGGGGACGGACACTCGACCATCGTGCCGTACTCGACACATGTCGCGTTCTGCGGGTCAGACCCGAATCGCTAACCGAGGCCCCAATCTGCAGCACCGTTGACGATGATGCGGTCGGCCCTGCCTGCCGTGCCGGCCACTAGTTCGGAGTTGCGCTGGTCCGTCGTCGCGACCCACGCGCGCGCCTCGGGTGGCGTCTTACCGAACTGGACGTGGCGCGCGACGAGACGCTCGACCCGGGCGCTCTCCTCGCTCGCGACGAACCACACCGCATCGATGACGCGGCGGGCCCGCTCCCAGTGGGGCTCGTCGAGCAGCAGATAGTTGCCCTCGGTGACGACGAGGCGCACCGACGGCAGCACGACGAGCGCGGCTGCCAGCGGCTGCTCCAGTGTGCGGTCGAAGCCCGGCACGTAAACCACGTCGTCGGCCTCCCGCTTCACCCGTTCGAGCAGGTGCGCGTAGCCGGCGGCGTCGAACGTTTCAGGGGCCCCCTTGCGGCCGCGCACGCCGATCCGGTCGAGCTGGGCATCGGCCAGATGGAAGCCGTCCATCGGAATGTGCGCGACCCAGCCGTCGCCCATGACAGCGTGGATGCCTGCGAGAAGCGCGTCGACGAGAGTCGACTTCCCGGAGCCCGGGCAGCCCGCGATGCCCAGGATGGCCCGCGGCGAATCCCCGGCCAGCGCGATCGCATCGCGGGCCAGCAGGTCTACTGCGGCCATCTCTTGAGTTTCGGTCACGACGCCTGTAATTCGCGATTTCGGCGCGCCCGCGGTCGCCTGGCGGGCGTTTCCGCGCCCAAATCGCTCGCTTCGGCGACGGAAGCCCAGCCGCTGACCGCCAGCACCCGGTTGGGCGTGATCCGCAGGAAGAGTTGCACGAGCGGGCCGATGCCGAGCGCATACAGCACGGTGCCGACGCCGACCGTGCCGCCGAGCAGCCAGCCGACGACCAGCACGGTGGCTTCGATGGACGTGCGGACCAGCCGCACCGAAAGGCCGGTGCGCATCACCAGTCCGGTCATCAGGCCATCGCGCGGGCCCGGGCCCAGCGCCGCGCCGATGTAGAGGACCGTGCTGAACGCGTTGAGCACCACCGCACCCACCATCACTGCGATGCGCACCGGCATGGCGGTCGGCGCCGGCAGCAGCCAAAGCCCCGCGTCGACGGTGATCGCGATGACGATGACGTTGGCGATCGTGCCGATGCCCGGCCGGTTCCGCAGTGGGATCCAGGCCAACAGCACTGCGACACCGACCACCGCGGATGCGATGCCGATGGTCATGCCGGTGTGACGGGCCAGCCCTTGGTGGAACACGTCCCACGGATCCAGGCCAAGTCCGGCACGGACCATCACCGCCATCGAGAACCCATATCCGCCGAGACCGACGAGCAGCGCCAGTCCGCGCAGGGTGGCCTTACGCATGGTGGGGAAAGCGAATCCGGATCAGCTCTAATTCCCGCTGCACGCGTTCGGCGTCACGGTCGAGGAATTCGGCGGGGATGTTCTCCGCCGGCCGGAAGAACCGGGCCACTGGCCGGGCCAGTCTGGATGTCCAATTCACGCTCATGACTCGATATTCTGACCAACTGGCTTGCTTCTCAATATCCAGTCAGAGCATACTGGTCTGTAAATGACCATCGAAATGGCAGCCAGAGCGCTCGATGTGGACCTGTTGGCCCGCGAGCTCGGCAACTGGCGCACGTCCAGTCGTAGCGGGCCCGCATACCTGGGGCTGGCCGACGCCATCCGGATGCTGATCGTCGACGGACGCCTGCCCGTCGGGGCGCGGCTGCCCAGCGAGCGGGCGCTCGCGGACACGCTGCGTGTCTCCCGCACGACGGTCACCGCCGCCTACACGCAGCTCCGCGAGGACGGCTATCTCAATGCCCGGCGCGGCGCCAGGAGCACCACTGCCCTACCCATCGCCACCGGCACGGCGAACCGCAGCGTGGCGCCCGCGACCGTAAGCCTCGCCGAGGCGACACTGGCCGCTTCTGCCGCCGCGATGATGGACGCCTTCGCAGACGCGGCCCGTGAAGTGATGCCGTACCTGCACGACATCGGCATCGAGCTCACCGGTGTCCCCCCACTGCGCGAGGCGATCGCCGAAAGGTATTGCGCCCGAGGCCTACCCACCGAGCCCGACGAGATCATGGTGACGACCGGCGCGCTGCACGCGATCGGATTGATTCTGGCCACCTACACCCAACCCGGTGATCGGGTTCTGGTCGAGCAGCCTACCTACCACGGCGCGCTGTCGGCCATCACGACGGCTGGGGCACGACCGGTACCCGTCGCCATGACCGACGAAGGCTGGGAACTCGATGCGATCTACGCCGCGGTGCGTCAGCTCGCCCCCAACCTGGCCTACCTGGTCGTCGACAACCACAATCCCACCGGCATGACGCTTTCCGAGGCGGGTCGCCGACGCCTCGGCACCATCATCGCCGAAACCCGCACTCGCGCAATCGTCGACGAGACGATCGCCGACATGTGGCTGGACCGGCCGGTGCCTGCGCCGATGGCTGCCTTCATGCCGTCCCGACGCGACCTGCTGCTGACGATCGGGTCGATGTCGAAATCGTTTTGGGGCGGCCTGCGGATCGGTTGGATTCGCGCCGAGCGCAGCACACTGGCCACCATCGCCGCGGTGCGCCCGTCGATCGACATGGGGACCGCGATCGTCGAACAGCTCGCCGCGGCACGCCTCTTCGCCAACGCCGACGAGCTCCTCGAGGAGCGGCGCGAGATATTGCGTCATCGGCGGGACTTGCTGAGAACGCTTCTGCGCGAACATCTTCCAGACTGGTCGGCCAGCCAGAGCCACGGCGGAATGTCATTGTGGGTGCGGCTGCCCGCACCGACCAGCTCCGCGGTGTCGGCGGCCGCTTCTCGGCTCGGACTCGTCGTACCGCCGGGACCCCGCTTCGGTGTCGACGGCACACTGGAGCGGTTCATCCGGGTGCCCTACACGCTGCCCGACGACCGGCTGGCCGAGGCGGTGGAGATACTGGCCCGCGCCTGGCACAGCGTGACGGGCACGACGGCATCCGAATCCCGCGCTGTGGTGGTCTAGCCCTTCATCAGTTCGCCCACATGGGCGCTGACCGAATCCGCAAGTCCCTGAAGGTCGTAACCGCCCTCCAGCACCGCCACCAGCCGACCGTCGCAGTTCTTCTCCGCCGATTCCATCAGCTTGCGTGTCACCCAGGCGAAATCGTCGGCCGTCATGCGCAACGAACCGAGCGGGTCGCGCTCATGGGCATCGAAGCCGGCCGAGACGATGATGAGCTCCGGTCGGAATGTGTCGAGCGCGGGCAGAATCCTGTCCTCGAATGCCTCGCGCAGTTCCACGCCGCCGTCGCCTGCAGCGAGAGGCGAATTGAAGATATTGCCCACCCCGGTCTCGCGGACCGCGCCGGTGCCCGGGAACAGCGGCATCTGATGCGTCGAGGCATAGAGCACGCTCGGATCGGAGTAGAAGATCTCCTGCGTGCCGTTGCCGTGGTGGACGTCGAAATCGACGATCGCGACCCGCTGCAGCCCGTGGTTACGCTGCGCGTGTCGCGCGCCGATGCTGATGTTGTTGAACAGGCAGAACCCCATCGCCCGTTCGGTTTCGGCGTGGTGGCCAGGCGGACGGCACGCGACGAAGGCGTTCTGCACTTCCCCGTTGAGCACCTTGTCGACGGCTTGCACCGTCGCACCGACACCGCGCAGCACCACCTCCCACGTCGAGGGCTCCATCATGGTGTCGCCGCCGTCGAGATAGACGTAACCGGCGTCCGGTCGCGCGGCCTCCAGCCCGTCGACATATCGGTTGCTGTGCACGTAGCGCGTCGTATCGAGGTCGGCGAGCTCGGCCTCTTCGCGCACCAGCGGGTCGAACTCAGGGCGGCCGAGCACCGACTGCACCGCGCGATAGCGGTCGGGCCGCTCCGGATGGCCGTGCGCGGTTTGATGATTGGCGAAGCTCGGGTGGTGCAGAAGCAGAGTTGGCATGTCAGAAATCCCTCGTCGAATACTGTATGCAAGGCTAGCGCATGCGGTCCTCACCGGGACAGGTATTACTCGTCGTCGGGTATCTCGACCCGGCGCACCACCCCGTCGCGCGAATCGGCGGCCTCGATCTCACCGCGGGTGATGCCGAGGATGAACAGCACGGTGTCCAGGTAGGGATGGCTCAGCGATGCGTCGGCGACTTCCCGAAGCGCGGGCTTGGCGTTGAACGCCACCCCCAGCCCCGCGGCGGACAGCATGTCGATGTCGTTGGCGCCGTCGCCGACGGCCACAGTCTGTTCCATCGGCACGCCCGCCTGGGCTGCAAAGTCCCTCAGCGCCTTGGCCTTTCCGGCCCGGTCGATGACGGGGCCGATCACCCGGCCGGTCAACTTCCCGTCGACGATCTCGAGTTCGTTGGCTGCGACGAAGTCCATCTTCAGCTCGTGCGCGAGCGGATCGATGACCTGGCGGAAGCCGCCGGACACGACGCCGCAGTAATACCCGAGCCGCCGCAATGTCCGCAACGTGGTGCGTGCCCCTGGTGTCAGCTCGATCTGCTCGCCGACATCGTCGAGCACCTCGGCGGGCAGGCCGGCCAGCGTCGCGACTCGGCGATGCAGTGACTCGGCGAAGTCCAGTTCGCCACGCATCGCCGCCTCGGTGACCGCGGCAACGGCGGCTTGCGCGCCCGCCCGCGCGGCCAGCATCTCGATGACCTCGCCCTGGATCAGCGTCGAATCCACGTCGAATACGATGAGCCGCTTGGCCCGTCGTGACAGGCTGTAGTCCTCCAGCGCGATGTCCACACCCTCGTCGACCGCCACCTGAGCCATCGCGGCCTGC
>Ga0134125_10009941_pt1 | contig 10693 bp, 11 predicted proteins | sample KB31751_FD_96464 | JGI IMG/M metagenome (GOLD analysis project Ga0134125, IMG submission 96464) | Terrestrial soil microbial communities with excess Nitrogen fertilizer from Kellogg Biological Station, Michigan, USA - KB3-175-1 | ecosystem: Environmental > Terrestrial > Soil > Unclassified ...
GGAAAGGCACCGGCACGGTGTGGTGTCGTGCCGGTGCCTGTGGTGGTGTGTGGGGTGGGGTGGTTACTCTTGGTCTCCTGCGAGCCAGGTGAAGTATCCGTCTAGGTGTGGGCCTAGGTGGTGTACGGGTAGTTCGCATTGGTGCATGGTGTCGCCTGTGATGATGAATGATTCGCAGCCCATGTCAGTATCCTGTCTTGGGTTGTACCACGCATTGGGGTGCCATGGTGCGTTGGTAGGTTTCGCATTGTTGGCGTGTGCCTTGCATTATGATGTTTCCTGTGAATGGGTCGATGACTTGCCAGAGGCCGATCATGGTATGTTCCTTAATCCTTGTTGATCCAGGCGTGTTGCCGGTTGACGTGTGGCCCTTTGTGTCCCGCGAGTAGCGAGCAGGATATACCCTTGTTCCAGAGGTTGTACATGGAGGGGCATCCGAGGTTGAGCCCGTTGCGACCGTAGCCGTATGCCGCGTTCATTTGTGTTTTTAATTGTTCGCGGTTGAGTTCCTTGTCGCGTGCCCGTTCGAGTGCCCGTAGGGTTCGCATCTGTGATTCCAGTTGGATTTTCAGTTCATTCACGTTTTCCTGGGTTTCTAGGATTTGGTTGTCGAGCATTTCGGTGTAGTCACTCATTGTGCATTTCCCTCATGTGTGTTGAGTGCAGCTTCCACTGCCGTGCGTTCATCGGCCATTGGTGTTGTGTTGTAGTGCACAATCCCGTTGTTGTCCAGGACATAGGCCGTAACTCCATGGTCCGGTGATCCAGCATCATCGCTACAGTTCCAGCAGACGTTTTGATCGTCGTCCCAGGTGCCACCGCAGGTGGGACAGTCTGTTGGGCCGTCGAATAGGCTGGGCTGGTGGATGGGGCAGGGTCGGTCGTCGGGTGGTGTGGCGTCGGCGCACCATGCACAGTGCCAGGGGTCGGTGTCATCTGCGGATGCCCATTCTGCGAGGATTTTGTTCAGTTTGATTGGCTCTTGTGCCATGATTCGGGTCCAATCTTTATCATGTAGTCGACTCGTGACCCATGGCGGATTTTGTGCCACCAGAGGGCAATGCGGATGATTGGGAATGGTTTGGGGCATTCATGCACGAATACATCCAGACCGTGATTGTGGATGTGCACACGGTCGTCCCAGGTGCGAAAGACGGTGTTATGACTGAAATTCACCGACTCTCCAATTTCCCACGATCGAATGGTCTGGTTACAGCATCCACATTTCATGAGGGTCTTTTCAGGCATTGTGGCGATCCTTCCATATGGTGATGGTGGGTACGAGTATACCCGCGATGATGAGGGTGAGCCCTGCTATTTCGTCGGGATTCATTTACCACCCCTGTTAATGATCGTCAATTCCTGTGGAACTGCCGAAACAGTCCATGATCCCCCAATCCACATGACTTCAATTTTGCCTTTATTGGGACCGGATTTCTTTGGGATACCGTCAACGACTACGCCGCGATGACCATTCTTGACGATTTCAAAACCTGTCATGTTCATTTGCGTTTCCAACTTTCGGTTTGTGTGGCGTTCCGTTGTCTGTAATACAAGCATACCACGATTCCCGCGTACACAACCCCATATGCAGGAATTTCCCGGGAAAGTTTTTCTAGCACTCGACTTGCACACTCCGGGCAGTGTGTGTATTGTCGTTTCCTGTCAGGCCAACACGGGCCGACACAACACGAAAGCGAGACGCCACCATGTCCGAACAGATCAACGAAACCACGGGCGAAATCGTCACCATCGACAGCGGGGACAACCTCGGGGCCGAACTGTCCCAGATGGGCCACGGCAACGCCGGGGTCTACTCATCCCTCAAGTCGGACACGTTCGATGACAAGCTCCGCGTGGCACAGGCCCTCGGAAATTCCGAGCCGCTGGCCGACAACCTGAACAAGCCTATCGCCATGCGCCATGTGGTCATCCAGCCCGTCATGATGAAGAATGACGAGACGGGCGTGCTGCAGAACCAGCCGCGTGTGGTCATCCTGGCCGACGATGGCAAGTCGTACCATGTCACGTCGCCGGTCGTGTACCGCACCCTCAAGACGTGGCTGGGCGTCCTCGGGGAACCGAGCACCTGGCCGTCCAGCATCAATGTCACCGCCTACAACGAAAAGGCGGCCAAGGGGAAGTTCATCAACCTCAAGTTCGCCTAGTCCTGCAAAGGGGTGACAAACCGGGCCGGGGACGCTTAGCGGCGTCCCTGGCCTGTTCCATATGGCAACAAAAGCTGAAATCCAAGCATTGCGGGAAATGGTCATACAACGACAACGGGACGCCGGGAAAAAGGTATCCCGGATCAACCGGCAACAAAAGGTCGATCTCGGGGCGCATGGATTGGACCCCCGCGTTGACAGGCAACGGATCAACCGGTACAACGAGTCCCAACTACGCAACCAATTGAACAAGCTGGATGCATTCCAGTCACGGGGGACGCAATACGTCGCGGATGCCCACCGCCGCCCCATGAACAAATCCACGTGGAATGAATACAAACGTGCCGAGCGTGCCTATAACCGCGTGGGGCAAAAACAATTTGACAAGTTCAAGGATGTGCAAAACCCCACAACCGGAATGACGGTTGGTGAGCGTGCCGCCATGGTAACCCCCAAGCATCCCACGGCAGGAACCCAAGTAGGGCAGACCTCCATGAAACGGAACATGTCACCGCGTGGGGCCGCAAGTGAAAAACATTTGAAGAAACTCACGGCTGACCTGAAACGCAAGACTTCACCGGAATACCATGCAAAGCGTTTACGGAAGTGGCGGACGGGCGCAAACAAGATGATCGGCCTTTTGGGGCGGCCGGATATCAAGAAAGCCGCCAAGGGACTTACGGCTGAACAGTTTGCCGCGTTGTGGCAATTCACGGATTTTGCGCAACAAATAGAACCCAAGTACCAAATCCATAAATCCCGTAAAGACGGGAAAGCTTCGCAACAGTGGATGGCAGACAGGGCCGATAGGGCACTAGATAAGGCGCTAAAACAAATTGAGTGGGCAAAAACGCTATAACCTTGCCGCTGACTTTGAAACAACGACCGACCCCGATGATTGCCGCGTATGGGCGTGGGGGTTGGCTAACGTCAATCTCACGGCATCACATTTCGATGTACGCATGGGCAACGACCTGGATGAATTCATGCAGATCATGCAACGGGAAAACGCCATATGCTATTTCCACAACCTGAAATTCGATGGCGCATTCATCCTGGATTGGCTGTTCCGCAACGACTACGAGCACAGTACGGATAGGCGGCTGTATCCGAGGGAATTTTCAACCCTGATTTCTGACATGGGCCAGTTCTATTCGATTACCGTGAAGTGGCCCGGTGGCACCAAAACGGAATTCCGGGATTCCGCGAAAAAACTGCCGTTCACCGTGAAGACCATTGCGGAAATGTTCAACCAACCGGAGGTCAAGGGGGATATTGATTATCACGAGCACCGGCCTGTAGGTCATGTGCTCACCATGGAGGAACGCGACTACCTGGCCCGTGATGTATTGATTGTCGCCCGTGCGATCAAGGAAGAATTGGATGTTGGAATGACAAAACTCACCGTGGGTAGTGACTCGTTGGAGGAATACAAGCGGATCATTGACCCCAAGACATTTCTTAGTGCATTCCCCGTGTTGTCGGAAACGATGGATAACGAAATCCGGTTGGCCTATCGGGGTGGATTCACTTACGCGGACCCACGTTTCAGTGGCAGGAAACTGGGACAGGGGCGCACTTATGACGTGAATAGCCTGTATCCATCCGTCATGTATGACCGGATATTGCCTTATGGGGAACCCCGCTACTGTGAGGGTTTGCCGGTTGTGGATGCCGAGTGGCCGTTGTTCATTGTTTCCATAACCTTTACCGCCAAACTACGGAAAAATCACATTCCCTGTATTCAAATAAAAGGCGACCCACATTTCAAGTCAACCGAATACCAGACACATATCAAGGAACCTGTAACGGTTTCGATTTCCAATATCGACTTGGAATTGTGGCAGGACCACTACGATATGGATATTCACAGCTACAATGGTGCGTGGCAATTCCAAGGTGTTGCGGGAATGTTCTGTAATTACATAGACAAGTGGATGGCGGTCAAGGCCAACAGCACGGGTGGAATGCGTGCCATTGCCAAGCTCCACCTGAACAGCCTGTATGGAAAGTTTGCCACCCGGACAGACATTACCGGCAAGATACCCGAATGGGACGGGAACGTGGTTTCCCTGGTGGATGGAGAACCGGAGACGCGGAACCCCATTTATACGGCCATGGGGGTATTCATCACCGCTTATGCACGGGATGTGACCATCAGGGCGGCACAGGCCAATTACGGGGCGTTTGCCTACGCCGACACCGATTCCTTGCATCTTTTGGCGGACGATGACCCCGACAACCTGGACATCCACCCGTCACGGTTGGGCGCGTGGAAGCGGGAATATGTTTTCCGGTCCGCGATATTCCTCCGTGCGAAAGCCTATATGGAGACGACCGATGATGGCGAGGATGTCATACACGTTGCAGGACTACCGGAACCGATCGCCGCGCAACTGACATACAAGGATTTCCTGACCGGACGGGCCATATCCGGGAAACTCGTACCCAAACGGGTGCCCGGTGGAATCGTGCTGGTTGAAACCAGTTACCAACTCAAGAAATAATGTGATAGGTTCTAACCAGTGGGAAAGCCCCACGGATACACACGAAAGAGAGTCGCCACAATGGCCAAGACCCAGACCCCCGAAACCTCCAACCGTGGCAAGCAGCTTGCCGCTACCGTCCCTGTCGAATACTGGCAGGCGTTCGACGCCCACCACTGGGACGCACGCAAGGCATTGCCTGCGATCGTCCGGGAAGCCCTGGACGACTACGCCGCCAAGCATGGCATCGACACTTCCGGTGAGCAGCCCACCGATTAGGCGTGGTGCTGGAAATCCGGTACGGGATTCCGCCATGGGAAACGCTGCCGTTGAATCGGTCCCGTGGTAGGGTGGGCTGTAGCTAGCCGGTCCCTTGCTGATCCAGCGCCCGAACAGAAACGCCTCGGCCTAGCGCCGGGGCGTTTCGCTTACCATAAGAGAGTGACATCATGACATTTGAGGAAATGCTCGCACAACTCCGCGATGCCGGGGAGGACGGGCCACCGGACACGATCTACGACGACCTGACCAACCTGCACACGTCGGAGGTTTCCGAATCGCAACAGGCCCTTGCCGACGCGCTGGCACATGCAGCGGAACAGGATGGGGTGATCCAGCAGTTGCAGGGTGAAATCGCCAACCTGCAGGGACAGAATGGCGACCTCCTGAACCAACTCCCCTCCAACGATCCCACGGGCGAGGGGGAGCACATGCCCGACGACTCGGACCCCGAGGACACACCCGATGAAGTAACAGGGTCCACCCTGTTCGAAACCAAGGAGAGCTAGCAATGCCCGTCAACGTACCCGTCCTGAAAAAGGGACTCACCAACACGGAAATCCTCGCGGACATCCGCTCCGGGGCGTCCCTGGAATACAACCGTCGTGTCCCGGATGCCACCCAGGCGAACCTGTCCGAGACGCTACGCCACCTGCAGACCAACAGGCCCTTGTGGAACGAATTTGTTTCCACCCTCATCAACCGAATCGGCATGGTCATCATGCGCGGAAAGGTGTGGGACAACCCCCTGGTGGGTTTCAAGCAGGGTCTGTTGACCGGCGGCGACACGATCGAGGAAATCATGGTCGGCCTCATCAAGGCGCGGACCTACGACCCCGACCGCGAACACATGGAAAAGGAAATCTGGGGTGTCGAAATCCCGGATGTACAGGCCAACTTCCACCGGATCAACCGCCAGGAATACTACAAGGTTTCCGTGAACCAGACCCTGCTGGAACGAGCGTTCCTGAACGAGCAGGGCGGCCTGTCGTCGTTCGTTTCCGACCTCATGGCGGCACCGGCACGGTCGGACGCATGGGACGAATTCGTGCAGACCGTCTCTCTGTTCGCCCGGTACGAGCAGAACGATGGATTCCACAAGGTGCACGTACCCGACGCGCGGAACCTGGAATCCGATGCACAGGATGTGCGGCTGGCACTTCGGAAGCTCCGTGCCGAAGCTGATTCCATGACGTTCATGGATACGGCATACAACGCCGCCCACATGCCGACGTTCGCGGAACGTGAGGATTTGGTCATCTTCACGACCCCCGAATTCAACGCCGCTGTGGACGTGGAAGCATTGGCAGGTGCGTTCAACATGGAACGGTCGGCCATGCACGGGCGTGTCATCCCGATCCCATCGAAGCATCTGGACATCGACGGGGCACAGGCCATCCTTACGACCAAGGATTTCTTTGTCATGGCCGACACCTATTTTGGTGCCGAGGAAATCCGCAACCCTGCAGGACTGCACACCAACTACTTCCTGCACCACCACGGCATTTCGTCGGCATCCCGCTTTGCCCCCGCCGTGCTGTTCACGTCCAAGGGCGGTTCGGAGGTCATCAACGTGTCCTACAATGTCACTGGAATCACCGACATTACGGTCGAGGACCGCAATGGCGACACCCCCACCACGGTCGCACCAGGCGAATACTACGCACTGTATGCCGAGGGGATCACCGGTTCGGATTCGGAGGTCAACACGGGCGTTGCATGGTCGCTCACCGGCAACAGCGATGACCGCACCTACGTTTCCCCCACGGGCGTGCTGCGGATCGGCCCCCAGGAGGATGCCGAAACCCTCACCGTCAAGGCCACGACCGTCTGGCGCGACCCGGCCAACCCGCTCAAGGATGGGTTCTCGAAGACCCTCGCGCTCACCGTGGCGGGAGACCCCATCGAACCCGTGTGGCCCGGTGGTGACAGCGTGACGGGGATCACCGTCAAGGGAAATGCCGTTGACCTGGACGGGACCACCGGCACCGTCAAGGCCGTGCAGCCCGTGACCGCCGCCGATGTGGTGGTGGAGGGCGTGGCACCCGACAATGTCAACATCGACGTGGACGGTTCAACCATCACCGTCAACCTCGCCACTGGCGGTGATGACGTGGTGTACACTGTCACTGTGAGCGACCCGGCGTAGCGGGTAGCACACGGGGCATGTGGCGCTCTGGACGGCCCCGATCCGATCCCGGATCGGGGCCGTTGCCATACCAACCAACAGCACAACAGGAGACACAACATGTCAGTTCGCACACCGGCACAGGCCATGTCCTGGGCAAACAAGGTCACCCGTGGCTACAAGGGCCTATGCTTGCAGTTCGTCCGCCACGCCTACGGCGTCAACGCCATCGTCCCGACCGCCGCCAAGTCCTGGGACCAGTCCAAGTACAAACACAAGACCGACGACACGGCGGGAATCCCGGTCGGCGCGCCCATCCACTTCACCATCCCCGGCGTCCCGGCGGGGCACATTGCCCTGTATGCGGGGAACGGCAGAATGCGAACCAACATCAGCGCCAAGGGGACTGTGGAAACCGTGGGCGTGGAATGGTTTGAGGACTATTCCAAGGGGCGTTTGATCGGTTGGACCAACGACGTCAACGGCGTCAAGGTCATTTCCACCCCTCGGTACGTGGCACCTGCCAAGGCGACCAACCAACCCACCGACTATGCCGAATTGGCAGAGGATGGCGTGTTCAAGGCCAAGACGGTTTCGGCGTTGCAAATCCTCATGCGCGCCATCGGCAAGTACACCCGCGCCGTGGATGGCAAGTTCCAGAAGTACACCAAGATCGCCGTGCAGGAATGGTTGGCCGACCTCGGATTCTACAAGGGCAAGATTGACGGGGATTTCAAGACCCTTTCCGTCAAGGCCCTGCAGGAATTCCTGAAATCCAAGGGCCTGTATTCTGGTAGAGTGGATGGGAAGTGGGGGGAAATGACCACCACGGCCCTGCAGGAATACCTGAACACCCAAAACGGAAAGTAACCGGACCCATGGTAAATGCCCACATGCCACCACCGGACACAAACGCCGGTAATGAATTCAACTACGCTGTTTGGACCCCCGGCACGGAGGTAACCATTACCTCCGTGCCGTGGAACTCCGACTACCGGGATATTGTCAACTTTGATTCCCAATCAAAGCTGGACGCCTATATCGACCATCGGGCCAACCAGAACGGCACCGGCCATGTCATCGACAACATGACCTACGCACGGTTTGGTGTCCCTGTCCGATTGCCGATTCCGTTCAACGATGCCATGAACTACAACTACTTGCGCGTTCGCAACGACGCCATGCCCATCAGCGGGGACTTCCAGCGTACTTATTACTACTTCATCAATGAAGTGCGTTTCGTGGCCCCTGGCACGACCGAATTGGTTATCCAGTTGGATGTGTGGCAGACATTCTTCAACCATGTGCAATTCGGCAACTGCTATGTGGAACGTGGACACATCGGCATTGCAAACGAATTCCAAATGACCGATGGCGGCAAGGCATACCTTGTCACACCCGAGGGATTGGACATCGGGGCGGAATACCAAATCCAGAAAAACTACACCCACAAACTCTCATCAGCCCGTTCCGGTACACCTGATTTCCATATCATGGTGGTAACGACGGTTGCGTTTGACAAACCCTATGGCACCGTGGATGACCCCAAGCTGAACAGTGCCACCGGTAGTGAAATGGAAAACCTGCCCAACGGGGCGGAAATCTACATTTTCGATACCGTGTCGGATTTCAAGACATTCCTGGATGATGTGGCGGATAAGCCATGGATCACACAAGGCATCATTTCAGTGCAAGCCATTCCAGACGAATTCAACATCCCCGGCCCAACACTGACCATTGCAGGTGTCGGCGTAAAGCGCGCTGGCGCGGGGACCATCCCCGGCAAAACGATTTTCCCCGCCGAGGGATGGCAGGACGACGCCAAGGCATTGCTTCCCACACGCTACCGCCACCTGTCCAAGTTCCTTGTCTACCCGTACATGGTCATCGAACTAACCACTTACAACGGGCAACCGTTGATCCTGAAACCGGAAGCGTGGGGATCAGATGGTGGGATCGTCATGCTTCCACACTTCGCACCACCCGGCGCGCGGTTGGTCATCTACCCGTTCCGCTACAACAGTGGAAAGCAGGAAGCCACTTTCCAGGGCAACTACCCGTTCAACGACGGTGGGGAATTCCTGGATTTCGCCACCGGCATTTCAGACTTCCCCATGTTCTCCGTGGTGAACAACGGGTACATGTCGTTCATGGCGTCCAACCGCAACGGCATTGCGTATCAGCACCAGACGGCGGATTGGTCGCAACAGCGGACGCAAGCCGGGATTGAAAACAGCTACAACCAAGCGTCCCGGAACATGAGTGCCGCCCAACAACAGACATCACTGGGAATCCGCACCGGAAATGCACAGACGGCCCTTGCCAACGACACGGCGGCATTCGGGGCCGCACAATCGGCAGTAAATGGTGTTGCCGGTGGGATCATGTCAGGCAATCCCCTGGGGATCGTCGGTGGTGCCATGTCGGCGGCAAATGCCGGGGTATCCCTTGCCATCGGGAACAACCAACGGAATCAGGCCAACACGATTTCAGGGAATGCCGCACAGGGTTCCCAGAACATCAGCAATGCCACCGCTGGATACATGCGCGACAGCAACCGCGATTATGCCATGTTCGCTTCACAGGGTGACTACTCAAACGCCATTGCCGGGATCAACGCCAAAATCCAGGATGCCAAGCTGACCCAACCCACGACATCAGGGCAGATCGGAGGGGACGCGTTCAACCTCGCGCAATACCAGTGGGGTGTTGACATCAAACTCAAAATGCTGCAACAGGGGGTCGTCAACAGCATCGGTGAATTCTGGTTGCGTTACGGGTACGCCATCAACCGATTCCACAAGATGGATTCACTTATGGTCATGTCCCGTTTCACTTATTGGAAAATGAGGGAAACGTATCTCATCTCCACGCGGTGCCCGGAAATCTTCAAACAGGCAATTCGTGGTATTTTTGAAAAGGGTGTTACCGTGTGGAAGAATCCCGACGACATTGGAACAGTGGATATTGGGGATAATTCCCCATTGGAGGGTGTGAGACTGTGAGCAAAAACAAGCGCGACCGCGTGACATCGGATTTCTACGCGCCATTCCTGGCAACGGGGCAACCGTTCGCCTACAACCCCGTCAACGTGGAAACGGCGCAACTGCAAAGCATGTACATCCGCGTGCTGCAGGAACTTTCCGCCAACCGGTTCAAGTGGGATGGAATGCCGCCCACGATTGACGAGCGATTTCTTGAATTGGAACTCATGCGTTCCGGGCTGGTGGTGTTCTACTACGCCAAGGAATACAGGCGCTATCTCGCACTCAAGGCCACAGGGTTCGGGAAAAACAACATGTACGACAACCCCACGTCGTTTCATGTGACCGGGGGCGGACACATCCAAAAGACCCTGAAACCCACGGAATGCGTGCCGATCTATTCAAACTACCTACGCGTGCCAGACATGGATATCGTGCAAATCTATGCCCGGAAGCTCGCGCAAATCGACCGGACGATCGAAATCAATTCAACCAACATGCGCCAGTCAAAGATCATCGTTTCCACGGAATCCGAACGCCTATCCATGGTCAACATCGCCAAGCAGATAGACGAGGGGCAGCCCAATATCTACACCACACGGGCACTCGACACGGAGAACATCAAGGCCCTTGACCTGTCGGTGCACC
>Ga0134125_10009943_pt1 | contig 10693 bp, 5 predicted proteins | sample KB31751_FD_96464 | JGI IMG/M metagenome (GOLD analysis project Ga0134125, IMG submission 96464) | Terrestrial soil microbial communities with excess Nitrogen fertilizer from Kellogg Biological Station, Michigan, USA - KB3-175-1 | ecosystem: Environmental > Terrestrial > Soil > Unclassified ...
ATGCCGATGTCCGTCCGCGCGGCAGTTGAGAAGCTTACGCTGAGACCAGGCGACGTCGCCATCCTGAACGATCCGTTTTGTGGTGGCACGCACCTGCCGGACATCACTCTGGTGGCACCGGTTTTTATTGATGAGGCGAAAACGAAAGGCAGAAAGGTCACCCGTCTGAAGGGCAAAACAAGTCGGCCATCGCGCCCTGCATTTTTTGTCGCTTCGCGCGCTCATCATGCCGATGTTGGTGGGACCTACGCCGGCTCCATGGGTACCTGCCGCGAGATTTATCAGGAGGGCGTGCGCATCCCGCCGGTGAAGTTCATGAGTGCCGGACAAATTGAAGAGGGTGTTCTCCGTCTGCTGCTCAATAACGTACGGACGCCGGAAGAGCGGCAGGGCGACCTCAACGCCCAGCTTGCCGCCTGCCACACTGGTGCGGAGCGTCTCCGGGAAATCGTCAGGCGTTACAGCCTCGCCCGCGTGCGTCAAGTCATGGAGGAGTTGCAGGATTATTCGGAAAACATGATGCGTGCTTTCCTGATGAAGGTTCCGCATGGCCGTTATGAAGGAGAGGATTTTCTGGATGATGACGGCGCCGGTTCCGGCCCGGTGCGCATCGCGGTAGCGCTGGAATTTGCTCCGCCCGCCAGAGGCAAACCTATTGTGACAGTGGATTTCACTGGCAGCTCGCCTCAAGTCGCTGGCAGTATCAACGCAGTTGAGGCCATCGCTTACTCGGCTTGCTTTTATGTCTTCCGCTGCCTTTTACAGGAAGACGTTCCGGCCGCCGCGGGTCTGATGCGTCCCGTGCGTATGATCGCGCCTCCGGGAACGGTTGTGAACTCGCGACCACCGGCTGCGGTTGCGGGTGGCAATGTTGAAACCTCGCAACGCATTGTCGATGTGCTGCTGCGTGCTTTGGCCATGGCCCTGCCTGAGCGGGTGCCCGCTGGTTCTTCCGGCACCATGAATAATCTCACCATCGGCGGCATTGATGAGCGAAACGGCGAGCCGTTTGCTTACTACGAGACCATTGCGGGAGGCATGGGCGCTCGTCCCGATCGAGGGGGCGTGAACGGTGTGCACACGCACATGACCAACTCCCTCAACACTCCAGCGGAAGCGCTGGAATACGCGTACCCGCTGCGTGTGACCAGGTACTCACTCCGCAGGGGCAGCGGCGGTGAAGGCAGGTTCCGGGGAGGCGATGGCGTTGTGCGCGAGGTCGAGTTGCTCAGCGATGCTGAAGTCACTTTCCTGGCTGACCGTCGTACCCGTGGCCCATATGGTTTGCAGGGAGGTTCTGCCGGCGCTGCGGGAGGCACAGAGGTTCTTCATCCCGACGGCAGCTGCGAACAGCTCCCGGGAAAATGCAGCGTACGCCTGAAAAAAGGCGCGCGCGTAAGGATTGAATCACCCGGCGGTGGTGGCTGGGGGAAGCGGCTGTAACCACGAAGGGCACAAAGGAACAAGAGATCTCTCATGCCAGTTAGGCCTTTTGTGACGCTTCGCACCTCTCGTGGCGCATGTTCCGGCTATCTCTGCGGAGTTGGCGTCGGTGAAGGACTCTTCTTCTGTTTCAATACCTCATTCAAAATGCTTCCCACAGGATTCTGCGCTGTCGGCGATGGTTGCGCTTGCGGCTGACCTTGAGGCTGCTGTTGTCCCTCATTGCCGGAAACACCCTGATTCGGCTGCTGCTGCTGTTGTTGCTGGCCCTGACTACCGGTAATCGCGCCGACAATTCCGCTCAGTCCGCCTTGCGGCTGCTGCGTTTTGCCGTTCTGGTTTGCGCCCTGATTGTGTCCGCCAAGGATCTGTCCCAGGATCCCCGTAGGATTCTGTGACGTGGGCACCACATTCTTGAGCTTCATCTCGGCAATCTGCTGCACGTCCGGAGTCACGCTGGGATGTTGAAAGTTTCCTGTCAGGATCACCGGGATTACAAGCTCGCCCTGGTTGTTGGCGAGCGCAGTATTCATGAATCCGCCAATCTGCGTCCCGCCAACCTGTTGGCTCAACGCTTTGTTCAGGACCGCCGTAACGTGCAGGTTCATGGTCTGGTCGGCAAGATTGATTAAGCCCGCCGCAGCCATGGTGCCCCCGTCGATGGTTGCTTTCAGGTTGTTGGTCTGCGCCACTCCGTTCTTTACGTCAAAGTTTCCGGAAAGCTGAGCGATGTTGGTAAAGCCTCGCGAAGCGTTCGGTATAGCCGAGGATCCCAGAAACTTTCCTGCGGCGGCGACCTCGTGCAGCAGGTCCACATTCATGAGCTTGCCGTTCGCCAAATCGATGGCAAGCTGTCCATTCAGGCTGCGCGCGATAGAGTTAGCGGAACTCGAGCTGAATGAAGCGTTCACGTTGGAAGACAGCAGGCCGTAGAGTGTCTGCTTGAGATCGGAAACGGAAGAGACGAGTTTATTGGCATCGACCTTGTCTGTCTTCAACGCCACCGTATACACCGGCTGCGCGGGCCGCAAGTCGATCGTAATATTCCCGTTTTCCTTTCCGTTGTAAAGGTCTGCGGTGAGCGGATTGAGCCGCACGATTCCGTGATCGAGCGTCACATTGCTGTGGACATTGCTGAGAAGCAGATCGTCATACTTGACGGATCCAATGGTTACCGTGCCGCCGCCGCTCATCTTCTCAATGATTCCTGGTTGCGCGGACGAAGAAGCTGGTTGTGGCGGCGCGGCAGGAGCTGTCTGCGCTTCAGCGGTGGGGATGATGTGCCAGAAATTGTGGTCAGCGGCGCTGCGTTTCTGTTGCGTTGGGGCCGCCGCCGTGAGCTGTTGAAGTTCGGCAACATCAACCTTGTCGGCATTCAGAGTGAACTGCACCTGCGGAGCGGCGAAGTTCTTCATGGTCAGATTGCCCGTGGCATTGGTCTGGCCGATTGAAGCTGTGAGATTTCTGAGCGTAGCCGAATTCTGATTAAACCCCAGGTCGGCATTGCGCACCTGAATCGGTTTGGTAAGAGATGGCAGTTTCAAAGAAGCATTCTGAAGTTTGCCTGTACCGTTGAATACCAGCGCAGACATGTTCTTCGTAGGTCCCTGGGCGTGGATGTCCAGAGTTAGAAGTCCATCGCCGGACATGCCTTCTGCGGCAGAAACGCCAGCCGCCTTGGCAATGTTCAACAGTTCGCCGACCTTGGCATTGGGCGCGCGCAGTGTGGCGTCAATGGCGCTCTTGGGGGAGGTGTATTGACTCAGAGCAAAATTCGCGTTGACGGTCGTGGAACCCGCGGTGGCACTGAAGTTGTTGGAGCGAATCGTATCCGGCGTGAGCGCCAGTTGAATTGCTGAGACATTGACCGGCTGTGGAATTTGATTGCTCTTGATCTCGATGTTACTTGCGGACACCTGGCCATTCATCGCCGGCTTGGTGGCGGTGCCCTTGGCAGAGATGTTCGCGTTCACCGTGCCTTTCACACTCATTCCAGGACCAAACGCCACGCCAAATGCGGATGCCAAACGCGCCATCTCTTCAATCGACGCATTCGCCGCGGTAAGTTTCAGGTCAACCTGTGAAGGCGTAGGCCGGGTGTTCAGGGTGCCGGTAACGGTGAGCGGTGTCTCCCGCAATCTGACTTCACCTTTCCGAATCTGAATCACGTCATTGGTCAGATCATCCGTAAGGTCGTAATTCAAGATGATGGGATAACCCACTTCCACATTTTTCACGCGCGGATTTTGCAGCTGAATGTTGCCGGCGGAGGACAGCTTGCCACTCGAGTTCTTGATAGTAGCGTCGCCCGTGACCAGTCCATCCATGCCCGACATCGCTTGCGAATTCAGAAATTTCTGCGCCGCCGAAACCGAGACCTGATCGAGCTTCAAGTTGCCGTCAAATGGGGTATTCAGGAGGTCGCTCTGGGTAATGGGGCCGCCCTTGCCGTTGAGCATGATGGCCTGTTTTCCGCCGCCTTTTGCAGCCGGAAGATGAGCAGCAGCCTTCATGGAAAATGGCTTGTTCGGCGCAAAATCGTTCACACTCAGGTCGATGTGGTCATAAACCGCGCGCGATTGGTGCTTCTGCAAATCCGTGATTGCTACCTGGCCATCCGTGATCGTCAGGTTAGCCAGCGTCAGCGCACCCGCTGCCGGTTTGTTGGCCTCGCCGCTCTGGCTTGTCGGCGATGGCTGCTGTGCAGGTGGCTGAGGTTGGGCTTTCCCCTGCTTCGCGGGAGCTTTCTTTCCGGTTGCCGGTGCATTTGCAGGGCTCGGCGTCGGTGCGGCATTGGGTTGCTGGCCCAGGGTGGCAAAGTTCCATGCGCCTTGCTGGTTGCGCACGAGTTCAATATGCGGCCTTACCAGTTCCAGCGATTTCACTTCCAGGTCCTTATGCAGCAGGGGCATCAGTTCCACGCTCACGGCCAGCTTTTCTGCGGCGGCAAAAGGGCGGTTCTGGTTGAAGCTGAATCGCGGATCCTCTCCAATCACCGGGTTCTGTACCTGGAATGAGGGCGGAAACAGGCTCAGGTGCATCTCTCCCAGCGTTACCGTACGGCCCAGACGCTTTTGTAATTCCGCCTGGATCTGCCCGTGATAGTGGTTCACATCAATAAGGCGGGGCACAATCAATACGACTGCCACCAGAAGGACCACGATCACGACGAGAGCGATTCCGAGTTTACGCATAGTTCACCCCTGAAAATGCAACTTGAAAGGAAGGCGGTTTGAAAACTCTCGCCGCGGGAAGGCGAGACAAACCCCGCTCCTTCTGCTTAGAGCGGCCAGACTCGTGAACGAATATCTACTGTAATTGGAAGCCCCTGAAGAAAGGGCGGTTGCATTTGCCTAACCTTCATGAAATCAGCCGCATGCCCTTTCCAATGTTGATCCCCCCGTTCTTTAAGCATTCACGCGTTGTCATTGCAAGGATGCGCCCCGCGAGCCGAAACTCAACTGGCAGGTGGAGAGTGGGTATTGTCCTGTGCGGCGGTGAAACCGGGACCGCCACTGTTTCGCCTGAGTCAACCGTTTCCGGGGAGGTCTTGGCTTATTTACCGTTCCAGAATTTCCTTGTAAGCATTCAGCGCCACTTTCTTTGGCCGCATGGGCAGCACAAGATCAGCCGTGTGGGTTGAATTTCCGCCAATTCCGAGCCGGCCAATTTCGACCATGCCTTTCCCAAAATCAGCAAAGATTGGAACCAGCATTACAAAGTGCTCGTCCACTTCGCTCTGGGTCAGGGTCATATGCACCCTCACCCTGTCACCATCGGCAGGCAATAACTGATACTCGAAATGATATTTCGGTACTTCAGTCCCATACACCCACTCGTTGAAGAACCAGTCCATGCGGCCGTTTCCCCCAAGGTCCATGGCCTTGGACATGTGCTTCTCCACAATCGCCTTGAACGATTCGGTAGAAGCCGCGCGGTCGCGATGGCTCTCCACGAAGTCGTGCATCATGTCGATAAAAGGTTTGTCCTGGTCCTGCGGGCTGTACATGATGGAGCGCAGCATTGCGAGAACATATGCGCCTTTGGGATAGGTCACGTCTTGATATGCGCTGAGGGTCCGCGGAGAAACCAGGCGCAGTCCCATCCAAAGCGGACCTGCATCATTAGGAGCTACGCCGAAGTTATTTTTCTCCAGGATGCGTTTTCGCAGCCGTTCCCAGAAGTCAATGTAGTCTTTTCGCCAGTTTCCTGCCATCGCCTGCTGCAGGAACAGCCCGGCGGAAAATTCGGCAAACCCCTCTGAAAGCCACTGGTCGTGGTAAGAAGCCCAGCCTACCGCGTGTCCCCACCACTGGTGTGCCACTTCGTGGGGCGTCACTTCCTGCACAAACCCGCTGAATTTACTGTTGATGTTTCCAAACAGCATCCAGCGCTGGGTTGAATCTGTATAAGCTGAAATGGGCAGGTAAACCAGGTTCGGCCATGACTGTCCAAAGGCAAAGTCAGGCTGCTCCGTGATGTAAATCTCATCATAGGGGATCTTGCCGAAGAAATGCGTGCAGACCTGCAATTGCGCGCGCGTCTGCTCGAGCGCATATTTGGTCATGGACTTGGGCGAAAGGCTTTGTAGTGCGCCATAACGACGCAAATTGTTCGGGAGCTCTGTCAGGTAGTACCCGGAAATCTTGTAGTTGGTGACCGTGTCAGGAATTTCGAGTTTCTGGTAGTTGCCGTAGTTAAACCCAGCCACAGCAACCGGCTGGGGTGTGATCCAGTGGCTCACTGCATAATCCTGCTCTACGGCTTCCTCCTTTAACTCGCCCACGCTTATCACTTTGTACTTGCGCGGGACTTTGAACGTCAGATCGTAAGGAACATGCTCGCTGAATCCGTTCAAATTCGGATACCACGAACTCCGCGCTCGCACGTAATAGCTTCCATCGCCCGCCTGCTCCAGGACTTTGTCTCCTTCATATTGGATAGTGATGGAGTACTGCTTCCCCGCCTCGGGCGCGCTGGGAAGCATGACGTAGAACGAGCCATCTTCCTTACGGCTCTCCTGGACGTAATACATGTCCTTGCCCTGGTCATCCACTACCCGAGAAACGCGTAAATTAGGCAGGAGGCCAAACTTGAGAACCCTCTCGCCTGCCAGCAGTGGCTCAAACGTGATGATGGCGGTACTGAAGAGGTGATCATTTTTTGAAATAATGGTCTCGATCTTGTATCCCCGTGTGGCAAAGAGCCGGCTGTCTTCATTCGAACTGGCTGCACGCTTCACATACTCGGCTTTTAAATGGTCCAGATACCACACGCCATCTTCCATTGACTCCGGATCGTAGTTGATCAGTGCCACTTCCTCCGGCGAATCAAGCTGCGGCAGAGCTCCCACACGAGCTCGCACAAAATAGCGCAGGTCTTTATGTTTCCTGCCATGGATGTAGGCGTTGAAGAACGGAGGATGGGAAGGGTTGTAAATGGCGGCGAGAAGATCGGCGTCCACATTGTCCATGGTCTCGCCGTGCAGCAGATATTCAGTAAAGCCCTGAACCTCCTCCCGGCGCTTCCGCATCCGCTCCTTCCAATGATCAAACACCGCTGCTGCTTCTGCCGGAGTCTCTACCTGCTCTTTTAAGCCGGAAAGAAATTTAAGCCGCTCCTCGCCCGTAAACCGGAACACAACCTCTGTGAAGTCTTCGTCAACCTCTGGCGCTCCGGAGCGTCGCCTGAGTTCAGCGGCATCCAGCACAGTCACAGGATTCAAATTGAAATGTCCTTCGCCAATGTAAATGGCGCCTGTCACCACCCCGTTCACCGGCCTCAGCAACGTCAGAGTGCCCGTTTGAAACTGGAACGTTGCCGTATCCAGCTCTACTTTGAAATTGTCCAGGCGAAAAGTCTGTCCCAGGCCGACTTCACGAAGCTGTCGGTACACAGGATCTGAATTCGCGTATTTTCTCCCCTTACCGGAGACGCTCACTTCTTCATGCTGTCTCGCGACATCAAGCTTCAATTCCAGTTTTATAGCTCCCCGCACGTCCAGCGTCTGTTGAGGGGCTCAAACCCTTCCCGGGTTACGTGCAGCGTGTAGCTCCCCGGCTTTAACTCAGGAGAAAAAAACATGCCGCGGCCGTCCGAAGAAAGCACAACAGGCTGGGTCAGGTCTCCACCGCTGACCTCGATGCGCGCACCAACAACTACGGCGCCCGAGGAATCGACCACGGTGCCCGAAATCGTCTGCGCATGCAGACACGCCGGAGCCGATAGACATACCAGTAAGAGCATGAACTTCGGCACCAGCAGATCAGTTTTAGGCAAATTCGAGAACATGCGATGCATAGTCCCGCGAATCATCAGGAGGGATGAGTTAAATCTCATAGTGCAGGTAAAGTTATTGAGAGTACCTGAACGCGCAATTGTATCCCCATATGGAAGTTCTGGACGCTTAAGGTTTTTTTTATTTCTTTAATGGCAGAAAGGTGAATCAAGTTCGTGCCGGAGACGGCAGGCTTTTCGCCAGGTGGCACAACCACACCTATTTAAACCCTGTTTGGGTTCGGTTGGTTGCCTGCTGGTGGTTAGTTCCAGCATTCACAGGTTCATCGAAACCCGCACTATCCCCGCATTCGCATAAATCGTCCTGCCGGCACTGCGTAAGAATCAGTGTTCGTCTGAACGGAGGTTACTGTAATGTGGGTGTCGGGTTCGGAAAGGTTTGCGTGGCCGAGAGTGAGAAGGTTCGCGGACCCGAGAAACACTCCTTTGTCCAGAATCCTGTCGAGCAGATCAAAGAGTTCGGCATCTTCGAGCGCAACGCGTCTGTGCACAATTGACTCCCGTTTCAACAGCTACCTGAGTGGCATGCAGGCGCGACTAACTCACTGGTTTCATTCTTAATGTTGAGGCGGCAAGAGTCAAGTACTCAGAAATCTCGTGGCAGTGAAGCAGTAACCCGCCTCAAATTGTTGTTTTCAACCGTGAGTCTGCCGAGCGCATGGGATCAACGTATCGAGCTGCCCGCGGCATCTTTGTTTGAGAGCGCAGCATGTGCAGATTGCGAATGGAGAACGGCCGAGCGCCGACGACGGAACGGCTGCGGTTTTCGCAACCCCAGGGCGATGTCGGCCAGTTCCAGCAGGCGGGCATCGTTCGATTTCAAAGGATCACTGCTCCATGGCGCTTCCGCTTCCGGCCGGCTGAGGCTCGTCCTTGGTGCGATCCAGAGTTCTTCCAACAACTCCGATCTCGTACGTAACGAACGTGAAGCAGAACCCTGGCCTCTGCGCGTGCGTTGTCTGGATGCGTGTGTTCCGGAAGTGCGATTTGCTGATTGGCGAGAATTCGGCCGCGATTTTACGCGGGATTTCTTTTTAGCGGGCACGGCTGGGCCTCACTTTTATTTCCTGATTGTTCTGGTCAGGTAAGCTGGTGGCAGTTTAGTCCGAGTAGCCGCAAATAAGATAGTTCGTATGCAGCAGAATGCCAGACTTTTTTACCCTAATCGCAGGACTACGAAACGGCATTGCGTAGTAAAAGGCCCCGTTCCCCAACCGTGAAACCCGCATGCAAGGCCCATTTTGCACGGCGTCCAAGTGCGTTTCTTAGAGGAATTAATCCCAAATTAATAGGATGGCTCGTGTGGCGGGCTCAATATGTCGCATCGTGACACACCGTTTCCCGGCAGCACCAATAGGGGGAAAATGTGTCGGGAAACGGTCGCTTTTTTGCGGTGACGAAGAAAGAGGAGAGCTGTGGATCTGTAGCTCTCCACCCCGAAAGTTTTTAAACCGCCAAGCATGGCGGGCCGGGCCGCAGGCCCGGTTTTTTTGTTGATCATCCACCTATTTCTTCGGCTGCTGTGCAGGTGTGCCGGCAGTACCGTTACCCGCTGGCATGACTACCCTGGTATGCCCCGGCGTGGCTTGCAGAGAGACAGCACTTTTGTAGTTCGCGCCCTGCCCGAAATAATCCATGTTGAGGTTCGCATTCACCCGGCCCATGGTCGTTTTGATTGTGTTCTCCACGTATTCCTTGTGCAGATCGCGCAGAATTTCCGGGCGGACGGAGTCGAGGGAGGGCACGTCATGTGTGCGCAACCGGTAAATAGTGTATCCGGCCGGTTCAGTTTCCACCCTGCTGACCTCGCCCGGTTTCAAAGCGAACAACTCGGCTTCGAGCTTTCCGGGAAGGGTTCCGCGGCGCCGTGATCCCATATCCGTGTTTGGAGGCGCCGGCAAGCCCAGCTTCTTGTAGACGTCTGCCTGAAGGATATTCATGTCCTCGCCTTTCACCGCGCGCTCGCGGATTTCATTGGTAAGATCCTTGATCTTCTTGCTCACGTCGGCCGCTGAGGCTGCGGATACGCGACGTGCCGAGACCGGAGGAATAATCACCCTTTCAACCTTGATCTGCTCATACCTGGCGACGTTCTTCTTGTAGTAGGTTTCCACCTCCTCCTGAGAGGGGTTGTTGGCTTTATCTTCCAGGAAGTGCCGGTACTCTTCCGCCATGGTGCGGATTTGCACAATTCTCATCAGTTCCAGAAACTTCGGGTCTTTATCAAATCCAGCCTTGTGCGCCGCATCCGCAAGCCCAAGAAGCTGGGCATAGCTTTCCGCAAAGCTGCGCTGCGCTGCTGGCGTAGACATCATGGGATTACTCGTCCCTATCGCCGCAATCATGGTGGTGAACTGGTCTTTTGTAATCTGCGTGGCACAGGGATCCGTCTTGCTGGAGCCATCTGCCAATCCGGAACAAACGCCTTGGATTTCCAAAACCACCGTGTCCGGGTGCACATTTTCAGGATGAAAAACCTGCTGCTGCGCGATTGCCGGTTTGGGGAAGTTAGGCGGCTGTTGTGAAGTAGCAGTCTGGCACAAGGCTGATGCGCACATCAGCATAGAAGTCACAAGCAAGCGAAACATTGAAGGACCTTCCGCAAATGGATTAATGCAATAGGTTTTGGGGGAATGAGCTATGATAGCAACATCTCCAGCAACTTGGACTATTATTTTCTCAAAATTACCGCCGGAACCGGTTGAAACACTTAGTTAGTGTTCGACGTGGGCGAAATGGGGCTATTCATGCGATTCATACGAACTTTTCTCCCGGTTTTGTTTTTTTGTCAGTTGTTAAGTGCACAACAGAGCGTACGGACGATTTACCTGGTTCGCCATGCGGAGAAGACCTCCAATGATGCCGACGCTCCCCTGAGTGCGGGTGGGGTCAAACGCGCAGATTGTCTTGCTAACATGTTGAAGGACGCCGGCATCAAGCAAATCTACGTGAC
>Ga0134125_10009944_pt1 | contig 10693 bp, 12 predicted proteins | sample KB31751_FD_96464 | JGI IMG/M metagenome (GOLD analysis project Ga0134125, IMG submission 96464) | Terrestrial soil microbial communities with excess Nitrogen fertilizer from Kellogg Biological Station, Michigan, USA - KB3-175-1 | ecosystem: Environmental > Terrestrial > Soil > Unclassified ...
CGCCAGCAGATCGGCGGCGGTCGTCTGTCCGATGGCGATGCCCTGCTTCTTGGGCTCGCCTTCGGCGATCTTCGCCAGGCCGGTGGCGAGCGCGGCATCGACTCCGGCAGCGGCATCGGGCTGCAGCCCAACCAGGGCATCGTGCGCCGCGGTGATCACGGCCGCATCGAAGGAGGAGGGCGGCGCTCCGGCCGCCTGTGCGGCCCTCAGCGCGTCGAGCACCGCCAGCTGGGTGATGGCCATGCTGCGCGCCTGCACCAGCGGGTTGGCGGCAGCCACAGTTTTTTGCGCGATTTCGTTCCATTGCAGGACGGCATCGGCCGGCTCGGCGGCGGCCGCACCCCCGGAGAGCGCGAGCAGTATCGTCGCAGCGAAAATTCGCGGTACGGACCGGATTGCCATGATGAGTCTCCTTCTCCTGAGCTTGTCGAGCGACACACCGCCTTCGTCTACGCTCTACGCAGCAATCGTGACTTTCGAGGATCAGTTTGCGCGCGGTGCGCACTTCATCAAGTCCAGGATCTGGAGTTGATCGGGTCGTCCGGCGGCGTACACTTCACAGGCTATGGCGGGTTATGGGTCGTTCTGTCCGATCGCCAAGGCGTCCGAGATCCTCTCGGAGCGCTGGACCATTCTGGTGCTGCGCGAGCTGCTGCTGGGCGCACGCCACTTCAACGACATCCGGCGCGGCGTGCCACGCATGTCGCCGACCCTGCTGTCGAAGCGGCTGCGCAGCCTGCGCGACAATGGCGTTGTCGAGATCCGGCGCGCCGGCGATGGGCCGGGTTGGGAATACCGCCCGACCGCCTGCTGCGAGGAGCTGCGGCCTCTGATCGAGCTGGCCGGCCATTGGGGCCAGCGCTGGGTGCGCAGCCGGTTGCCGCGCGACGAACTCGATCCCGGCGAACTCATGTGGTACATCCATCGCCACTTCAAGAAGGACCACCTGCCGAGCGGCCGGCTCGTCATCGAGATCGACTTCACCGACGTCAAGCGCATGAAGCGCTGGTGGCTGGTGGCGGAGAATGGCGCCGTCGATCTCTGCCTCGACGATCCCGGCTACGAGGTCGACGTGGTCATGACCACGGACCTGCGGAGCCTCACACAAGTCTATATCGGCGACCTCCCGCTGGCGCGCGCCTGCGCGGAGGGGCGGATCGACGTGCAAGGGCCGCGCGCGCTTCTGCGCGGCATGCCGCGCTGGTTCGCGCGCAGCAAGTTCGCCGACGACAACCCGATCAGCGCAGATTGAGGCGAGTCAGGCCGAGCCGCTCAGCGCAGCTGGCTTGCCAGACTGAGAATCGTCGACGCGTCCAGCGAGACGCCGCTGCTCGCGGACGATGACAGGGGTTGGATCAGGCTCGCCACCGACAGCGTCGCCGGCGCATTCGTCTGGTCATAGCTGGCGAGGAAGCGGCCGATGAAGTTCTCGAGGAACTTCGGGTCCTTCAGGTTGGCGAGGCCGATGCGCTTTTCAAGGACTTTGGCTTGACTGTTGACGCCGGACTCCGTGCCGGCGGGCGGCAGCTGCAGCGCGGTCCGCACGACTTCATAGAGCGGCTTGTCGCCCATGATCTGGAACCAGCTGGTGGCGGCCGGCGCCGCGCGCTTGAAGTAGAGCGCCAGGCGGATGCCGGGGTTGGTCTGGTCCGTGGTTTTCTCGAACTCGGCGGTGACGTATTTGTCGACGATGCCGTCGATGAAGCTGGACTTCTTCAGGTTGGCGGTGCCGCCGGCGAAGAAGTTGAAGTCCTTGGCGATCTGAAGGTAGCGGGAGTCCACGAGCTTGTTGGCGAGAGACTTGGAGTCGCTCGGATCCTGCTCCAGCACCTTCCGCATGAACGCCTTGGCGTCGATCTGCGAATCGAGCCCATAGGCCGATAGCACGAAGCGGAACAGACGGTAGTTCTTCACGAGGTCGTCGGCGCTCGTGACCTTGGCGATGGCGGTCTTAAAGTAGTCGATCTCGCGCTTGACGGGTCCGCTCTTGCGCGACGCCGCCATCTGCTTGTCGATCGACGCCTCGACCATGCGATAGCCGAGTGTCGCCGCCATGCTCGGCGCGGCGCTGCCGGAGCCGAGCGCATCGATCATTTGCCGGCCTCGGCGGGTTCCTTGTCGGCGCTGCTCTCCACCGGCTTCGCGTCCGGGCGGTAGCCCGGCGGGAAATACATCACGACCTCGCCGGTGCTCATATCGACGACCTCGGTGATGATCCGCATGGTCTCGGCATGAATATGGACCTGATAGCGGCCCTGCACTTCCGCATTTTGACGCGCGGCAGCACGCGTCTCCGGTACGGAGAGCGTGCTCGCGCGCGGTTCTGGGGTCGCCGCTGGCAGCGGCGGTCGGGGGATCTCGCCGCCGGCGTTGCCGGCGACCGATCCGACAGTAGCGATGGCCTGGGTCATGCTGTTCCCTGCAATACCTCTTTGTCAGGAAGCGCCATCACTGTCTCGGTGCGGCTCAGCAGCTTGGCCTCGTAGTCGAGTACGGGCCGCAGTGCTGCAAGAGCCTTGTAGTAGTCGTGCATGCCGACCCAATAGGCGCAGTCCGTGAGCGCCTTGAGGATCGGCGGGGACTTGAAGGTGCGCAGGAGCGCGGTCATCAGCTGCTCGAACGTGACCTGGTAGGTGCCGGCTTCGTCCGGATTGAGCAGCATCAGCTGGACGATGAAGTAGACGCGGCTGGTCGGCGTGACCGCCTGCTCTTCCTGCATTACGTCGCGCTCGCGCAGGATCGATGCGCGGTTGGCGAAGTAGATGACGTTGCGGGTGTTGCCGTTGTGAAGAACGGCGCCGTTCACGACCAGGCGTTCGCCCGGCTTAAGCTTGACCGCTAGCATAGCGAACCTCCTGGACCGCAGAAGCGGACTTTGCGGCGTTCGCGCGGGCCTGCATCAGGCCGGCGCAGATCGCGCGGTTGATATCGATGAGGAGACTGAGCGTGGCGTGGCCGGCGACGACCCGTTGGCCGTGGCGCACGGAAGTCGCCGCGAGCGAGCCCAGGCGGCCTTTCAACTCGGCCGTCAAGCCGTTGGCGGGATTGGCGAGGTCCTCGAGCAGGGTGAGCCACAGCCGCGAATTCTGGTGGACGGCATCGCACAGGCGCACATGGCGCTGGGTGGCGAGCATTGGCTGGGCGGAAAGGTCCTGCGCCGCATCGCCCTGCGCGCGTTCGAGCGCGGCGATGACCTTCTGGAAGGCCATGATCTCCACCGTCAGCGGCGAGGCTGTGTGGAGCTGGGTGGTCTGATAGGCAACGACACTCATGATTTTAATCCCCGAGACTTCTTCTCAGTGGGCCATCTGGATGACGCGGATCGGGCGTGCGAAGGGACCATCGTCGGTCCGTACGCTTGGCTGCCCGTTTCGATCGTCCTCCTATTCGTGAAATCCCCGGGTGGCCACCGGCCACCCGGGAAATCTCATAGACCGCGTTCCGAACGCGACTCTGCGTTTAGCGGAACAGGGTCAGGATGCTCTGCGGCGCCTGGTTGGCGATCGAGAGCGACTGCACGCCCAACTGCTGCTGGACCTGGAGAGCGCTCAGGCGAGCGGCCTCTTCCTGCATGTTGGCATCGACGAGGCTGCCCACGCCGGCAGTCAACGCATCACCCAGCGCCGTCACGAAATCGCTCTGGATCTCGAGGCGGTTCTGCACGGAGCCGAACTGGGCGGCGGCGGCCGAAGCCGTGCCGATCGCCGTCTCGATGTCGGCGAGCGCGGTCGCGCCCGTGACGTCGAGGCCGGTGATGTTCAGGCCGGTGGCGGCCGTGGTCAGATCCTGACCGGTCACCGCGATGGTCTGCACGGTGAGGGTGCCGGTGCTGCGATCCATGGACGCCAACAGGTTGGCGCTGTCCGGAGTCGCCTTGATGAAGTTGGTGCCGTTGAACTCAGCGGCATTGGCAACGCTGTCGATCTGCGAGAGCAGCTGGTCGACGTCGTCCTGGATCTTGGCGGTATCGACGCCGGTGCCGTTCGCCTGAACGACCTTCTCCTTGATCTTGTTGAGCAGGTCGGTCACCGTCTCGGCGCCCGTACGGGCGACGGAGATCGACGAGGTCGACAGGGCGAGGTTCTCGGAGATGGCCTTGAAGCCCGACACGTCGCCGCGCATCGCCGTGGCAATGGCCCACGAGGACGAATTGTCCTTCGCGTTCGCAACGCGCAGGCCGGTGCTGATGCGGTTCTGGGTGGTGGCGAGCGAGCGGTTGGTGGTGTTGATGCTCTGCAGGGCCTGCATGGCCCCGACGTTCGTCAGAATAGAAGACATTTGAGTTTCTCCCTCAAGAGATAGAGTTGACTGGATGCGCCGTTTTGGCACATCGGGGGTCGAAGCCGAGCTTTTCTCGGCGTCCGATAGGGGGATGATGGCAGCGAGCCCTTAACCGGCAGTTAAAGCGAGGGGAAAGATTCAGCGATGTCGGCTATTTGCGCAGCGCAATGGTTAACTTGCGTTAGCCATGGCGCGGGCGCCCCAGCGGTAACGCTGGCGGAAGGCGATGCCGGTAGAGTGGTGTCAGCCGAAGTGGAATGCAGCGGGTATGGACGTACGCCTTCAGATAGCGCACCAGGCGGTCGAGAATACGCACCATCTGGATACCGCGCGCGAGAAGGGCAGGACCCATCTCGATGATCCGCCGCAGGATTTCACCTTCGACGATTTCCTGGACATCATCAATCCCCTGCAGCATCTGCCGATCGTCAGCATCATCTATCGCGCGATCACCGGCGACAAGATCAAGCCGGCCATGCGCATCCTCGGCGACATCGGTTATGGTGGGCCCACGGGGTTCATGGGCTCCTGTGCGGAGGTGCTGTTCGAGGCGCTGTTCGGGGACGACGTCGGCGGCACCGCCATCTCCTGGCTCACCGGCGGCGGCGACAAGAAAGATGGCGAGAAGACCTCGGAAGTCGCTGTCGATCCCGCCGCTCAGGTGGCCTCGACCGATCCATCCGCAGGCCCGGCGGAGCCGGCCCGTGCGGAGGCTACCGCCGCCTACGCGCTCTTCACGCAGCCGCGCGGCAGCAACCGCTGACGGTCGGCGCGCCGGCCTAGAGGAACTTCGTCAGCGTCAGCTCGTTCATGCGGGCGGTGATCGAAAAGGTAGCCTCGAGCTGAGTCTGAAGCTGGCTCAGGCGCAGCGACGTCTGGAACGGGTCGGCCGCCTCGAGATTGGCGACCTGATTGTTGAGCTGCGTGATCATGGCGTCGTGCCGGGTCAACGCATCATCCACCACCGACTGCTTGAAGCCGAGTTCGGCGGACACGTCGATGGTGCCTTGAAAGCCGGCGCTGATATGCTTCACGGCTTCGTCCTGCCAGGCGGCGTAGGCATCGTCGGGGATGGAGCCATAGGGCACGCTGGCCAGCATGGACAGCCCCTGCTGCAGCTCGCGGAAGGCGGGATCGTCGGCACGCACGCCGTAGTCGATCTGATAGCCGTTGTCGAGACGGGCGGTCACCGAGCCGCTGCTGGCGCCGTTGTAGAACGTCGCCGAGTAATTCAGGTTCGGGTTGCTGTTGGTGTCGCTGAACATCGAGCTGATGCCGTCCGGGCCATTCGCCACGGCGAGCGCCGACGCCGCGTCGGTGATCGGGCCGAGATTGGCGATGGCCTGGCTGACCGCCTGCTGCGGCGACAATCCGGTTGCGGCATTGACGCTGGCCTGCGCCTGCATCGGCGCCGTGTCGGTCTGAATGCCGGAGAACAGATTGCGGCCGGCGACCTGCGCGTTCAGGAACGAGTTGATGCGATCGAGGGCGGTCGACGCCGCCTCCTGCAGATAGCGGCGCGAGACCGAATCGCGCGAGGTGAGCGCGGTGCTGCGCATCTGGTCGGCGATGTCGCGTACGCCGCCGAGCGCCGCCTGCATGGTATCCATGCGCGACGCGACGATGTCGGTGGTGCCCTTGAACTCGGTGACGTCGTTGAGCGCATTGCGCAGATCGACGTCCTCGGCCGCGCGGTCGCGTAGCGCCGCCACCAGGTCGGCCTTGCGGCCGGTGGACAGTTCCTTCTGCGCATCCATCATCTGGCTTTGCAGCGCGCGGATGCTGCTGTTCAGCTGCAGGTGCGAGGCGAGGGTCGAAATGTACATCGGTCGTCTCTCCTCAGAGATCCATCAGCTTGTCCATCATGTCGCGCACGGCCTGGATGACCTTGGCCGAGGCGTTGTAGGTCTGCTCGAACATCAGCATCTTCTGCATCTCGTCGTCGATGTTGACGCCCTCGAGGTTGGTGCGCTGCGTGCTCAGCGTGTCCGTGATCGAGCCCTGATAGGTGGCGCGGTCCTGGAACGCGGCGCGCTGGTTGTCCTGGTAGCCGACGAATTCGGTGGCGTAGCTGCCGATGCGGGCACTCGTGGAGAGGCCGGCACCGGCGCTGTAGTTGACGGTCTCGTCGAAGACGCCGAGGAATGCACGCACTTGCGTGGCGTCGCCGGGCGCGCCCGGTGCGGCGGCCTGGATGCCGTCGCGGATGCGCCACAGGCTGCCGCCCTGGTCGGGGTCGACGAGGGCGTTCACGGTAATCCGCTCGGACAGGCCGGTGACCTGCGCGGGATCGGTGCGGTCATGGAAGGCGCCGTTGTCGGTGAACAATCCGCTCTGACCGGCGCCGACCGTGGCGTCGGCGCGCTGGAAGCCGTCGGCCAGCGTGCTGGCGAGCTCGTCGATCTGGGCCTGGGCCTGCGGCAGGATGGTGTCGCGCAGCGCGAATTCGCCGGCCAGGCGGCCGCTGCGGATGGCGCCGGGGTAGCCGCTGCCGGGCGAGATATCGAGGCCGTTCACGGTGACGCCGCTCAAAGGCCCGGCGCCGGCATTGTAGGCCGACGACGCGCCGATCGTGGTCGTGGTCGAGAACGACAGATGGTTGACCTTGGTGCCGTCGAGGAGCGTCGTCCCGCCCTGGGTCAATACCATGATCTGGCCGTCGCCGCGGGTCAGCGACGTGATGCCCAGCTCGTTCGACAGCGAATCCAGCAGCTTGTCGCGCTGGTCCAGGAGGTCGGTGACGTCGCGGCCGCCGCCGCCGACCGTGCTCAGCTGCTTGTTGATGTTGGCGAGGTCGTCGAGCGACTGGTTGATGCTGGCGACGCTGCCGGCGATGCCCTGGTCGGCCGCTTGGCGCTGCTCGCGGACCGCGCCGGCGAGCTGGTTCAGCGAGCGGGCCACGCCCTGGGCGGCACCGATCACCGAATGCTGGATGACGGCATTCTCCGGGCTCTCGCCCAGGCTCTGGAACGCCTGGCTTAGCTTGGCGATCTGGCTGGAGAGGCTGCGCTCCTCGTCGGGCTGCCCGATCGCCGTGGTGAAGGCGGCCAGCCCGTCGGCCTTGGTCTGCAACTCGGCCGAGAGTCCGCTCTCGCGGCGCACGTCCTGCTGCAGCATGGTGTCGACCTTGCGAACGACGTCCGCCACCATGACGCCACGCCCCTCGCCTTGGATCGTCTGCGAGACGAGGTCGGCCTCCTTGCGGGTGTAGCCGGGCGTCGAGGCGTTGGCGATGTTGCGTGAGGTGAGCGCCGTCTGCCGCTGCGCCGTGATCAGGCCCGAGAGGGCGGCATCGAGTGCGAGGCTGAGCGACATGACGGGCTACCTCACGTTGCGGCTAACGCTTCAGCTGGGTGAGTTCGCTGAGCATTTCGTCGGAGGTCTGGATGACCTTCGCGTTGGTGCTGTAGGTGCGCTGGGTCTCGATCATGTTGGTGAGCTCCTGCGCGATATCGACGTTGGAGCGCTCCAGCGAGTTGCCGGCGGTTTTGCCGGCCGGTCCGACGCCGGCGTCCCACAGGTAGAGGCTGCCGCTGTCGCGGCTCTGGTCGAAGGCGGTGCCGTCGCGGGCCGACAGGCCGTTCGGGTTCTGCACGACCGCGATCGGGATCTGGTAGATCGGCCGCCGCACGCCGTTGTTGAAGATGGCGGTGATGATGCCGTCCTCGCTGACCTCGACGCGGCTGACAACGCCGAAGAGGGCGCCGTTCTTGGTGATCTTGGTCGGCACATATTCGCCGGCGAACTGGGTGACCCCGCTGGCGTCGTTGACGTCGCCGATGTCGAGGTTCATCGCCTGCAGGCCGCCGTTCACCGACAGCGGCAGCTGGCCGCCGGCGACGCCGGGAATGGAGGAGGGCGATCCGGCATTGGGGCCGGTGTCGTTGAAGCTGACGATCTGGTCGTAGATCGCGATGGTGCCGCCGCCGGTCTCGCTGTCGAAGATCTGCAGGTTCCAGTCGTTGGCGATGCCGTCGGAGGACGGCGTCCACTGCAGCGTCAGCGTGCCGGAGTTGCCGAGCTCGGTGAAATACTGGATCTGCGTGCTGATCGGCGTGCCCGGCGTGCCGTTGGCGAGCTGGGCCGGCAGGTTGCCGGCGAAGGTGACCTGGGTCGTCGGCGCGCCCGTGAAGTTGATGCCGGCGACGTTCACCGGCTCGACATCGGCGAGCGCGTCGCGCGCCGGATTCGGATTGACCGTCGTGCCGTCCGGGTTGAGCGCGAAGCCCATCAGGTAGTAGCCGGCGGCGTTGCGCAGGAAGCCCTGGTCGTCGGTCGTGAAGCTGCCGGCGCGGGTGAGGGCCGTCAGGTCCTGCTGCGGGTTGGCGTTCTGGGTATCGGAGACGACGAAAAAGCCGTCGCCGTTGATGGCGATGTCCGTGCTCGAGCCGGTCGCCTGCAGGAGGCCCTGGGCGTCGACCCGGCGGCGGACGTTGCCGGCGACGCCGCCGGCCGAGTAGGACCGCTTGGAGACCTGCTCGGTCACCAGGCTGGCGAACTCCACCTCCACCCGCTTGTAGCCGGTGGTGCTGGTGTTCGCGATGTTGTCGGAAATGGCGCCCAGCTTCGTGCTCTGGGCTCCGAGGCCGGAAACGGCCGCATACATTGCACCGAGAATGCTCATGGCTTCTCTCCCTCTATCGCTGCGTCGCTATGCCGCACTGAATCAGGCGGCGGACTTGACGGAAACGGCCTCGTCGGCTTGCCCCTCATAGGCAACCACGACGAAGCGGCCCTCCTGACGCACGCGTTCGGGATCGGCGAAGCGATAGCCCTGGCCGGGGAAGGTCTGAATATAGTCCTCGCCACCGGAGAAGGCGCGGAGCTTCTTGCGCACCTTGCACATCATGACGTCGACGGTCTTCTCGTCGACCTGGCTGCTGTTGTAGCCGTAGATGTAGTTGTAGATGAAGCGCCGGTTGACGATGCGGCCCTGCCGCAGCACCAGGCACTCCAGCAGCTCGCGCTCGCGCCGGCTGACCTTCACGGTCTTGCCGCTGATCGCGGGCATGCGGCCGTCGAAGAAATAGGTGAAATTGCCCACCGAGTGCGACAGGCTGACATGGCCGTTGATGCGGCGGGCGATGCCGCGCAGGCGCGCTGCCATCTCTGCCATGTTCACCGGCTTCGCCAGCACGTCGTCGGCGCCGGCATTGATCAGCTCCACCGCCTGGGCGGAGTTGCGGAACGACTGCAGCACCAGCACGGGCACGCCGATGCGGCGGTGGCGCAGCGTCTCGATGAATCGCACCACGTCGATCTTGCTGTGGGGAACGGTGATGACCACGGCTTCGCAGCCCTGGCCCGTCGCCTCGACCAGGTCGTCCATCTCGTAGTCGACCGCATCGCAGGCCACGCCGTTCCGAATGAGACCGGCCTTCAGTGCTTCGGCCGCCACAATCTCTTCGTCTATCAATACGACTCGCATGAAATGAATCCCTCTTGTTATCCGCTCCTGCGTCGCCACCAGCGATCTTTGTCGCCGCCGGTCGGCGCGTGAGCGGTCACGCTCGAATCGATAGACGCCCTTTTGGCATCAGAATATGGGGTGACCCTAGAGGCCCCGCGTTAAGGACTCCTAAAACCCGAAAAAAGAAGAACGCCCAGCAAAATCAAGCACTAAAGCGCGAAGAAACCGCCGCGAAACGGATTCGAATGCCGCTTTTGTTTGCCATAACTGCGCGCCGTAAACCCCGAAAACTCGGCGCGCAATTCTCCAAAATTCGTGGTGAATCGCACGCTCTTTTCGAGCTGGGAGCGGCGCCGTGCGTCCTTCGACAAGCTGAGGATGAGGACTCTTCTTCGTGCCACCATGACTCCTCCTCATCCTGAGCTTGTCGAAGGACGCACGGCTGTTCATGCAGCACAGAGCCGTTACGCCCGTTTAATGCCGCGCCCTTACAGTCCGGCGCGACGATGAGGCACCGTCTCAAGAGATGCGGATGACGAACGATCGGTCGCGCCTGTTGACAGCGCTCCGGCTTGCCGGGGTCGCGCTGGCGCTTTTGCTCGTCGCCGCTTTCGCGACGACCCCTGCCGCGGCCCAGGTGCGCATCAAGGATATCGCCAGCTTCGAAGGCGTGCGCGACAACCTGCTGGTCGGCTACGGCCTGGTCGTCGGCCTCAACGGCAGCGGCGACAACCTCTCGAATTCGCCGTTCACCCAGCAGTCGATCATCGGCATGCTCGAGCGGCTCGGCGTCAACATCCGCGGCGAGAACTTCAAGCCGAAGAACGTCGCCGCCGTCATGGTCACCGCCACCTTGCCGCCCTTCTCGCGCCAGGGCTCGCGCATCGACCTCACCGTCTCCGCCATCGGCGACGCCAAGAGCCTGCAGGGCGGCACCCTGCTCGTGACCCCGCTCATGGGCGCCGACGGCCAGGTCTATGCGGTCGGCCAGGGCCCGGTCGC
>Ga0134125_10009945_pt1 | contig 10693 bp, 11 predicted proteins | sample KB31751_FD_96464 | JGI IMG/M metagenome (GOLD analysis project Ga0134125, IMG submission 96464) | Terrestrial soil microbial communities with excess Nitrogen fertilizer from Kellogg Biological Station, Michigan, USA - KB3-175-1 | ecosystem: Environmental > Terrestrial > Soil > Unclassified ...
ACCAGCTGCGCTGCCGTGCAATCGAACGGGCCCAAATCGAAGCAGATCTTGCTCAGCGCCGCTTCATGTTGGTCGACCCCAATAATCGTCTCGTCGCCGACACGCTCGAAGGTGAATGGAACGAGAAGCTCCGCCTGTTGGCAAAAGCCCGTGAAGATCGAGAGCGCGGACGAGAGCAGGACCAGTTCATCCTCGATGAAGCTGTCCGCGAGCGCTTGATCGCCATGACAGCAGACTTCAGCAAGCTTTGGGCAGATCCGGATACGCCGGCCCGCGAACGCAAGCGGCTGCTCGCCCACCTCATTGAGGACGTCACCCTCATCAAGATGCCGGTGGAAGGGACCACCAAGATTCACGTCCGCTTCAAGGGCGGCAAAATCCAGACGCTCACCACCGTGAGCCCGAAATCTTCCGCGCAGCAGGTGAAGACGCAGCCCGGTATCGTCGATCTAGTCGACAAGCTCCTCGACAACCACATCTATTCGGAGATCGCCGAACTCCTCAACGAGCAAGGATATCGCCCGGGAGGATCAGCGCGGCGCGGCCGCCACGATACCCGCTTCACAGCCTTGCTGGTCGCCTATCTCGTCCATCGCTACGGCCTGCGTTCGCGTTATGACCGGCTGCGAAATCGCGGAATGCTGACAAAACAGGAAGCGGCTGCGCGTCTCAATATCCACGAAACGACCCTCGCCAGGTGGACTGAACATGGACTCATCACCAAGCAAGCCTACAATGCGCACTATTACCTGTATGAGGTCCCTGCATCGAACCTGCCGCGTAAGCAATGCAGTCGATGGAATCGTCTTGTTGATCGAGCCGCCGTCCTCAAGACGGCAACCGTGCCAAAATCCTCAACTGAAGCTGAAGGGGCTGTAGTATGAATGCAAGTAGTTCCAGTACAGCACAAGGCCACTGCCATCCCAAACGACGATCTTCACCCGATCGGCACGCTTCGCACGGAAGACCACTGCCACGCCCTTCATCGGATCGTGGCCCAGCGTCTCCTTCGCCAAGAGTGCCAAGCCATCCGCGCCCTTCCGGAAGTCCACAGGTTGGGTCGCGACGTAGATCATGAGGCTCGCGGGTGGCGTCAGCATGAGCGTGTCCGCCGGAGCGCTGTGAACACATCGCTCAACACGGCAAGGCCAGGCGTCCCGCGTATCTCGACCCGCGCCCCCTGGAGCTCGACCGTTACAACGGCTACTTCCGGCGAAACGGAGGACGCCGTAGCCGCCGGTAGCGGCGACTCCGACACTAAAGGCACGAACGATAAGGTATCCGCCGAAGCCGGCAGCACCAACTGGCCCAAACGCGCTCGACGCCGCCAATCATGCACCTGCTGGGGCCGGCAGCCATGGCGGCGGGCGACATCTGTGACAATCGCGCCCGGCTCGAGGCTTTCCGCGGCAATTCGTGCCTTCAAATCGTCCGGCCAGCGCTTCCGACCCGCGCCAGCATACACTTCGATACGCGATGACAACGGTCGTCTTATGTCGTCCGAATGGTCGTCCATTGTGAGCACCCTTGCCGAAGATGACTCTTCTAACGGTGCTCCCAAGACTCCGCACAAACAATCTCAAGGGTCTCGGCGCTACGCTTACGTTCAACCCGTGCATCCTGCCACACCAATGGGCGAATGACGTCAAACGAACTGAACCCTCGCGCCTCAAACAGTTCGGCCCAATAGTCCTGCCACCGCTCATTGATGTGACAGGTTCCGCCCTGGTTCGGGATGGCGGCGGAAAAGAGTACAGCGGGCGCGAGCAAGGTCAGCTCGGCGACAAAGCTTTCCGCACGATCCGGGGGAAGGTGCTCGGCGACCTCGAGCGAAAGAACCAAGTCGAACGTTCTGGTGCGGGGCAACGCGCGGCGGAGGTCGTGGCGCAGGAAAAATCTCTCATCCACCATCAACTGGGACTGATTGACCTAATCGCCGTCGACGCCGCAGATGTCTTCAACGACGTCACGCCACGCGCGCAGCCAGGCTGCCACACCACAGCCAATATCGCAGACGCTTCGCGGAGCTAGGAGGTCATTGACGAGCGGTGCAACCACATTGGCCGATCGCAATGAGCCATCCCGCTGGCTTGCGAAGAATGTGTCGTCATATGCCGTCACAGTGCCCATCAAGTGCTCTCCCCCGGCAAGGGGTCAAGCTGCCCGAATAAGAGTCTTCCAAAGGGCCGATGATCGCGTTAACCCAACTCCACGCGCGTAAGCGCGACGACTTCCGGCATCAGCCCCATCTCATTAAGACTAGACTTAATTTCGGGAACGTAAACCGGATTCATGACAATCACCAAATCCGGAGGCTCATCGACGAGCGCCTTCGGCGCGATCACCGGGTGGCCGCTGCCCGGCATGTATTTGCCCTGCTTGTACGGATTGATGTCCACTGCGGCCGCGATCTCTTCCGTCAGGCCGAGCGTCGTAACGAAGGAGACGCCCTTCGATCCTCCGCCCCACAGAACGATGCGCTGCCCCTCTTTCCACGCCGAATGGACGCGCGTCCGCCAGCTGTCCTGAACTTGCTTCACCTGCTCCGGAAATTTCGCAGCAAGGCGATGCATCTCCTCAAGGTCCTCCTCCAGCCCAAAGCGGACGGTGGAGGGCCGTGCCACCGGCTTGGCGTATTGGATGATGTACTGTTCGTCGAAGAGTAGAGAAAGCTCGGTCACGTCGAATCCGTGCCTCCGAAACAGGCGTGCGTGAGCCCCCGGGCTGAAATAAGAACAATGCTCGTAGTAGATGTCCCAGAAAGCGCCCTCAAAGAGGACGCGTTTGGCGTCCGGAGTCTCGAAGAACACCGAGCTATCTTCGCGATCGCCGAGCATCCTGCGAATGGAGCCGACAAAGCCTGAAACCGGCGCGATGTGCTCAAGCGTATGACGGCAGACAATGACATCTGCATCCAAGCGCTCGTACTTCTCCGAAAAGAAGTCGGTGATGAACTCGATCTTGTCGGTGGGGCCCGAGCGTCCCTGATCGGCCCTGTAGCCCGGATCGATACCAATTCCGATGGCATTGCCAATGCTGCAAAGCTCACGCAGGAACTCGCCCTTGCCACAGCCGATCTCCAGGACCCGCCGGCCTGCGATCGCGCACTTCTCGGCAGCATCCCGTGCCAGAGCTCTGGCAAAGCCATTAAAGGTGCCGGAGAAATGCTGTGACTCCTCAAAATTGGTCGAATAGCCCATGAGGGCTTCATCGAAAATGTGGTTGAAGATGAAGCCGCAGGCCTCGCACCAGGCAAGCTCCAGGTCACGTCGCGGAAAAGCGCGCGCCTGCTCGGCACTGTCCAGGAGGATGCAGCTGTGGACCGGAATCGACGGGACGCGGTACAGTGTACGCGTCACCGCCGCTGAGCACGAAGGACAGGAAAGACTGCGTGCGAGTACGTCCGGAGAATTGGCTACGCTGGTCAATTATCGGCCTGATGCAATTTGAGCGGCGGCTTCATTCGCTTGGGCGTCGGGCTTGAACACCAGGATCGCACCTTCAGGGATCTCGCCGCTATCGTATCTCGCCACAATTTCATCTGGCATCGCGGCGCCGTCGCGGCCGCGGCGGAAGTCGCGGAGGCTGGTGCCTGTTGCGCGGGTGTCCACGTTAGGTGCTCCGCGACCATTCTCGAGGTCAGTGAGGTCGACGGTGCGGAAATCGATGCTAAATCGCGTCAGCCCGGACGTATTCGGCACGGTTGAATGCATCTGCGCGCCAGAAAACAGGATGAGACCTCCTGCCGGACAGACAATCCGGATTTCCTCCGCCAGATCCATCGGTTCGCGTGGACCGGGCTGCTTGCGGCTGTCAGCTTTGATGTGTTTCGCGGCCTCCTTACGCCCGACTGAATTGTATATGTAGTAGTTGAATTCCTCCGATCCGTTGCTGACCGGCCTGGCCCAATAGTTGGGATGAAAAGCCATGCCCGACTCCGACGAAAATTCGTAAATCGGCAGCCACCAGTTCAGCTGGGCCATCGGCGCCGACCACCAGGTGTCGCGATGCGGCGGAAACGCATAACCAACTCCCGCAGTAAGGTATTTGTCACTTGTCGCGCCTCGTAGCCGCGGCACATCCACGTGTATGGCATCCAGATCGGTAACGAAGTCCGCAACAACATCGCGCAACAGGGAAGCGGTTTTGGGATGATGAATAAAATGCGGTTTAAGAGGTCCGAACACTTCGACGAACCTCTCGACCGACAACTTAAATTGCGCTGTCCGCGGCGGAAGCGGAGCGAAAGCTCCTTCGATCAACTCTCGGGCAAACTCGATGAGCGTCAACGTCGACGGCCGCGGCGAGAACACGAAGATATCCCCAGCGTACAGTTTGGCCCGCCGCTCAGCGTCGGGCATTTTCGAGTCGAAATATACCGCGGTCATGCTACTCCTCCACGAATAAACCCCTGGTTACAAAAGAAACTATCATATACCGTACGATTGAGCATGAGGAAGCGGTAGGACCGCATCGGCTCGACAGTGACCATCTTTCCCTGCAAATCGCGTGACCGAACACGCACTTGCGGAGTTTTGATCGCGCCGCACTCTGGTCAACTCCCCCAATGAACTTTAAGTCTTTCGCTTCTCGTACTTCGTTCAAGCCTGCGAGATTTCCAGTTCCCGATGCAGCCCCGACACCATTGTCACGACCTCCTGGTAGTAGAGCGGATTCATCACCACGATCGACTCGACGTGCCGCTCCGCCAAGTTGGCCGGTGACAGAATTGGTGTACCGGTTCCTGGCGCGAAGTGACCTTGCTTGTGCGGGTTTAGATCGACAATCGCATCTATCCCGCTTGCGCCAGGGACCACGTTCAGGAAGTTGATTCCCTTTGAGCCGGCGCCCCATAGTGCCACCGCCCGGGGTCCCCGCCGACAAATGTAATCCCGCCATAGATCAATCTTTGAGTGATAGGCGCTTGCAAATTCTCCGACCATGTTCTCCATGGATGACAGGTCCGACCAAAGCGCGGGCTTTTGCTCTATAGCCGGTACTGCCTCGACGAAAAGAAACTGATCTCCGAATGTTGCCCCGGCATTCGTCACCTCAAATCCCGCAAGCTCGACAGCTTTACGGAACGAGGTCGGCGTAAAATAAGACACGTGCTCATATATCAGATCCCAAATCCCCAAATCACGCAGTGTGTAGAGCGCATTCGGAACCTCAAAATAAAACACCGTGTCCGGGCGAATGCTAGGCTGATCTTTGAGCGCGCGTAAGAAGGCTACTGGTTCGACGATGTGCTCAAGGACGTGCCGACACGTCACAAGGTCAGGCGGGTCCCCCGTATAAGCCCTGTCGAACCAGTCCCTGACGAAGCGAACACCTGGAACCTCATCCGGCCGCGGCTCGAAGCTCTTGTCGAAACCGATCCCTTTAGCGTCGCTTGCCGCACAGAGGCGGATGAGAAAGCCGCCCTTGCCGCAGCCCACATCGACGATCAATTTACCGCCAAGGTCGTAGGTCGCGCTCAACCGTCGCGTCAGTTCGTCCTCGAACGCAACGAACCGCGGCGAGAAGTCCAGCGACGAATCGTAAGCCTGGTCGTATTGGACTTTGCGCTGATCGAAGGCGGCATTGAAAAAGTGCCCACAGTCACGACACCAGCAGCCGTGAAAACGGCCGGTCGCCGCGCTGCGCGCGAGCCCGAAATCCGCATAAACCTCATTGCACAGCACGGGCAACTTATCGACGACGATCGCACGCAATAAATCATCGGCACCACATACCGGGCATTGCATAGCAACATCCATTCGGTTCGCGGCACCCGGCCCCCTGCCGCTCGTCGGCAATCATTATTCATAACACACAATTAACTAGTTTTATATTTAATAAGATTTAATTTTCGACAATTTCATCGGATTGGCTGTGTCCTCTCATATTACCTTTGGGTCGGGAATCGGAATTATGAACTTCCCACCCCGTGCCCGGTACTCCTTCTGCTGCTCGAGGATTTCGTCGGCGAAGTTCCAGGCAAGCAACAGAACATAGTCGGGCTGGGCCTCCAAGAGCGCCTCGGTAGCGCGAATTGGCAGGTGCTGTCCGGGCATATACTTGCCCTGTTTGTGGACGTTCCGATCCACCACAAAATCGACGAGATCGCGACCGATCCCGACAGTGTTGATCAGCGTCGCGCCCTTGGCAGCCGCGGCATAGGCGGCAATGCTTGCTTGCTCAGACTTTAGGCGGCGCAACAACGCCGACAAGTTTCGCTTGAGGGCGTCGACTTTGCCAGAAAAGTCGCGAAAATATTCGATCGAATCGAGACCCCTCACCTTCTCGCGAGCGAGCTGCGCTTTCACGCTCGAACCGACGCGCGGTTGCGGTTCGACGTATAGCCGAAGCGACCCGCCATGGATCGAGAGATGCTTGACCTCGTTGAGATAGAGGCCATGGCGGCGAAACAGCTTGTCCAGCGCCCCGACCGAAAAGTAGCAGAGGTGCTCGTGGTAAATCGTATCGAACTCGCAATGCTCGATTAGCGATTCGATGTAGGGCGCTTCGATCACTGCCACGCCATCGTCCTTCAAAAGCCGGGCGATCGCGGCCACAAAGCCATTCGTATCGGAGACATGGGCGAGCACGTTGTTGGCGTGGATGACATCCGCGCGGATGCCATCCGAGCGCAGCATCTCCGCAAGTTCACGGGAGAAAAACGCACAGCGGGTGGGCACGCCGATTTTCCGGGCCGCCTGCGCGGGACCTTCCGCAGGATCGATACCGAGCACCGGAATGCCGGCCTCGACATAGTTCTTCAGCAAATAGCCGTCATTACTGGCCAGTTCGACGACAAAGCTGTTCGGCCCAAGGCTGCGCTGCTCGATGAGTTCGAGCACGTTCTCGCGCGAGTGCTTAAGCAGCGCGGGAGAGAACGACGAGAAATAGGGATAAGCATCCGCGAACAGGATTTCGGGGCTCACCGTTTCCGTAATCTGCACCAGACTGCAGTCCTTGCAGAAGGCAACGCGAAGAGGAAAAGTGAGCTCCGTTTTGCCGAGATCTGCATCCGTAAGAAGCCGATCCGCCAGCGGCGTCTCACCAAGATCAAGAAACGTCTCAAGATGCTTGCTGCCGCAGGACCGGCACACATTCTCTGTCACTGACTTCGGCATCTCGCTCGTACCCTTCAAACGGCGCGGGCAAGCGCCGGAACGCGGCGAAGCTCGTCGTCGACCTCTCCCTCCCGTATCAATTTCTTGATATGTGCGATGCGCTTGTAACGCTCGCCTTCGAAATCTGCGAGCGTTACGGATGTCTTGCAATAGGCGTCATAAAGCTGCTCGACGCCGCGTCGCGCGGTCCACTGTGGCTTGAAGGCATGTAGACGTCGGGCGATGTAATCGCAGTCAACGCGATAGCACCTCAAGTCGGGCCCCGCGTCCGGCGCAAATTCCACCTTGCTGTTTGGAACGATCTGCTCCACGAGCGTAGCAATCTCGCGAATTTGATAATTTTCCGTGGTCTGACCGACATTGAACGCTTGGTTGTGAATGAGGTCGCGATCCGCCTCGAGTACCGAAATATAGGCGGTGGCGATGTCTTCCACGTGCACGATCGGCCGCCAGGGCGAACCATCGCTCTTCAGATAAACCTGACCGGTCGTGAAGGCCCAAGCTGTAAGATTATTGACCACGAGGTCAAATCGGATGCGCGGCGAGAGCCCGTAGGCGGTGGACGCCCGCAGGAAAGCCGGGCTGAACGTCTCATCCGCCATCGGCGCGACTGCGCGCTCCACATCGACCTTCGATTTTCCATAAGGCGTGACCGGGTTGAAGGTCCCCCTTTCATCGAGAAAATCGGCGCCCGACGCACCGTATGTGCTGCACGAGGAAGCGTAGAGAAACCGCGGCACACCTGCCAACTTGGCGAGCTGCGCGAGCCTTACCGAAGCCTTGAAATTCACGTCCTCGGTGAGGCTTGGGCGGTAGTCTCCGAGAGGGTCGTTGGACAGTCCCGCAAGGTGAATAATGGCGTCGAAGCCCACAACATCATCGATCTCCGTATCCCGAATGTCCTTCTGGATGCTGGGCACGGACGCAAGTTCGCCAACAAAGGTGCACTCGCGGTAGAGATCGCTGTCCAGCCCCACCACATCATGGCCGCGCTCCAGCAGCATGGGCGTGAGAACCGCGCCAATGTAACCGCGATGCCCGCTCAGTAAAACTTTCATCAGCTAATCCCATGTTTTCCAGGGCGCGCTGTCGCTTTCCCACATTTTCTGCAGAATGTTTTTTTCCCGCAGTGTATCCATGCACTGCCAGAATGCGTCGTGGCGAAATGCCATCAGTTGTCCGTTAGCGGCAAGGCGGCGCATCGGTTCGTGCTCGAACATCACATCATCACCACTGATGTAGTCACCCACCCCCGGCTCCAAGACGAAGAACGCGCCATTTATCCAACCCTCTGAAGCCTGAGGTTTTTCCGTAAATTCGAGGACGCGATCTCCGTCAAATTCAATGTGCCCGTAGCGAGCAGGCGGGCGCACGGCGGTCATGGTGGCGAGCTTACCGTGAGAGCGGTGAAACGCGAGGAGGTCGCTGAGATTGACGTTCGAGACGCCATCGCCCCACGTCAGCATGAACGTGCCCCTGCCCATCCAGTCCAGCAAGCGCTTGATACGACCGCCGGTCAGGGTCTGCATGCCTGTCTCCACGAGGTCGACAGACCAATCCGGCACCGAGCGGCTGTGGCGAAGGACATCTCCCGTCGTGGTATGAACGGTCATGCTGCCGTCCAGCGCATTGTAGTCCTTGAACCAACGCTTGATGTAGTCGCCCTTGTAGCCAAGCGCGATCGCGAATTCGCGAAATCCATAGTGGTGATAGTGCATCATGATATGCCAAAGAATTGGCATACCGCCGATCTCAACCATCGGCTTGGGTCGGATTTCCGTTTCTTCCGCCAGCCGCGTACCAAAGCCGCCCGCCAGAATTCCAACCTTCATAAGTCCCTGCCCCCGTATGCCTTGTCTGCTACGTCGGGTCCGAAATGATCGGCTTGCAATTTCCTGGACCACTCAACCGCGGTAACCACTTTACATAATTGCGGCTAGATCGGCCGTCACAAGCATTAAATCTATTAACATGTAGGCGCAATGTTATTATGATAAAAAGACTGGCGCAACAAGGTTCTGCAGAACCGAGGGAAACTCCATGTCTCCACGCGTGACGCTAGTTCTGCCGGTATACAACGGCGAAAATTACATTGAGATGGCAATCAACTCAATCCTCTCACAGAGCTTTGCGGATTTCGAGTTGGTCATAATGGACAACGCTTCGGTGGATAATACCGAAGCCATCTGCCGCAGTCGCGCGAAAGATGACTCACGCATTCGTTATTTTCGTAACGAAAGAAACCTGGGAGCCGCCCCCAATTATAACCTTGGCTTTGAGAGGGCTCGTGGAGAGTTTTTCAAATGGTGCGCCCATGACGACCTCATCAGCGAGAACTATCTAGAGCTGAGTGTTCTGGCGCTTGATCGGGATCCGGAGGCGGTAATGTCGTACGGACCGTCGCAAATGATCGACGAGAGAGGCAACCCTGCGCCGGCCGAAAGCGCGGACGTGCGGAAAATGGATAACCCTGATGCCGCCTGGCGCTTTATGAGCGCTGTGAGGACCGGTGGATCTTGTGGCGCGGTTTTTGGCCTGTTCCGGAAAAGCGCGCTGGCGCGCAGTTTATTGCATCAACCTTACTACAGCTCGGACCGGGCCTTGCTTGCTGAAATGGCGCTGCTTGGCCGCTTCGTTTTTATCCCGGACATAACCTTCTATAACCGCGCGCACGTCGCCAGATCGATGAGCCTGCCCGACAGGGTTGCGCGAATGAAGTGGATAGATGCGAGTGCCAAAAACCGGCTTGCACTCGAACGCCTGCCGCTACTCAGGCAACTCTTTCTGATCGCATGGCGCCATCGCCAACAAACCGGGCTTTCTCGGACGATACCGCCATTGGCTTGCTGGGCAATGGCACCGAACCAGCTCGGCAGCCTCGGCCTTGAGATCATCTCGATGATTGCTCCGCGGCTGGCACAGAATATTAGAACTAAGCGGAACAAATCGAACATGAGCAAGGTGGCTTCAATTTAAGATAAGATGATCCGAGCACGCCGTTGCGCTTCACAAGACCTGCCGCACCAGGCTCAGCGCATTGCGGACGTCCAGAAAGAGCGACGCAATCTGGTATGAGAAGAAGAACGCGCCCAAATAGAATAGCGATGGTGACCTCTGCTCGAACGTCATTAGCCATCGTCCAATCGAAACGAACCAGCTTGCTTGTGCAATCCAAATGGCCATCGCAGCCAAGCCAGCTCCGCCAATCAGGTCCGAAGGAAAATGCCCACCGACGTAAATTCGGGCCACTTCGACGATGACCGTCAGCACCGCTGCAAAAACGGCAAATCTCGAATCTGCAAGCCAGATCACAAGCACCAATGCCGAAAAAACAGTTGCGTGATCGCTAGGGAAAGAATTCCAGGAATTGTGTGTGATTTCGAGGTTCGCAGGTTCTTGAAAGCCGAGCACCTTGTCGTAGACCGGACGCAAATGCGTCGGCAATGTGTATTGCAACAGCCGGCTGGCTATTCCTGCCGCGAACGACGCCAGCGTGCCGACCAGAATGCGCGCACGCTGCTCGACCTCTCCCGTGTCGAACCAGCACGACCAAACCAGAGCCATCAAAACGCAGC